>JABAOH010003581.1_pt1 | contig 16127 bp, 14 predicted proteins | sample 7062181 | NCBI WGS metagenome assembly JABAOH01 (sample SAMN14538630, study PRJNA623070) | marine sediment metagenome | biome: marine biome [ENVO:00000428]; feature: marine pelagic biome [ENVO:01000023]; material: deep marine sediment [ENVO:00002113]; isolation source: pool of 5 deep marine...
ACCGGAATAGCTAAATAGGAGTATCCCCTTATATCAGCCCCCCATATTAATATAGCCGAATTTTGAATGATGAAAAGAAGACCAAAAGTGGCTAACATAGAACTGCCCTCAAAGACAGCTAACGATGGTGACGAATTTAAGAGGCTTCTGAACAAAGTTCTATGAAGGGCAAAGGCTATCATGAATAAAACAGGACCGACAATGACCAGAGAAACCAGCGGGTTAATGCCAAGTATCGTGTACAGCGTCCAGGTGGCGAAAGCCCCGAGCATAATAAATTCGCCGTGAGAAATGTTCAGCACCCGGGCAACACCATACTGCAGGCTGAACCCCATGGCAATCAGGGCATAAATGCCGCCTATCAGTAACCCATGAATTACTATATCCAGGGTTGTTACTAACATAATGATAACTCTCCTCTGGCTTGGATAATCAAGGGTGCAGGCTGCCCAAAAAGCACTCAACAACTCCTCGGGGCAATAAACCCCTGAAGAATTGTGATGTTGCACCCTTTAGACAGCCTGCTTGACTGCTCATCTTGCTGTTGACGAACTCCACCCTTATGCAGTTGGCCATGGCGGCTTGGGGTAAATAGGCTCTGCGGTAGCCTTGTCCTTGGGGCCTATGACTTCCCACACACACTTCCCAGCCGTCTCATCCCATTGCCACTGACCAATCTGACCGGGATGACTTTCAACTGCCAGAAGACAGCCGCCATCACCGAATTGGTCAAACCAAGTCGGTCCCAGAGCCGTGTCGAACGTACTTGTAGCCATTACCTCCCTTATTACTTCTTGGTCGAGGGTTCCTGCCTTCTCGATAGCCCGCTCAAAAAAGTGCAGCCCTCCCCAATAGAATAGATGCCCCCACATGTCAATGTTTTCTTCACCCCAGCGGGCGATGAATGCATCATAGAATTCTTTGGCTGCGGGAGACTGCTTCGGGCTCCAGGCACCTTCACCAATTACTCCGTTAAGCGCAGGGCCAGCCATGTCCCTTAAAGGAATTGAATAGCCCCCAGGGCCGAGTACAATGGCCTTTGGGCTATAGTCAATCCCTATTGACTGCATGACAGTCATCCAGGTAGTAGGGGGATAGGTGAAAGAGCAGAGGACATCGGCCCCAGAATCCCTAGCCTCCTTCAACAGGAGCTCTAACTCCGTAGTGAAAGGCGGGGAGCTCTTGAGCATAAGTACCTCAATTCCTACCCTATCGAATTCTATACCTGCTACGCCGGAATACTCTATGCCGTGGAGGTCAGCAATGTAGATTATCGCCGCCGTCTTCACGCCCCATTCCGCAAAAAGGTCAGCCAGAACTGGTATCTGGTTGCGGTCGGAATAATTCAAGACGCCAAAGAAGTAGGGCATACCAGGAAGCGTTTCCGTGATGGTGGTGGCGCCACCCTCGGCTCCCATCATTATATACCCATGCTTATTGGCTATAGCGCCGGCAGCAAAAAGAAAAGCGGTGCTAGCGGGGGGGAACACAAAGTCAACCTTGTCCTCTATAATCAGTTTTTCCAGCAGCCTCGTCATTGTGCCCATATCGCTTTTATCATCGTATACGAGCATCTCTACCGGTAATTTCTTGCCATACTCCTCCACGTATATCCCGCCCTTGGCATTGACCTCATCAACCCACATTTTGTAGATTGGCCCGAATGCCGTTTCTTCAAAAATAGATAATGGGCCTGAGATAGGCCTGGCCGCACCAATAACAATTTTGTCTTTGGCTGGCGCTACGGTAGGCGCTACGGTAGGCGTTGGCTCGGGGGTCACTTCGACGACCTTCTCCACCTCGACGGTGACCGGAACCTCTTTCTCGACGACTACCTCCTTCTCGATCACCTCAGGGGTCGGGGTGGGACCGCATGCCGCTGCAACCAGTCCAGCGCCGGCTAGTGCTGCGCCGCGAAGGAATTCACGGCGGGTCAAACCTTTGGTATCCATTTTTTCCTCCTTTTTGTTTTCGGGTTCTGGAAAGCGGCTCAAACCTTTAGCACTCATTTTTCCCTCCTTTTCGTTTTCGAGTTCTAGAAAGCGGGTCAAACCTTTAGCCTCATGTTTCCCTCCTTTCATCCCCTGTCACCCAAAACCAGGCAGGGGACAACGCCGAAGCGAAAACAACGGGAATTACTGAACTGGGATACCAATTCGAGAGTTAAAAGCAGATTTTAGTCCAGCACGCGGTATAATCCAGGCCCGGCGGGAGGTGCGGCAGCATCTCCTCAATCACCGTCGCGCAGGCGATGACTTTGGTGCGTGGCAACCTGGTATTGGGCCTGGTCCCTCCAACACCATCCGGTGATCCATGGTGCGCTTTACACACATTATACACTTATATAGGGAAGCTGTCAAATCAGGGGGACAATTTAGGGATTCTCAGACTCTTGGACTAATTCGCCAATTATTTTCCCAAATTCTGCGAGATACTGTCCCTTACTTGTATGCGACGGAAGATGCATTTTCATCTCCTGTAGATTCTGCGTTATGATCGGTATCCAATGATAAGGAATAGATATCAGTATCGTCCCCTCTGCAAACAACTCTCTCCCTTTCATGCCATGGATCATCTCAGGAATTAAGTAATTCACTTTGCCGCTCTGATATGGATAAATGTAGAGCCATGCGCATCCCATGACCGGTGTTGTCTTGGAGTTATATAACTCACCGGTCGAATAGCTCATGGCCCTCATCACAATTTCTGCCTGGCTGGGAGTGGCGGTAATGATTAAGACGTCCGGCTCGAATGTTAGTTTGTCTAGTGGGGAGAAAGCGACATAGTTCACCGTACCCTTTTCAAATTTCGGGACGTATTGATAGAATATATAGTTAGCACGTGGTTCCTGAAAGATCTCTAATCTGGCTCCAATTTGCCCGCTTTCTGCAAATGGCTCCATATCCTCCATTCCCAATAGGATTTTTCCGACACATGCCTCATTATTCTCTTTACCGAAGTAAAACGGGGTTTCCCTTTGCTGGGCTTCTGTGAGCATTTCACAGAAGGACAGATTCTTGTCCATCGCTAGCTGCTTCATTCCTTCTGGCCTGAAGAACAGGAACTTGACCCCTACGGGTGGTTTCTCAAAATTGAATTTGTTGAATTTGGAAAGGTCTTGCGTCAGTGGTCTCATTGTTTCACCTCCTATGACCCACCAGTGTTATGGCCTCTGGCACGTTACCCAAGAAGAGAATCGCATCCATGTTCACTGCCTTGGTTTTGAGAATCTGTGGGGCGAAATAAAATCACAATCTGCTCCCGCTGGATTGCCAAATCCAACAGTTTGGTGGCGGATTTGGCAATCCGCCGCGAGCTTCTGTGATCTACTGATACAGGGTAGCCGCGTTCATGGCCAGGCCAGGCCTCCTATGGGGACGGCGAGGATAAAGTGGCCACCGATGACACCGACATCAACCAGCCACCGGACCTGACAGGCTTCCGGTGGAAGCCTGTCAGGTCTAGTTCCCCCGAATTAGCGCTACACGCCGTATTTTTCCCGGCCTCAATCATGGCGTGTAGAAATGCACCCTTAGCCCTTTTCGGTGTTTATTTGTATGCGCCGTATTCCTTGGCGGTATCAACCATCGCCTTGACATTTTCCGGCTTGGCATGGTCAAAGAACGCCCCATTGCCTATGATGAGACCACCATCTTTGCCAGTCGTATCTATGACTTTCTTGACGTAGTCTCTCACCTCCTGGGGGGTGCCCAAGTACAACAGGGCGGAGGACACGTTGCCGAGGAGGCACGCGTTCTGGCCCAGGGTTTCCTTGACCTTGGCCATATCTGACTGGTCGATCATCCATACGGTCTTGCCTTTGGGGATGTCTTGAATAACTTCCAGCCGCGTATTCCAGAACCCCTCGGCCGCAGGAAATGGTACGCACCCTCCCTCAATTAAGCCCAGAATGACCTCTTTAAGGGTCGGCCAGAAGAATTTCTTGAACTGCTCATCGGAGATGAAGCCATCCGCCCCCTTATGCAGAGGGACGAATATGATCGGCTTTCCGGTCATTTGTGCCGCGCCCACCCCCATCTTAATCATGAGTGGTGTTAGGGCTTCCATGGCTTCGATGAGCTTATCGGGCTGCCGGTACATATCCAGCATGATCCCTCTGGTGCCTCGGAGGGTGTCGCCGATGACATCAAACGGCGCCTTGGTAAACCCGCCGAGGAACTGAGGAAATCCTAATGTGGCCATCTCACCATCGAAGCCACCCACAGCTCCCGCCCATTTCAGGGCCTCACCCCCGGCGTCCATAAGGGCCTTCAAGGCACCTTGAACGGGGGGTAGACCAAAGGGTATGAAGTTGAAGGCAACTCCGTATATTTCGAGTATGCCAGGGAGAAAGGGGAGCATCTTCCAGGGCTCTAACGCTCCGAATACGCGCGGCAGGTAGACATTGCTGAAGAAACCCGATGGGTCATCAATCAGGGCATCATATTCATCCGCCGTCATGTATTCGCCTTCATTGCACTGGTAGGAGTGTTCAGGCTGGACCCCATGGCCCGGCCAGGAGTATAACTTGTAGTCGAGAATCTCAAAGAACTTTCCCGAGCCAGGCGCTGCACAGCCCATATGCACATCCGGCTCAAAGTCCAGGACGAATTTTCTCCAGGCCGCATAGCATTTGTCGTAGTCATACATGACCTCGTGAACGGTCATCCCTGAATAGAAAACAGGGAACATGCTAGGAAGTATAGTGACCGGCACCCTGTCCGGCAATTTCTTCAATTGAATGGCATCTTTGAACCTGATTACTCTCTCCTTGTACGCCTTCTCGGCTTCCGGGCTTTGGAACGGAAGGTCATTCCCCTGAGGGTCCTTCGGCGAAAGCCACCTTTGAAACAGCGCCTCCTGCTTTTCATCTGGTGATAACTGTTTTTCCATTTTTGTTACCTCCATATTCTCTGCTGAGGGTTCCTACTTAACGCCGACCCATTTTTGGGCCAGGGATACTCCAGCCATGGCATCTTTCCCATAGGCGTCCGCGCCAGCGTATTCCTGGATCTTCTCGTTGACCTGACCACCACCAATCATGATCTTGACCCCGTCCCGCAGGCCGGCGGATTCGATGGCCGCCACTGTGTCCTTCATGGCGTCGAAGGCCAGGGTCAGGAACCCGCTCAGGCCGACCACCTGCGGCTCAAAGTCCTGGATAGCCTCCACGAACTTTTGCGGGGAGACGTCCACACCCAGATCAAGGACCTCGAAGCCGTTGACGTCGAGCATAAAGCTCACAATGTTCTTGCCGATGTCGTGGATGTCCCCCTCGACGGTGCCGATGAGCACCTTGCCGTGACGCTTGACCTCCGGCATCTTGGCCAACTCCGGCTTGACCATGTCCGTGATCTGGGTCAGCATCTCCCCAGCCAGTATCAATTCGGGCAAAAAGTAGGTGCCCTTCTCGTAGCGCTGGCCGATGATGTCCATGGCCTTCCTGGCTGCATCCAGGATCTCCATGGGCTCCAAGCCACCTTCTACCATCTCTCCGACTAATTTGAGGGCTTCTTCCTCCCTCATGTCAGCGATGGCATTGACCAGTTTTTTTGACATAGTGTCCTCCTTTCAAAGATGTGATTTAGGGCTCTTACCCCCAACCAATAGGCCACGTCAGTCCATAGTGTCCTCCCCTCCAAGACGCAACTTGGGGCCCTTGCCCCATAGGCATCAAGCTAAGGCCAGCGACCGCTGGTTGAGTAGCTCGTAGCCCTTCAACAGGCTCAGGATAAACTCCGCGGAGAGCGTATCGAAACCAAGGGGGCGGGTCCATAAAGACGCTTGGCTTCGATACGGCCCTTTCACTGGCGTTTCAGGCCCTACTCAACCGGCGCTTTCGTCCACTCATAACGCTAGCTTAATGCGTATGGGCTCTTGTCCCCAACCAATAGGGCTTGTCAGTCCAATGAACCTGCCTTTACTTGTGACTGGCCTTTGCGCCCGGTCCATTGAACAGCCCGGCACGGTAAGCGCGGGTGTAGTTGAGGCAACGGCGATCGTGTCCCAGTACCAGTTCAGCAGCGACCAGCGCAGCCTTCATTTCGCGATCAAGAGGGTCGAGGATGGCACAATCTAGCCCGGCGGCCAGCGCCAAGGTCAGGAACGCCCGGTTGATGTACGACCGGGCCGGCAGCCCGAAGGAGATGTTGCTCAATCCCATGATCAGGTGCGCGTCGGGGAATTCCCGGCGGATGGCGCGCATGGTGTCCAGGGTGATCAGGGCACTGTCGGTGTTGGTGGCCAGGGTCATGGCCAGGGGATCAATGTACACGCTGTCATCCGGCACACCACTGGCACGGGCCGCCTCCATCACCTTGCGGACGACCTCCATGCGCCTCTCGCAGGTCTCGGGGATCCCTTTGTCGTCCATGGCCAGGGCGATGACCGGGCAGCCGTACTCGGCCACCAGCGGCAGGATGCCCTCCAGCCGCTGCGGGTCTCCGCTGATGGAGTTGATCATCGGCGTCCGCTCGACGAACTGGATGGCCGCCGTCAGGGCTTGCGGGTTGCCACTATCCAGGCAAAGCGGTATTTCCACCACGGGCTGGATGGTTTCGACCAGCCAGATCAGGTCGTCGGGCTCCCTGCTCCGACGCGTACCGGCGTTGACGTCCAGCCAGGCTGCGCCAGCTTCGGCCTGCTTGGCGGCCAGGTCTCGGATGAAAGTCGCGTTGCGCTCCTCAATGGCTTGGGCCACGCGCTGGCGCGTGCCGTTGATCATCTCACCGATAATTCTCATGTCTTGCTCTTTGTTCCCTTGAAATCCAGGTACGAGATGGTCTCGCCAGGGCAGGCAACGACGAACTCGTCGTCCCAGGGGCCATGCAGCATCTTTTTGATCAGGGTGTTGGAACCGGGGATCTCTTCGTAGCGCAGCCCAAAGCGCTCCGCCGTATGTCGGCTGTAGTCGCGGTAGCGCTCCAATTCGTACTGGCCGGTGTTGATGAGCGCCAGGCGGGTATAGTTCTTGAGGATCTTGCCCATGAGCCGTCGGGCCTTTTCCTCGCCGTATTGTTCCACCAGGCTGTCGTACTCGCCGAAGGGGCTATCGCCGGCCTCGATCCAGCCCTTGGTCAGATAGTACGTTCCCGGTTCGGCGCGGGACTGGGCCTTGTAGGCCTCCCCCGAGCCCAAAAAGATAGCGATGCAGTCATCCACTTTGGGCACCACCAGCGTACAGTCGTTGGCCCGCAGCCCGACGACAGCCTGGGAACAGAGGCCATAGCCCAGGAGGATCGTCTCGGCTGAAGTCGCCCAGGCGTCAATGGCTTCCTGGAGGGCGCGCTTCAAGGCTTCAGGGTTGACGTGCAGGCCAAAGTCCAGCACGCGGTAATCCACGCCCGGCGGCAGGAGCGGTAGCATCTCCTCGATCACCGTCGCGCAGGCGATGACCTTGGTGCGTGTGGCCTGTATCTGGCCTGGCCCCTCAAACACCACCCGTTGATCCATGATGTGCATATTATACACTTATATAGAGAAGTTGTCAAATCAGAGAGACCTGCCCATTTGACATTTCGGCTGGGATGTTATACACTTATATAGAGAAGTTGCACGAGGTGAACCCTTGGCCGACGAACCGATCGCTACCATTGACCGCAACTCATACGAACCGGCCTACGCCCAGTTGGTGCGCATCCTGCTGGGGCAGATCGCGGCCGGGGTGTTCCGCCCTGGCGACCGCCTCCCCTCCGAAGCCCAGCTTTGCCAGCGGTACGGCGTCAGCCCCATGACCGTGCGCCGTGTCGTCAACATCCTCACCGACCAGGGCGTGGTGATCGCTGAACAGGGGCGGGGCACCTTTGTCAAGCCCCTGGAACTGGGTACCGCCACCTTTGATCTGGACAGACTGCAGCAGCTCTTCCGCGAAGGCCAGTCCACGGTCAAACTTTTGGAGGCGCGCATCACCTCGGCCACCGAGCGGACGGCTCGCAAGCTAGCCATCGAGGTCGGGGATCGGACCGTCTTTATCCGACGGCTGATCTTCCAGGGAGAGGAACCCATGCTATTGCACCGCGAGCACGTGATCTACGACCCCACTCGCCCCCTCATCGAGGCCGAGATGGAGGTCACCGCCCTGCGTGGCCTCTTTAGTGGGGGCGGCGGATCAGATCTGAAGCGAGGCGACCTCACCATTGACGCTACCGTGCTGACCGAGGAGGAAGCCGCCCTGCTCCACTCGGAGGTGGGGGTCCCTGCCTTTCGCTTGGAGCATATTTTCTATGACTTTGATGACCGGCCCGTTAGCTGGGGTTGGTTCATTGGCTCTGGCGACCGCCTTCGCTTCACCGCCACCATAGGCATTCCCGACTAGGAGACGAGCAACACATGAGCAACACAGACACAAGTGCGATACTGATCGCCGCCATCACCGATCTCCAAGAAGAGACGGCCCTGGCCCTCGTCCATCAGCGATTGGACGCCGGCGACGACCCGTTGCTGATCATCGAAGACTGTCAGGAAGGGATGCGCCAGGTGGGCGTGCGCTACGAGCGAAACGAATACTATCTGGCTGGGCTCATCATGGCCGGCGAGATCTTTAGCCAGGTGATGGAACTGGTCCAGCCCGTAGTAGAGCGCCAGGTTTCAGGCCAGGCCTCGGGATGCATCCTGCTGGGCACGGTCGAAGGCGACATCCACGACCTGGGCAAGAATATCTTCAACATGCTCTTGAGCTGTCACAATTTTGTCGTACACGACCTTGGCGTGAACGTGTCACCCACTGCCTTTGCCGAGCAAACCGCTCAGGTGCAGCCCCACATCGTGGGTCTCTCCGGCCTGCTGACCAGCTCCTATGACGCCATGCGCGAGACGGTCGCCCTGCTGCGGGCCGGGGGGTACCAGGGACCCATCATCATTGGCGGCGGCCAGCTCAACGAGAAGGTGTGCCAGTACGTGGGTGCCGACCATTGGGCTACCGATGCCGGGGCAGGTGTGGAACTGTGCCAACGACTGATGTCAGGACAGATGCGGGAGGGTGAAGATTGAACTCTCTTGTTAGTGGCCACATTCCACCTGGTCACGAGCCTGTCCCAGGCGTTCGAGTATGGCCTTCTGGAGATCGGTCATACGCTCACGCAGGCCGGCGATGCTGGCCTCAAACTCCTCGATAGCTCTATCAAGGGCTACCCTGCCTTCTTCGATCTCGTCCTCAACGTCGACCAGAGCCTCGGTTTTGGCTTCCTCTAGCGCCCTCTCCAAGCTCTCCTTCTGCTCCTACACCTCGGCGGCCAGATCCTCGCCGTAGTAGTCCAGGATGGCTGACTCTGTGATCTCGGCGAGTTTGCCTGGACACAGGGCCTCCAGGGCGTCAAGCTCGACGGCTCCCCGGCCGAAGCGATTCTCAAAGCGGTGTCCTGAGCCTGTCGAAGGGCTGGCCTTGCGGCGCTCCGAGGGCTTGATGGGAATGCGAGGCAGGCGGTAGCCTTTGACTTGGGGAAGCGTCAGAGCGATGGGCTGAAGTCTGACGTCCAGGTCGAGATCCTGATCGGTGATGAAGAATTCGACCTTGCGGGCCACGCTGACGGGCATCCCGTGCCCGGTGCCTCGTTATGATCGGCTTGTGCCTAGCTCGGCGACTGAGTTGGCAGTCTCCACGAAACCTCCATACTTATCGAAGTGATTTGGTGGTATAATGAAGGTAATGTTTGCTTCACTTAGGCTTAGAGTGTTCCAGACGGCTTCACCCTTGTGAGGAGTTATACAGCAGACTGTAATTCCTAGAAAGGGTGGCTGACCGCTCGGAAGGCCTTCCGAGCGGCGGTGAGGCAAGGAAACCCTGCTTTTGGAGCCATTAAGCCATACCAGCGTCTGGGAAGGAGGTTTCATGATGGGAAAAGGGCTTCGTCTAGGACTCATTACCCTGAGTGGGCTGTTGTTGCTGATGGCTGCGTTGCTCATCATGCGCGGCAACTCTTTGGTAGTGTATGCTGACTCTATCCCAAATCTCGGCCCGCCGGTCAAGATAACCGCTCCTATCCTGACCGCCAGTGGCGATGTAACGGTCACCCACGTTATCCCGCCGCCCGAAGGGTATCCAAAGCTCGATCACTCGGTCAAGACCGTCACACCCACCCTGGCCGTCACCGGCGGCGTAACGCTTTACTATGGCATCGAAATCCGTAATACTGGCGCTTGGACTGCCACCAACACNNTGGGCAGGCGTTGTGGGGTTTGACTCCACCGTCGTCGTGAGCTTTAGCGTCAGCGTATCCCAAACATTCAGTGGCATAGTGCGTAACACAGCGGTCATCAGCGATCCGCTCATCACCGGACCGGTCACGGTGACGGCCGAAACCATTGTGACCGACGACCCAATCCTGGTCATTGGAAAGACGTCGGCGCCGGCCAAACCCGGAGCCAATAAGCCGCTGACCTATACCCTCGTTATTACCAACCAGGGGCAACCAGCAACCGACTTGCCGATCACCGTCACCGACCGGGTACCGCTCAATACGACCTTACGCGCCGTCGGTCCCGACGGTTCCGCCAGCCCTGCCAATGACATAGTCACCTGGACGCGTCACATTACTTTGGATCTGGGCCAGACAACCGAGTTTACCTTTAGCGTGGACGTGAGTAACGTGCCCAGCGGGACGGTTATCGCCAATGAAGACTATCAGGTTGCCAGTCCGGTCGGTGTGGCGCACGGCGATGTATATACGGTCACCATTGTTGACCCTATCCTTTCACTCTTTAAGGAGACCTGGCCCGATCCACCTGGCTCCAACCGTGAAATGACCTATACGCTGACCGTGCTCAACCAGGGGTCGCTGGCGACGAACCTGGTCGTCACCGATCGGGTGCCGGCGGGCGTTACCTACGAGCGTGGCGGGTCGGAGGCCGGAGGCGTAGTATCGTGGGCGTGGCCCAGCCTGGATACCGGCGAAGCAGCCCAATTCACCTTCACTGTCTCCATCGGCGACGTGGCGGAGGTGGACATTGTCAATGATGATTATGCGGTTTGCAGCGACGAAGGGGTTTGCCAGCCTGGTAAGGTACTGACCAGTGTTGTGAAAGGGCCTACGTTTGAAGTCGTCGCCATGCTGGATCCCATCGCTAAAAAGCCAGGTGGCGGCGGTGGTCCAGTTACACCGACGCTGGTGGTGCGCAACCTTGGTCCCGGGAACGCCCTTGACGCGATGGTCCTGCTAAAGTTTGAACGCATCAGCGTGAGTGCCAACGACCTCTACGCCATCCCAGCTATTGGCACGCTTCCGCCTTTCCCTGATGGCCCCGACTGCGGTGACAAGTGCGTCTCCTACGTCTGGATGGGGGACCTGGCCCACGGAGAAGTCATCACCTTTACCGCTATAGAGCAGAGCACCATCGGCGGCGAGGAAGGTACCATCTACACGGCCACAGCCGTTGTCACTGATACCCTGGGCGGCTTGACCACAGAGCCCGTCACCGGCACGGCCACCGGCAAGATCACGCACTATGCCAACCTGATCCCGACCAAGTCCGCACTGCCGGTGATCGGTCCCGGGCAGTTGCTGACCTACACCATCACCGTCTGGAACAGCGGCCTAAGTACCGAGGAGCCGCCACCGCCCTTGCTGACGGATACCGTGCCCATGAGCGTAACCGTGGTCAGTGTCAGCGACGGCGGTGTGACTCAAACGTTGACCGGCACGGTCGTCGTCTCCTGGACGCTGCCCGCGATGAGCACTGGAGACACTTTGACCCGTTCATTCACCGTGCGCGTAGATGACAATGTGGTCAGCGGCACGCAGATTGTCAACAGCGATTACCGCACGTCTTGGTACGAATCTGACATACAAGTCATAACCGATACGGTGACCGGTACGATTACGATAAGCGGTACGCTCGTCTTTTCCGACACAGAACCTGTCACGACCACCGTGCAGGAGGTGGGCTTGATTGACTCCTATAAAGAGGTCACGCCGACAGTAGCCTTGCCGGGCGGCAGCGTGTTGACTTACTCCGTGCACATCGTCAATTCGAGCGGAATCGCGCTGACTGGTGTCACCGTCGAAGACCTGTTGCCCTGGCAATTCAGCACCTATCAGTTTGACGCCGTCCTCAGCGGAGGGACCATTAGTGAGGAGGATATTGTCAGTATCCATTGGATGGGTGACGTGGCCCCCTTCTCATCTGAGGTCATAACGTTCTCCGTGCTAGTCGCTCCGGACTACCAGGGGCTTATCACCAATACGGCAATCATCAGCCACCCGGATCTGCCAAGGGAGATCGAGCGCCGGGCTGTTGCGTACATCACAGACAAACCTGTACTGCGCATCACCAAATCAGCCTCGCCCGACCCGGTGGATCAAGGCGCCAAACTGCGCTACACGATCCTTGTGGAGAACTTGGGCCAGCAGGCAACTCACCTGGTCGTCACTGACACGATTCCGGCAAACACCGAGTACGTTGCCGGTAGCGCCACTGCTGGCGGTCAGTTGGTGGGTGACCAGGTGCGATGGGAAATCTTGGAGCTCGAGCCAGGCGGGAGCCGCACCTTTGAGTTTCAGGTAACAGTGCAGGGCGGCAGTGAAGTGACCAACGATCAATACGCGGTCACATCCGATGAGGGTGTAGTCAGCGTAGGTGAGCCAGTAGTCACGACCGTCAGGGTGGGAGACGGTGTAGGTGGGGATATCTATTTGCCTATAATAATGAAAAACTACTAACTCTTCCACCTTCTCTGGAAAAGAGCGAGCCCCCACTTGGATGTGTCCAAGTGGGGGCTCGTTTTCTGCATAGTCAACATGCCCCTTGGGGCACCGTGAAGCATGAAAATGGCTTGCCTGACCGCTCGCGGCGGATCTGGCGATCGATCGGGAGCGAGGTGTACTCTCAGGACAGAGGCTCAAAGATGTGTATCAGCTATGATGTACCATCGAGAGAAACAGAGCGTGCCAAAAGTTCGTTGTTGCTGTGTCCTCAGCCTGTCGAAGGGCTGGTTGCCTGGTTCCTTGGCTGCAACTCCAGGAAAAAGGTGTTGACAAAGTGGGAGGTGACATATATAATGGTGTCGAGTTGCACATAGGTTACGAGGGAAATCAAAGGGAGGTGGCCGAGGAGTGGCGAAGCCGCATCTGACCTACAAAGAAGCCCTGGACTATATCTACAGCTTCACAGACTATGAGAAGAAAAGCGCCTACCGCTACGCTCCCGAACACTTTGACCTGGGGCGCATGGAGCGGCTGACGGCCCTGCTCGATAACCCGCAACACCGCTTCAAAGCCATCCACATCGCCGGCACCAAGGGCAAAGGGTCCACTGCGGCCATGATCGCTTCCATCCTGCGGGCGGCTGGCTACAAAACGGGGCTCTACACCTCGCCCCACCTGCACACCTTTCGCGAGCGCATCCAGTTGGACGGCCAGCTCATCAGCGAGGAGGCGGTGGCTGACCTGACCGAGCGGTTGCAACCCCAGATCCGCCAGATTGAGGACCTGACCACCTTTGAGATCATGACGGCTCTGGCCTTCCTCTACTTCGCCGAAGAGGGGGCGGACCTGGCTGTGCTGGAGGTGGGTATGGGAGGGCGCCTCGACGCCACCAACATCGTCACCCCCCTGGTGGCCGTCATCACCTCTCTTAGCTACGACCACACTCCATATCTAGGTAGCACTCTGCCCCTCATCGCCCGAGAGAAGGCGGGCATCATCAAAGACGGCGCTGTGGTCGTCAGCGCGCCTCAGTCGCCGGAGGCGATGGCCGTCATCGAAGAGACCTGTCGAGAGAGAGGGGCTTTGCTCTTCCGCGTCGGTGAGCAATGGACCTGGCAGGGGGGAGAGACGAATCTGGAGGGGCAATCTTTCACCGTACACTTGAATAATCCAACCACCCAACCACCTAACCACCCAACCAGGTATGATTTCCTTTCCCGTGAATCCCACAGAAATCGCTACTGGATACCCTTATTGGGTGAGCATCAACTGGCCAATGCGACCACGGCTGTCGCCGTCGCTGAACTGTTGCCAGGGCTCGGTGTCCATATCTCGGAAGAAGCCATCGCTCAGGGCCTGCGCCAGGTGCGTTGGCCTGGCCGTTTGGAGGTTCTGAGCCGTGCGCCTTTCCTGGTGGTGGATGGAGCTCACAACGCTGACTCGGCTCACAAATTGGCGGCGGCGTTGAGGAAGTACTTTCAGTATGAGCGTCTGATCCTCATCTTTGGAGCTTCGCTTGATAAAGACATTGACGGGATGCTGCGAGAGCTCCTGCCTCTCGCTCACCGGGTCATCGTCACCCAGGCCCAGCACCCTCGTGCCACCGAGGTTCAATCTTTGAGAGAGGCACTCCTTGCTCGGGGCTGCGAACCTCTCTCCAGCCACAATGTGACTGAAGCCCTGGACGGCGCTTTGAGGCTGGCTCAAGAGCGAGACCTGATCTGTGCTACCGGCTCTCTTTTCGTGGTGGCCGAAGTCCGAGAAGCCTGGGCCAGGCGGCAAGGTGTTGAGCTGGCGGAGCACGATCCATGTTGAGGACAATGGCGGAGTGGAGGCTTCAGCCCAATGCTACTAAGAAATAGTCTCGCCCGAAAGCTCCTGTAACACCTGCTGGCGGGCCACCTGGCGGTCGCCTTTGAGAGCCGGAAAGACCGCCGGACGGCGGCGCACTTTGCGTGGCTCGTGAGCCACTTTATTCGGTTGGTGCGGCAACGTACATTTGGCCAGACGGTCTAACACATAGCCTTCCACGCACCCTTGCGCTATGACCCAGTTGGGCACGCCATGCACCAGCAGGTCGCGCACGCGGCGCCAGCACCGACTAAAACTCAAGCAGGTCGGGGATAGGTTGGCTTTGAGGGCCGCCTTGACCATCAAGGCACAGATCAGGTTATAGGTGAGCAAACCGGCCGCTAGTTCTTTGCGAAACATTTCGGGTGATTTGACGTTGAACTCGTCCATCTCCAACGTCGTTTTGATATGGCGATAGTCAATTTCCGCCCGCCAGCGCCAGCCGTACAAGGCCACGATCTCTTCCAGCAGGTACAACACCGGATCAAGCAAGGTGGTAAACAGGTACAGGTCTATGGGACGAAAGCCGTTGCGCTGCAAGCGCACGTAGATCAGACGCCCTTCGACCGGGGTGGTCGGCAGGTCGGGTTCCCATTGGGCCCATGGTTGGGGCGCCCAGGCGACGCGGTAATCGGCCCCACTGCGGAGCTTCCCCGGCAGCCCCAAGGTTTTGAACAGCAGACGGGCGGTACGGGCGTTGAGCCGGGTGAGGATGTGCTTGCGGTAGGCTCGGGCGATTTGCACCAGGCGGAAGCTGCCGAAGTTGCGGTCTTCAATGTACAGGCTATGGGCTTCCCGATCTGGGGCCATCACCATCCGGATGAGAGCCGATTCACTGGTCGTGATGGGAGCTTCCGCGTAGGCGACCAAGGCTTGACTAAACCCGCAGAAGGCCACCACCGACCGCACGACGACCCAATAGTTTGTGCCGGTTTGGTTGGAGGCTTGTGTGTACTCTCTCAAGATGGCTTCCGTTGGGTACAGACGAAAGGTTGTTCCGTCCAGAAGCCGCACGGCATGACCTTTCCAGGTGGTGGTGACGTTTTTTTGCCCGCAGCCAACCCGTCAGGACAGTGAACACGTGGTGGAGGGCTCCCTGCAACACGCTCAATGGTAGTCGGTTGCGGCCCTGTACATACGCCGACGTGCTTTCGGAGATCAGGCGCTTGGAGAGCGGCCCGGCCATCGGATCCACCGGCACCAGATGGTCGGCTGCCCCACTCTGCAAGTGACTGAACATCGCATCACAGGTGTGATCTGAACTCAGACGTTGGAAAATGAAGCCCCACAGGATGACCAGCGGGGTCAGCAGCCGCCAGTACAACTTGACCCCTGATGCTTTGACCAAGGGCTCAACGATGGAGCGCGGCAAGAGTTCGGGAAACAGTGGCAAGAGTTCTTCGGGAGCGGGGCGCATGAAAGACGACATGAGAGAACCTCCGGAACGGGGTGCCTGAGTGGCACCGGAATGTGGATGCCAGCAGTATACAACAGCTTGCGCCAATCGCAAAATCTGGCCCAGTCGGGTCTCACTTTCTTAGCAGCATTGGGCTAAAGCCTCTACTCCGGAATCTTAACTGTAACGTATTGCGATTAAAACCCCCTTGATAGGGCGTTCATAGTCCGTTGAATTCCCCC
>JABAOH010113598.1_pt1 | contig 16127 bp, 13 predicted proteins | sample 7062181 | NCBI WGS metagenome assembly JABAOH01 (sample SAMN14538630, study PRJNA623070) | marine sediment metagenome | biome: marine biome [ENVO:00000428]; feature: marine pelagic biome [ENVO:01000023]; material: deep marine sediment [ENVO:00002113]; isolation source: pool of 5 deep marine...
CAAAAACAGGCTGGTGCAGAATATTCTTTTTGTTATTGTATTTATTATCATTGTATTGATCAATTTAAAGAATTTTATGTAAAAAAAAATGATTCCAATATGGATAGATGTTGAAAGCGTCTTACAATGATTTTTCCTAAATAAAAATTTTTGCGGGGTCCAGGGGCGGTTTTTATAAAAAGAGCCCCTGGCCGCCGGAGGCACAGGAGTTCAAGGATGGACAGTCTAAAAGTTATTTAAGTTCTTTTATTGATTTACTGTCCATCCTGTAGATAAGAATAGTGGTAAGTAGATCCGCAGNNGATCCGCAGGGAGGGCAATAGGTGTTTCAGAGTGCCCGTGCGGTACGAGAGTTTTGTTTGGAATGGTTATGTCCGATAAATGTCTGAAACGTGTCCGTTATGTCCGATAAATGTCCGTTATGTCAATTCATATTTCCATCCCTTCTTATCACCGATTTCTTTCAAAAGATTTTTAGCTACTAAATCTTGGAGATCTCTATATAAGGTTTTTTCAGAAACGTCCTTAATTAAATCTTTATAAGAAGATAGGTTTATAATCTTATTTTCTTTGATATAGTAAACAGCTTTAATTTGCCTGTCATTCAACCCAATCTATTGTCAAGGGTTTTGAGGATTTTCTTCTGCCTGTCCACTTTTCCGAAAGCTGATACAAAATCCCATTAACCGCCGAACCAAGTGGTGGGCATGGTGGGTGGGATTGTGCCTCAAAAATATTGCACTGCAAGATCAGACCCCGTATACGTTCGAATTATCTCGGATAATGGAAAAGGGGACATGCAAGGGGAAAAGGGAACATGCAAGGAAATTTGCAAGGGAATTGCATTTTCATGGCTGGTTTTTAGAGAGATCATTCAAAGATTTCATAAGTACGGGTGAAATTTCGAACCTTTATAGCATCGACATCAGGGGCTAAGTCGCCGGAATAGATCAAATATCCCTCCCCGGCATTGGGCGAAATCTTCCTAAAGTAGTTGATGCCTTTGCATAAATTCCGGTTCCATGTTTTGGCCGACTTTATCTCAATGGGGACCAGTTCACGGGATCGCTTGTGAATGAGGTCCACTTCATTCCCGTTATTATCCCTGTAAAAAGTAATGGGGGTACTCCATTTTGGCAAGAGTTGTTTTCCCCGCCTGCCGGGGGCCGGTGATAGTGACTACAGGATAGGATTCCACCAACTTTTTGAATTCGTGCCTGATTTCTCTTTCTATTATCATGAGACTATTTTAGCATATTTTATACATTTTTCAAGTAGAACTTGGAATTTGTATAAATAAACCCCCCTTCCCCGGATTCCAAAATTTACAAGATTAGCAGCCCTTTGTTTGGGGACAGCCCCCTGGCTTCCCTGGCTTCTTATGCTTCTGCTGTTTTGTTCTCTTCGAAGCTTTTGATATCTTCTTCAATAATGGCCTTGTTTTCAATGATAAACTTTGAATAAAAACCCAGGACCGAAAATTTCACCACCGGCGACCGCTCAAAGTACGACAACATCTCGCGAATCCGGGCTGTGTTCTCACCGAAATCGATGCTTTCCAATCCTGGTTCCGGTTCCTCATCGGTTTTCTAATAACAAAAATTACAAACTAGCAAGAAATTCATGGACAGGCAGCATTTGGGCCGAGCCCCGGGATTTTTTATTTTTCAGATTATAAACGATTTGAATCGGTGTCGCTTGTTTCAGAGAGTTATGAAAGCGGAACAAAGATGGCGAAAAATTGTCATCGCCGGTTTTAACCTCGATCATTTGTGACGGTATACTATCAATAACCGTCAGAAAGTCTACTTCATGTTTCTCCTTGTCTCTTAGATAATGCAATGCAACCCTGCTGCCTGTTGTGTCTTCAATAAAATGGAGTTCACGCAAAAGAGCACAGGCCACCGCATTTTCTATTTTAGCACCAAGATCGCCTTCAACTGCCCCGATGTCATAGAAAAAATATTTCGATTCTTTTAAAATACTCCGTGCGATGTTTTGGTGATAGGGCCGAACCGGGAAAACAACATAAAGGTTTTCCAGGATTTGCAGCCAATGTTTCACTGTATGAACGGAAACCTGTAAATCGTTTGCCAGGGATGAATATGAAGTAGTAGAGCCCACCCGGGACCGCAGCAGGTCGATCAGTATTTCAATGGATTTAATATCTCTGACTTTTTCAAGATCCAATAAATCTTCCCTGATAATTGTATCGATATGGGTGCGCCTCCAGCGTTTGGCATAAGATTCGTTATTTTTTAAATAGGGTTCCGGAAATCCCCCCAGCTTGATCAGTTTATTTAAGGCGTCTCCTGGGTCCTCTTTCAAATATACACAGATTTCTTTTACGGTTAAAGGGTGCAAGCGATATGAGAAATAGCGCCCTGCCAGTGAATCACCTCCTTTTTTATATGTTTCCATTCTCGCAGAACCAGTGACAAGGAGAGAAGGTGGAATCCCCTCGGTATCATATATCCCCTTAATCCAGGATTTCCATTTCTTCATTTTATGTAGTTCGTCAAAGATAATCAATTGAACATCTCTTGTCCATTCTTCCGCTTTGATTATTTTGCGATCGCCCTTTGAATCATAGTTCAAATAAGCGTACGAGGAGATCAATTGTTTGGAAAGAGTTGTTTTCCCAACTTGTCTCGGACCTGAAAGAAAAATGATTTTCTCTCTAAGGTCTTCCAGGATATTCTTTTCTATATAGCGTCTCATATGACTATTTTAAACCAAACTTCAAAAAAGTCAAGACTATTTTGAAGTTTGCTTCATTTTAGTCGGGTTAAATTAGGATATACCGCTGCACTGGTTCTTGATTGGGGGTATTGACATGATCTAAAAAAGGTGGCAGGCAAAATTTTCCACTTCGGTTTTTGCCTGTCAACTTTTCATTTCTACACACCGTCCCCTTTATGTGAATCATCTAAATAATCAATATCATTCATGCTGCACCAGTCTATGGCGAATTGCTTCAGTTTTTCTTCTCTAAACCTATACCATTTTTTCTCTATCCCCAGTTGGAGTATTTTATCTTTAAATCGACGAAATGCTCCCCTCCCTTTGATTGCAGACAATAAAGAATTTGAGATCAGCCGGTCCTCAATCGAAAAACAGAACTCCTCAATCACATGATATTCATGAAAATCGTATTTTGAGGGCAAAGGAAGAAAAGAATCTCTTTCATTCAGGAGTTTTTTGGCCATTTCTATATCTTCATGCTGCCACTGGGGAAATTTTTCCAAAGGCTCTTCATCTTCTGCTGCGCGGAAAGACTCTTCCATTATTGTTACCACTTCTCCATTATTCAAATTAAGATAGGATGAACTCATTTCAGAGTCAAATTCAATGGCTTCAATTATTTCACTTAATTTGACTTTAATCTTCATCATATTTTTCTTCCTTTCGCTTTTAACCATAGGGATATTATATTGGAAATTTAATCGTTAATCAATACCTATTTAAATCTTTTTCCTGGATTTCTGATCCTCACCTGTTTTTCTCCGAAAAACAGCGTCAAAAAAAAGACGCCAGATCAGAACGAAATGGTAAAACGACATTCCTTGCCGCCTTTCATAATTGAGTCCTCCAATCTTACTTCTATCGGTTTTTCCAGCACGATTTCAAAAATTTCTAGCATCCACCCCCGTGAACAATTGCAATAGGTACCGGATAAAATAGGTGGGATGTCTTTAACCATTGTGCAGAGACACTTACTGTAAATCACTCGCACGCAGTTCTCTTCTTTTTGGATATTGTCTTTCCCTACCCATTGTTTCATTTTAGACAGCCAGCTATCTAATTTCCCTTTGAATTTTAATGCCTCTTTCTTAATATTATTTTTTGCGCATGACCGTCCGCATTCTTCCAATACCTTGATTTTTGTTGTCTCATCTAGGTGAGAATCCATGGATTTCATCAGGTTTGAGACCCAATTATGAATGAATTGTTGTTTTCCTGCCATTTTTTTCTCCTGGTTTTCTGGTTGAAATCATTAAATAACATAAATTCACTATTTAGGCGGCATCCATGATGGCAGCGTTGAAAGATCGATGCCAAATACGGCTTTCCCGATTAAAAATACGGCAAGGGTAATGATGACAGCTCCGATCAGGTTCAATATCACGCCCACCCTGGCCATGTCTGAGATACGCAGCCGGTCCGTCCCGAATACAATGGCATTGGGAGGCGTCGCCACCGGCAGCATAAAGGCAAAGGAACAAGAAAGGGTTCCCGGGATCATTAATAACAAGGGGTTTACCCGGATGGAAACCGCCAATCCCGCCAGGATGGGCAGCAGTATCTCCGCGGTTGCCGTATTAGAGGTGAGCTCAGTCAAAAAGGTAAGGAGTAAACAGATACAAGCGATAATTAATATGGGCGGCATCGAGCCCAACCCTTCCAATTGCTCCCCTATCCAGCGGTCTAACTTGCTCTCTTTGAAACCCGCGGCCAGGGCAAACCCACCGCCAAATAGAAGCACGATATTCCAGGGAAGCCTGGAAGCGGTCTTCCAGGTTAACACCCTCCGACCGTTATTTTTGTTTTCCCGGTTTTTTGCCGGGATTAAGAACAGCAAAAACGCCGTGGTAATGGCAACCGTGCCATCATTGATAAATTTAGCTTCAGGAAAGAGATTGGACCAACCGGGTATCACAAAACTCCCGATTTTTATATTTGCACGGAACATCCATAAAAACACCAAAACGATAAAATCAACCAGCACGACTATTTCTTCAAAGGAAATAGGTCCAAGGGCCTTATATTGATCCGAAAAGATTTTTTTTTCAAGGGTTATTCCTTCTCGCGGGCAAAAAATAAAAGAGAGAAACATCCAGACAATAAAAAGAAAAACAATAGATATGGGAAAAGCAAAAAAGAACCATTTGGCAAAGGAGATTTCAGGTGCGTTTGGGAAAAAGATATTGAAGATTCTTACAAAAGAAAGATTGGGCGGTGTGCCGATGAGTGTTGCAATACCCCCGATTGAAGCACTGTAAGCAATTCCCAGGAAAATCCCGATTGAAAGTTTCCGCACTTTTTTTTTGCCAAGATTTTCTTCCAGGTTGGAAACAATGGCAATGGCAATGGGTACCATCATCATAGTGGTGGCGGTATTGGATATCCACATAGACAGAAGGGCGGTGGCCAGCATAAAACCCAGCAAAATATACCTGGGATGGACACCCACCAGCATTAATATTCGTAATGCCAGGCGGCGGTGAAGGTTCCAGCGTTCCATTGCCAGGGCCACCAGGAACCCGCCGATAAATATAAATATAATATGATTAACATATTGAGTAGAAACGGCTTTGCCGTCCATAACACCGAAGGCGGGAAAAAGAATGAGGGGGATCAGTGCAGTGGCAGCCAGGGGGATGGTTTCCGTAATCCACCATACCGCCATTAAAAAAGCAACGGCAGCGGTGTAAGTGATTTCCCGGTGGCCGGGTGAAAGGTCAACGAATATAATAAATAATACGCATAAAAGTGGAACCACTATTAAAGAGACTTTTTTGATCGTATCACCTGATTTTTCCTTTTCCATTCTCCATTTTAACAAATTAATCCCATAATGTAAAGCCTCCGGCGGCCAAAGGGGGCTCTTTTGAAAAACCGCCCCCTTTGGAATCCCCCGCAAAACTTTTTATTAGAAAAAAACAAAAAATTAGAATGATACCAATGGGAAATATCCTTATGAAGCATGGAACGATGTTTGACCGTGTATGAAAAGCTTTTGCGGGGGGTCCAGGGGGGCAGTTTTCTCGAAAAGAGCCCCCCTGGCATTATTTTTTCTTTCTCTTGAAAAAGCGGCGAATCAACCGTCCTATAAGAATAAACGGGAGATACGGCAGCATTGCCAATGGGGCCATGGAAGCAAACGCACTGCTGCCTACCAGTACGCTTTGCAGCGGGTTATCAAAGGGCATGTCGTTGATCAAATACGTCCAGGTGGATGAAGGCCCGGTAAGACCTTCATGCGCCATATCGATGCCGTTTTTAGTAATGGCAGCCCTGTTAAAGGTTTCGATTACTTTTTCCCGGTGTCGCTGCAATAGGTCGTCAAATGCACGTACCGCTATCTTTTGAAACTCGAAATAAGGTACTTTGCCCCCCCACGCCCACAGGTGAATCCCTTCCCGTACATGAGCAATATAAGCAAGATGTTCGGTCCAGCACTGGTCGATATAGAACAGGGTAATTCTCCTTTCCACGTCGGTCAATGTTTCTTTTCCAACATGAGGGAGCAGTTGATGGTAACGTTCTGAAGCATAGTCAGCCAACAGTGTTAACGGATTTTCCTTCGTACTCAACATTGCCTCATCGCGGATGTGATGCATGATTTTACGCTGCTCTTCAATGAGGTAAGAATAGTTTTTGAGGGTTTTTCGGATTTCAAAATTCTGGCCTTCGATGATCCGCTGTGCCCTGGCGATCTCACGGGCCACTACCGGGCTGCGGATGGGTTCCTCTTGTTTTTGCGGTAGATGTTTTGGCGGTATTAATTCAGTCACGCGGTAGCGAACCATTAAGTCGTCTTCCAGGCTGATAAAAAAACGGGAGGAACCCGGGTCTCCTTGCCTGCCAGCCCTGCCCCTCAGTTGATGGTCGATGCGCCGGCTTTCATGCCGGTTGGTGCCGATCACATACAACCCACCCAGGGCCACGACCTGGTCATGGGTTTCCTGGTTTTTTCCTCCCAGGCGGATATCGGTTCCCCGGCCCGCCATGTTGGTGGAGATGGTAACAGCTCGCAATGCCCCTGCTTCAGCCACAATAGCTGCCTCAACTTCATCGTTTTTGGCATTTAACACCTGGCAGCGGATCCCGGTTTGCCGAAGCGCCTGTGCCAGTTGTTCGGATTCTTCCACACTGACCGTACCCACCAGGATGGGGCGGCCTGCGGCATGAACCTGTCGAATCTCACGGATCAACGCCTTTCTCTTGGCTTCCTTGTGGGTAAACACCACATCCTCATGATCGATGCGAATACAGGGACGGTTCGGTGGGATTTCAACTACCTTTAAACCATAGAACGTTTGGAACTCTTCCCCGGATGTCTTGGCTGTGGCAGTCATGCCAGCGATTTTAGGGTACAGGTTCAGAAAATGCTGGAAAGTAATAGACCCCAGGATAATCCCTTCGGGTTGAATCTCCACGCCTTCTTTGGCTTCGATAGCTGTTTGCAGACCGTAGGGCCAACGGCGGTTGTCTGCTACCCGGCCGGTAAATTCATCCACCAATTCGATTCTTCCTTCTCTCACAATATAATCGATGTCCCGTTTCAACAGCACTTCTGCCTGGAGCGCCAGGTTGACTGCCGACAGTACCTGGTTGTTCTCCGGTTGATGCAAGTCGCCGCGGCCCAGGTATTTCTCTACCTTTTCAAGGCCCGTATCTGTGAAATTGACATCCCGGCCGTACTCATCCGTGTAAAAATCGACATGCGGGTCAAGACCGCGGATCAGTTTTGCCAGCTTGTAAAAGTCGATACCTAGATCTTCGCTTTCACCAGCGATGACCAGGGGTATCCGCGCTTCATCAATAAGAATGGAATCCGCTTCGTCCACAATAGCAAAATGGAAATCACGAAGAACCTGGTCTTCCTCCCGATAGCAGCGCCGGTCTCGAAGAAAATCAAAACCCGCTTCTTTGGCCGTCACATAGGTAATATCCGCTGCATAAGCCTCCTGTCTATCTTTAATGGACATGCCCTCCCGGACAAAGGCCACCGATAGACCCAGGAACCGATATACCGGCCCCATCCACTGTGCATCCCTGCGGGCCAGGTAATCATTGAAGGTGAGTACATGAACCCCTTTGCCAGTGAGAGCATTTAAATATGCAGGAAGGACCGCGGCCAGGGTTTTGCCTTCTCCGGTTTCCATCTGCACTAAGTTTCCCCTGTGCAAAGCAATGCCCGCGGCCACTTGTACATCAAAGGGCCGCATATTTAATACCCGGCGGCTTACTTCACAGGCCAGGGAAAACGCCTCTACCATTAAATTGTCCAACGCAGCACCCTCACGGGCCTGCTTTATTAATTGCGATGATATTTTTTTCAATTGCTGGTCCGATGCAGATTCAAGACCACACCTGCGGTCATTGATCTGCATCAACCATTTGCGATACGATTTAAGTTGTGTATTATATTTCATCATTTCCTCCTTGCCTTCGGCGACCAGGGGGCTCTTTTGAAAAACCGCCCCCTGGACCCCCGCAAAACTTTTGCAAAGGCCCATTCGAGCCATCTAAGAAAGTTTGTTGGTGGTTTTTAATTTGAAGGAGGAGGCCGCTGCCGGAAAGGGAAGACCCAGGCGCTTTGCCGGGGTCTTTCGCGGGTGATGATTAATGGAAAAAACGTCACATATGCGAAAAAGATAAATACAAAATCCCCGGGCTGAGCAGCAGGATTGTCCTGGAAAAGTTCATAGTAAAGAACAATCGTAATCAAGAAACCAAGCAGCCAGAGGATAAATAATCGCTTTTTCCACATGTTCATATCATTATACGAAAAGTTATGGCTTATGGTTTTATTTTTACCAGAAAAAAATGATAAAGTCAATTCATCTATTGACAAAATTTTTTCTTTTCAATACAATACCAGTGAAAAAAAACAGGAGGGGCTAAAATGAATGCTTCAACAAGAAACGATCCTCCGGGCAAAGACTGGATATCCCGGTTTGATAAGGAATTTAAAAAAAAGAAAAATGATTGGACCAAGCTTAGTACAAGCAAATTCAGTAAAAGTCATTACCACCTGGGGTATGAGCTGGATGCGCTGATGGCGGCCTTCGAAGTCACCGGCCGGAAAGATTACCTGGATGAAGCCAGGACATATGTGAACAATGTAAAGAAAGCCGCTGATAAACCGGCACCTCAACTTAATGACGATTATGAGGGCTGGCTCTGGGAAAAGGACGGAAAGGAAAGACCTTTAGGGGAATGCTGCTTCTGGCGCTACGTGACCAAACTTTTACGAATCATTAAAGAGACTCCCGGGTTGTACGAAGACACGATTTACAAACAATTTTTCGATGAGACCCTGGCATTTACAGAGAAAAATATATGGCGGAAATGGTTCGAGCGGGCCACGAAAGATAGCCCGGACCATAAAAAAAACCCACGTTATATATACCCCCTTCGTACACATATGGCTTCTCATTGGGCGTTTATCGCCCTGAATTTATCTAAGTTAACCGCCGACGAAGCCATCAAGTCTCAATGTGGGGATGTATCTTCGGTAATAAATAACGGCCTCAGGAAAAATCTTCACCCCCCGGAAAACAACCCGGATGCCTATTTTTGGAATGCCACCTGGAACCCCGATAATGAAGGAGACCCAAATCTTCCCTCGGATAATAAAGTAGAAGTACAGGATGTCAGTCATGCCAACCATGTTATTTCTTATATTGTCGAGTCTTTTGAGCAAGGTATTTTCTGGACTCTCGAAGACATTAAAAAATTTGCCAATACGTTAAAGCATATCGTATGGAAACCGGCAAATTTTGATTTTTTCGATCTTGTTAACGGGACACATGAAAAAGTAGACAACGTGGAACGCCCGGGCAGGCGTCAATCGGACGGCTGGGTAAAATTAGGCAGAGTCGACGGCGCATTCCGGGGTATTTATGATACGTGTTTAAAAGAAAACGACAAATTTGCCAAACATGGAAAACAAGCGGCCCAGCTTTATGCCAACCTGGCATTAAACGAGATAAAGCGGGGGCTAAAGTTAATATCACCGGCAGAAGGCGAAACCCTGGAACCGGGTAAAAGGCATACAATAACCTGGAAAGATAAAAGATTCGAGGGAACCGTAAATATCCACTATTCCACCGATAATGGCAATACGTGGAATGAAATTGCCTCAGGCACTTCCAATGATGGTGCCCGGGGCTGGCAGGTACCGGATATTACCTCGAATCGCTGCCTTGTCCGGATTCATAGAACCGATGGCAGTGCCGAGGATGTCAGCGGCGTGTTTTCCATTGTCCGCGGGTAACGAGAAAACATACAATTAAGCTACTATTCACTACGAAGCGGATGACATTACAACAGGATAATATTATTCTTCCTGCATGCCTCGATCATCGCCGCAGGCCAGATACCCACTTGAATTTCTCCGATATGTGCCTTTCTTAAAAAAAACATACACAATCTCGACTGACCGATACCACCACCAATAGAAAAAGGTAATTCTCCACTGAGAAGTCTTTTGTGAAAAAACAACTGCTTTCTCTCGGTTGTACCGGTGATTTCCAGTTGTTCTTCCAGAGATTCGGGACTCACGCGAATCCCCATGGAAGAAATTTCAAATGAACGGTTTAATAACGGATACCAGCACACAATATCACCATTTAGCCCATATCCCCATCCTGTTTTGCTAATCCAGTCATCGTAATCCGGTGCCCGGCTGTCATGAGGTTTGCCACCCCTTAAAGGAGCACCGATTCCGATGATAAATACAGCCCCATGTTCTTTACAAATTGCGTCCTCCCGCTCTTGGGGTTCTAACGTTGGGTAACGATCCTCCAGCTCTTGACTGTGAATAAATGTAATCTCCTCGGGAAGTACCGGTTTGATTTCCGGGTAATTGGCTTGAAGGAACCATTCGGTTCGTCTCATGATATCATATATTTTTTGCACTATTGATTTCAAAAAATCAATGGTTCGCTCCTCTTCTGAAATGACACGCTCCCAATCCCATTGATCGACGTAAATGGAGTGCAGCTCGTCCAGCACTTCATCCGGCCGGATGGCATTCATATCCGTATAAATTCCCCGGCCGTAGGGAATGTTCAAATCGGCAAGGGCCAACCGTTTCCACTTGGCCAGGGATTGAACGATTTCTACCATGGTATTCATATCCTTTACATGAAAGCGGACTGGCTGTTCCACCCCGTTTAAGTCGTCATTAATGCCAGTGCCTGATTCCACGAACAACGGTGCGGTGACCCGTTCTAAATTTAATGCTTCAGCCAGGTTGGTCTGAAAGAAATCTTTTATTAATTTAATCGCTTTCTCGGTTTCTCTTACACTTAAAATGGGTTGATAAACTGTACTTGTCATGGATTCTTTTTTCATGATTATATACCTCTAATGCAAAATCAGACATTGGGTCCTGGATTTGTCTTCTCTTCGTTTTTTTTGATGTCTTCCTCGATGATTGCTTTGTTTTCAATGACAAACTTTGAAAAGAATCCCAGGAGCGCATATTTTACCACTGGCGAGCGTTTGAAATACGACAGCATCTCCCGGATGCGGGTGGTGTCTTCCCCAAAATCGAGAGGCTCCGGTTCCGGAGCCTGTTGAAGTGGATGTTCTACTTCTTTTTTCTTTTCCTCTTCTTTTTCCTGGTCTAAGAAAACAGGTTCTATGCCGTGAACCAGGTAAAGGGGGCTGATGTTATAGAATTTAGTGATTCGATAAAGGGTGTATAAGCCCGGACCCACATGCCCGGATTCCATATCGCATAAATAGGAATTGGACATTCCCATTTTCCCGGCAAAGGCAGTCTGGGTCATTCTCAGCCCTTCACGAATCTCTCTGAGCCGCTGCCCAAAAACTCTAACTAATTTCTTCTTCATATATTTCTCCTTTTTAACCGTCCTCGTGCACGGTAAAGCCAAATTATACCACTTCCCAACGTCTTTGCCAAGCAAAAATGATATTTTTTATTAGTAAATTGCGAAATATTCCCGGAACGGAGAGACATCCTACCGCTGATTATCCAAAGTCTATCCGTAGAGATCGAAATATTATCCCCTGAATTCGAATTGTTATCCGTTGAAACCGAATTATTGTTTGCCCAATTCGAAATGTTATCCGTTGAATAAAAATTTCTATCCGTTCAATTCGAAACTCTGTCCGTTGAATTCGAAATAGTCTCCGTTGAATCAAAAACTCCATCCGTTGATTTAAAAATTCTGTTCGCCCATATCGAATTCCGTATGGTCTGACGCATTTTTGACTGGCCCCCCTTCCCGAGTAACAATGAGACACACTGGAAGTTCCGGCCTATAAGGGGGAAGCCACGAAGGACACGAAGGAACACGAAGGAATAATAAACAGAAAGAATTGACTTTTCTTCAAATTTTGATTACTATTATAATGTAATCCATAAATCGGAGTTTAATATGGAAGCAGTTGAAGTTACGTCACTAAAAGATAGACTGGTTATCAGTATCGATAAGTCGCTGGTAAGTAAAGAATATCTATTAAATTTGTTGAACCGGCTGTACCTCGAAGATCTATCGAAAAAAGCGGATTTTGATGAAAAAGTCCTGGAGATATCAGAAGAAATAAAAAGCAATTGGTGGAAAGAAAATAAAGAACGTTTCTTAAATGGTTAATTGGTAATAAATTGCCAGGTAAATAATCCAGGCGCCGATTTCTAAAAAGTTGGCAGTGGATTTGGACTAATTTTGTTGGTTGACAGAACAAAAGAAAAATATTATCATTACCTTGTAAAAGGAGGTTCAAATGAATGCTGTTACGTTCGAAGCGCTGGCACAAAAATTTGAAAACCTTCCGGAAAGAGACAAGAAAACAGTATTCGATTTTATCGAATTTTTGAGTCGCAAGAGGAAACCGCGAAAGGAAAAGATCGATAAGAAAAAAATATTACTGGGGATGTCCTATTGGAGTGACGAAGATATAACCATACTCGAAGATATTCGGAAAGATATGAACAAATGGCAGCCGGAAGCGTTTTAATAGATACCTCTACAATCATCGATCATCTGAGAAAGAAAAATAAGAAGAAAAGCTACTTATATAAAATAATCGATAAGTATGATTTATTTATATCGACAATAACTCTTTACGAACTTTTTGCCGGTGCAATCAATGAACAGAAACGAAAAGACATTTATGACTTTCTCATCCTTGCGGAGCTGGTCCCTTTCACCGGAGAAACGGCAGAACGAGCAGGGTCAATATATTTATCCCTTCGCAGCAGAAATGAGATCATCGATGTCATAGATATCCTCATCGGAGCAGCGGCTTTAACTCATAATTTACCATTAATCACTTTAAATAAGAAACATTTTGAACGAATAGAAGGTTTGAAAATCCTATAGAATAACGTGCCAGGTAAATAATACCCTAAAAACAAATTCAATTGACCAAAATTCAAATATTATTTTATTCGTGTAACTTCGTGTACCTTCGTGGCTAAAAACAAAAAGAAACTTGCAATTTAGGAGCAAAATAGTGTATAACATACCTGGAGAGTGATAACATGATACGAGCAAAAGTGGAGCTGGATGTGAGAGAATCTCGCCTGGCGATCCGGTGTAAAGAAGCAGAACTGGATGAATGGCGGGACATTAAAAAGAACGATCAAAAACAATTTGATCGCTGGATTGAACAATACCGGCAGGCATTAAAGCAGCATGATCATGCCGCAGCGCTGTTCAGTATCGGGCAGGATATGTATAAATGGCTCAACGGTTCGGGAAGCTGGTTGAAGCGGCTTTTTGATTCCGTTTCTGATCCGCCGTTTATAGTGGAATTTACCGTATCTGCCCGGCCCCGGGATGATGAGCTGCGGTTTTTAGAGGTGCCCTGGGAATTGCTGGCAGAGAAGCATCAGCACCTGGCCGCTGATCAGTATGTCATGTACTGCCCGGTGCGGCGAACCGGGAAACGCAGTGAACCGGGAGAACCTTCACCCTACCGGCTGCACACGGTTTTTATGGCTGCCGCGCCGCAGGGTGCAGGGGTCCCGCTTCGCTATGAGGAGGAGGAATCCGCGCTGCTGGATGCGGCAGGTGCATCAGGCATGGACCTGACCGTGGAAGAGAGCGGTAACCCGGGTCTCCTGGCCCAATGCATATCCGGTGAATGCATCGGGGGGGCCGTGGATGTGCTTCATATCTCCTGTCATGGAACCATCCATAGTAAAAAAGGACCGGTTCTTATGCTGGAAACCGAAGAGGGAGACCCCTGTCCCACCTATGCCGAGGAATTGGCAAAAAACCTGGGGGGAAATAAACCCAATCTCATGTTTTTGTCTGCCTGTATGACCTCCCAACCGGATGCATTTTTGAATTCCTATTCTTCCCGGATGCTGCGGTTCGGCGTACCCGCGGTGCTGGGCTGGAGCGGTTCGGTGGGGGATGCCGAAGCCAACCGCTTTGCCGCCGGTTTTTATAGGTATCTGTCACAGTCACATTCCCTGGAAGAAGCAGTGGCCCGGTCCCGGCAGGAACTGCTGGAAGCGGAAAAGGAAAAAAAGATGTCCGGGGACTGGCACCTGGCCCGGCTCTACCTGGGGAGGAATGGCGGCGGTGTGCTTTCCAAAGGGAAAGAAGCGCGGAGGCGAAAAGGTGTCGAGTATGGACACAGGGAATTTTTAAATGTTAAGGACCAGTCTATCCCGGTAGCCGGACGCCGCGAATTTGTGGGACGGCGCCGGCAAATCCAGCAAATCCTCCGGGAGTTCAACAATCCCGGACATGCCGGTGTCTTGATCCATGGGTTTGGGCGTCAGGGCAAATCCAGCCTGGCGGCCCGCATTGCCAACCGCCTGCCCGACCACCAGGTGGTAGTCATCTATGGACATTATGATGCCCTGGCCATCCTGGAAGGCATCGAGTATTTTATAGGCACGGAAGAGATCAAAAACCTGTTATCCGGGCAAAAGGAGGAGGTACGTAAAAATCCCGCCGCTCTTTTTACTATTCTCAGGGCAATCATTGAGGGACCTTGTAAAGAGCAGCCGCTGCTGTTGGTGATGGATGATTTTGAGCAGGCCCTGGATGACCCGGAAGAGGGGGAACTGCACCGGGTCAAAAGTCACCTGGTGGAGACCATGCGTGCCGTGATCGAAGCGTTTACCGCTGCTATCGGCAAGACCCGCTGCCGTCTGCTGCTCACCGGCCGCTACCGGTTTACCCTTCCCCACAAAAGCCGTGACCTGGCAGCGCAGCTTTTGCTGATTCATTTGCCGCCCATGGAGGAGTATGAAGGCCGGAAACAGGCGGCAGCCAAAGAAAAGGTTATTGGTGTACCAATAAAGGAAGTGGATGTGGGGAGAGTCGAACGCTGTATTCATGCGGCGCGGGGAAATCCCGGGCTCCAGGATTTGCTTTTTTCATTATGTTTGCAAGCGCCAGAGGAGTGTGACGGTGCCCTGGCTGCTGTGGAAGAGTATATCGAATCCGGTAAAGAACCGGACCGGGAAAAGTTATTGGATTTTTTGCGGAATCTGGCGATTCAACACCTGTTAGGTTTGCTGTCTACGAGTGAAAAAGAATTGCTTCGGGACTCCACGCTTTTCCAGGTGCCGGTCCCCCTGGAAACGCTGGGGCACATGGCGCAGGAATTGGGGTTAAAGGGTGAGGGACCCGTTGGCGAACGGTTGTTGGGATTCGGTTTGTGGGAGCCGTTTATGGACATGGTGAACCCGAAAGAAACAGCCGCGGCCATTCATGCCCTGGCAAGACCAAAGGTGGGCAAGCTTTCTGAGAAGGACGTTTCACATTTGGCAGGTTTGGTTGTGCAGGACTTGTTTGAATGGTGGGGCGGTAAAGAAAATAAGAATCGTCCCTATGCAGCCGATATCGAATTGGCCCGTCTGGCATTGGCAGCCCAAAACACAACTGTATTGTCAGGAACAGCAGAAGACGCGGTGCGGGGACTTGAAGGGCAATTTCAATACAGGTATGCAGCGAAACTGGCGAGGGAATCCATTGAAATTCTGGATAACGCTGGTGTAGAAGTTTCAGACGGTCTTTTCCGGGCAGGCGCTGAAGTATCGGAACGTATTGGTGACATGGAGCATGCACGCACGTATATTCAGCGGGCAGTGGACAAACTTTCCACTGACGGGAATATAGATAGTGAGGATTATGCGTATGCGCTTCTTTCTCAAGGTCGAATGCTGGTGAATAGTGGGGATCCGGATAAAGCGCTGGAGGTTTTCAAGGAAGCGGAGAAGCGTTTGCGATCGGATCGACTCCTTCGTGAGCGTAGTATTGTCCTGGGAGACATCGCCCGCATCCAGGTGTCCAGGGGCCAGGTGGAGGAGGCGCTGAAGCTGCACCAGGAGAGGCTCGAGGTGTTTGACGAGCTGGGCGACCGCCGCTCCCGCGCCGTGACCCTGGGAGACATCG
>JABAOH010010174.1_pt1 | contig 16123 bp, 16 predicted proteins | sample 7062181 | NCBI WGS metagenome assembly JABAOH01 (sample SAMN14538630, study PRJNA623070) | marine sediment metagenome | biome: marine biome [ENVO:00000428]; feature: marine pelagic biome [ENVO:01000023]; material: deep marine sediment [ENVO:00002113]; isolation source: pool of 5 deep marine...
GGATAAAAGTCTGTCCAATTTTCATATGTTCCATCATCCCAATCAATTTGATAGGAAACATTATCTCCATCGGGGTCTGTTGCACAGAAAGTCCATTCATGTGTTCCTGGTCTCCCGAGTTTTGGACCATCTATTGCCGGTGCATAAGGCGGATGATTATCATCCACCAAACTCTTATTAACGACATTAGCAAAAACAGGATGAATACCAACACCTATAAACAATACAATTATCCCAACAGCAAGAACTCTACAATACAACATACTCTTCATTCTACTCCCTCTAATTTGATAAACATAATAGATAACTTAATATCATGAATAAATTCGGATGTTGTTGTAAGAACCGTTGAAATGGTATGTTGATATATGCTTTATTTATATTCCTTGTTTTGGGAATGTAAATATACTCATTACCAAAAAGCCCTCTCGATATTAAATATGTTTCTTCACGATAATTATTTTCTGGATTTGAATCAGATGGAGTTGCAGTAAATTGCAAAGAAAAAAGTGTTGGGCCACAGATTAAGTCAAATTTTAGACCTTGACCACCCCATGAATTTTTCCATGACGAACCTGGTTTCAAACTTCCTGACGTTCTAGTCCAATGTGTGATTTCTTCTTTGCCATTCCTAAGATTTATAGCAACTGCGGTATATCCAAAATCTCCATTGAACTGGACATCTCCAACATTCTTTATTTTTGCTCCAAATAATAAATCATGAAAGTTCGGGTCGATTGGATAATCTTTATATGGAATAATATCTACAAGTGCAAGGTCTGGTCCTTCATCATCCAAAGCATAAATTTTACTATCAGTAGTGCCAGCAACAATCTCTACATAGCCGTCATCGTCAATATCTCCTAATGCAATAGAATAATACACACCATTACCGATTTCATAGCTCCAATCCTTTTCACCATTTGTACCGTTTAATGCATAAATCTTACTGTCCTGGTGTCCAACAACAACCTCTACAATGCCATCATTATCGATATCTCCTAATGCAGGAGAAGAATAATACGCCCAGCTACCGGTTTCATAGCTCCAATCTAACTCACCATTTAAACCATTCAACGCAGAAACTATACTGTCATGATTATGATTATGGGAGCCGATAACTACCTCTATTATGCCGTCATTGTCAATATCCCCTAATGCAGGAGAAGACAAAACCGAATCACCGGTATCATAGCTCCAATCCACTTCACCATTTATACCATTTAATGCATAAACCTTATTATCCGTAGAACCAATAACAACCTCAACATGACCATCATTGTCAATATCTCCTAACGCAGGAGAAGAATGCACCCGGTTACCAGTTTTATAGATCCAATCTAATGATCCATTGTTACCATTTAATGCATAAACCTTCTTATCATTGGAGCCGATAACTACCTCTATCATGTCGTCATTGTCAATATCCCCTAATGCAGGAGAAGACAATACTGAACCACCGGTTTTATAGATCCAATCCACATTACCATATCTACCATTTAACGCATAAATCTTACCATCATAGGATCCGACAACAACCTCAACATAACCGTCATTGTCAATATCTCCTAATGCAGGAGAAGACAATACCGAACCACCGGTTTTATAGCTCCACACAAACTCACCATTGTAACCATTCATTGCATAAACCTTGTTGTTATTGGATCCGACAACAACCTCAACATAGCCGTAATTGTCAATATCTCCTATTGCAGGAGAAGAATACACCCAGTCACCGGTTTCATGGCTCCATCTATTACATGGACACGAAATATTTCCTTTACCATCGGTATATCCAGTGTGCATAATGTCATGGTTGAACATTGGCCAATCATAAACCTCATCGGTTGTTTTTGAGTTATTAATTGTTAAACTACCAACAGAACTTGATATACTAACTCCAATAAACAATACAATAATCCCTATTGCAAGGATTTTACAATACATCTTACTCTTCATTTCACTCCCTCTGTTATCAATATTCATATCTGATTAATGATATTTATATCTTATATATGAATTTGAAACAGTTTAATTAATAATTGTTCCAGATGGAACATTTATAGATAGATTATATCTTGATTAATCCTAAATTCCTATTTTATAAAGGATAATATTCTCTGCAGTATTGGAAACATATCAATAAATCTAATTAATATCATTTAAAGGTTTGAACTATTCAGGAAACCTGACATCAGCTCCAAATAAAAGTATGTTAGGGTCACAGGCATATTTATCAAAATTTAACATTGATGTTTTGAATATCCATTTCCCTCTCTCACCGTTAAAAAGATGTTTATCAAAATATTCACTGCCTTTCTCAGATTGAGTTTCAAATGATTTATGAACTTGAAATTGCCATTCATATCGTCCAGATGGCATCCTATAATTTAAAAATTCAAAACCTGTTGTTCCATGTGGCCAAAACCAAGCAAATAACTTATTTTTTACATTAATCTCTTTTTTTCCATTAAGTATCAAAAGACCTTTTTGCCATCCAATATTTAAGTTACCGAAAAAATCTTCTCTTTGATAAAAAAAGGTCTCGTTTCCACTGGTTATTGAAAATGTTGTTTCTTCTGATGTATTAAACCAAAAATCATAATAACATTCTGCTGAATAAGCAGCGTAAATAAAATAATAAGTCCCTGTTAGATTACGAGAAATAGCTTTACCATGTCCTTTTCCCCATGCACTATCACCATTTTGATTTATATTAAAATAACTCCAATTTAATCTCCCAAATTTCAATTGAAAATAAAAATCTTTACTGGAAGGATAAGCATTAGGCGAATATAACCCATAACCATATTTTCCCTCCTTATAAGGGATTTTACAAAAGAAGGTAGCCCTTGCATTTACTGTTTCATTTTTTGAACTAATGTAAGAACAAAATTCCGTGGTTACTGTAGTTGGATTAGAAAAATGTGTTTTGATAATATACCAAAATCTTGGGCCTGTTAGATTTACATGTAAAGAACTACCATTTTTAAAAATAGTATTATCTATTATTGTTCTATCATCACTAAAAGAGATTGATGGTTGCTCTATCTTTGAAACCTTAACATTAGAACCAAGACTCATAGGTATAAATGTAGAACACACCAATAAGAAGCATATTCCAAATGCAAGAGACCTTTTACTCAAATATGTAACCTCCTCCAATAATTTAAATCAAATGTGGGTATTTAAAACTTTTAGATGGGATTAATCCTATCTTATAAAACCCAACAACCTCTGCAGTATTGGAAACATATCGATAAATCTCAACCAGTAAGGAGCAACGGTTGCTCTGGTTCTTGGCCTTATATTAACTTGTAAAGTCGTCCAATCACTCCAAGCACCATATTCATCTCTTGCTTGAACTTTAACAAAAGCCCAATTAATACCAACATATCTCCGTCTATGCTTCAAAGTTATAGGAACTCCAGAAGGTGACAACTCTGTCCAGCCGCTATTTGTATCATCTCCCCAGTCCACATAATAACTAACTTTATCACCATCAGGGTCAGATGTTACCACTGTATAAGTATATTCTTTAAAGAGTTTAACTTGAGTTGGACCATCAATACTGGGTTTTTCAGGAGGGCTATTTCCTTCAACTGGTTCAATAGCGTAAAGTATAGCAGTAAAATCCTTTGAATCCGAACCAAAGTAAATAGTTCCATCTTCCCCTATCGCAGGAGAAGAAAAGATTTCATCTAAAGCCTTAAATGACCATCTGAGAGTCCCATCAGGATTCAACGCTAATAAATATCCATCCCATGTTCCAAAATATATAATCCCATACTTGTCAATAGCTGGAGAAGTACTAATATATTCAGTCAAATATACATATTTCCAGTTAATAGTTCCATCAGGATTAATACTATAAATATTGGCACTATCCAAATCTTGATATGCTGCAACATAGATAGTACCATCTTCAGCTATTGCAGGAGAAGAAACCACATTAACTCCTAACTTCAACCGCCATTTCAAAGTTCCATTAGAGTGCAAAGCATAAAAATATCCTTCAACGTGTCCAAAATAAATAGCACCATCATTTCCAATTGCTGCTCCATCACCACCACACCAGTTTCCTGTATTAAATTTCCATTTCAAGGTTCCATTATTTTTATAAATAGCATAAAAAAAACCATCATGAGAACCACAATAAACAGTTTCATTATCAAGAGCAGGAGAAGAATAAATCCGGTTACCTGTATGAAAATCCCATTTCTTTGTACCATTAGGATAAACAGCACAAATATTATTTCCTCTTACTGATGCCACATATATATTTCCCTCTTCGTCAATTACAGGCGATGAATAAATTGAACCAACTCCTATTTGAAGGCGCCAATTTTTTGTTCCATTGGGATAAATTGCATATAAATATCCATCATCAGAACCTACATATATAGTTCCATCTACAGCTAAGGCTGGAGATGAATGTATAGATTCTTCAGTTTTATAATGCCATTTTTCAGTGCCATCTGGATTTATAGCAAAAAAATACCAATTATTTGAACCGATATAAATTGTTCCATCATTACTAATAGCAGGAGAAGAATAAACCATAGAACCAATATTTATTTTCCACTTTTCCCGCCACCAATTACCAGACTTACCATAAAGGCTTCTACCACTATGTCGAACATCATGACTAAACATGGGCCAAGCACTATCCATCAAACCACCATTACTTGTTGTTGATTCCATTCCAATAGGTGTTTTTACATAATAACCAACACTCATTGGAGCTACTGCTGACAAGATGAAAAGGATTATGATCCCAACTGAATGGGCTATCTTATTAGCCGTAGGATGACCTCCTTTAGTATTGGAAACATATCAAAAAATCTCAACCAATAGGGACTAACATTAACTCTATTCCGTGGAATTATAATTTCTAATGAAGCAGTTACAGTTGCTCCGTATTCATCTTTAACTGTTACTTCAATAATATATCTTCCACTTTTTGACCATTTATGAGATTCACATACTTCAGTACCAGACGCGAAAGGTCCAATCCATTCACTACTTGTTCCATCACCCCAATCCCATTTAACATGAAAATCGTCACCATCAGGGTCAGTAGGAGTAATACAAAAAGTGTATTCAATTCCAGGTTTACCACTTGGTGGTCCATTAATATCTGGAATTTCTGGTGGTTGATTTTCAGATGATAATTTTATCAGAATAGCTGCACTACCTTTCAGGTCTTTTGTTTCAATGCCCCCTGTAATGATATATCCTCCATGGGACGTTTGAGCAATTGATAACCCTACATCTATATATTCACGTTCACCATATGTTTTCTCCCAAAGGATATCTCCAGAGCAATCAGTCTTTAACACCCATATGTCATATAAATATCCCTTTTGAAGGTCACAGTATCCATTACCCCCACAGATAATAAAATCACCATCATATGTAAGATTAATACAAAGAAATGTTACAATTCCAGGATAAGTTTCGCCATATGATCTGTTCCATATCTCCGCTCCTGATTCATCTGTCCTAATCAATAATCCATCATGTTTTCCATCACCAAGTACCAGACCAGCAACGATAAACCCACCATCAGGAAGTTGTTGGACAGAAAAACCCCATTCATATGACCGATTTGTACCATAGGAATGATTCCATTGTTCAACCCCTTCAGAATTAATTTTAATTAACCAGACATCATACGGGTCCCACAGGTGAGATGGTTCAACAAATGAACAGGTACACCCGCAGAGAATATACCCACCATCTAGAGTTTCTTTAACATCATAGCTTCCATCAATCTGGTCTCCCCCATAGGTATGATTCCATTCTTCGACACCAGTTTCATTAGTTTTAATTAACCAGGCATCCCAATTTGTTTCTGGCGATACATATTTTTGCCCTGCGATAATATAACCCCCATCTGATACCTGTAGAACAGATTCTCCGCTATCTCCACCTGGTCCACCAAAGATTCGACTCCATTGGACAAATCCACTACTGTCAGTTTTTATAAGCCAGAAATCACCTGAATCCGATCCTAACTGAATTGTGCCTAATATAATATATCCACCATCCTGTGTTTGTTGGACTTGATTCCCGAGATCAAAATTTGATCCACCATATGTTCTATTCCACTGTTCATAACCGTACGCATTGGTCTTAATCAACCAAATATCACTATTTAATCGGTTATCTCCTATTTTATCAATTTTATCACATATGAAAATATAGCCTCCATCTGTTGTTTGAATAACATATTTTCCCTTATCATCTCCTGGTCCATCAAAAGTGTGATTCCATTCCTCCTCTGGTGGATCATCTAAAATAACTTCTGCATCTCTTGGATATTTAATATAAAAAGAATTACTGTTTTCTTTAATTTCAGTCTTTGATAAAAGGCTAATACTTAAGATATTGCCACTAATACAGGGTAAAACACTTGCTCCAATAAACAATATAATTATCCCTATTGCAAGGATTTTACCTATATGGTTTTTCTGCATATATACCTCCTCCAATAACATATTCAAATCTATTAAGAACTATATAAAAACTATGTATCTACGAGCCATATACGGAAGGGTCTTAGATTTTACAGAGTTGATTCTGGTTTTACTAGGGCTCTTCCCACTTCCTATTAGAAAGCTCATAATGGTGTTGAACAGTTGTGGGTGGTGGGTCAACAAAGGGGTTTATGTTGACCACCATTATTCAACATAACCTTTATAGGATTAATATAAACCTTTAAGATAAATATATTTTAAGTAATTATGACATCATCGATAATTCGTTTTATCCCATATATAATTGTTGCTATGCCCAACCAAATAAATATCCAAATTGCAATAATAAAATAATTCAATGTTGCATATGGTGGAACCGTATCATATAATAATATAGCAAAGATTAGTACAAAAATACCAGTAATAATGATAAATATACCTACAACTGCATCAACAGCTCCAACTATTTGTTTCTTATTTCTTTCTTCCAAAATCTTTTACCTCCTTAAAAAATTGATATTTTGTGTTTTTATATAACTCTTATGAAATTTTATAATACATTCAATGCAACAAAATCTTTGAATGGGGTTCCCCCGTAACATCTTAATAAATAATAAAATTACTTCTTATGTACCATATCTTTAAAAACATCAGTAGTGACAAGAACAGAACCAATAAGTTTTGGCACATATAAAAGGTTTAGAGAGCATCTCATAAGTTTAGACAAGGTATTATGTCCCAGCCCATCAAAAATACCAATTACTGGATGTATAATATCTGTTTTTTTATCAATATCAGGTATGTTTTTGATATATGGAAAAATCTTGATTAGTTGATTAAAGGATTTTCTACGTAATTGCCTATAAAATAATTTTGTTCTTATGCCTTTTGGTTTTTTATACCCTTTATATTTATTATATTCTTTTGTAACATATGATATAGCTGATACAATTGATATAAAATCAAGAATATGGTCAATATCTCTAAATCCAAAATTAATATTTATAATAGCTCTAAATTCATTTGATTCTAACATTTTTACTAAATTCTTTTTTTCATTTGAATTTAAGATAATATTATTATCAATAATATTTATCAATGGATCTACCTTTGATTCATATAAGCATAATTCAAACTATGATTTTGATGGATGGTATTTTTGTTGTGTTGTTAAAGGCAATTTTGAACATAAAAAATGGAATTTTGAAATTTTAGACTTTTTTGACATTTGTGATATTGAATCGATTGTTGAAGATAACCCTGAAATTGAGTTTTCCCAATTATTTAGTAAATATGTGTAAATTAGATGGGATTAATCCTATTTTACAAAATACAATTTAGTATTCTCTCTAGTATTGGAAACATATCAAAAAATCTCAACCAAACAGAATCCAAAGTGACTTTGTTTCTGGGAATCGTGATTCTAATTTTTAAAGGTTCAGACCAATCACTCTCTCCTCCATAAATATCTATAGTTTTAACTATTACTTTGTAGGAACCAAAAAATGGGAAAAAAAGCTCTACTTCACACCATTCATCATTAAAATATGGCCCTATCCGATTATAATTAATTCCTAAGCCTTCATATGCCCATGTATACCAAACTAGTTCTCCATCAGGGTCACCACTTGAGTTTGTTGTGTAATTATAAACAATATTTGGGCTTCCATGAGTAATACCTATAGGTTTATTTGGTTTGTTTGGTCGTGGATTTTCAAAGGGTGCTACTTTGACCAACCATGTGTCAAATGTATTTACTTCTTCATTCTCTCCAGTAATAACATAGTTGCCATCACTTGATTGAATAATACTAAATCCTGTTTCAGTTCTACCTGTTTCCCCCATAATTTTCTCCCATTCCTTGACACCGTTTTCATTGGTTTTTATTATCAACATATCGGCATCGCCATAATCTAAAATAGCAGTGACACCACTTAGAATAAATCCCCCATCTAAAGTAAGGTCTACAGATAGACCTTTATCATACCCTAAAAAACCATAATTTTTTATCCATTGTATATTTCCATTTTTATCAGTTTTTAATAGACTTACTTGGTCCCAACAAGAAATGATATATCCACCATCATTACATTCTTTGATGTCATAACCTTCAATACCATCAAGCTCTTTACGCCACTTGATATTTCCATAGAAGTCTGTTTTTATCAATAACACTTTTGGTTCAGTTAAATAAAAACGCGTCGCTCCAACGATTACAAAATCTCCATCTCTTGTTTGGATAACTGCATGAGGGTAATCATTCTTTTTACTACTTCCAATAAATTTATTCCATTGTTCATTTCCATCAAAATCTGTTTTAATCAACCAAATATCATCTTTTCCAGGTATACCATGATGGGAAAATTCTCCAAGGACAACATAACCATCATCAACTTCTATAACACTATTACCAATAGCATGAGCATTATCTCTTCTAAATTTATTTTCCCAAACTAAATTTCCATTTTCATCGGTTTTAATTAACCATACAGACCATGGTTCATACCAATCCTCTTTTGTGTCATATTTACCTGTTATTATAAAACCCCCATCACTTGTTTCTCTTACACAAAATCCTAAATCTTCATATGGTCCTCCAAAGGATTTATTCCATAGCTCGTTACCATTAATATCTGTTTTTATAAGCCATATATCTCTATCACCCGCCCCATAAGACATCGTGACACCAACTATAATATAACCATCATCTCTGGTTTGTTGTAAGAATTTTCCTTCTTCAAAACGTTTTCCACCATAGGTCTTGTTCCATATCTCATTTGGGGGATTTTCAAAAGAAGGATTATAATTAATTGTTAGCCTATCAATAGATGTTGATTTAACATCATACCCAAGACCTATAGGTATAAATACAGAGCATAACAACAAGAAGCATATTCCAAATGCAAGGATGTTTTTATTCAAAATTTACCTCCTCCAATAATTTAAATCAGATATATGGTATATAAAACTTTTAGATGGGATTAATCCTAAATTCTAATAGGGGATACGATTTCTATTTCATTATGAGATTAAGTGTGGTGTGTGATAAGGTTCCCAACAATCTAATATTGAGTAAATAATGAGTAAGGGATACCATATAGGTGCCACAAGTGTCAAGTACAATGAATCAATGAACACAAATATTCGCCACCCTATTGATTTATATTCAAATTTCAACACCAGCTCATATATCTTAAAATGTATTGATATAAATGTACTGATAATATTGCCTATTATATCACAAATCGGTCGAGAAGATAGGTCATCTGCTAATTCTTCTTTAAGAGTTGTAATCTCATTTGATAACTCCTCATTTAACTCCCTTAATTCAGGATTATGCTTTGACAATACCAACAACAACCTACTATAGACTTCCAACCTGTTTAACTGCCTCTCCAATCTAACAAGATGTCTACTATCAACTTCTTTACAATTACAATCCTCAACACTCTCATTATTAGATGTAGTTGATTTAGTATCAACTGATATAGCAGATGATACACTAACACCAATTAGAAGCAAGATTATGCTAAAGGTGATGGTTTTCTTGCATATGTTTTTCATATTCCACCTCCACTTTCTAATAGGGATATGCATATTACTGGCATTGGAGAAAATGGAGGAAAAGGATCATCACAATCATAAATTGTCATTAATACGAGAATGGACATAATAATACTAAAAAGTGCCCCTATAATAACCCAATATATATTTTTCAAATTATAATTATCAGTATCTTCTAATAATTCTATATAATGACCATAAATATAAGAAATTATAATAAGAATATCTAACAATAGATTACAAATATCTGAATCACTACCATAAATAGAGTATGTTAAATCTATCAGCTCCTTACTTTTCCCATTTAATTCTGGATTATTCCTTGATAATACAAGTAATAATTTACTATAAACCTCAACTCTATTCAGCAACCTTTCTACTTTTATTAAATCAGTTTTACTGACTTCCTTACATTCTATACATTCTTCTTCACTTGCCTTATTAACCATAGATTGTTTAGTATCTACAGCAAAAGCAGAAGAAACACTAACTCCAACAAACAGCATACATATGAAAATCCCAATTAACTTTTTCTTCATACCAAATTGCCTCCTCTTATTTACAATATTCATATCTGATAAGTGGTATATAAAACTTTTAGCAAATTACGAGATTACCACTATATTTTGAAAACTACAGATTTAATACTACAAGATTGAACAGAACCGACTTGGCAATCTTTTTACCTTCACTTCGGTTCGAAATAATTCTTTTTTTTTCTAAAAAATCCTTCAATTCTTTCATTTTTTCCTTTTCTATATTCCAGATTTATAACAAATATTTATTTAAAATAACTATTTTATTTTGCTAATTGGCTAATTAGCGCCCCTCTCTTTATAATCTGGACATTTAGATATGACATCATCTCTTGATTTATTCCAAGCATCCATATCAAATTTAATTCTATTTTTCTTATCCATTTTTCCCATCACCAATACACAAAATATAAAATCTGAAAAAATAAATTTTGAATTTATTTTTTATCTTCAGCCATATATTTTACAAGTCTTAGATATATAGATTCTTCAGAGATTAGCTATTCACCACACCAATAATCTTTTCTAACAATATGTGGATTTAGATTTTCATTTGGCATCAGGTTCATCATCAACTATCATTACCTTTGAACTCATAATTATCTAAATTTTATTTTTTACAACCAAAACTGAACATGGTGCATTTTTAACAACTTCCTTTAAGACACTAGTGTTTAGAACCTTATTAATTCCTCTTGACCTATCTTGATTTCCCATGATAATTAAATCACCTTCTTTTGCAAATTTTACAATTTCTTCTGCAGGTTTTCCAGTGATAAGTTGTGTATCGATTTTTATATTAAATGCCTCAGCAATTTTTTTAAAATCCTCAAGAAAAGCTGCTGCCTCTTTTCTTAATTTTTCTTCAATCACAACAGAAGATATGAATTGATGGGTATCATTAACTGTAATAATTTTTGCTTCAATTCCCAATAATTTAGCTAAATAAGCACCCTGTTTTACTAAATTTTTTGATTCTTCATTGTTATAAACAGGAATAATTATGCGTTTAATCCCTTCCATCCTCATTTCTCCGTCAATTAGGATATAAATAATTACCTATGAAAAAACTTCTGAATCTAAATCCTAATTGTTGTACTTAAATGTTTCATTTTCGATTAGCATATGCCATATACAGTTCAATAATTTTCTACTTGCAGCAACTATAACCGTTATTCTTACCTTTTTTATTCATAAGTTTAACTATGAAAAAACTTTTCTATATATAATAAATGATTTAAGAATCTAATATCAAAACGAAACGAAAATAGTTATAGAAAGATATATATTGAAATAGAATAGGATGATCTCGTAATTTAATAAAGGTAATAAAAATTATCTAAAAAATACTATATTTTTATTTCAAATATGATATTTTATAAAAATATATTAACTCCTTTTTATTATCTTTCTGGAATAATCTCTATATATGGTGCACAATGAAATATAAACCTTATGAATGGCAAAATCGACTTATAAATGTATACAATGGAAAAGGTGTTATCAAGGCATTTGCAGGAACAGGAAAAACTTATGCATCAATCCTTTTAATTAAGAATATGGGTTATAAGAAAATAATAATAGGAGTACCAACTAAAAAACTTAAAAACCAGTGGATGGAAGAATTAAAACAACACAAAGTCAATAATTTTTTAGTTGAAACATTTCATATTCTTTCAAAAACCAAATCAGCTGGTTTAAAGTGTGATATACTAATTGTGGATGAATGTCATAGAAGTACAAGTCCGGTATTTCACAGATTATATGAAAATATTACTTATAAAAATATATTAGGCCTTTCTGCAACACCAAATAAGGCATCTATTGAGTATTGTGGAGATATTATAATAGATGTACCTTTAGAGGATGCTCAAATAAGTGATTTCAAGGTTTATTTTCATGCAATTGATCTAACACCTTCTGAACAAAGCCAGTATGATGAATACTCAGAAGCAATTGGAAGAATTTTAGGAAGAATGAGACGGTCAGATGAAGACGAGAAATGGACATTTAGAGAAAAACTTGATGCAATGATTTTTAGGAGAAGAAGCCTTGTTTATAATGCTGAAGAAAGAATTCCTAAAGCAGTTGAACTATTGAAAAATAACAATGATAAGCCAACACTTCTAATATGTAAAAGGATTGATCAAGCAAATATTATTTCCAAAATTACGAAATATCCAGTTTATCATAGTGAAAAACCTGATGAAAAGGCACTTGATGATTTTCATCATGATAGAATTCCTGCATTACTATCTGTTGGAATGCTATCAGAAGGTTATGATAAAAGAAATATTCAATGTTTAATAATTGTGTCTACTGCAATTACTGAAGCCTATCATATACAAAGCATTGGGCGAGCAGTACGACTTCCTGACAATGCTGATATTCATATAATTCTTGCAAGAAAAACAACAGATGAGAAACTATTACAATTTAGATACATGTACAAGCATGAACTTGTTGGTATTTTTTCACCAAGGGCATTAAGACCTAAAAATCCATGGATAGAACAATATTATCTAGCAAATGAATATTCTATTGATACTGAAGGTAGGATATTTCAAAAAACATCAGAAGGAAAATACTTTTTTAAAGATAATCCTATATCATCATCACTTCAAAGGCTTTTTAATTATAGAGCTGGAAAATTTAGGATTAATAATGATAATTTAGTACTTGCAAAAATCGGGGGAAAAATAACTTCACTTGGGGTACTTCAAGAACCTTTAGAAAAAATAGAACCTACAAAGTTTAAACCAATATATAAAAATAGTTAGACCTATTAATCAATTAAATACAAAATAGTTAAATATCGGTTGTCAAATCATATACTAGAATTTTAATCTGGAGGTTAAATAAGATGAGAGCAAAATATGTAATATCCATTTTATGTGCATTTATAATAATAATTAGTTCTGCAAGTGCCTATGCATCATGGCAGTTGCACAAAGAAAATAATATAAAAGCTGATTCGGTCCTAAAGATAAAAGAGAACGCCATGACAGTACTAAATCCGGAGAAGGGAATTTTTAAGGCTGAACTTGGTATGAAAACTAAAGAACCATTTATTTATCTTAAGGGAAATTACCTGATGAAAAATAAATATTATGTATGTAATGGAAATGCTATTATCAAAGATAAAGAAGGGAAATTCAGTGGTATATTTAAGGGAGAATATTTTGAATTAAAAATTATAGTAGAAGAAAAACCATTTATTATCAGTGGTAAATATAAATTAGATGAAAATAAGGAAAATTTTAAAGGTTCATGGATATGGAAGGATGAGAAAAAAGAAATAGGCTGGATAACAGGAACATTCAATAAAAAAGATCCAGATTCAAAAACATTCCTAGGGGAAGGTATTTTTAATGCTGAACTTGGTAGAAGAGGAAGTTTTGAACCCTTTGTGCTTCTAAATGGAAACTATCACACTAGGATACGATTCATATTAGTTAAAGGCAACGCAAGGGCAGGGGAGAAAATGGGGCGTTTCCGCGGAATATTTTTTGAAAATCACTTTATAATCCAGACATTTACTGGTAGAGGAAACATTCTAATTTTTGGGAGATGTGTTTATGATGAAACACATACTCATATCACAGGTGTTTGGATAGGGCGAGGCATTCCAATTAGAGGATGGATTACAGGAACTTTTACAAGATAAGAATAAAATTATTATCTCTTTTTTTTTCTTTATTTTTCAAATTTATAACAATTTTATGTTTTATTAAAGCTATAGATATTAGTAATAAATTTCAATAATTTTAAATATAAAATTATATTACTACCTCATAAAAAATTTTATCGGGGGAAATAAAAAAATGAAAACAAAAATAGTATGTATCTATCTTTGTATGATATTATTAATACCAGTTATATCAGTGATTGCAGCAGCAAATCAACCGCCAACTGCTCCAGATATTAGTGGACCGTCATCTGGAAATGCAGGGGCAACACTCACCTACACATTTACTTCAACAGATCCAGATAATGATGATTTAACGTATTGTATTGAGTGGGGCTGCGGCGAAAATATTTGTACAGATCCTTATCCCTCAGCTGAGCCTGCAACAGCTTCCCATAAATATGCGGCAGGAGATTATACTATCAGAGCATATGCATCAGATGGTCAGGCTGATAGCGATTGGTCAGAAAAAGATATTACTATTCCACGAAATAGACCAGTAACATACATGTTGTTCCAACGAATTTTACAGCAATTTCCAAATGCATTTACATTACTTAGATACATATTTGGTTTATAAAACCAAAAAATCTTAATTTCTCTTTTTTTTTTTATCAAAAATGAGGGTTTTTAAATTATAAAAATAAACTTATAATAGTAAGTTACTCCTCATATTAATTATTAACACAAACCAAAGCAATAATACTAATTTTTAGTTAATTAACAAATAGTTAGAAATAAAAATATGATTTTATTTACACAATACTATGAAACCAATAATTAAAAAACCATCTGAAGATGAAAAACAAGCTGCCAAATTGTGGCCTATTTGGGAAAAAGAGATATCAGAATTTCCTTGGGAATATGATACAGATGAAACATGTCTGATTTTAGAAGGTAAAATAACTGTTACAAATGAAGAGGGAGAAGAATTTCATTTTGGAAAGGGAGATTATGTTATTTTTCCAAGGGGTATGAAGTGTAGCTGGAAAATAAAAGAAAATGTAAGGAAGCACTACAAGCTAGGATAAAATATCAGCTTATTATTGTCAATAGTTGAAAAATTTAGAAAAAATATTTTCAATATAATCTAATAGGCTCCCATTTACGGTTATATCCAACATAACCTAAAACTCCAAAAAAAGATGTTCGGATATAACCCTTTTTTATATACCTTCTTGGGGAAGTTGAAACAAATGAATTTATATCAAATTTTAATTTCCCTAATTTTAATAATTTTCTTTGAAAATCTATTTCATCGGCGAGTTCTATTTCTTCATTCCAACCACCTGTTTTTTTAAAATTTTTTCTTGAAGTATAAACAAAAGGTGTATACATTGGTCCAAAAAACCTTGGCCATTTATTTAAAATTAAAGTTTGCATCTTTGAAATAACTTTTTCTTCAGGTGGAATTATTTTACATGTACCACCACAATATCCTTCATCTAGATATTTTATTGATCTTGATATTGCATTTGAGCTTAGACAGGAGTCTGCATCGAGAAAAGCTAAATATTCACCTCTGGAATTTTTTACACCAAAATTTCTTGCTGCTGATGCATTAATTTTATTTGTAAAAGATATTACAGAATCAGTAAATTTTTTTGAAATATCATAAGTCGCATCACTGCTTTTATTGTCAATAACAACTATTTCTAAATTTAAATAGTCTTGTTTAATTAAGGATTGCAATGTTTTTTCAATGAATAATTCCTCATTATGAGCTGGAATTATAACCGAACATGTTTTCATTTTTTTTAAAATCAATTTGTTAATAGATAATTAATATTTTCTAATAAACAAAAAAGGACCTTATTTATAGTCGATAGTTTTAAGTATGGAAATGTTAGTTT
>JABAOH010016132.1_pt1 | contig 16111 bp, 18 predicted proteins | sample 7062181 | NCBI WGS metagenome assembly JABAOH01 (sample SAMN14538630, study PRJNA623070) | marine sediment metagenome | biome: marine biome [ENVO:00000428]; feature: marine pelagic biome [ENVO:01000023]; material: deep marine sediment [ENVO:00002113]; isolation source: pool of 5 deep marine...
ACTTTTTCTGTATCTTTTTTATATTTTTTCTCTATGACTTTTCTTCCTCCTAAACCTAAACCATAGCCCGTAAACTCTCCAACTGCAGCTCCTAATCCTGCAATCAAACCAACTAAAAGTGGATTTAAACTAAAAAGTGTTGGAGATGTGAATATAATTATAGCAAAACCAAATGGAAATATTATTGTTGAAGATTCTACCAAGCTAATTAAAAAAATTCCAAAATATCCGTATCTTTCCATTAGGGAAAAAAGGAAATCCTGATTACTCCAAAATAACCAACCAAAAATAGAAACTGTTATAATTATTGTTATTATAACTAAAATCCATTTTTTTGGAATTATCATTAGATCATCTTAACATAGTTTTTCATTATTTTTTTGGCTTCTTTTAATTCTTTTTTGCCCTTTTCTGTGATTTCATAAAAAACAATCTTACCTTCCTTTTTTGATTTAACAAAACCTCCTACCTCTAGTAAATAAAGGACTTTATAAGAAGTCATTAAGCCTGTTAAAAACCCGTACTTCTGTTTTATAAGTCTTCTAAGTTCTTTTCCATATCTTCTTTTTTTAGATAAAGCAGATAAAATAAAGAGCCAGAGATTTTCCTTCTCTACCTTTCTTTTTAACCTCTCTATGGGCCTTTGAACCATAAATATGTTTTATGACTGTAAAACTTAAATATATGTTTTACAATATCATAAAATATGATTAAAATAGCTATAGCAGGCATCGGAAACTGTGCTAGCGCACTTATTCAAGGCATTCATTTTTACAAAAGTGAAAACGAAGTAATTGGATTAATGCATTATAAAATAGGAAATTACATGCCCAGTGATATTAAAGTAGTAGCTGCTTTTGATACAGACAAAAGAAAGGTTGGTAAAGATGTTTCTGAAGCAATTTTTGCTAAGCCAAATTGTACAACTATTTTTTGCAAACACATACCAAAAACTAGGGTAAATGTTTGTATGGGAAAAATTCTTGACAGTTTTTCTGAACATATGAAAAATTATGATGATGACAAAGCGTTTGTTTTATCAGATGAAGAAGAACCAACAAAAGAAGATGTAATTAAAACATTAAAAAATTCTGGAGCAGAAATATTCCTGAATTATTTGCCAGTGGGGTCGGACGAAGCAGTAAAATTTTATGCAGATTGTTGTTTAAAAGCCGGAGTAGCTTTTATTAATTGTATGCCTGTTTTTATGGCAAGTAGTAAAGAGTGGAGTAAAAAATTTGAAAAAAAGAATATCCCAATTATCGGAGATGATGTTAAAAGCCAATTGGGTGCTACAATAACACACCGAGTTTTAACAAATTTGTTCAAAAACAGAGGAGTTAAATTAGAGAGAACGTATCAACTAAATACTGGAGGTAATACAGATTTTTTGAATATGTTAAATAGAGAAAGATTAAACTCTAAAAAAATATCAAAAACAAAAGCTGTTCAATCTGTTCTAAATGAACCATTATCAAACGATAATATTCATATAGGACCAAGTGATTATGTACCTTGGCAAGAAGATAATAAATTAGCATTCATAAGAATGGAGGGAAAATTATTTGGTGGGGTTCCTATGAATTTAGAATTAAGATTATCTGTTGAAGATTCACCAAATTCAGCTGGTGTAGTTATTGATGCTGTAAGGTGCTGTAAGTTAGCTCTTGATAGAAATATTGGTGGTATTCTTTACTCTTCTTCTGCTTATTTTATGAAACATCCCCCAATCCAAATTAATGATGAGGAAGCTAGAAAAAGAGTAGAAATGTTTATAGATGGAAAAAGAGAAAGATAATTATGTTGTGGAAGAAAAGTAATTATTTTAATAAAATGGGAAGAAAAATTGGTATTATATTTTCTAAGTTTTCTTTATCTCCTAACCAGTGGACGGGGTTGGGTTTATTATCTGTTTTAATTACCTTTTATTTCATAATTAATCAAGAATTTCTAATTGCAACGATCCTTTTTGCATTAACTGCTTTTATTGACATGATAGATGGTGCAGTTGCAAGAGTAACAAAAAAAGTAACAAAATTAGGAGGATATCTTGATAGAGTTATAGATAGAGCAGTAGAGTTTATATTAATCTTTGGACTTTTTCTAAATAATTATCCTGATTTTATCATCTCAATGAAAGCATGGCTATTGCTTTTATGTTTTGGATCTTTTATGTCAACTTATACAAGAACAGCAGCTTTTGAAAAGGGAACATTAAAAGATGTTAAGGGAGGTATTTTAGAACATACTGACAGAATGATTTTTTTCTTTTTAATTATTCTAATTTCCAATTTCTCTTTTCAATATGCTTCATATTTGATTGTAATAACTACAATATTAGCTAATGTGTCAGCTTTGCAAAGATTTCTAATAGCAATAAAAAGATAAATATAAGTAAAACAGATTTGGTTTTATGAAACAAGCTATTCTAGTAAGAACTGATTTGANNTAAGAACTGATTTGAAAATGGGTAAAGGCAAAATAGCAACTCAAAGTGCTCATGCTAGTTTTGCAGCTTTTCTAAAATGTAATAAAAGGGGAAGAGAAAAATGGATGAAAGAAGGTATGAAAAAAGTTGTTTTAAAAGTTGTTGATGAAAAAGAATTAAAAAAATTCTATAGAAAAGCGAAAAAGGAAAAGTTGCCTTGTGGTTTTATAAGAGATGCTGGCCTAACTCAAACTAAACCTGGAACCATAACAGCTTTAGGAATAGGGCCTGCAAACGATAAAAAAATAGATAAAATAACAGGAAAATTGAAACTATTGTGATATTGTGAAGAAAAAATATAAGATAAAAATATATTGGAAACAGATACTTTTGGTTGAAANNGGTTGAAATTATACTTGCAATAAGTTTTTTAATCCCATACAACGTAATAGGTGAACTTGAAAATTATGGGTTCCCATTCTCTGTTATAACTATAAACAGGATTTATAATTTTTTAGATATACGATGGGACGGCTTGTTGTATAATGTTTTTTTCTATTCGGCCATAGTACTTTTATTAAATGTAATGTGGATAAAAATTAAAAAGAAACGATTATGATGTTAGAAGAATTCATAAACAAAAATTTCTTAATACCTTTATGTAGATATTATACTCCCATTGGAACAATAGCTTATGGCTTAATTCTGGTTCTAGCTGTTATAGGAACTTACAAACTTATGAAATTTCTTAAAATAAAAATAGATAAAAAATTCTTTATTGGGCTTTTGCCTTTTATAATATACGGTGGTTGGGCAAGAGCCTTAAGAGATCATAGATTAGGTATTTATCAAAGCAATCTTTTTTGTTCACCACCAATCTACTTTTTTGTATTTGTAATAGCTCTAGCTTCTCTTTTAATAGGAATATCAATAGAAAGAGTAACTAAAAAGAAGAAGATGTCCTATGAAAAACCTATGTTTATTATAGGTATTTGCTTTCTGTTGTATAATGCAACTCTAACTAATATAACACAGTTTTTTGCATTCTCGTTTATTTTGTTTTTAGTTGGAGTTTGGTTCTTAATCTTCTTTTCCATACACAAAATAAAGCCAAAATTGTTATCATTAGAAAACGTGGGTATTTTAACTTCACATTTATTTGATGCCAGCGCAACATTCACTGCGATAACGTTTTTTGGATATTATGAACAGCATGTTTTGCCAAGTTTTTTAATAGATATATTTGGACCTTGGATAATGTTTCCATTGAAAATAGCAGTGGTTTGGCCTGTTTTGTTTTTAGTAGACAGATCTAAGGAAGACACTTTCTTTAAAAGATTTTTAAAAATCATAATTTTGATATTAGGACTATCATTAGGTATAAGAGACTTCTTAACTGTCTCTATGCGAAGCTATTAAAAGTTAACAAAAAAATATTAATTAGTGCTTAAATGGACCTACTAATAGATACTATAAACAGCATATTCATAATCGTGGGAATATATTTCACGGTCCTATTTCTTTTACTCTTTATTACCTACAAGAAAAAAATGTTTAAACAACCCAAATCAAAGAAATTTCCCAGTGTTAGTATTGTAATTCCTGCTTTTAATGAAGAAAAGTCTATAGAAAGAACTGTTAGAAATGTTAAAAAATTGGTTTATCCTGGAAAAAAGGAAATAATTGTAGTTGATGATGGTTCCGCAGATAGAACTTTTGAAATAGCTAAAAGAATTAGAGGAATTAAAGTCTTTAGAAAAAAGAATGGGGGAAGAGCCAATGCATTAAATTTTGGATTAAAACGTGCTAAAGGAGAGATATTTGTTCGTGTTGATGCTGATTCTTATCCTGAAAAAAATGCTCTAATGAAAACAATTCCTTTTTTTGATAAAAATGTTGCTGCGGTTACAACTTCTGTTTTCATAAAAAATCCGAAAAGTCTTTTAGAAAAACTACAAGAGTTAGAATATATGATGATAGCATGGTCAAGAAAAATTTTAGAATATTTGGATGCAATCTATGTAACTCCAGGCCCAATGAGTCTTTATAAAAGAAAGGTTTTGCTAAAATTAGGAGGTTTTGATGAAAAGAATCTTACAGAAGATATAGAAATAACCTGGAGATTAATGAAATATAAATATCAAGTAAAAATGGCTTTAGGCACTAAAGTTTATACTAATGTTCCAAACACATTAAATAAATGGTGGGATCAAAGAATAAGATGGAATATAGGAAGTTTGCAAACAACATTAAAGTATTTTCATCTTTTTCTAAACAAAGAATTTAAGAACATAGGTATGTTTTTATTACCAATGTCTTCCGTTTCTTATATTTTAACATTTATAGGTCTTATATTCATTTTTTATATTTCATATAGATGGATACATTACTTTATAGGCTCCTATATTTTTGGTTTTAATCCCTTTGTTTTTTCATTTACAATAATACCTGATATGTTTCTTTTCTTGGTTTTATTTACAGCTCTACTAACAGTAGTGTATATAAAAATAAATTTTGGGACCATGAAAAAGGTTGAAGAATTTCCAAAAAAAGCTACACATTTAATGGTTTACGCTTTTATTTATGTTCTTATATTTCCTATCAATCTTTTGCATAGTATTTTTAAGTTTTTAACAGGAAAATATAGATGGTAATATGAAAAATATATTCACAATAACAGCAGTTATAACTATAATAGTTTTTTTAGTTGGAGTGTATGTAGGATTTGTTCTTGACAGCATGAGGGTTGAAGAGGTTAAAAGCAGAATTACAGAAATAGATAATTTATGGAATGATGTAAGGCTCATGCAATCTTATATTGAAGAATTCTCTAACAAAACAGAATATTGTGATTTTCTTTTAGATGAGAACTTAAAAATAGGAGACAAAATTTATGAAGAGGGTTTAAAAGTTGAAGAATATGAAATGACTAATAGGTTTGCTCCTTTCTTTGTTTTAGAAAAGAAAAGATATGCTTTACTGGACTTACAGTTTTGGTTAAATAGTATAGAATTAAAAAAATCATGTAATGGAAATTATTCAACAGTCATATATTTTTATTCTCAATATAATAAAACTATAGAACAGGGGTTCCAAGATAGAGTGTTATGGGATTTAAAACAAAAATGTGGACCCCAGATTATTTACATAACATTTCCAGTTGATATGGATATATCTACAATAGGGATGGTTAAAAGAATCTATAATATTGAAAAAACACCTTCTATTTTAATTAATGAGACCCTTTTGTTAGAGAGCCCTATAACAATGAGAGAATTAGAAAAACATGTTAAATGTTAGTCTTCCATTAAAACTAAAAGCATTTTGTCAACAGCCAAATCTAAATCAGTATACTTTCTATTGATTTCAGAAAAATCTTTACCTTGAACTATTATAAGATTATTATTAACTATCACAGATGTTTGGTTAGCATGAGAAGGACCTAATAATAAAATAACTGGTTCTACAGAAGTTGGAACTAAATCATCAGTTGAGTTTATAGGAAGTGATTTTAAACATAATGATTTATCATAATCAAGAAATGCTAAACAAGAACTTCCATCCACATCATTAAACTTTGCTACTTCTCCTGGAAGGTAATGCCTATAAATAATTTCTAATTTATTTCCTATTTCAAAACTTGCTGCACCATAAAAAGCATTTTCAGTGTCATTAGGAAAATAAGCTATGTAAACCTTAAAAACATTTGGATTTAATAAAACGTCTTTAATTGCATCTTCATTAGGAAAAACAGGAGTTTTATTTGCTTCAAAAATATTTGCTCTAAAATGTCTTACATCACCCTCGTAATATAATGAATGAGTATCTTTAAAAAAATCTAAATCTTTTAATAGAAAGAAAAGAGCAATAATGATTATAATGATAAGTGGTATAATAATATAAATTTTTTTCATATTCTGTCCTCTGATTGTTGTGAAATAAAAAGAAAAAGAAAAAAAGGGGAACTGTATTCCCTTCTTATCTAGCTATTAAGAATAGCTAGGTGTTGCAACTGTTCCTGTAACTTCTGTAAAGGATGCCGCTTTTTGAGAGTTTGTAGCTCCTGGGAATCCTGTTTGGACAATTCTAGCTGCCAAATCTGTATCTTGCATTCTTGTACCAGCAATTACTAATACAGTTTTTCCTGATGCAAATGCGTCAGCAATTAATTGTATTCTTCCAAAGTCTCTTCCTGGCCAACCGGCACAACTATATGGGAATGAGCCGTCGGAAGCTAATTCTGCTACAAGAGTATTGATACAAGGTCCGCCAACCAATACCATATCATAGTTTGCTTTGTCTGAAGATGTTACTTCGCTGTCAAGTTTAACAACATCAGATGTAATTGGCAATATTACATCAGTTGTTACTTCGCCTCCAACACCACCACTTGATATTACACCTGTTGGTGTTATAAGATAAAGGTTTGCATATGTGAATACATCTGGATAACTTATTGTTGCAGAACCTCCGAGTGTTGTACTCAAGTGATCTGTTGTAGTACCGTATGTTGTCATACCCTTGTACTGTGTATTGGTTCCTAGAATTGCATGGTCTTGATAGTTTGTATCATCTGAGTATAGTGTAATGCCCGCATAAGGTCTTTTTGCTGTATCATCCCACAATATTGGAGTGTACAACCAGTTGTGAGTTTGTCCACCTTGGTTTGCTTCTTGGACTAATACGAAACCTGGATTTGTCAATAATCCTGTAACACTTGTTCCAAGACCAACATTACAAGACGAAGCACCACAGTTCGCAACAATATCCAAGTAATTTGAATCTGAAGTGCCAGTAACATTGTTTATTGTGCTCAAACTAATTTGACCGAGACTTGTTGCACCATTGTACAAATAATATGTACCAGTAGTATTTCCTATTATCAATGGTATCATACCGGCTTCCACTGCTACTTTTGCTCCGTTTGCAGGTGCACTGACTGTTTTATTTCCACTGTAGAAGTACAAACCACCTTGTCCTGTTGTTATTAACTTGGGTACAAGGTAAGAGTACTCATAGCCTGCTGTATTTGGATAGTAACTTGTATTGCCTGCTATAGCTCCATCACCATTCATATCAACGTTAATTGTTTTCACAGTTGCTGTTGGGTCTACCAAGTAGACTTTGAAGGTGTTTCCATCAACTATCAAATCTGCAGTATCTCCTGTACCAAATTGTGTACCTGTTGCTGTTATTGTATTTCCTGCTTCATCTGTAAATGTATATGTTTTTGTTGCGTTTGTAAATGCAGTAAATCGTAATACGTGAGAGAAACCTCCTTTGTTTATTACAAAATAATCTTGGTCAACTGCACTTATGTTCATGTTTTCATCAAATGCAACATCTCTCCAGTTAGGAGATGTTGTAGGTGCTGAAGCCCATCTCCAGGTTTGTGAAGATGATGTACAGCTATCACAATATAATGCAGCAAAGTTGTATTCAGTATCACCAGCGTTCTTATATTTCAAGTACATTGCATATCCAGAAGGTGACATTACTATATTTTGTCTGTTTGCCGCATCAGTTAAACCTGGAATTACACTGTTGAATTTTATATTAAAGGCACCTGACATTGGATCTGCTATTGATTCTCCCATAACTATCCACTTATTATCTTGTGGTGTGTGTGTTATGTACAACACTGACCAACCGTTTGCTTCAGATGAAACTATATCAGATCCTAATTGAGTTGCTGTTGTTGATCCTATTGTTACTGTTCCTGTTGTTGAACCTGAACCACTACCTCTTGTCAACTTAATTTTATCTGCACCAATTGCTATTTTTGCAAAGTCTGCTGCTCCAGTTTTTCCTTGGAAGACTTTTATTGCAGCAATTGTTGTTTGTCCATCAGCCATAATTGTTGTTTGTCCTGCTCTTAAGGAGAATGCTTCTCCATTTATGTCTCCTATTGCAGTATAAACTGTTGTTGAACCTGAGGTTTCAGCAACAACTGATGATAAGGTTATTGTATAATCTAATCCATCAGATGTTATTGTTACTGGTGTTCCAGATTCTACAGTAACAACATTTTTACCTCCAAGCAAAGTTATATCTTGAATGTAACCATTTGGAGTTGTACCTCCATGTGTACAATCAGATACAATGAAGTCTTTACCCATTATGTTTATTGTAGTTCCTTGAAGAACAGCTTGTAGGTTTGCTGTACTTGTTGCACTAGATAATGCAACTGGAGTTGAAAATGTTAATTTGTATGTCCAAAGTGCTTTAGTTGATGGTACTTTAAATGATAATCTTGGAGTATTTTCTGTTGTTGGTCTATCAAATACTACACTAGCAAAGTTTGTACCTGGATTAGATGTTCCTAAGTCAGTTTCTCCTAACAAATATATATATTGTTTATAATTGAAGGATCCACCTGTTGTTGATGAGAAGGTGCCTGATCCTAACAAAGATGGTATATCTGAAGCTGTCATAATTCCTTTTACACGTTGTGGGTTTGCATATGGTTCTAAAAATATACCACTTGTTGCTACTTTTGCTCCGCCTGTAACACTTTCTCCTGGAATTTCTGTTGTTACAGTTGAAGTTGTTTTAGCGTTTGCTGCCATGTTGACAGCCACGTCAAGAGCACCTGCAACATCTCCTGTTGCTGCACCTGCTCCAATTACAAATACAGGGAAACTAACTGTTGAATCTGTTACTGTTACCATGTCTGCAATTTTTCCTAATTCCGTTACACTTGTTGCCAATACTGGACCTGTTAATGCCAATCCTGTCATAAGCGCTGAACCTGCTATTGCAGCTAATTTTTTAAATTGCATTTTTTATTCCTCCTCACTTATATAAAATTTTTTTTGCGCGGTGTATGCGCTTTCTTGGCGCCAAAATGCGCTTGCGCGCCAAAAAGATTATTACTTCTAGTAAATTCTGGCACCAATTTTGATAAGAATTATTGTATAAAACTAGGATATATAAACTTCTAGAAACTGTTTTCTATACTATTAGTTATTGTTTCCGAATATATTTTGAAATTAAAATAAGAATTTTTGTACATTCTAATTGTTTCTAAAGGCTTTTTAGGTCTTCTTTTCAATATTCCTCTCTATATAGACTTTGTTTTTTCTGCCAATTCGTTCAAGTCTTACAAGGCCCCTTTCTTTCAAACTATTAAGAACTTTTGATACTTTTGCCTTAGAATAACCACTATCTTTAACAATTATTTTTTGATTAACACCATCACCATGCTTAATAATTGTATTATAAATTATTTTTTCATCTTTTTTTAATACAGGTAAAATTATTTTTACAGTTTTTTGTTTCCAATAAAAATTATAGAAGAATAAAATACCTACAAATACTATAATAATAATTACTATAAAAAATTGAAATGGAAATTCTGATATAATAATATTTCCACCTCCAATTTTTTCAAAGGCTACAGAAACATCAACTCTTTCTTCTTTTTTCAAATCATTTAATTGCCAATTAATAATTGTTCTTCTTCCATCTGATCCTATTAAAGCATCTTGTGGACTATAAGAATTTTCTACAGGTTCTCTTAGGCCAGTTCCTTCTGGCAATTTAAGTAATATTGGAATATTTACAACATCATCTATCATTTTAAACGAATCTGTAAATAAAAAATAACTATCTCGTTTACTAACTTTTTGTTCAGAATCATAACTTATAATAACAACAGTTCTGTTTGAAGCCTCCATAATACAAACCACATCTGTTTCTAACATTTCTGTTTGAATTCTGCAATCTGCAACAGAATTAACTTTAACATTATCGGGAGAACCAAGGGATATAGTAAAATTGTGTGTTTGGTGTTCTACAAAAATTAAGGTTAATTTATAATTAACACTATTGTTTTCAAAAATTTCTGCTGTAACCCAATACTGATACATTTCTTGTGAGAGACATGGAACTGAAAATAAAATAAAGAATATTAAAATCAAAATTTTTTTCATTTTATCACTCTTTAACCTTCATGAAAACTATCCCGCCAGCTCCGGATGCTGCAATTCTATGCATCATTTGTGAAATTGAATTTAAGATTGCCTGAGCTTCTCCAACATTTAAATTGAATTTTTCTGGTTCTAATATTTCTATTGCAGACGGTCCATACTCAATAGCAATTTGAGCAAGGTTATCAAACTTTTTAGATACTAAATTAATTTCACTAGTTATTGAGTAACCAACTTCAACATTTTTAATTGGTTTTTCAACTTTCTTTGCTTCTCCAAAACTTTTTTTATAAACTTTCACTCTTTCATCGTTATCAAGTTTTTTAATCAAAGATTCTAATGCATCCTTTGCCACACTCTCATTTATGGCCAGAGCCTCGAAAACAATCCAAGATCTGAACCATCCGTCTCTGACTTTTTCATTAGCTTCTTCCTCAGTTATCATAGAATTATTTTCTTTCTTAAACCTTTAAATTTATTTCCAAAGGCCCTCAGGTATCCATTTTTCGCCTGAAATGGATATTTTTTCTCCACAATGAAAACATGTTAAATCCTTTTTCAAAAAAGATTTTTTAACACCCAAGATCGTTCTTTCAATAACAGGATTACCACAATTATTACAATAAGTGTTTTCTAACTCATGATTATGAACATTTCCTAAATAAACATACTTTAATCCTTGTTTTTTTGCTATTTCATAGGCCTTTTCCATTGTTTTAAGAGGTGTTCTGGGCAGATCTGTTAATTTAAAAGTTGGAAAGAATTGAATTAGGTGAAGAGGAGTTTCATTACCTAAATTTTCGATTATCCATTTACAAAGTTTTTTAACATCATTCAAATTATCTCCAAGTTTAGGGACTATTAAATCTGTTATTTCAATGTAAATCTTGTTTTTCTTGTAAGCTAATAGGGCATCAAATATTGGATCCACAGAAGGAACGCTTGAGAATTCATTATAAAATTTTGTATTTGCAGAACCTTTAAAATCAACAACAGCTGCATCTAAGTATTTTGATATTTCTTTTATTGCTTCTGGAGAAGTATAACCGTTTGTAACAAACATGTTGTACAATCCATTCTTTTTAGCTAATTTTGCAGTATCATAAGAAAATTCATAAAATATTGTTGGTTCCACATATGTGTAAGAAAAACCCTGAACATTATATTTTTTTGCTAAATCAATTAATTGCTCAGAAGTATAATCTTCACCAATAACATGTGTCCACTCTTGTGATATTCCATAATTACAACAAAACTTACATCTAAAATTACAACCAACTGAAGAAATTGATAAAGTTTTAGAACCTGGAGCAAACATGTATAATGGTTTTTTCTCTATAGGATCTACTGCCACTGATACTAGTTTTCCATAAACAAGAGAATATAATTTACCTTTTATGTTTTTTCTAACCTTACAAAAGCCTACTTGTTTTTCTGGTATAATACAGTTTCTAGCACATAAACCACATTTAACAGCGTTTTTANNATAGAACATAGCTTCTTTCATAATAACTTATATAATTTTCAAATATTTTATAGTATTATGCCTCAGTAGCTCAGTCTGGTTAGAGCGACTGTCTCGTAAACAGTAGGTCGCAGGTTCAAATCCTGCCTGAGGCTTTTAGTGATTGAATGAAACAAACAAAGATTCTTTGGTCTATTTATTGTATCTTAACTTACCTCACTTTTAAAAAGATTTAAATAGATGCGCTTTAAAAATCATATAAAGTGAAAAGAATGGAGTGGATAACGTTTGTTAAAAAAGAAAATGTAAATAAAGCTGAAGAAAAATTAAGAAGTGATTTTGATATAGCAGCCAAACAAAGTATAACAGTAAGAGATGCAAAATCTTTGGATATGGAAAAAGATGGAAGTTTCTTTTTAATTGATGGAACAGAAGATGGAGTAGAAAAATGTAAAGAACTGATAAATGAGTTTGTTGAAGAAATTAATGAAGAAGATCTGAAAAAAGCAAGAGAAAAGATTAAAGAAGAAGAAGATAAAGCAGCAGAAGCATTTGGCGGAATATTGGGATAAAAATGATGGCTATATTTACATTAGGAGCAGATGAAATAAGAGTAAGACAAATGGAAGAAATAGCTGATGCTTGGGGTTTTGCTGGAAAATATTCAAGTATAGAAAAACTTTTGGATGATGCTAAAAAAAAGAAATTTGATTCTGTTTTAGTTATAGACCATGAAGCTTTGGAAGATGAAGCCAAAATAGAGCTTAATGCGCTTGGTATTGAAATAATTGGCTTTAAAGATAAGAAAGTCTTGGAAAAAAAGATCTTTTAATAAATAATTTCTTAACAATTAATTTTTGTGCGCCGATAGTCTAATGGTTAGGACATCAGCTTCCCAAGCTGACGATTCGGGTTCGAATCCCGGTCGGCGCATCATGTTCTTGACCGGGATGAGGTCTAGACCTAATAAAAAACATGGTATTTAAATCAAGAATTTTAAATTAATTATATGACTTATTGTGCTATAAACCCTATTTTAGTGTTAATACCATCAATAATTATTCCATTAATTGTTATTTATCTTATTAAGAAGCTTTCTTTAGTTACTAAAATAATTTTATTTATATTCTTATTTGGAGCCATCTCTGTTTATCTCGCATTTTTTAGTCCATGGTTATGTAATGTCTAAAGGAAGAGGGTTAAGGGAGAAACGTAGTTTCTCCTTATTCGAATCCCGGTCGGCGCATCATTTTATTTAAAAGAAAACAAACAATTTAGTATGGCTGAACAGACTTATTTAATATTCAACCCAACAAGATTAGCATATTTTCTCTGGTACTTTTTTTCAATAATTATGATAATTCTTGGTATTTTATTGTTCTTTGATATTATACCGATTTCATCTTTTATTCCGAATTATAATATTTATTTTTTGATTTTTCTTGTTGCTGTTGGAATTATTTTAATGGGAATTGCTGAAATTTTAAGAAAAACTGATAAATATGCAATAACAAATTTCAGAATTATAGAAAAAAGGGGTATAATAAACATTAAAGAAGATTCAATTTACTGGGAAAAGGTAGCCAATTATTCTTTAAATCAAAATTTGTTTGACAGAATTTTTAGAGTTGGTACAATAAAATTGTGGAGTATGGGTGGTGGAGGAGAAGGTATGAATCCTGAAGTAACAGTCAAAAAAGCTCCACACGTCAAAAAAATAAGATTTCTTTTAGACAAACTAATACAAAGAAAATAATTCTTATAAATATTTGTTATTTTAATTAAAATAAGATGGGCCAGTGGTCTAGTGGCTATGACGCTACCTTGACAAGGTAGAGGTCGCAGGTTCGAGTCCTGCCTGGCCCACTAAGGTGAAAAAATGAAAGCTTGGAAAATTATAGTTGCAGGAATTATAATTGCAATAATAGCTCAAATCATTCATACAATTGAGGCATATGCTACAATGGATTTTTACATGGACCCGAATCTTTGTGATTTTGATCCAACCACAGGAGAACTTGGAGTTTGTGTGTGGAGTAATATAATGATGCCAACAGCAGGACCACCACCAACTGAATTTTACTATTATTCAATTGTGTTTGCAGTAATAACAGGAATAATATATGCTCTAGTTTATGCAATGATTAAAAATAGTATACCAGGAAAAATCCCTAAAAAGGGTTTGTACTTTGGTTTTCTATTATTCTTACTAGGAATACCACATTTTCTAACAATGTACTTACTAATTAACTTACCATCGTTGTTGTTAGTCTACTGGGTAATATCAGGTCTTATAGTTAATCTAATTAACGGAGTTATTATTGCTTACATAGTTAAATAGTGTTTTAAATGAAAATCTTTGCAGACTTACATATACATAGCCATTACAGCAGAGCAACTTCTAATAAAATGAACATAGAAAATCTGGAAAAATATGCAAAAATTAAGGGTTTAAATCTTTTAGGAACTGGAGACTTTACACATCCTATTTGGTTAGACGAGTTAAAAAGAAGTTTAACACAAGTTGAAAACACTGGTTTGTTCCAATTCAAAAACAGGGATATTTTTTTCATGCTTCAAGCAGAAGTTTCAAATATTTACAGACAAGATGAAAAAACAAGAAAAATTCATAATATTATTCTAGCTCCTAGTTTTGAGATTGTAGACCAAATAAATGATTTTCTTAAAAATTATGGCAGTTTGGGAAGCGATGGAAGACCTATGCTAACTAAGATTAATTGTGCAGAAATGACAGAATATTTGATTAACGTTTCTAAACATGTAGTAATAATACCAGCTCATATATGGACTCCTTGGTTTTCTTTGTTTGGAAGCAAATCTGGTTTTGATTCAATAGAAAATTGTTTTAAAGAACAGACAAAACACATATTTGCTTTAGAAACTGGTCTTTCTAGTGATCCTGCAATGAATTGGAGACTGTCTTCACTAGATAGATTTACTTTGGTTTCAAATAGTGATAGCCACAGTCCTTGGCCTAACAGATTAGGCAGAGAGTTGAATGTTTTTGACACTAAAATGAAATACGAAGAAATAATAAAAACTATAAAAGAAAAGAGTCCTAAAAAATTCCTTTATACTATTGAAGTTGATCCTGCTTATGGCAAGTATCATTGGGATGGTCATAGAAACTGTAATGTTTGTTTGAGTCCTAAAGAATCAAAAAAATATGAGGATATTTGTCCTGTTTGTGGAAACCCATTAACCATAGGTGTGGAACATAGAGTCGAAGAACTGGCAGATAGAAATCAAGGGTTTGTTCCAAAAAATTCTATTCCTTTTAAAAATCTACTTCCTTTATCAGAATTAATAGCAAATGTTTATAATACTCAAGCTTTTTCTAAGAAAGTTTGGAATGAGTCCACAAAACTAATAAAAGAATTTGAGTCTGAATTAAATGTTTTATTAGATGCTAACAAAGAAAAACTAAGGCTCTTAGTTAATGAAAAACTTGTTGATTTAATAATAAAAAATAGAGAAAACAAGATAAAGGTCCAACCTGGGTATGACGGGGTTTATGGAAAGTTAATATTAGAGGGTGATGCTTCTATTAAACAACCTCAAAAAAGAATTGACAGTTATATTAAAAAATAATAAAAATGGGAGTAGAGAAATGCTTCTCTACTTTTCAAAACAGTAAACAATTACCTACCTGTGACCACAACGCTAGCTGTCCTTTCAGTAAAGTATCCATAGTCTGCTGTTACTGTAATTGGGAAACTTTGGAATGTTGCTGGTGGTGTTATTGTAATGTCACATGATAATGTTATGTCTTTTCCTCCAATCAGTTCTTGAACTCCTGTACATTCATTAGACAAGTCTGTGCCAGCTAAATTAACACCAATGTCAACTCTGTTTATTTGATCTGTTGTTAAATTAAGGTTATCTGGGTTAGTTGTACTATAATCAATTGTATCATCTGAATATAGTACACCGCCACCTGCATTACCAACCTTTACTATTAGTGTAAATGAATTTTCAGTGTCGTACAAAACTACTGGGTCTTGAGTCACATATGCCATTACAGATACTGGGCCTGCTGATGCGCTCCAAGTTGCTTTGTTTAATGTTGTACCAGCTGCTTTTGCTGCATCCCACTCAGCTTGTGAATAAACCCAAATATTTCCTGTAACTTTTGTCTGATAGTCATAATAAACTCTTCCTATGAAGAGATAATTGTTTTGTTCACCTTTTGAAATATTTGGTGCTGTTAGAGACCACGTAATCATTTTTTCGGTTGCTGGAACATCTCCAACTATATCAGCTGGT
>JABAOH010004082.1_pt1 | contig 16104 bp, 13 predicted proteins | sample 7062181 | NCBI WGS metagenome assembly JABAOH01 (sample SAMN14538630, study PRJNA623070) | marine sediment metagenome | biome: marine biome [ENVO:00000428]; feature: marine pelagic biome [ENVO:01000023]; material: deep marine sediment [ENVO:00002113]; isolation source: pool of 5 deep marine...
GCGCGGTCTTCCGCAAGCGGAAATAATGCGTGGGGTTCGGTCAAAAGTGCGGGGGGTGGGGAAATCACCCAGATTTACTAGTAAAAACCAACCCTATACTCTTTTCTTCACTTATCATGCGCATGATTGATGTAAATAAAGAAGAGTTGTAGGGGATGTTCAGCTTTCATTGAGTGCGCGCGCAGGAAGAGCTGTGCTTGTCTCGTCTCTAACTGCATCTGCTGTGTTTTGTTTGCGTTTCTGAGGACGCGCGCGCGATGGTACCATGGGGAAAAATAATCCCACCTTTCATATACACTGTTACGGAAGAACATAGGGAAAGATTTGAGGATCAGGGTCAAGGGCGCACGGGAGAACAACCTGAAAAACGTGGACGTCGAGTTTGGCGACGGCTTAACAGTCGTCACCGGTGTCAGTGGCAGCGGCAAGACCAGTCTGATCTTTGAGACATTATACCACGAGTCAAGAAGGCGCTTCCAAGAAGTCTACGAGTTCGGGAGCGCCAGCCAAAGGTTCAGCCCAGCAGACGTGGACGAGATAACAGGGCTAGGACCAGCTGTGGCAGTCGGTCAGAACCTTCTCAACAGGAACCCAAACTCAACGCTAGCTACGGCATCGGGTTTACACCCATTCTTTAGGTTACTCTATGCCCGGTTTGGGGCCAGAAAATGCAGGGTGTGTGGGCAGGAGCTCAGCGTCCAAACGGTGGACGAGATAGTAGACCTCATGGCGAAGACCGAGGGAAGGGTAATCGCACCCATCCTCGTTGAGACGATTGGCAGCCACAAAACACTACTCGGTATGCTAACAGAAGCCTATGATCTTGAGAGCATCATCGTTGATGGGAAGCCATACGATGGAAACTCATTGGACCCATCAGGCAAACACAGCATCAGCCTCATCGTTGGAGAGGTAACATCCTTCACCGGGAGAGGAGAAGTTAAAGAGCTAATAGACAAGGTCCTCAGCGCAGGAGCCACCACGATCCAAATCGAGGCCCGGACTTATTCTACAGCGCAGGTATGTGGGACCTGCGGCACATGGTTCAAGGACTTACAGCCCACAAACTACAACCAGCAATGCCCCCACTGCAAAGGCGAAGGCTGCGTTGAGTGCAGTGGAACAGGGCTGCCCCCCGAGGCCGCCAACGTAACATGGGGCGGTTACGGGTTCAAAGAGATCCAAGTCCTAGACGTCTCAGAGGCACATGAGTTATTCAGAGACAACCTAATGGCATCAGAGAGGCTGCAGCGGGAGATCACCAAGCGTCTAGAGTCACTGGAAAGGGTGGGACTAGGCTACGTCCAGCTCAACAGGCCCAGCCCAACGCTATCTAGAGGTGAGTCACAGCGGGTAAGGCTCGCAGTGGCGCTGACAAGCAGGCTAGAGGACGTGCTTCACATCCTTGATGAGCCTACCATTGGTCAGCACCCGTATGATGTCAGCAGGCTTGTACCAGCCTTCAGGGATCTGAAAGGACCGGTAATTTACGTGGAGCACGACAGGGTCGCCGCCGCCAAGGCGGATAACGTGGTGGATATCGGCCCCGGAGCCGGCTCCAAAGGTGGGGAGATCGTGTTCACAGGTACACCGAAGACGCTTTGGGAGGCAAACACGGCAACAGGGAGATACTTCAGCCTCAGGGAAAGGGTTGAGGAGGCAAAGAGGAGACCACACCCAGAAAAATTCCTTGAGGTCATTGGAGCCGAGAAGCATAACGTGAAGGGAATAGACATCAAGATTCCCCATGGAAGGCTAACGGCAGTCACCGGCGTCTCCGGCAGCGGTAAGAGCACCCTCGTTGAGGATATCCTTGTGGCAAGTCTTGGGAAGAAACTGGACGGGTGCAGGGACATAATCAACCCCTTGAAGCCCGTAATGGTTGACCAGAGCCCCATCGGCAGGAACCCTAGGAGCACGCCAGCGACCTACACCAAGCTAAGCGATATCATCAGGGACCACTACGCGTCTGAGACGGGGCTCAGCGCTAGCCACTTCAGCTTCAACAGACCCGAGGGTGCTTGCCCAACATGCAACGGAATGGGGGCGCTGGAGATGAAGATGAAGTACCTCCCAAGCACATGGATCACATGCCACGACTGCGGAGGAAGACGTTACAAGGACGAGGTGCTGGGAGAGAAGCTATCTTTAAACGGTTTGATGCTCTCGGTTGCTGATTTCTACGACCTTAGCGTCGAGGAGGCACAAAGGATAATCGAGGGCTCCAATATGGAACTGGGAAGGAAGAAAAAAGCCCTCAACCTGCTGGGCGCACTCCTTGAGATCGGACTCGGCTACCTGAGTCTGGGCCAGCCAAGCCCAACCCTGAGTGGCGGGGAATCCCAGAGAGTAAAGCTGGCTAAGTACCTGGGGAGACGAAGGCTCAGTGACAGGCTCATTGTACTCGACGAGCCCTCGACTGGGCTCCACCCGAAGGATATTCACGGTTTACTTGCAGCACTAAACAGCCTAGTTGATCGGGGTGCCACAGCTATTATAGTGGAGCATAACACGGATATCATCAGGACCGCGGACTGGATAATCGACCTTGGACCGGGTGCTGGACCAAGCGGCGGCGAGGTCATCTATATGGGTCCCTACGAGGGGCTACTTGAGTGCGGTGAGTCCAAGACGGGTAGGGCGATTCTTGAAGAGGAGGACGTAGAGCCAAGCAATGGATTGGATTCTGGGGAAAAGAAGGTCCAAGGCATCTTAGTCAAGGGGGCTAGGATCCATAACCTGAGAAACGTGGACGTGACGATACCCAAGGGCAGGATCACTGTTGTTACGGGTGTCTCTGGTAGCGGTAAGAGCAGTCTTGTAACAGATACGCTGGAGGCCGAGGCGAGGAAACGATACCTCGAGACCCTGTCCATGTACGAGAGACAGGGCACGAAGGAGGGCCCAGAGGCGCCGGTGGATGAGGTCTCGGGTTTGGGGGTGATGGTGACGATCACACCTGAGAGGAAGCTTTACAGCAGGAGGAGCACGGTTGGCACGGTCACAGAGATAGAATACAACCTTGCAGCGCTCTTCTCAGCCGTTGGAACGAGGACGTGCCTCGAGTGCGGTGAAGAGATGAGCCGCGAGGAACAGTGGATTTGCCCAAGCTGCGATACAACGGCGCCGATAGCGTCCCCCAGAAGGTTCAACCCATCGATGTACACCGCTGCGTGCACCAAGTGCAACGGAGTCGGCAGCCTCCAGACACCAAACCCAAGCAAACTCATCACAGACGCAAGGCTACCCCTCTGCAAGGGAGCAATGTACAGCCCTGGCTTCTTCCCTCAGGGATACCTGTGCAAGCCGGGAAACGGTGGGTACTACGTGGTCCAAGCATTCGCGGCGAGGCACGGGTTTGACCCATTCGAGACACCGTGGGAGGAGGTCCCAGAGGACGTGCGACAGATGTTCTACACTGGTGACCCGGAGCCCCTTGAGGTCGCGCGAGCGCGCGCGCATCGCCGCAGCCCCAAGGGCAAGGCGCATAAACGGACCAGTATTTTCCCGGGATTCTATGGATGGATAAGGGACTGGGATGTGGGAGGGACGTACACGGATAACACCGTCTGCCCCTCGTGCCACGGTGCCAGGCTCAGACCAGAGTACTTGGCGGTGAAGATCAAGGGGTTCAACATACATGAGCTGGGCGTGATGCCACTGAACAAGCTGGACGAAGTAATAAGAGACACAGAGTTACCGCCCAGCAGCCCGGCATACGTGAACCTGGGCATAGTGAAGAGGCGGCTACGGTTCCTACAGCAGGTGGGACTGGGCTATGTCAATCTGAAGAGGGTCTCGGCGACCTTGAGCGCTGGTGAGGCACAGAGGATAAAACTGGCTGGACTGCTTGGGAGTGGATTGACGACCCTCACTGTATTGATGGACGAGCCGACAAGGGGGCTTCACCCGAGGGAGGTGAACGCCCTGTACGATGCCCTGAGAGAGCTCAGGGACGAGGGAAACACGGTGGTTCTCGTGGAGCATGATATGGAGATTATCGAGAAGGCGGACCACATCATCGATATGGGTCCGGGAGCCGGAACCCACGGAGGGGAGGTGGTGGCACAGGGACCGCCAGAGCAGATCATTGACTCTGGCTCGATTACCGGGAAATGGATGAAAGAGGCCGAGTTTGAGAAAAGAGAGCCACGGACACCATCTGGGTGGATCACCATACTGGGCGCATCCGAGAACAACCTAAGGGGAAACCCAGTGAAGATTCCCCGGAAGGTACTCACAGGGGTTTGCGGCGTATCAGGCAGCGGAAAGAGCACCTTGATCATCGACACACTGGGAAGGGCGCTTAACCCTAAGAAACAGATAACCAGCGTCGCCCGCGAGCCACTCGACCCAGGGGCACATGACTCCATCGAGAACACCCCCAAATCCACGCTGATAATCGACCAGACAAGAAGAGGTATACAGAGCCCAGCCAGGTTCCTCGGAGTAGACAAACAGCTTGGAAAAATCTACGCGAAGACTCCAGAGGCGACCGCGATGGGGCTGGACGCGAAGAGGATAACCAGCAAGTGCAGCGTCTGCTGGGGTAGTGGAACGGTCAGGACCGATATGGAGTTCCTGCCAGACATATACACCGAGTGCGAAACATGCAGGGGAACAGGGTACACCCAGGAGGCGTGGGACATCAAGCATCTCGGTTACAGCCTCCCAGAGCTAAACGACCTGACTCTAGAGGAGGTCTATGGCCTCTTCAAGGATTATGATCGCATCGCGTCGCCGTTGAAGGCAGCGCTGGACGTAGGCCTCGGTTACCTTTTGCTACACCAGCCCGGCCACACAATGTCGGGAGGGGAAGCCCAGAGGCTCAGGATAGCGGCGGAGCTGTCCAAGAAGAGGAAAGGAGAGACATTGTACATCCTCGACGAGCCCACTTTAGGACAGCACATGGAGGACATTGAGCGCCTCAAGGGCGTGCTTCACCGATTGGTGGACGAAGGCAACTCAGTGCTGGTGGTTGAGCACCATCCAAGCATCCTCGCCTCGTGCGACTGGGTCATTGAGCTGGGACCCGAGGGCGGCCCTGAGGGTGGAAAGGTGATCGCCGAGGGCGCACCAGGGGAGATACGTGGCACGCCCACCTCGCCTTACATACTGAAGGAGATGGGGCTATGAGTTGGACACTGCTTACCGATAGGTCCGTGAACCTCAGGTACCTGGTGCTGAAGCACCTGATGCACTCCGATGAGGCAGATGAGCTAGAGAAGCACAGGAAGGAGGACGGGTTCGTCAAGGAGTTGCTAAGCCTTCAGAACCCTGACGGCTCATGGGGACAGCCCGCGATAACAGGCAACGCACCTCAGGGCAAGGTACAGACCACCAGCCAGGCCTTGACAAGGCTGGGGTTCCTCGAGTTCGACTCAGACCACCCCGCCGTCAAGAAAGGGGCAGAGTATCTCTTCAGCCAGCAGGGAAAGGACGGATCATGGCATCTCGGTAACTACAGGACCGACGCGGAAGGGCACGACAACTACGATGTAATGAGCCTCCAGACTAGCCTGCCCCTCCTAGGGCTGGTCATGTCGGGTTACGCGGAAGACTCAAGGGCGGAGACCAGCTACGACTGGCTACTGGAACAGAGGCTAGACGATGGCGCGTGGCCCACAGGAGTAGCCTCTGGCAACTATGGGTCCGTGGCGGGTTACCGGAGGCTGGCGCACAGCAGGTGGGGCTGCAGGAGCAACACCACAGCAGCGTTGACTTGCCTTAGCCTTCACAAGGAGAGGAGGAGGGGAGAGGCGGCGAGGAGGGCCTTGGACCTTCTGTTGGGGAGGGAGACCCGTGAGAGACACCACATCGGCTACGATACAGCGAGGACGGTAGGCGCGGAGGACTCAACAGGGTTCCTCACGTACTACGCAAGGTTCGACCTAGCCCACATACTGAAGCTGTGTGTGAGGCTTGGTGCGAGCCTTGACGATCCACGGGTGGAGGATTTGGCGGGGTTCGTGGTAGGCCAGAGGGGTGAGAACGGTCTCTGGGAGTACACGTCGAAGCCTCAGGCGTCCAAGTGGGTCACGTATGACTTGTTGAGGACTCTTGGTGAGCTGGGCAAGGATGCTGACTGGACTGGCTCTGAGCCACGTACGCCGTTCCAGCCCTACCCGGTAAAGCGTAAACGGTTCTAGCGCCCATTTTTTCGCGCGCGCAATGGTTGATGGGGTACGCTATGTTCAAGCTGGTAGCCATACTTTTGAGAACTCATATAATGAGAAAGGACGATTATCATATGATTCTTCGAGTTTCAACTTGTTGAGTTATGACGATGGTCGTCTACTGGTAAGGCCTGTGTCTTTCTCTGAAGGAACACTGATGATCGATAGAACCGAGGAATGACACCCAGAATTCTAATCCTATTCCCATATGCGCGCGCAGCTGTGGTGCGGGGGGTGGGGTTCGAACCCTACCACCAATGGAGACATCTCCCGTCTCTTTCCCCTTTTTTCAATATATTGCTCAACCACGCACGCGGCACTTAGGACACAGTATACAATAGCATATAGGAACGAGGAGGGCGCGCGTATGCGCATGCAAAATCGTTATGTGTAGTTGAAATTATTATTTTTTCATGGCCAGTGTTAACGAAAAAGTCTCTGAGCTCATAAATAAGCAGGTCGCTGATGGACGCCAGATCGGAGTACAGGTCTGCGCCTATCAGGAGGGGGAGAGGATTGTTGATACATGGGCTGGCGCCATGGGGCCAGATGATCCACATCCGGTTCAAGCTGACTCTCTTTTCTGTAGTTGGTCAACAACGAAGGGCGTAACGTCAACAGCCATCCACATGCTTGCCGATAGAGGCCTCTTAGATTATGACGCGAAGGTGGCTGATTATTGGCCCGAGTTCGCTCAAAATGGGAAAGGTGAGATCACAGTTACCCAAGCGTTGAGTCACCAAATAGGTCTTCACGCCTTACCTAGCCCCTTTAATCTCGAATTCATATTAGACTGGGAAGCTCGAATAGAATACATTGAGAAAGCTAAACCAGCCTATACTCCTGGAACAAAAACTGGGTATCATGCTTTCACTTGGGGAATAATCGCTGGAGGTATTATTCAAGCCACTTCAGGTAGGCACATCAAGGAGTTCGTGAGAGACGAGATAGCCAAACCCCTCGGCGTTGAAGATGAGATGTTCATTGGTATTCCTGATGGCGTTGAGGACCGGCTCACAACCTTAGAAATCTGGGATATCCCGAAGATCTTTAAAAAATCTGGAATTAAATTGCCAGAAGATCACGATTTCTTCAAAGCGATGCCTAACGAGGGGTGGAAACATTACAACGAAATGGCTGTGAGAAGAGCATGTATGCCTTCATCTAATGGGCACTTCACGGCGAGGGCGTTAGCGAAGATGTACGCCGCTTTAGCTGGAGACGGATCCATAGATGGCGTTCAACTGGTGTCACCTGAACGCATATCAAACATGCAAAAACTTGTCACCGATAAAATCGACTTGGTTCTTGGTAGACCAATGAACAAAGGAATTGGGTTCATGTTGGGAGGCGCAAGAGACGGTATTCATGGACCAATCGGACCGCGTTTGACTGCCTTTGGACATTCTGGTGCAGGAGGATCAATAGCATTCGCAGATCCTGAGGTCGGTCTCGCAATCGCAGTGACGCTGAACAAGATGGAGTTCGAATTACCAGGAAAAGGAAGAGCACTAGAAATCTGCGATCTTATCAGGAATGAACTGGGAGTAACCTAAGAAAACGATCGAAAACCATTTTAGACTATTTTAGGGACAAAACCGCGCACGCGCGCAGAGATGATCGAGCTCGGCTTCGAGTATATCAACGAGATAACCGTCTTTCATCTCTACAGGAAGATGAAGTAGTCGAACCGGGGCAGGTTGGATGAAAAGCGGGCTCGGTGGGATTCGAACCCTGCCCTTAGTGGAGATATCTCCCGTCTCATTCCCCTTTTTTCTTTTACGCGCGCGCAACAGTTGAATTATTTAATTCCTCTATGCCTCAGACCATTGAAATACTGGACTTGGGATTTTCAATTTGAAATGAAATCCGTTTCCGTGGGTTCGAACTAAACAAAGGGTAGACGACTGCGGTGGGTTTTACCTCAACCTAATGAATGAATTGTTCTGGGGGTTTGACCCCAACCCGAGGAGGTGATGAAATCATCGTCCTTTTCTAAGGTGTGATTATCGTTTAAGTTCTGAGTATTGAATAGGATAGGTTTCCCGAAAGTCGTGTGCGTATTTCAAGGATATGAGAGAGATCGAAGTGGGTTAATCTCCCACCAACACATATTCAGTAAAATTAGGTCTATGTGTCTAATATTACGATATATTTATATTATTGTTCTGAGCTAACATCAACGAAGAAAACATGGCAAAGGAAGACATCCTCAAAACCACACTAAAAACCCATCAAGAAAATATTAGCCACGTACTAAATGCATTAGCAAACACACACAGGATCCAGATAATATCCCTCCTTTTAGAGGGGCAACAAGAGTACAGCGCACTGCAAGATGAAACAGGGTTAAGCAAAACCGCCCTATCACACCACCTGAAAATACTAGAAGAATCTGGAATCATTGACAACCCTACACGTGGTCTTTATGGGATTACAGATGATGGGAGTTCACTTATCTCATCCGTTGGTGACTCTTACATCAGGTCAAAGTGGAAGGATGAAGAGGAGTCTAAGCGTCGTGCAGAGCGTTTCAGCAACGCATACAGGAAGAAAAAAAGAATGGAAGTAAAGATAATTGAGTTGGACCCAATGAGGGTAGCTAGTTTCCATGCAATAAGCGAGTCACCCGAACACGAGGCAGCCCAGTTGCTAGCATCATGGGCGCAGAGCAGAGGATTCTTGGACGACCTTGAGAAGAACCCAGTTTTCGGGTTTAACAACCCGAACCCCACTGAGGGAAAGAAGGAGTACGGGTACGAGTTCTGGGTCAAAGTGGACGACAGCTACGAGGAAGAGGGAGTTATCCTCAAGGACATCAAGGGAGAAAGGTACGCGGTCACTACATGTGAGAGCTTAAGCGTTATAGGCGAGAAGTGGATGCAGTTAATGGAATGGGTCAAGAATAGTGAATATGAGTGGAGCGGGGGCGAATGCCTTGAGAAGACCCATGACTTTAGTGCATCAGACGATGAACTGGTACTTGACCTGTACCTCCCCATCAAGTAGGTGTTATGATGAAGTCAGGGCATGAGAACGACCTGGAGAAGGCCTACAAAGACCTCATGGAGAGGGCGAAGGACCTCATTGTCCTCCAGTCCGCCTCGGGCGTCGTCTACTGGGACATGGAGACCAAGATGCCGCCGAAGGGCGTAAACCTCAGGAGCCAGCAGCTCGCCCTCCTCGAGAAGATGGGCCACAGAATGCTCACAGACCCCGAGAACGGGAGGCTGATCGACAAGATCAAGGGCCACACAGGGTACGAAGACCTCACCCAGCTCCAGAAGAGGAACGTCCACCTCGCCAAGAAGGAGTACGACGAGGCCGTCAAGCTCCCGGAGGAACTCGTTGTGGAGACCGCCAAGCAGCAGACCATCGCCGTAAACACGTGGAAGAAGGCTAAGGCGGCGAAGGACTACGGAATGTTCAAGCCGGAGCTGCAGAAGCTCCTCGAACTCAAAGCAAAAGCGGCGGACATCCTAATGGAGGTGAAGGAGACGAAGACCCCCTACGACGCCCTCGTCGACATATACGAGCCCAAGATGAGCTCAGAGGCCATCTCCAGGGTCTTCGACGGGATGAGGAAAGGCCTCATCAGGATCATCGAGAAGTGCAGGGACGCCCCCAGTCAGCCCGAAACCGACTTCCTGTCTAGAAAGATACCCATCGACGCCCAGAGGAGGGTCGCAGAGGCCCTCTCCGAGGCGATCGGATACGACATCAAATCCGACAAGGCCGGCGGCAGGATAGACGAGACCGAGCACCCCTTCACCACAGGCTACTACGAAGACGTCCGCATCACGACCCACTACTACGAGGAGAAGTTCGCCTCCAGCGTATTCTCCACCCTCCACGAGGGCGGCCACGCCATCTACGAGCAGGGCCTCCCCGCCGACTGGATGTATCAGCCCACCGGCACCGGCTGCAGCATGGGGATCCACGAGTCCCAGTCCAGGTTCGTCGAGAACATCGTCGGCAGGAGTCACGAGTTCTGGAGCCACTTCCTGCCCAAGCTCAAAGGGATGACTGGCGAAGCCTTAAAAGATGTCAGCCTCGAACAGTTCGTCCACGCCATAAACCGCGTGGTACCCTCCAAGATCCGCATAGAGGCAGACGAGGTCACCTACGGCCTCCACATCATCATCCGCTTCGAGATGGAACGCGACCTCTTCGCCGGTAAGCTCACGGTCGACGAGCTCCCCCAGGTCTGGAACGAGAAGTACATGCAGTACCTCGGCGTCGAGGTCGAGCACGACTCTGAGGGCGTGATGCAAGACACACACTGGGCCAGCGGCCTGTACGGCTACTTCCCAAGCTACGCCCTAGGCAACCTCTACGGCGGTATGATGCTGGAGAAGATGGAGGGGGACCTACCCGAATGGAGAGAAAAGATCGCTGCAGGAAGTGTCTCAGACGTAATAGGATGGCTGGTTAGTAACGTCCATAAGCATGGCAGGTTATACGACCCCGCCGACCTCATAAGGATGATAACGGGTAAAGACCTCACCGTAGAGCCATTCCTAAGGTACTTGGACGACAAATACGCCGGACTCTACGGCTACTGAGGACCCCATTTGAACGTCCCCGAGGAGCTGAGGAGGGTCTACCGCAGGCAGGGCTACCACCTGGTAGGCGGCCACAGCGCAGTAAAGACCTGCCACTGGGCCAGGAGGAGCCTGAACACCGGGGGCGAGGAGCACTGCTACAAACAGAGGTTCTACGGCGTCCCCTGCCACCGATGCCTACAGATGACCCCCAGTCTCGGCCACTGCCTGCAGAGCTGTGTCTTCTGCTGGAGGGCGACGCCAGAGGCCCTCGGCATCGACTGGGAGCAGACAGGGTTCGAGGAAGGGGAGGAAGACGAGCCAGAAACCATCGTAGAAGGCTGCCTGGAAGCCCACCGGAGGGCCCTTTCAGGATTCGGGGGAAACCCGAGGGTCCAGAGGCACATGCTCGAGGAGGCAGTTAGGCCGATCCACGCAGCCATAAGCCTCGAGGGGGAGCCTACACTATACCCACACCTTGGCGAGCTAGTTGAGGCCTTCTATAGAAGCGGCTTCAGATCCGTCTTCATAGTGACAAACGGCCTCCGACCCGACGCCCTAAAGAATCTCAATACCGAGCCTACCCAGCTCTACGTCAGCGTCTGTGCCCCGGACGAGGAGACCTACAGGCGCACTTGTAGGCCCCTAGTACAGAACGGCTGGAAGAGGCTGATGGAGACTCTCGAGATTCTAGGGAGCTTCAGCTGCCCCACCGTTCTCAGGCACACGCTCGTGCCGAAGCTCAACATGAGAAACACAGCTGGCTACGCAGGGCTCGCCGCCAGAGCCGACGCGACCTACCTCGAGCCGAAGGCGGCCATGTCCGTCGGCTACGCAAGGCGGAGGTTCGGGTACAAGGAGATGGCCTGGCACGACGATGTCAAGGCCTTCGCCGAGGCCCTCGCTGCGGAGGCAGGATACGAGATACTGGACGAGCAGCCCACCAGCTCCATCGTTCTCCTGAGCAAACTGGAGGAGCCGATCAAGCTCTACTAGTAGAACATGAAGGATTGTACGAACTATTTTATTGTCTGATTGACTATCTTTACTCGCCGCGCGCGCCCCGTCGATGATCTCGTACAGAGGCCAGAAGCCGGACTGCACCGCCAGCCTTGCGACCTCTATCGTCTTAGACGGGTCGAACCGCCACCCGACCGGGCACGGGCTGTGGATGATCAGCATCTTGAAGCCGTACACCGTCTTCCCGTACTCTATCTTCGCTATTAGGTCCTCCGGGTAGCCTACCGAGGCGGTGGCCACGTAGGGAGCCCCGCGCGCGACACATTAAAGAAGCCTAAGCGCCGTCATCACCACACCTAGGGTAATGAAGGTGCCACCCACTATCTTAGAGAGAACGTCCTCTTTTGCGAGGTTTGCTAACCTGGCGCCCCCGACGCCGCCCGCGATTGTACTTGCGGCAATGATGAAGCTGGCTGACATGTCGATGTTTCCCTGAATCATGTAGCCAGTCGTGGCGGAAGCTGCGGTTATCGCCATGATGATGGTTGAAGTGCCAACAGCCTTGTGGATGGGGTAGCCAAGGACGAAGATCAGCACCATCATGATGAGGACGCCACCGCCGGCGCCGAAGACACCGCAGTTCACTCCTATGGCGAGCCCTAAGACCAGAGCCACGATTCTCCTCTTCGTAGCGGAAACGAATTCGATGTAGCGGGCGAACCTCTCGACTATGGCCGCCCGGTCCAGCCCCTTTTTCCATATTGTGACCCCGGCAGACACCATCCAAAGACCGTAGCTAACGGCGAGGATGTCGTTCGGTAATGCGACTGTGACACGGGCTCCAAGCTGGGCCCCAGCGACCGATCCTATGGCGATCCATAGGCTCTGGCTGAACTCGACGTTTCCGTATCTCCAATAAGAGTACCCCACAACGAGGGATGCGAGGACGTCAACTAGGAGGCTGACGCCGATAGCTGTGTGCATCCCGTAGCCAAGGATCATGCTCAGGCAAGGTACGATGACCATGACGGCGCTCGCGCCGATGAGGCTCATCACCAGGCCACTCGCCAGCCCTACGGTCAACATGACCAGTAATGTGGCGCCGTCCATGACCCTGACAATGTGTTCTATAGGCTAAAATAACTTTCTAGGCCCAACAATCTGGTCCTACAGGTGAGGGCAATAGCTCAGCTCACGGGCCTCAATGACCTTGAGCCCATCTTTAGACAGAGTATAACTCTCCCAGGTCTCCGCCTTCACTAACACTAGACCCTTATCAACAAGTTCTGATAAGCTTGCATCCAAAGCGTCGTCTGTGACCTTCAAAACCTGCTTCAGCTCTGCCTTGGTCAAACTCGGGTCTTCAGGGTTATCCTTGGCCCTCATGTAGAGTGTTTCAACCACGCCTCGCCTGATCTCCCCGTCCGTGAACAGCACGGCCCTGTCTTCATATCTATTTCTTTAAATTGTTTACCATGAAAGGCGGCTGGGTACATAGAAGGAGCCACTGAGATCGACGACTTTTAGAGTCTTGATAACTAAAATAAGCCTTTAAAGGTGGCCACTATTAATTGTGGTAAATTCGGGGAACTCTAGTTCCTCCAACTGAGTGGCGTCGGCGAATGATAATCAACGGGGGAGTCAGGACGACCAAGCCCATGAGGGTCGCCCACAGGCCCCTGTCTCCTGAAGAGGACGAGGCTAAGGCGATCATGGAGCTCCTAAGCGAGCTGACCAGCCTTTCTGGTTCCTACTCTATTGTGTACGACCACTCGATAGTCGTCAACTACAACCAGCCGGGGGATCCCGAGCGGAAGCGGGAGGTCATGATCCCAGTTCCTCATGAGATCAAGGGCGTCGAGACCAAGATCTTCCCATCGCTGAGGGCGGCATTCCTCGTCTTCAAGGGAGCGGAGACCTCCGTAGAAAAATACTACAACGACCTGTGGGAATACATCGAGGAGGCCGGCCTGGAACCATCCGACGAGATCTACAGCATCGAGATCATGTACGTCCCGGAGGACGTCGACAACGTGGACTACACCATGGAGATCATGATCCCACTCAAGGGCTGAGAAACGGTTTTAACCTCCTAGGCTTTATTCGTAGGTCGGCGGCCGTGGTCCAGCCTGGCATGATTTTGGCCTTCCAAGCCAACGACCCGGGTTCAAATCCCGGCGGCCGCACCAAACGATTATCTTCACCGATGAAAAAGCTGATTTACTCACCGAATATATGAAATCCCCGGAAAAGGGAGATCCAATTTTGATTAAGGCTGTTACCCTCGACCTCTGGAACACGCTCTTTACAAATAGGGACTACACAGACTTTAGAGTAAACTATCTGGAAGTAGCATTGAAGGAGCATAAAATATTTCGAAGCCACAACGAGGTCCGGAGGGCCTATAATTCGGCACGCGATCTAGCCCAGAAAATCCGGGATGAGGAGGTCTATCGCCACCCAACTGTGGTCGAAGTGGTTGATTACATATTGGAAAGAATCGGTGCCAACCTCCCATCGGACGCTAGAAATGAGTTAGTCAGACGGTTCGAGGAGGCGCTCTGGGAGAACCCGCCTGCCTTGAAGGAGGGCGTTGCCGAGACTTTGAAGGCGTTGAGACCCCGTTACAGGCTGGGGATTATAAGCGATGCTGGTACGACCCCTGGTCGAGTGTTGAGGGATGCGCTGCTAGAATTTAATATACTGAGCTTCTTCTCGTCGACCGTCTTCTCCAACGAGGTAGGCTTCTGCAAGCCCCACATGGCCATGTTCGAGGCTTCTTTGAACGAGCTGGGCGTAAAGCCCCATGAGGCAGTTCACGTCGGGGACCTCCTACATACGGACGTGGCCGGTGCAAAGGCGATGGGAATGAGGACCATTTGGGTGAAGACCGTGGAACTCCCAGGTGCAGTGGAGTGGAAGCCTGACTACGAAGTCACCAAGATACCACAAATTGTATCGATACTCGACGAAATGGAAAGATGAGAATACATCACTGCTGTTCGAACAAGACGTTTACTCGTTCTCAATACCCAGTCTTCTTGTCAATCTCGGGAGGAAGCGCCCGACGGCCTTTTGGTATTTCAGGTACTCCTCGCCGAACCTCATGACCAGCAGCTCTTCCTCAGTAGCCGCCACTTTGACATAACCTGGGATCGCCATCAAAGGCATCAAGGCTACAGGGTTGAGCCAGGTGAGGAGGAGCCCGACGAACATCAGGAAGTAGCCAAGGTAAGAAGGGTGTCGAACGTATCTGTAGGGCCCCCAGGTGACGAGCCTGTGGTCTTCCCCCATCGCCCATGACACCGAGTACATGCCCCTGGCGACCACACTCCACTGGAAGAGGAAAAACCCTGACCCCATAGAAATGATCCCCAAAGATTGCACTAGAGAATCATAGGGGAAACTCAGGGTTAGCTGCGAAACGAGGGGGATTTGACTGAAACCGATGAAACCCAGATACACGAACAGGAGGCACTCAATGAAGAAGATCAGGGTCCCGAAGGCAGCAATCGCCATGATTGGGCCGCTCGGTCGCTCCACTTCAGCGTGCACCCTTTTGTCCCTCCTTCCTCTGTGAACACATAGAACGTTGTGGGCATTCACCAAGAAGAATGCAAGCAGGTAGAGGAGGAGGATTCCCGCCAAGGTGTTGTGAGGTAACACGGATCCCCAAGGGCGCGAATTGATATATGACTTTGTTTCTAAGATATATTTCCCTGTTTGGTAATCTTCTAGCTCTCGGCGTTCTCGGGCTCCTTTATGTACTTCACAGCGAGTAGGAAGTTGACAAATATGGCCGCCGGTAGGATGATCCACGGGTATGAATTGTCAATCTCGTAGACGTGGCCCCCGATGAAGGAGCCCAGGGCCGCCGCTGGGAAAAGGAGGAAGCCTCCGCCCCAGAAGTTCCCGTAGCTAAACATCACCCCCCTCTCCCCCAGGAGGGAGTAGAGCCTTCCTCGCCTGTTCCTCGGGATCATGTTGGCGATGATCGTGGAGAAGGCCGGCATCATCATGCCATTGATGAGGCTCATCGCACAGAGTATGGCGGCGACGCCGTAGAAACCGCCGGAGTATAGGTACATGAGTATAATGGCTGGAGCAGCTTCCATCGCGGCGAGGATCATCCTGCGCGGCCCAACTTTGTCCACGAGGGAGCCGAGAGGGAACGCCATGAATATCCCTAGCGCCCCTGAGAGGAGCAGTATCGAGCCCCACTGCACTGGTGTCAGCCCGATCACCTGCTTCGCGTAGACCACCCAGAAGGGAGCCGTCATCGCTACGAAGAGGGAGGAGACGATCTCCACGACGACGATCCCCCAGAGGGAGCTGTCCATCCACCTCAGCGACTCGAAGATGCCCGAGTACGCCTCCCTGACGATCCTCGGTATCTCCCTGAGGGAGAGGCCGTCGGAGACCTC
>JABAOH010014112.1_pt3 | contig 16102 bp, 19 predicted proteins | sample 7062181 | NCBI WGS metagenome assembly JABAOH01 (sample SAMN14538630, study PRJNA623070) | marine sediment metagenome | biome: marine biome [ENVO:00000428]; feature: marine pelagic biome [ENVO:01000023]; material: deep marine sediment [ENVO:00002113]; isolation source: pool of 5 deep marine...
AACCCGGCCTGCACCGACACAACATACTCGGTCAGCGCCGCCAGCTCCACCGAGTTCCAATCGAGCGGCTCGTTCTGCATCGGGATCACCATGCAGAGCTGCACCATCTCGGCCGCGGTCACCTCGCTCAGGCCGGCGCGCTCCTCCGCCATCTTCACGTAGTGCGGGTAAGGCTCTGCGAAGGTCGCCTCCATCATACCGGTGCCGTTCGTATGGCAGGTGGAACAAGAGGTCGTGCCGGCCGAGCTCAACGACTTGTCGTTGAACAGCCGCTCGCCCATGGCAATCAGCTCCGCCGACGAGCGGCCGCCGGTGTAGAGGGTCCTGTCGCCCTGCTGGATCTTCGCCGCCAGGCCGGCAGCGCACGGGTTCGCTGCGGCGCACGGGTTGGCAGCACAGGGGTTACAGACGTTTCCCGCTGCACAGGGATGCGAGGCGGCCTGCTGGCCAGCCTGCTCGCCGCCGCCACAGGCGGCCAGCAGGAACATCGAGGCGGCCATCAGCCGCCCGCTGGTTGGGGCGTTCACCATCATTCCTCCTTTAGCGTGTTGCACAGGAAGACCATGAGCGGTCCGGGCCATGCCGCCTACAAGGCCAGGACTGCAGAATTCTTAGCCAGTAACAGGCTACGGGCTCAGTAGGTTCCCGGCCGGGAAAGGTAGGAGCGCGGGGAAGGTAGGGATCGCAAGTGAGCAGTTCGACACCAGAGCAGGAGAGCCCTTGTAGCGCTCCCTACAGCTCTCTCCTGTTCCCTAAGTGCCGTGCACCCTATAGTGTTGTCGAGGGGCCCTGCTGGAGAGGAGAATCGAGGGTGCTCGGAACACCAAGGGTGTCGCGGATTCCGCTGATCGCCTGCGGGTGGGTCCGCAACCACGCGGTCCACATCTTCAGGCTCGCCGTGGTGCTCGCTGTCGCGGCGCTGACCGCCCTGGCGGGGCACACCTGCCACGGCCTGATCGGCCCACCGGGCTAAGGCGGCGCAATTACTCCCCGTAGTAGTGGCAGGCGGCGGCGCAGGTCTCGGCGATCGAAATCCGCTGGAGGCCGGGGAGACGATCCAGCAACCGCTCCCAGAGCCAACCGCAGAGGATTTCGCTGGTGGGGTTCTCGAGGCCGGGGACCTCGTTGAGCGTCCGGTGGTCTAACTCAGAGATCACCGGCCTCACCTTCTCGTCTATGTCGCCGTAATCGAGCAGCCAGCCGGTCTCGGGATCCACGGCTCCACGCACCGCCACCTCGATTTCGTAGGAATGGCCGTGCAGGCTCCGGCACTTGTGACCCTCCGGCGCATTGGGAAGGTAGTGTGCGGCAGCGATGTTGTACTTGCGACAGAGTTCCACTCGCATGCTAGACCCCGGTCTCGTCGGCGTCCCAAATGTACTTGTGAAGCTGCGGCTGCAGCCGGGCGGGTGTGTTATCCTCCAACATCCACTCGGCCAGTTCCTCCAACTCCAGCTCACCCCAAACGGGGGCGAACAGCAGCTTTCGCCGGGCGAGCCCGTGCTCGTCGATCACCGAGAGTGCCCATTCGTAGTCGCACCGATCCGCGATCACGAACTTGATCTCATCACCAGGGCCCAACTTCTCCAGGTTGCGCCAGAGGTTGTTCTCCGACTCACCGGAGCCCGGGCATTTGATGTCCATTATCTTCACGACCCCTGCCGGCAGAATCCCCACGTCTATGCTGCCGCTCGTCTCGCAGAGTACCGAGTAACCACGTTCGAGCAGCCCCTCCGCCAGCCGCCCGATCTCCTTTTGCAGCAGCGGCTCCCCACCGGTTAGCTCGACCAGCTTACAGCCGCGGCCGATCCGTTCGATCTCGGCGACGATCTCTTCAACCGACATGTCGCGACCGCCGAAGAACGCATAGTCGGTGTCGCACCAGACGCAGCGCAGATTGCAGCCGGTCGTGCGCACGAACACGCAGGGCAGACCCTGCCAGCTCGACTCGCCTTGGATCGACAGGAAGATCTCAGTGATCTTCATCTGCGGCCTAGCTTCCGACCGCGCTTCGGAGCATGCTCCTCGAGGATCTCGACCAGCTCGTCGCCTTCGATGACTTCCTTCTCCAGGAGCCGCTCCGCCACTTCGTCCAGCGCCTTCCGCTCCCGCGTCAGCAGCTTGTGCACCCGGTCGTGCGCTTCATCGACGATGCGCCGGACCTCGCGGTCGATCTCCTGCAGCGTCTCCTCGCTGTACTGGCTCTGTTCCCCATCAGCCAACTGGCGCATGCCCAGCATGTTGCGCGTGCGGGTCTCGTAGGTGAGTGGTCCCAACGACTCGCTCATCCCGTACTCGAGGACCATGCTGCGGGCCAGTTCGGCGACGCGACTCAAGTCGTTCTGCGCTCCGGTGGATATCTCATCGAAGACGATCTCTTCCGCCCCGCGACCGCCCAACAGAACGGCGATGCGGTCGAGCAGCTCGGCGCGCGTGAGCAGGTAGCGATCCTCGGTGGGCAATTGCTGAGTGTAGCCGAGCGCGCCTATACCGCGCGGTACGATGGAGATCTTGTGGACGGGGTCAGCGTGGTCGACGCACTGCGCGACGAGCGCGTGGCCCGCCTCGTGAAAGGCGACGATCCTCTTCTCATCCTCATTGATGAGGCGGTTCTTCTTCTCGAGGCCCGCGACGATCCGATCCGTCGCCCGGTCGATGTCTTGCATCGTGACGCCATCGCCGCCGCGTCGCGCGGCGAGCAGCGCCGCTTCGTTCAGCAGGTTGGCGAGGTCGGCACCGACGAACCCCGGTGTCCGTCGCGCCACGACAACCAGATCGACGTCCGCCTCCAGGGGAATGCCTTTCGCGTGCACCTCGAGGATCGCGCGCCGCCCGTTCATGTCGGGACGATCGACCAGCACGTGGCGATCGAAGCGGCCCGCCCGCAGCAGCGCCGGGTCGAGCAGCTCCGGTCGATTCGTCGCCGCCATGATGATGACGCCGACGCGCGGATCGAACCCGTCCATCTCCACCAGCAGCTGGTTCAGCGTCTGCTCTCGCTCGTCGTGGCCGCCCACCGGTCCGCCGATCCCGCGAGCCTTGGCCAGCGCGTCCAGCTCGTCGATGAAGATGATGCAGGGCGCTTTCTGTTTCGCCTGGGCAAAGAGATCCCGGACCCGCGCCGCACCCACACCGACGAACATCTCTACGAACTCGGAGCCCGATAGGTTGAAAAACGGCACACCCGCCTCACCGGCCACGGCCCTCGCCAGCAGCGTCTTGCCCGTTCCCGGTGGCCCGACCAGCAAGACGCCCTTGGGTATCTTGGCACCCAGACGCGAGAACTTGTCCGGCCGCTTGAGGAACTCGACGACCTCCTTCAGCTCATCCTTCGCTTCATCGACGCCCGCCGCATCACCGAAGGTGACACCCGTGTGCCCCTCCGCCTGCAGCCGAGCCTGCGACTTACCGAAGGTCATCACGCTCTGGGCCGGTCCGCCCATCCGGCGCAGCAGGTAGAACCAGAGCACGAACAGCAGGCCGAGGGGCAACAGCAGATTCAGTATCCAACCCATGCCGTCGGTCACGCTGCCCTCGTACTCGATCCCCTGCTCTTCCACCAGCTCGATCAGGTTCGGATCTTCGACGCGCACGGCGACCCAGCTCTCCGGCGCGCCAGCCGCCTTCGCTGTCTCCGTCGGCTCGGCCACGATCCGGCTGTCACTGATCGTGAGCTTACCCACCTCGCCGGCGACGATCTTCGCTTTCAGATCGGAATAGCTGATCTCCTCGCCGGGCCGATCGGAGAGCACGTAGTTGAGGCCGACGAAGAGCAGCACCGCCATGACGACGTAAACGATTATCATGTAGGCGCGGCGGTTCCCTGGTTCGCCGGGTTCCGGCCGGCGCCGATCGTCGTGCCTCGGCTCTTGGTTCTGGCTCTGGCTCTCGTCGCTCATGTCACCCTAACGATCTCCTCATCTCTAAATTGCCGCTGATATAACCGCGCGTACAGCCCGTCCGCCACCAGGAGCTCCGCGTGCGTCCCGCTCTCCACGATCCGCCCAGCCTCCAACACGAGTACCCGGTCGGCCCGCTGCACGGTGCTGAGCCGATGCGCGATGATCAACGTCGTCCGCCCCTCCATCAGCTGCTCGAACGCTTCCTCGACCAGCCGTTCGCTCTCGGTATCAAGACTGCTAGTTGCCTCATCGAGTATCAGGATCTCTGGATCCTTGAGCAGAGCGCGCGCTATCGAGATGCGCTGGCGCTGCCCCACCGAAAGCTTCACCCCACGCTCGCCAACCAGAGACTCGTATCCCTTGGGTAGGCTTTCGACGAACTCGGCGGCGTGGGCGGCCCGCGCCACCGTTTCGATCTCGGCACGCGTGGCGCCGTCACGCCCGTACGCGATGTTCTCCTCGATCGTCGTCCCAAACAACATCGGCTCCTGCGGCACGATACCGACAGCCGACCTGAGGTCGGCGAGCTTCAGCTGGCGCAGATCGATCCCGTCGAGCGTGATAGAGCCCCGCGTCGGGTCCCAGAAGCGGGAGACCAGACCGGCCAGCGTAGATTTCCCTGCCCCGCTGGGCCCGACCAACGCCACGACCTCGCCGGGCGGGATCTGCAGCTCGACCTCCTGCAGAGCCCAGGGCAACGATTCTTCGTAGCGAAACCAGACGTCTTGGAACCGTAGGGCCCAGCCACGCCCCGGCTCCAGCCGCGCCGGCTGCGGCGGATCTGACACCGTCGGCTTCTGGTCGAGCAACTCGAAGACGCGCTCGGCGGCACCCTGCGCCTCCTGATAGCCACTCCAAAGCGAGGCCAGCGAGGTGATGGCCGCAGCCACCATGACCGCGTAGAGCAGGAACGACACGAGCTGGCCGCCGGTGATGTCGCCCGCCAGGACCATGCGCCCGCCCTGCCAGAGAACAGCGACGATGCCGCCGAAGGTGACCAGCGTGATGGCGCCGAAAAAGACGCCGCGGGTCAGCGCCCGCCTGAGCGCTGCGCGCAGCGCCGAGTCTATCCCCTGCCGGTAGCGACCTGCCTCCCACACCTCGCGCACGAAGCTCTGCACCGTGCGGATTTGAACGATCGACTCCTCCGCCACCGTGTTCGCTTCCGCGATTCTGTCCTGCACCTCGGTGCTCGCCCGGCGCAGCCGCCGGCCGAACAGCATGACGAAAAAGACGACCGCTGGAGCCACCGCCAGCGTCGTCACGGTTAGCTGCCGATGCATCAAGGTCAGTAGGGTGAGGGAACCTGCCAGGTAGAGCAGTTGGCGCAGCAGCTCCGAGATTTGGTAGCTGAGGACTCCCTGCAGCCTCACCACGTCGGATGTGAGCCGGCTGGTCAGCTCACCGGTCGTACGCTCGGTGAAGAAGTCGGGCGACAGCGTGAGCAGGTGCGAGAACAGATCTTTCCGGATACCGGCGATCACTCGTTCGCCCGTCGCCCCGAGCAAGTAGACCTGGCTAAAGCTGAAAATCGCCTGGACTGTGAACAGCCCGAGCAGTAGTAGGGCGATCCGATTGAGCAGCACCCTGTCCATTTGCACGAACGCGGCGTCCATCAGGTATCGCACCACAGCCGGGAACGCCAATCCGATACCACCGCTGAGCAACAGGAACACCGTCGCGCCCGTCAGCGCCCAGCGATGGGGGTAGAGCCGCGGCCCCAAGCGCCGGAAAACGAACAGCGGCACCTGGATGGGCGGCACGCGCAGCTTGGTGTGGGCCCTCTTCTCTTTCATGGCTAGCCTTTAATCTAGACGGGAAGCGGTCGTCTGTCGCGGTGGGCAGGCGCCCTCTGGCGCCTGGCTGCCGCAACACCATATTTGCCCTGCCCCACCACATTGCTGCAGCAACAGCAGGAGGCCCGAGATCATGTCCGAGCACTCCGAACCGGCGGCGCGCGCGACGTTGGGACGCTTCGCTGCGTCGGCCTTCGTCACCGCGTTCTTCACCTACGCGCTCATCGTCTTCGGCGGCGTCGTGAGGATCACCGGCTCCGGCATGGGCTGCGGCGACGACTGGCCGCTCTGCAACGGCCAGCTGATCCCGCCGATGGATTTCGAGACCTTGATCGAATACGGCCACCGACTGGCGGCTCTGTTCGTTGGCGTGCTCGTCTTTGCCGTAGCGATCTACGCGTTCCGCCGGCGGCGCGCCCTCAGCGGCGCCCGCGGCGCCGTCAACCTGGCCGTCGCCGCGCTCGTCCTGCTGGTCGTCCAGGTCCTGGTGGGTGCAATCACGGTCTGGCTGGAATTACCGACGGCGACCGTGGTGCTACACCTGATTGTCGCCTCGGCGCTTCTGGGGGTGCTGATCATTGCTGGGCTCCAGGCTCGGGCGGAAGCGCGCCCCGCCTTTCAGGCCGGTGGGGCGGTAGCCAACTACCCGCGCTGGGCGGTGACCACGGCGGCGCTCGGCTTCGTGCTACTCTTCTTTGGCGGCCTGGTCGCCAACACCGGGGCGGGGCCGTTGTGCCAGGGCTTCCCGCTCTGCAACGGCCAGCTCTTCCCCGAAGGCAGCGGTCTGGTCCACCTGCACTGGACGCACAGGCTGCTCGCCTACGCTATGCTGGTCCTGGTGATACTGGCGACGACGAAGACTCTGCGTGAAAAAGCGCCGCCGCCGATCCCGCGCTGGTCGGTGGCCGCGCTGATCCTGGTCGTGATGCAGATCGTGCTGGCCGCAGCCCTCGTGCTCCGTCAGCTCCCCGCCGACCTCCGGGCCCTGCACCTGGCCCTCGGTGTGGCGCTCTGGGCGGCCTCCGTAGTCTGGGCGACTCTGGCCCTCCAGCACGCGAGCTCGCCGTCACTGGACCGCGAGCCCGCATAGCTTCAAGTAGCCGCGCGCCGGGCGCGACCGCGATGCTCCACTGCCGGGCTGCTCGGCTAGTTCAACTGACGTAGCTCGATACGCTGGTTCTGCGCTCGACCCTCCGGCGTCTCGTTGCTGGCGACCGGATCATCGGGCCCGTAGCCCTTCGCGACTAGACGCTCCTCGGGAACGCCCCTTTCGATCAGATACCTCCGCACGGCGGCCGCCCGACTCAGTGACAGGCTCAGGTTGAAGGGACGGTAGCCGGTGTTGTCTGTATGACCGGCGATCTCGACCTGGACCGTCGGGTCGGCGATCAGTGACTCGGCGACCCGGTCAAGGACCGTTCCGGCCTCGGGTGTCAGCTCCGCACCACCCGAAACGAAGGTCACGCCTTCCAGAACCACTCGGGTGGCGCCCTCCTCGAAGAGGAGCAGGCAGCCACGGACGTCGACGCGCAGGCCGGCCGGAGTATTCGGGCACGCATCGTCGGAGTCTCGGACGCCATCGCCGTCGGCGTCCGTCGGCAGCGGACAACCGCTGCTGTCAACGCGCGTGCCCCTCGGAGTGCCGGGGCAGGCATCGAATTGATCGGAGACGCCGTCGCGATCTGAATCCTGGGGTCTTGCCCCGGCGGCTCCACCGAACAGGGAACCTGAAGTAACGCTAAGCCCGGCCTGAACACCGATGTTCAGGTTGTTGTCCTCCGCGTTCGCCGGCTTCAGTATGTAGTCGGCAGCCCCGGATAGGCGCAGGGCTAAAGGTCCCGGGAGTCCGACGCGGAACCCAACCAGACCGCTCACCCCGTTGTCCGCCCCCTGGATATCCTTGCCGTATTCGTTGTGCACGAACCCGGCCCCGAGCAGGAACGCGAAGCCACCCGACAACGGTTGGTTGAAGACCAGACGCGCGCGAATCGGCACGTGGGATATCGTGGCCCCGTTCCAGTCCGCGGTGCCGTAGGACGCCTCGCCCTCCAGCGCTAGACGTGAGAACAGGTAGAAGCCCAGCCTGCCGCCCCCGCCGATCCCATCATCGAAATTGAGACTACTATCGAAGAAGGTATAAGTGCCGAGCCCGCCCAGCTCGATCGAGCTACCCTGTTGCGCCAGCCCTGGAGTCACGCTCAGCTGCGCAACCACAGTCATAGCCGCCAACCACCTTATCCACATGTCGTTCCCTTTCCCGCTTCGCCTCCCACGCCCGGCGCCCACATACTCACGGCGTCGGGAATAGATGGTAAAGCATGACATATACCACGATACCGGTAACGGAGACATAGAGCCACAGAGGGAAGGTCCAGCGGGCGATGCGCCGGTGGCGGGGGAATCTCTCACGTATAGCAAGATACAACGTCACGATCACCAGCGGTACTATGGCCATTGCCAAGATCGTATGCGACGTCAGCACGACGAAATAGAGAAGGCGTGCCAGACCTTCGCCGGCGAACCGGGTCGTACCCGCCTGGTAGTGGTAGAAGAGGTAGCTGGCGAGGAAGAGAACCGAGGTGCCCAGTGCGGAGAGCATCAACGCCCGATGTACAGAGCGGCGGCCCCTGCGAATGGCGATGTAACCGCCAACCAGCAGCAGTGCGCTGGTCCCGTTTAGTGTGGCGTTAAGCGCTGGAAGATCACCGAAAGAGATCAAGCTGCCCGGCCAGCTCCGCGGATCCGGACTCTCTACTCCTCGCCCAAGAACCGCTTCAAGTTCCTCAAGTACAGTACGAACGCGATCGTCGCCACGCCGAAGCCGATCGCCGACGCCAGGGCCCAGATCTCGCGCGAGTCCAAATAGGCCTTCCCAGACCACACGGCGAATCCCAGCGTGAAGACGATCGCAGTCGAGATCAGCACCTTGTGAAAATTGACCATCGTCAGACCTTGTCAACCACCATTAGAATCAGCAGGACCGGCAGGTAGAGCACTGAGCCCAGGAACAGACGTCGCGCGCTGAGACCCGTGGGTGTCGTAGCCAGCGCGAACCCCAGGACCAGGAACCCCAGCCCCAAGGTCAACGCACCAAAGAAGTAGATCGCACCGGTGAGCCCCATTACGGTGGTCAGCAGGCTCACGACCAAGAGCGCCAACGTGTAGGCGATTATCTGGCGCGCCGTTCGCTTCCCATCATCGTCGATCACCGGCAGCATCGGGAAGCCAGCACGGGCATAGTCCTGTTTGTACAGCCACCCGATGGCGAAGAAATGAGGCATCTGCCACAGAAAGACGATCCCGAACAGCACCCACGCCAGCGCGTCCAGTCGGCCGGTCGCCGCCGTCCACCCCATCATCGGAGGAATCGCGCCGGGCACCGCGCCCACCACCGTGCAGAGCCATGTCCGTCTTTTGAGCGGCGTATAGATGAATATGTAGATCAAGAGCGATGCTGCGCCCAGAACCGCGGTCAGCGCGTTCACCAACGCCACCAGGTAGACCGCACCGGCAACCGAGATGCCGGTCGAAAAAGCCAGCGCCGTCGATTCCTTCAGCCGCCCCGCCGGCAGAGGCCGCTTGCTGGTCCGCTTCATCTGGGCGTCTGCCCAGCGTTCGGCGTACTGGTTCAGCGCGTTGGTGCCTGCGGCCAAAAGCCCGGTGCCCAGCAGCGCGTGTAACAACAACGCGAGATCCAGCGACCCCGAGGCGCCCAGATAGAAGCCCACGCCCGTGGTGACCAGCACCAACCGGGTGATACCGGGCTTCGTCAGCGACCAGAGATCGGCAAGAACTGCCTTAGCGCGCATACTCGAGAAGTATCGCGACCACCAGTATGATCGCCAATGGCAGCGGCGCCGTTGCCAGCAGGATCACACGCAGGCGCTCGAATTTCAGGTGCATGTAGTACATCGCGACGAGCGTTGCCTTCCAGACCGCCAGGCCGACCAGTACGACGATCAGCACGTTCCTCGGCAGACTGCTCACGTACGCGACACCCACCTCGACAATCGTCAGGACGAGAAGCACGAACCAGATGAGCATGTAGCTCGGCTGTTTCTTCTTCTCCGCCGTCTCCATCGTCATAGTCCCTCGAAGCTTCTGTGCGTCACTACCTGCGGACCTAGATCAAATAGACGATCGTGAACAGCATGATCCAGACGAGGTCGACGAAGTGCCAGTACAACCCGATCACCTCGACGCCGCCGTGGTTCTCCTTCGTATACTTGCCACGGAAAGCCTTTACCGTCACCCAGATCATGCACAGCACGCCGATGCTCACGTGCGTGCCGTGGAACCCGGTCATCGTATAGAAGGTCGAACCGAATAGGTAGCAATTCGGTACTATGGCTGCAAGTTCCTCGGCGCAGTGCGGCAGGAACCCCTCACGCGCCAGCGCGATATACTCCACCACCTGAATGCCCACGAATGCCGCGCCCAGCACAACCGTCGCCAGCAGGTAGCGGCGAAGGCCCTTCTGGTCGCCGTGCTCGATCGCGGCGAATGCCTTTACCATCGTCACGCTGCTGCAGATCAGCATGAAAGTGTTGAAGGCCGTGAGGTTGATGGCCAGCGGCGTGCCGCCTTCCTCGAGCGGCACGCCCGGCAGCGCCCAGGCGGTCGTCCCGAAGCGCAGGATGATGTACGCCCCGATCAGCCCGGTGAAGAACATCACCTCGGAAGCCAGGAAGATCCACATCCCCAGCTTCTGGTTGTAGATGCGCATACCGGGTTCGGCCTGGACACCTCCCGGTAGCGTTATGGCTTCGTTCGTCATTCGCTTCTTTTCGGCTTCCCTAGTGCCTGCTTGCAGTGGTCGGTGGTCAGTTGTCGGTGCCCAGTAATTCCCACTTCACAGTTACCGCCTACCGCCTACCGTCCACCGTCCACCGATCTCGCGTCCTGGGGCAGGAAGTCCTCCTCGCCCTCCGGCGCGCTGAACTCGTACGGCCCCCGATACACGGTCGGCGTCACGGCGAAGTTGCCGTGCGGCGGCGGTGAGGGCACCGTCCACTCGAGGCCGTTGTCCTGCCACGGGTTGATGTCGGCCTTCTTACCTTTGAACATGCTCCAGAAGAAGTTCACGATGAACGGCAGCTGCACCACGAATAGCAGGATCGCGCTCAGCGTGATGAACCTGTTCATCGGCTGGTACGGCTGCAGGAATTCGTACTGCGTGGGGTCGTAGATCCGCCGCATGTGACCGGCCATCCCGAGGATGTGCATCGGGAAGAACGTCAGGTTGTAGAAGATGAACGTGAGTACGAAGTGGATCTTGCCCCACGTCTCGTTCATCATCCGGCCGAACATCTTCGGGAACCAGAAATAGATGGCGGCGAAGATGGCCATCAGGCTGCCGCCGAACAGCACGTAGTGAATGTGGGCGACGATGAAGTAGGTGTCGTGGATGAAGATGTCCACGGCGTTCGACGCCATGAAGATGCCGCTCAGGCCGCCTACCGTGAACAGCGAGACGAATCCGATCGCCCACAGCATCGGCGTGTGGAAGCGAATGTTGCCGCGCCACATCGTACCTAGCCAGTTGAACACCTTGATCGCCGACGGGACCGCGATCGCCATCGTCGAGATCATGAACGACGTTCCCAGCAGTGGGTTCATCCCGCTCTGGAACATATGGTGGCCCCAGGTAATCCAACCGAGAAACGCGATCGCGATGATCGCCAGCACCATCGAGTGATAGCCGAATACCGGCTTCCGCGAACCGTTCGCGATCACATCCGAGATGATCCCCATCGCCGGCAGGATCAGGATGTAGACCTCCGGGTGACCGAAGAACCAGAACAGGTGCTGCCAGAGCAACGGCTGGCCGCCCTCGGCCGGCAGGAAGAAGGTCGTCCCCAACGTCAGGTCGAAGAACAACATGATCACCGCCGCCGCGATTATCGGAATCGCCAGCAGCGCTATGATCGCCGTGATGAACAGCGCCCATACCGAAAGCGGCATCCGGAACAGCGTCATTCCCGGCGCCCGCATATTGATCACAGTCGTGATGTAATTGACCGAGCCCAGCAGCGAGGAAGCTCCAAACAGGACGATGCTGATGATCCAGAGCTGCTGGCCGAGCGAGGTACCCGTGTACTGCGGTACGGCACTCAGCGGCGCGTAGGCGGTCCAGCCGGACCCGGCGGCTCCGCCTTCCACGAACAGGCTGGCCGTCATGACTATCCCAGACTGAACGAACATCCAGAAGGAGAGCATGTTCAGTCGCGGGAACGCCATGTCCGGCGCACCGATCTTGAGCGGGATCAGGTAGTTGGCGTATACACCCACCAGCAGCGGCATCACGGCGAAGAACACCATAAAGGTGCCGTGCATCGTCACCAGCGAGTTGTAGAACTTCGGCGCCACCGCGCCGACACCCGGAAACTCTTGGCCCGGAAAACCGAGCTGCCAGCGCAGCAGGATCGCCAGCACGCCACCGAGCACCAGGAAGGCAAGGCTGGCGAACAGGAACTGGATCCCGATGATCTTGTGATCCGTAGAGAAGATGTACTTACGGATGAAGCTCAGTTCTTCGTGGTGCGCTTCCGCCAAAGGTGCGGCCGCCGCTGCAGCTGTCGCCATCTCTATCCTCTATGTCCGATCCGATCGTTCCCGATCGACACTCTAGCTCTGCTCCGCCGCCCAGCTTCGAAACTCGTCCTCTGCAAGGACGATGATCTTCCCCTTCATCAGGCCGTGCGCCACTCCGCATAGCTCGGCACACGCCAACTCGTATTCGCCAACCTCCGTCGCCTCGAACCAAGCGCGCAGGTTCAGACCCGGCACCGCGTCCTGCTTGATCCGGAACGCCGGGACAAAGAACGAATGCACCACGTCGGCCGAAGTGAGGTTGAACACGACAGGCCGGTTCACCGGTACATGCATCTGATTGTAGCGGATGTAGTCGTCCTCGGTGCCCAGCTCACCGTCGGCACCCGGATAGGTGAACGCCCACGCGAACTGCCGCGCCTCAACGTTCACCTCGAGCGCATTCGTCGGAAAGTGATTCGGGTCCTTTATCTCCGACCACACCGTCTGGCTCGCCACCGCGATGCCCACGATGATCACCGCCGGGATCACCGTCCAGATAACCTCGGCCTTCGTGCTACCCTCTATGTAAGACGCCCGCCGACCTTCCCGGCCACGGTACTTTATTATGAAGTAGACCAGCGCCACCTGCACTCCGACGAAGATCAAGCCGGTTATCGCCAAGATGACGTAGAATATCCGGTCCAGGTCCGCGGCGTACGACGAAGCCGCTCCGGGAAGCCAATCCATCTTCCTTTCCTCCTAATTGCCGTCCGGGAGAGAAACGCGCTCGCTGCCTCAACCGCGACACGGCCGTAGATGTAATCTAGCACACCACAGCCACGCCTGTTCAGCAACGCCCGGTCCTGAGCCCGAGACGCGCTGCAGACCTGCGATTGCAGTACGCTGCCTGGCATCTCCCGGGTCTACCAGCAGCGGACAGCTTGGACTATCCAGGTGGATTTCCCGCCGCGCCTACCAATAACGGTAATCGTTACTGCATTGCAGATCGCAAAAGTATACCCAAGTCGCCTGAGGGCTGTCAACGCGGCCTTCTAAGGGCCAAGTCGTCCCGCGTCTGCTTCGTCCTCCGATCAAAACACAAACGGTATGAACATCTTGGTGTTTTGCATGTACGCCTGGTACGCAGCGCCGAAATAGCGAACATTCTCCGCTTCCTCAACCTTCGCTGTCGCCAGCAGAAATCCCGTCGCGCCCAGCACCACACCGCCCCCAAGCCAGGAGGGGTGCTTGAAGAACACGCCCCATGCCAGAAGAAGCAGCGAGCTGTAGAGCGGATGGCGGATGTACTTGAACGCGCCAGTCGTCACCAGCTGGGTTGTCTTCTCGATCCACACCAACGGAGCATCGTCGGGTCGTCGGGCGTCCGGTTTGCCCTGGGTGCGCAGAAGATGCACGCCATGTGCGGCCGGGACGATACAGGCGATCAAGAGGAACCATGAAATGAGCTGGCGGACAGAGAACGGATCGCCGAACCACTGCTGAAAGCTGATGAAGTTGAGGAAGAAGAGGCCCAGAATGCACTCCCAGGCAAAGAAGCGGTAGAAGCCATGAGAACGGGCGTCCTTCAGGGAAGCTCGTGACACATAGGCAAGCGCAGCGGAGAGGCCAACGAATAGGATGACTCTGAGCACGTCTATATCGGGGCCGTCGTGAGATTGACCATACGGCCGTCGAGTGGCAGCCGCCCTCGCAGCGCACTCAAACGGATTCGCGTTTCAGCTGCGCCGCGCCGCTCGAAGAACGCTAGCCTCCGGGCTTGGGCCGTTGGTATCCCAGAGTCAGCATGATGATACCTCCGGTCAGTGCGCCGAAACCGGTTCCGACGAGGGGCCATCTCACCGGCGTCTGACCTCGCAGCGCCAGTATTCCTGCGAGCACAAGATTCAGCGCGCCCACTGCCACACAAACATAGCCCAGGATGCGCGCCATCTTCGCCTTTCGGTCAGGGTCCATCGGAGCTACTCCGGGCTGAGGCGCTACACGCGCCGTCTAACGGATTAGCACTTCACCTGCGCTGTGAGGAACGAGCGGCGCAGCTGAACGAAGGCCATCGATTCGTGGGCAACCACGCCCACGAAATTCGCGTTCACCACGAAATGAAGCCAGTCGCCTGTGAGGGTGCAACGCCAGCTGCAAACGCTGCTTAGGTGGCGCGACTAACGCTTTCACGATCACTGTGCCTGGGCCCGCTCCAACGCCTCTCTCAGCTTGACGCGCTCGTCGGCCGGGATCGAGTGCCACCGAACCCCTCGGATCGCGCCCTCCAACGCGTAGAGCATGTTGTAGCGGACCACCTGGCTGCCTCGCGCAATCCGCAGCACTGCACGCACACTCCCCAGCTTCGCAAGGTCATCGTAAGAGGCTATCCCTGACTCTCGGAGCTTAGCGGCCAACGTCGGGCCAATGTTTGGCAGTGTTGTTAGATCATCCAACGCGAGTTTCCCCCCGAAGCCGATCGAACCCCACCCAACGGATTAGCGTTTCAGCTGCGCCGTGAGGAACCTTGCGCCTCACGGAACACACGGCAAGCTATGTGAGCCACCGAGCGCCAGGCGCAGAAGCTTGATATTTCCAAGAAGTGCCCTCGAGGAGTAACGTCGTCTCATTTGGCCAATGAGGACTCTTGATCCGTCACTCCAGGAGGGCACCCCATGTTCTACTCAGGGATCGACCAGCACAAGCGGGATTGCTTCATCACAACCTACGGCTCCCACGGCGAGGTCGTCAAACAGAAGCGGGTACCCTAGACCTGAGCCTCGCCCACGCCACCAAGCTCAAGGCGATCTCTGAGGCCAAGGTCAAGACCAACAAGATCGATTCCGATGTGCTCGCCATGCTCCTCTACGCCGACCTGATCCCCGAGGCTCACATGATCCGCCCGGAGATGCGCGGCCCCAGAGATCTGATGCGCACCCGGCTTCGCCTCGTCCAGAAGTGCGCCAGCTGCAAGAACAGCATCGAGCGGCTGCTCGAGAAATTCAACCTCCACGACGTCACCGAATTGGACGAACTGTACCGTTTGCAGGCCGCCTGCCACGAGGCGCAGATCGAGTTGCTGCAGGACCAGATCAAAACCCTCGAAGCCGCGCTCCACCCCTACCTCATCCCCAACGCGGACATCCAGCGCCTGCTCTGGATCCCCGGCATTGGCAAGGTCAACGCCTTCACCCTCTACACCGAGATCGACGGCATCGAACGCTTCCCCTCCGCCCGGCAGTTCTTCTCCTACTGCCGGCTCGTCCCCGGCGCCGCCAACTCCGGCGGCCGCACCCGTCACCGCTCCGGGTCGAAGCAAGGCAACCGCTACCTCAAGCTCGCCTTCGGTCACGCCGGCGTCCGGGCCATGCAGTACTACCCGGAGATCCGCGCCTTCTATCGCGCGAAGAGGAGAAAGAAACCCGAGCGAATCGCTCGCACCCTGGTCGCACTCGAGATCGCCCGCATCGTCTATCACGTGCTGAGCAAACACGAAGACTTCAACGGGCTGTTCAAGGGCGCGCCCCTCAGCCGAACCAAACAGTCGCGGTGGCCGCGCCTGGCAAGCCCAGCCGCCTAACTGACTCCGCCGCAAGCGGGGTCATACGCTTGATTGGGAAGCCAGGCGTCGTGCCAGGGTCGTATCTGGGACCGCTGCGAACAGCGACTGGCCGATCTGAAAGGCCTCGGCCAGCTGAGCCCAAAATGGTGTGTGGACGTCACCGCCCGTGACGATGCCCAGACCGATACTCCAGGCATTCGCCGCAGGCGACACGCTTGACCTATTACGGGAACTCAGAAGTGCGACGAACAGAAGTTCGTCGCTACCAGATCACTGTCTGCTCTTGACAGGACACTTCTTAATGGTGTTAG
>JABAOH010003195.1_pt1 | contig 16101 bp, 13 predicted proteins | sample 7062181 | NCBI WGS metagenome assembly JABAOH01 (sample SAMN14538630, study PRJNA623070) | marine sediment metagenome | biome: marine biome [ENVO:00000428]; feature: marine pelagic biome [ENVO:01000023]; material: deep marine sediment [ENVO:00002113]; isolation source: pool of 5 deep marine...
CGATAATCATCTCTCAAAATATCCGCTATGGCGAATCTTTGCGCCGTAGATTCGGCTGGAGTTCGAGCCAGAGCAAGCTTGAGACCGCTCCGCTCTTCAAGGACCTTCTTGTACTGCTGCATCTTGAGAATGAGCTTGACAAGAATCTTAACCGCCTCTGGATCCTCATGAAGCTGGCAACCAGTATGCCACTGAGCCATCTCATTCCCGCCCACTAAACCTATGGTGAAGACAAGCTCGTCGAAGTCTACAGCAGGAGTTCCTTTCATCCCAGTTTTCGGATCAAACGGACGTTGTGTGGCAAAAGGCACCCGATTGCGTTTCACTATAAGGTTCATCCACTTCTTCTTGATCTTAAATATTTCGAGAGCCAAGTCCATCAGTCTGCAACTCTCTTCAAACAGCCTCTCGTCGTCTCCATTTGCTCTATAGGCCATTCTTGGAAGGTTTAGGCTTACAACTTGCCAGCTCCCCATGGTGAAGTGTTTTCCGTTGACAAAGTGGAGCTTGTCATAGAAGTTTGGACTGCTTTCAGGGGTTTCAATAAAACAGTACGCACAACACTGATAGCATGAGACCCCCTTACCGTAGCCTCGATACGCTGGCATCAGGTTGTCAAAGTATGGCGTTCCAAATTTAGCTACAACCTTATGAACGTCAAGCCAGAATTCATCGTACTCAGGCTTGAAAAACTCTGGACTTAACGTGTTCTCAAGCTTCGGGAAGTTAAAGGGCTTCCCCCAATAATCCCCTTCATAAGCCACGTCGTAAAGAGCTTTAAACAGAAGACGAACCTCATCCTCATAGTCCCCATAGACATCAGGTCCAACCTTCCCCTTCGCCACTGTGGGAACGTCCCTCCAGAGCTCTGGAACTCCCGGCTGCACCTGGATATTGCTGAAGACGAGTTGGCCGCCCCGAGCTACGTAGGCTTGGGTGTATTCGAAAAACATCATCTGCATGAGTTGCCTGATCTTATTGTAGTCTAGTCGCTTCATGTAGGGGGCGAGAAAGACCAAGAAGTTATAGAAGCCTTCACCGCCAGCGAAGTTTGTCTGGGCTGAAGCTAAGATTTTGGCGGTGTGCAGAATCGCCACCTCAGGATGTTTAGCCGGTCCTGCAATACTTGTTCTTGTGCCGATTCCGTCTGGCATTAGGCCGTAGTAAAAAAAATAACGCAAGTCCCAGTCTTGGCAGAAGGGCCTCGTTCCGAAATACTCCAGATCGTGTATGTGCAGATCTCCTGCTAGGTGCGCGTCGGCAATCTTGGGAGGCATCAACAGCATGTATTCCTCTCCAGAAACCCAATCTGCTTTCCTTTTATGAGCGGTTTCAGGATTCGGTTGCAGATTTGCGTTTTCTTTCGCTTTGTAGCCTTGCCCCATATCTATCAGATAGGCGTCGTAAACTGGTGCTCCTACCCTGGTCAAAAGGTTCCTATAGACTGCGTATTCAGACTTTTCTTTTGATCTGTCCAGTAGGATGTTGTTTACCAACTCCCTTATGAGGGGCCCGCTTATGAATTGGAGGTCCAAGTCAAAGATTTTCTTCTCCACGTCGACAGCTATTTCCTCAGCCTCTTCCTTGCTTATCGGCCTCACTTCATAGAACTCTTTGGCGAGTCTCGTCTCCGTTAGGAGCTGTTTCACTACAGCGCTTCTATTCCACGGTACAATGAACCCGTCGCTTCTTCTAACCATAGGGCGCATTCTTTCCAGAACCCGCTCATAAACCATCTATTCTGCCTCTTCCAGAATCGCTAAAAGCTCATCCTTGATTAACCCGTTGTCATCAAAGATCTGGTCTTCTGTAAACAGAGCGTCTTCAACTTCGAGGACCGGTGCCGACAAGACAACCGCGTTTCTCATAATCAAACCCGCCATGACGTTCACGTCGTCCAGGTCTTTCTCCATAAACTCCAGATCCCTGCTCTTCAGCCATTTTTTCAGCATTTCACATCTAACGCATCCACTAGACGTGTAGACCACCATCTCGCCATCTCTCGTGAAATGCTTAGGTGAGCCAGCAGTGTATCCCCCATCACTCATCAGAACACCTCCTCTAAACAAAGAGAGCAAGGTAGCCATTTGGCACTTGCTAGATAGTAAAATTTAGTGAACAAATTCATCTAAAAATTTGTAGAATTTGCTTCTAGAAATTATTCATAAACAACACACGCAAACTTCGTAAACCTAGAAAAACAGTCTGCCAAAAGCTACCCTTCTACTATTGAAAGTGTAAACAACTCCTATCAAGCTAGCAGGTACGATGCCCTCCCAACCAAAGCGTCGCGTTGGGCGGAATCCCAAAAAGACGACAGCACATGTTTTGCTGACACACGACTAGAACAAAAGACCCTGTCAACTGATCCGCATGAAGGGCACTTCGCTAATATTCCATGAAATGCTCTTTGACAATTGGCGCAGTAGGAGAGATGCCGATTGTACGTATAGAGGCCTATGGCGTAGGTCTTCAAAATTCTTCTCGTGACAGCCAAGAGTGAGTCAGCGTCCAACTCTGAATCGGCGAGTTGTAGTATAGTTAGATGGCTTCCTGGGGCCATTCTATGGAACTTTCCTTCTATACCTAGACGGTCTTCCCATGGAAGCTCACTCGTTAAGGGAACCGCAATCAAATCAGTGTAAAATGGTTGTTTCCTAGTACCTTGGGCGTGAACCTTCGCCCATCCATAGTTCTCCACATCCAACTCGGCGAGTCTTTTGGCTGCGTCAGCGTTAGGCAGCATAGAAAGCAAGGGGCGAGTCTCAGGTTTCTTTGTATACTTATGGATGCCCTTGGAAAGGTAGTTCACGATGTTTTCTGCAAGATCTAAGGCTTCGCCGTCTTTGTGTATGGCTTTCTCTAAGAGTGCCTGGGTTGTTTCGTTTAGGCCCACAAAGCTTACGAGTCTAGAGGCGTTTTGGAGCCTGAAGTAGTGATCGCCGTCTACCTTTTGCATGAGAAAGGGAAGCAGTCCTTCCCTTGAGCGTCTTCTGATCGTTTGATACTTTATCTCCAAGGCGCGTAGAGCCATCTCTAATTGCTCGTCCAAAAACTCGTAAAACCGGGTTTGCTTTCCCTCTGCTTCGTAGGACACTCTGGGCAGGTTTATTATGACGCTGCCTATACTTCCTGTTCGCAGTGTGTCTAGCTCCCAGTCTTGCTTCCACTCGGCGGCAAACCTGCACCCTGTGGCTGTGTAAGAGACTTGCTTTTGCCCCTTGGCACACAAGTTTGCGAAGTATGGGAGTCCTCTTTCAGCAGCAAGCTTGTGAGACTTGAATAACAGAGACTCGCATTCCCTGTCTTCAAGTACTTCTGGTCGCACCTTCACGATTAAGCTGGGGTTGAAGATTGGTCTGTGTTTGTCATCTTCTAGACTTATCTCCAGAAGAAGGGACGCGATCAAGCGGGTTTCTTCAACGAAGTCTGCGTAGGTGCCAATCTTCTCTCCGTTAGGGCCGATGGCCTCGTTTTCTTTGAGAAAGTTGGGAACAATAAATTCTAAACCTAAGGACGTTTCCAAGGGAAACCCTTGATTCGTCAGTGTGTGGTTCAGATTGAAGACTAACATACGTAGAGCTTCCCTAACCTTCTCATCTGAGATTCCTCGGGCAAAGGGTGCGAGAAAGACGTTAAAGTAGTCAAAAGCCTGGTCTCCAGAGATTTCTGTGGCAGCGATCTTCAGAACGTTGGAGACTGTTAAGAGTGCAGACTCAATGTTTTTAGGAGGACGATACGACCTTCCTCTGCCGTCAGTTCTTCCAAGGTCTAATCCATACTGGAAAAAGAAGCGGAGATCGTGCATGAATTCGTTAGGTTTCAAGATCCAGCACCCGAGGTTGTTGATGTGGAGGGTTCCGGAAAGGTGAGCATCGGCAATGTCTCTAGGAAGTGTGTTTAGTAGGGTGTATTCTTCGATCACTGCGTCACCCGCGGCTTTGTGGACTGCTCCGACCCCCAGTGACGTGGCACCAATTGACTTTATGAGTTGTGTGACGTCATAGACGGGAAGCCCTAGACGTGTGAGCTTGTGGCGGTACTCTTCAAGCCTCTTCTCAACCAGAATGGCGTTCACAAATTCTCGGATAAGTGGAGCAGTGAGGTATTTTGTCTTGAACTCTGATAGACGGCTCTCTGTTTCTCGCGCAATCTTCTGCGCCAAGTCTACGGGGACGCCTGCCTCTCTAATCAAGGACTCGACGATTTTGGTTCTGTCGAAGTCCTCCATGGCCAGGCGGGACGTGCGCACAACCATCTTCCGTCTTTTAAAGAACTGCTCCTCAATCTCTTCTGCCATACCGATGACCGTTCGACCGAGTTCGGTCAGACGATATCTCTTCTTTTCAGCATCTGGCTCGATCAGTTTTTCTTTGAGAAGATACCGGAGATGATAGGCGAATCTGCCTGCGTCGCGACTTGGGTTGAGACGTAGGATCTTCATGATTTCGGTGTAGGAAAGTGGTCCCCTTTCGAGTAGAAGGTTTAGGACCTTCAGTCTCAAGGAGGACGAAGCTGCTTTGAGTACTCTGAGACCTCTTTGTCGCGGTCGACGGGGCAACGCTTGACACCACACAGGCTTGTAATGGGTGTACTTAGTTTAAAAAATTAAAGTAAGCATGTCCTTGATGAAGTAATCGCTTTGGACAATGGAACAAGCCTTATGTAAAACTAGTTGCAACACATCACCGTTAGGGGCCGTCGGCTAGCATGGTCTAGGCTAGGAGACTTGGGCTCTCTTGACCCCGGTTCGAATCCGGGCGGCCCCACCACTCTCATTTGACAATCCTTAAGAAACCATAGCGTAAAATTCTACGCATTTGTCTCTGTCTTTAACTGAGGAATCGCTAGCTTAGCCGTTTTTTCCCTTTTTGTGATCTCTCTAGCGACAATAACGCCTGAAACAGAGGCTTGAATCAGTCCCCTACTCACCCCCGCTCCGTCACCTATCGTGAATAGGCTAGGAATCCTCGTCTCCAAGCAATCGCTCAGTTGCAGTCTAGACGAATAGAACTTCACTTCAACGCCGTATAACAACGTATGTTTCGCGTTCACCCCTGGCGCTATCTTATCTAGTGCCTCAAGCATCTCACGAATGTCTGCCAGGTAACGGTAGGGCAAAACGAAGCTTAAGTCGCCTGGAGTAGCGTTCTTCAATGTTGGAACCACCACGCTTCTCTTTATCCTTTCCTCAGTAGATCGCCTACCAACCTGTAAGTCGCCTAACCTTTGGATTATGACGCCTCCGCTGAGGAGGTTTGTGAGCCGAGCGAGATACTTTCCGTAGGCGATAGGTTCCCTAAACGGCTCTGTGAAGGAGGTTGTGACCAAGATGGCGAAGTTTGTGTTCCCCGTCTTCCTCTCCGCCCAACTCTGGCCATTCGCAGTCAAGACGCCTTCATAGGACTCGGTGATGACTTCTCCTTCAGGCGCCACGCAGAAGGTTCTCACCTGATCGTCGAACGACTTGGAGTAGTAGATGAACTTCGGCTCATACAGTACCTCTGCGAGTTCCTGCAAGACAGGTGCCAGAACCTCCACCCTGATGCCGACGTCAACTGGATTGTTCAGTGTTTTCAGCCCGGAAGCTTCAGCCTCGCTTTTCAGCCATTCTGCTCCACTTCTACCAGGGGCCACGATGACGTATCTGCCATGGAACTTCTCACCTTTGGTTGTCTCCACACCCTTGATCTTTCCATTGTTCACGATGAGGCTCTTTACGTCAGTTCTTGTGCGTATCTCGACCTTGTCTTTGAGGTGCCTCCGCATTCTGCGCAGAGTCTCAGCACACTTTTCAGTTCCCATGTGGCGCAGTCTTTGCGGAACCAGTTTCAGGCCAGCGAGAGTTGCTCTACGCTCGATATCATCGATTCTGTCAAGGTCTGTCCCATAAACATGTTGGGGTGCCCCGAACTTGACGTAAATGCTATCCACATACTCTATGAGTTTGGCCAGCCCCTCTTTGGTACAATACTCATCTAGCCATCCCCCGACCTCTGTGGACAATGTCAGCTTTCCATCGCTGAAGGCTCCTGCACCTCCCCAGCCCGACAGCAAGGAACAAGGTTGACAATTTATGCATCCCAGACCCCTACTCGCGGGGCACTTCCGCTGTTCAAGGTCGGGCCCCTTATCTAACATAAGGAGACTAAGTTCTGTGTCTTCAGCCAGCTCAATGGCGGAAAATATCCCAGCAGGACCTGTGCCAACGATTATCACGTCATGTTTCAAGGGCATTCCTCTGAAGACCCAAAACTACATGCTACAACTTGAATATATGTGTTAGCAAAAAAGGCGCATTACTGGGAAACCGTGGTTAAGATTCTAAATACGAGGATAACATTTGGCGATGATCCTCTATGCGGTTAGTCTTTTATGGCTTCAAGGAGGCTCATCACGTTCCACAGTTTCACTCGGGTGTAGGGTGGCATGTTAGGGTCTTGCAGGATTTCGTCTAGAACTGATATGGCATTGGAAGCCCTCACAGCCGGAGTGTTTTGCACCAACTCTAGGGCGTCAATTGACTGTTTCGCAGCTCTCCTTATGTTGCGAGGCGTCGTGGTGTCCTCTGAAATTAGCCCGAGGATGCCCATCGCCTGCTTCATTCTCTCCTCGTACTCTTTTAGTTTCTTTTTTCTTACCATATGGAAGCCTCGGCGGAACTGCACTAACGTTAATCAAATTACCTAGTAGATGCTAACTTATACTATTTGTTCTTTATGTTCGGCAGTTTCGGTATGAAAAGAAATACTAAGATGCATCTCCAAATTACACTCACAGAGTTGAAGCTTTTATTCATCTGTTAAGAGTTGAGAGTTCAAAGCTATGAAAGCAACCGCGGTCGCGCATCCCATTCAGGGCCTAATCAAGTATCACGGACTAAAGGATTCAAAACTCAGGATTCCATTTCACGACAGTATCTCAGTCTGCGTCAAGGCGCTTCACACTACCACAACCGTTGAAGCCACCGAATCGTTGAAGGAGGACGACGTGATAATCAACGGAGAAAAGGCGGTGGGCGCAGACCTAGAAAGAGTCAAAGTTATACTCAACAGATTACGAAGCATAACTGGATATTCAGGGCACTTCAAGGTTGCATCCCAAAATAGCATAACGCGTGGAAAGGGCCTTGGTTTTTCCGCTTCAGGGTTTGCAGCCTTGGGCACAGCAGCCCACACCGCTTTGGACTTTGAAGTTGACGACATATCCCTTTCAGAATTAGTAAGGCTGGGCGCAGGATCCGCAACAAGAAGCCTTGCGGGAAGTTTCGCAATATGGTATGCTAACAAGAATGGAAAATCTTACGCAGAGCAGATAGTTAAGCCTGAAGAGGTGGATTTAGGCATGGTCATCGTACCTTTTCCCTCATCCATCAGGACCGACGAAGCTCACAGTGAGGTTCTCAGTTCACCATTTTTTAAAGCGAGGTTAAAACATGTGGCAAAAATCATCAAAACCATGAAGACAGCGGTGAAGGCAGGAGACGTCGCCATGATAGGAAGATTAGCCGAGGAAGACAGCCTAAATCTACACGCAAGTACAATGACCGGCAAAGATCGCATGGTTCTTTGGGAACCAGAAACCATCCGCATAATACAGGAGGTCCAGAGAATGCGAAAGGAGGGTACGCCAGCGTGGTATTCCATCGATACAGGACCCTCCGTCTTCGTCAACACGTTTACGGATCACGTGGAAACGGCAGCTGCCAGACTACGTGGATTAGGCTATTCTAACGTCATAACAAGCAAAATCGGTGGCAAACCCTTCCTAGGCAGCGAACATTTATTCTAGGAATCGAAGAAGGTCAAAAGACATACACGCGTTCGGTAGTTATGGTCCTGGTTGGGCAGGTCAAACCATTCCAAGTAAAAGCTCTGAGAAGGTGCTGCGCGCGCATTTTCAATACCTGTGACGGAGACACGTTGCCATATCATTGAATAGCCACTTGAAGTTCTCGCGCTATTCCCTTGGTCAGTAGCTCTATCAGCTTTTTAGATGCCATCTTTGTATCGTCCTCATCATCCAGAGAAAAGGTCTTCGAGGTTGGCTCGCTTAAAAGATTTCTGCACGAGCAGAGAAGAAGGGCAATTTGTATAAATTGGCACCAAGGCGTATATTACTTATTACTCACAAAATTCTCTCAGAGGCTTAAGATTGACAAAAAAGACAAGGGATATCCAAGCTATGGTTGATCTCCTTAGGCAAGGTGCCACCCTAACAGAACTTGCATGTCCAGCATGTGCCTCACCCCTATTCAAGTTGAGAAGCGGAGACCTGTGGTGTGCAAAATGCCAAAAACGGGTGATAGTCGTGAAAGAAGGCGAACAGCCAATTGGAGCTACGAGCCCCATGCTCCTAAACACCCTAGAGTCAACCGTCCTCTCAAAGATACAGGAAATTGAGGGAAGACTGAAGACAGAAACAGATCCTGAACAGTTGCAGAAACTCGGAAGTATTCTCTCCACACTACTCGAGAACCTAGAAAAAGTAAGAAAGATGAAGAGAACATAAGCCTAACAAAGGAAGCCAAGTTTTGCTGGGACGTTATGAAAACTTTCCAGAAGTTATCCATGGTCGCGCACAATTCACGTGTCCAGGCTCAATAAGAGAGGTCCAACAAGTAATTCTTCGCAGTTTTCATCGGCTAAACCGCCAAATCCGACGTTTAGATGCCATGGCGTCCCATCTGTCGCCGCAGTGTAAAGTCGGTTTCGAGTTTGGGATAGCCGAAGACACAGTTTTCACCTATCTGGACGATGAAGAACTGGACAGATTCACAAAGCGCCTCAGCAAAAAGGAGTTGCCGATCATGGACTTCTTCTGTGCTGTTCACTACCATGCTGTTAACAAAGAGGACAAGCGTGTTCCCTTAAAGTTCGATTACCATTTGATCCGCTTCATATTTCGTGGAAAGAGTATGGAACTCTGGGTTTCCCATCAGCGGGGCCCCCAGCATTTTCCCCTACAAGATTTCATTACCTTTATGATACGTCATATCAACGAAGAACTCTCGAACGAACAGCTGAAGCCACTAGACCTAGAATATTTGCGAACCCTATGATTTTTCCAGAAAGTTGAGAACAACCGCTAAGATGTCCTTTGCCACGTTATCTTTGGGTCTGTTTCCATCGATAAGTACTAGTTGACCGTTTTTGACCAGTTTCATGTAAACCTCTCTGACCTTTCGCTGAATCTGTAGGCTTTCCATGACCGACCTTTTCCGCTTCATCCTCTTCACCACAACTTCTGGCGGAACATCAATGTAGATTGCCAAATCCGGCGAAAGGACTGATTTGTTGATCTCCTCGATCCAGTCTAGGTCCAGTCCAGCCGCCCCCTGATAGGCCAAAGAGGAGAAAACGTACCTGTCAGAAACCACAATTTTCCCTTGTCGCAACGCAGGTTTAATCCTCTTTTCTAGATGGTCGACTCGATCAACGGCAAAGAGGAGAGCTTCCACGACGCTCGGCACACGTGTCTCTCTTTGAAGAACGTACATTCTTATGAAATTACCGATTTCACCTGGACTTGGCTCGGTAGTGTAGATGGCATCGAATCCTCTTTGTCGTAGATTTCTTACGAGCCTATGCGTATGTGTTGTCTTTCCGCTGGCATCTATTCCCTCGATACAGATGAAAGTTCCTTTCTTCTTCATCAGTCAACCTCTTCCGTGTCACGCAGTATAAATCATCGATTGCCTTAAAAATGAATACTCAGGATGAGAAAGCCAGGAGAACTTCTCTTATGAAGCGGTACTGGGGTGAGATCAAAGATCCCGTTCACGGATACGTCTACATCACTGAAGCTGAGAAGGAGATAATCGACTCTTACCCGGTCCAGCGACTTCATCGACTGAGACAACTCGCGGGAGCAGAGTTCGTCTATCCAGGCGCTAACCACACAAGATTTGAACACTCAGTCGGCGTCATGCACCTTGCGGGGCTCCTCTCAGAAAACCCAAGCCTGTCACAACATCTCTCCGAAGATGAGGTTCAAACTATCAGAATTGCTGCTTTGCTTCATGATGTGGGACACGGCCCCTTCTCACACGTCTTTGAACACCTACTGGTGAAGTTTCTGAAGAAGACGCATGAAGACATGACAACCTGGGTTATCAAAGAATCTGAGTTAGGAGACGTAATCAACAGCCTCGGGTACGATCCTGACCTGATTGGAAAACTCGCAGTTGGAGCCTTGAATAAGCCAGGAAAGGCCTTCATCGATCAGATGATTCGAAGCGCGGTGGATGTGGATAAACTGGATTTTGTCGTTCGGGACACTTTCCATACTGGTGCGGAATACGGATATGTGGACATCTTTCGCCTTATTCATACGTTGGATATACTAGATGAAAACCTTGCAATAGACTTGGGAGCCTTATCAGCCCTAGAATCTTTCATACTAGCCCGAATTGAATCCTTCAAAAGCATATATTTCCATAGAGTCGGTCGTGCAGCCCAAATAATGATCGCCATGGCCATGGAAAAAGCCAAAGACGAACTCGGCCTAGTAGACTTCCAAGCGCCCGCGCAATATCTTACCCTCAACGACTATACCACATGGACCATGCTGAGAGCCTGCGAAAAATCACAAAGAATCATCGAAAACTTGGAAAGGCGTAAGCTGCTCAAACGAGTTTACGAAAGAACCTTCTACGTAAGAGACAAAACGATGACGGGCATCTTCGGCGTCGAAGAGATACGCGATCAAATGAGAAGTAAAATCGCTTCAGAGGCTGGAGTCGAACCACAGTCGGTGGTGATAGATGTGCCCACGGTTCCATCGGTCCCCTACCGCCATTCGGTTCTATTGGAACCCATGGAAATCCCAGTTTTTCACAAGACGAAAGATGGAAAGAAGGTTCCTGGTCGCCTGAGTGATGTTTCGGGAGTGTTTGATGTCCTTAAAGGTTTCATGAACATTCTGAGAGTGTATACTGAGGAGGAACACCGTGAGGAAGTTGGGAAAGCTGCGACTAAACTGCTCGGAGAAGTTCCTTTCTCAGCCAAAATATCCTATTAGGTTCAGTGAGAAGTGCAAGCGCGCGCAAGACGATTAAAGAATGGCCCTCAAGTGTTACAGGGCTATCAATAGTTCTAATGGTGAAGCTAGGGAGAAACTAGAGAACCTGGACTTGCCTTTTTATACTTAACCCACGCGCATCAGATGTTCATTGGTAGCTTGGCCACTCTTACAACGAATATGCACACATGCTGAGGCTCACACAAAAAAAAGGGATGGAGGGATGAGACAAGTTTAGTCTACCAGGCACAAAAAAGACCGCCACCACCGCCACCACCGCCACCAGGAGGCCCGACATATTCCTTGTAGAGATACCAAATATGCGGTATAATATCGTCTTCCATGTACACCTTGAACCAGTATTTGTGATCAGGGCTGTCATTTGTGATCTCCCAATAAACAGTATCTTCGTGGCCAATGGTGGCAGCCAACGTAGTTTCTAGCTCAAATGAGAGTCCGACACCAAGTGGGGAGCAGTTGATAGTAGTCTTGAGCCCTTCTTGAAGGGTTGTGCTGCCAGACAGGGACCATTCCTCCCCATAGGGCGCACCAGGAAGTAGCCCATAAGTTGCTCCACCAACGGAGTCAGGGTCCACGTACTCATCTTCAGTATAGAACGCCTCATATTCGTCCGTGAATGTGCGAAGGAACAGATCTGTTATTGTCCCGACCGCATCGTAGATGCCAGTTGCTCTTGCTTTTCTTTTCCATACAAGCGGATAGCCTGGAGCATGATAAATACTTGTAACGCCTTGTTCATAAGTTTTTGTCATACCAGAACCAGCTGCGTAAGCTTTGACAGTTATCGTGTGAGAGGACGCAGAGGTGTACTTCACGTAAGCAAGATTTGTGTTCGGGAATAATGCGACCATCGTTACCCAAGTGTCTGTATCTTCAGTGAGTTGAAAATCGACAGTGGTAGGTTGTGTTATCGTAGAAGCATATTTCTCTTGCGTGAAATAGCCCGTTTTATTGGCAACAACCATTGTAGAAAGCTGATGAGGTACATAAATATCATAAAATCCGTTTGCGTCTGTGGTGTCCGAGTAATCCGCCGCGCGGACAGTAGCTCCAGCAATGCCCACACCGTTGTCGTTTCGCACATGTCCCTGAAAGGCGAAGTTGGGAACGTAGGCTCTTGCTTCTGAAACAAGCATGAACGTTGAAACCGCCAAGAGAAAGGTCAAAATGATGGCTTCGAGATTTCTCATATCTAATCCCGACTTTGGTTGTTCGCTATATCTATTTATGCTTTGCTACCAACCACAAAATAATTGGCACAGCGACGATTATAACGATAAGAATCACTCCTAAACTCGAGGACCCAGCAGAGGTCTCAGAGCTAAATGAGAGTCGCGCATAGTCTGAAGGGGTTATACCTACGTCAGGAGTGAAGCCAGTGCCAGGCCAAAAATCATATAGATCAGGAATTCTCACACCCTCATCAGGTTCGTATCCTTGCCTGTTGAATTCGAGAGCGAAACCTATTGGCCTTGTCTCGCCCTCAGCCACTTGGAGTCCATCTGTGACCTTGTCGCTATTGCTGAGTGGAAAGCAGAATTCGAAGTGCTGATCACCAGTAGAGCCATTATCGTAGAATCCGACACCACGAGTTGAAACGTCAGATGTTTCGATGTTGTCATCGGGAGTCCACAAGATTTTGTTGCTCACATCCGGCCGCCTGTCATGCCAATCCTGCAGAGAAGGCGGATATTCAACTGAATCCCAGAACCAATCTAGCTTGAGTGAAAAAGCGAGGTATGTTTGACCATGACGCATTCCAATGAAATTCAGTAGTCCCTTGGCATCTTCTGGTGACTCTAATCTTCCATCGTTGAAAACATCAAAATAGATGAGAAAGCCATCAGGAAGCACCATTTCATCGGGTACTGAAAACGGGTTTGGCCCCACATGAAACAGTATTGCTCCCACGAAGAAGTGTGTACTGTTGTGGGCAAGATGTACGTTCGCTCTGTGATCTTGTCCGTTTGCGAATGTAAAGTTGAAATCAAGCAAGGTAGCATCAGCCCACGCTGAGTCATCAACCTTACCATCCAAAATGAGCTCATCAATTTCTTTAATTAGAATGACATTATTCGGAGTACTGGCCTTGAAAACGGGGCCAAAGCCTGCCATTAGAAGCAATCCATATAAAACGACGTTCCACAACTTCAAGCTGGGGCTTCTCCCACAGGAATATAGAGTCAAATGCCTTTAAAGATGCATGCATCCGGTTTTGAAGCTTATGCGCGCGCATTCCTCGCCATGTCAACCGAACTAATCGCGCGCATTGAAAAGACGTTACAGGGAGAAGCCCAAAGAAGATTCAGTTTCGGAAGAGCTCAGGTTACTTTGATAACTCGCGCGCGCATTAATCGTGATATTGATTACCCCTAAACCAGCGCACCGCTGTATCCCCTAAGCTTCTCCAACTATTCTACAACAGATCACTAATGGAGAAAACTTAAAACTAGAGGATGAATTATCTGCTTGAATGCTCCGGTCTTAGGGCTCCGGTAGAAGGAAGGAGTACACTGCTCCTTTTTCTGCCAAATATAGCCAGGTTAAACACACTCCGTGAACCAAGTATTTCGGCCTTTCGGCGCTAGTCAACGGAAGAAAGCCGAAGACCCGGGTTCGAATCCCGGCCGGAGCACTAACTTACACATAATATAAGGCTCTGCTACAGATTCTGAGGTGGCGAGATAGTATGGTGGAGCAGGATCAACGATGGACACAAGCATATCTGAAATTGAAGGGGCAATGGAAGCTCGAACCAAACTGGAAACTCATCGAGTATCTTCACCTGATTCCACAGGGTCCTGTACTGGATCTAGGAGCAGGTAATGGACGAAACGCTCTCTTCTTTGCCGAATTGGGGTATGAGGTCGACTATGTAGACATCTCGAAGACCTATTCAAAACGGATGGAGGCCCGCGCTGAAGACGAGAATCTTACGCTGACTGCGCATAATATGGATATTCGTAATTTCGATATTTCAGAAAAACACTATTCGCTGATCATTGCCTCAAAGATCCTCCACCTGTTTCCTAAAGCGGATATCGAGGACATCACTGGGAAGATGAACGCAGGTCTAGCCCGAAAGGGTCTGATCTACGTGTACACCTTCTCCGTTGCGAACCTCAAGCACAGCAAAAGACTGCACGAGTTAGAACGAGTCGAGGAGAACACATACTATCACAGGAAATATCGCCAACATTTTCACTACTTCAAGAGTGATGAACTCCTCTCGCTCTTCCCCAAGCTAAGGACGATCTTCTACAATGAGGGCACTGTACACGACTTGAAGAAGCGAAATTCTCGTTATCACTTCACTCTAGAGTATCTGGGACAACGTGTTCACTAGGTGTGTGAGAGCACTAATTTACTTGATAATGTCAGCGTTAACGTCTCTGCCCACGACCGGGATCATATCTCTTTCGATTTCCATTACGTCAAAGTATTTCATTGCATTGCCAGTCAGATATAGGAGGGTCTTCTCATCTAGGTCGAATTCGCCTTCATCCTCGATTTTGTTTAGTGCCGCCAGCGTGGAGGCTGCTTCTGGACACGCATATATACCCCTTTGGAAGAAGACCTTCATCGACGAGCGTATTTCTTTGTCGCTGACCGATATTGCCATTCCTTTTGTTTCTTTTAACGCTCGCAATATGAGTTCGCTTGCATTGGGATAGGGCACCCTTAGACCAGTTGCAACAGTTTCGGCGTCTTTCCAGGCTTCTTTTACTTCAACCTCGTTTTTGTTGTATGCGTCAACAAGGGGAGCGCACCCTGAAGACTGAACAATGATTAGCCGTGGAATCTTTTCACTCCAGTCGAGCTCTAGCAATTCGTTAAACCCTTTCCAAAGGCTTATTACCCCTTCTCCTCCACCAGTTGGGAAAACTATATTGTCGGGCAAGTCCCAATCGAACTGTTCCGCTATTTCAAACGCCATGGTCTTAAATCCTTCAAATCTGTAGGGTTGCTTATTAGTTGAGATGTCAAACCATCCGAACTTTTGTCTGAATTTTTTGACTATCGCCCCCGCATCCTTTATGGACCCTTCAACAAGGTACACCCTGGCTCCGGTATACACGCATTCCTTAAGGAAGTTTTCAGAAACATCTTCGGGCATGAACACATAGACTTCCATTCCAGCCTTTTTTCCGTAAGCAGACAACGCCGCGGCAGCATTTCCAACGGAAGGTATCGCAACGCGCCTTACTCCCAACTCCTTGAGTCTAGAAACTGCTACAGCCATTCCTCGAGCTTTGAACGTTCCAGTTGGAAGCCTCCCGTCATCCTTAGCGTACACATTTTTCAATGTCGTGCTGTGGCTTTTAGAGAGTCGAAGTATGGGAGTATAGGGTTCTCCGAGAGAAACTATGCTTGCATGCGACGACATAGGAAGCAATTCTCTGAACTTCCAGAAAGTGTCCTCCCTCTTCTCGAGAATCTTCATGGAAACGCTTTCAGCAACCCGAGCTAAATCATACCGAAACAGAAGCACTCCGCCACATTTTGGGCACACCGTTAAAACCCTATCGCACGGAAGGGTTTCTCCACAGTTGACACATTCGACCGCGATATAGAACATGCGCTCCACCACAATACCATGTTATCAACGTTTAGTTGTTTTCTCTAGGGTTTTGACAAACTTTTATACCTTCCAAAAGCATCAATTTCCTTGGCGGGTCTAGGCGGGGGGCTAGGGGTCCCTTGAACCGTAAACCCTCTATACGACGGGCCGAAAGCCTTGGTGAGGCGTCAAAGATCATCATGGCTCCTCTGTCCTCTGGCTATGAGTATCCGTCCCCTGGGGCTGGCGGTCGCGGGGCAGCCTTCGTAGGGAGGCTGTTTACTGCGTTTGTCAGGTGAACCTGGCTAGGCCCGGGAGGGAGCAACCTAAGCTTGGACGTTCAGCGCTTGGGGGGTTGCGGGTAGGAGTGAAGGGGTTGGGGGGTCTGGTGCCAACTGGACGTCGAGCCTCGGCGACCCGCCGCTTTCTCTATGCTCAGCCTCTTTTGCTCTTTACGATTCCTGTGCTGTCTTGGTATGCTCCGCTGTAGCCCTTTG
>JABAOH010013662.1_pt1 | contig 16098 bp, 11 predicted proteins | sample 7062181 | NCBI WGS metagenome assembly JABAOH01 (sample SAMN14538630, study PRJNA623070) | marine sediment metagenome | biome: marine biome [ENVO:00000428]; feature: marine pelagic biome [ENVO:01000023]; material: deep marine sediment [ENVO:00002113]; isolation source: pool of 5 deep marine...
TGAATTTGAGTTAGTCCAGTTTTATCTTTTATTTGGTCCAATTTTATCTTTGAGTTAACATTTTGGCAGAAAAATCTTGACAATAGCAGTGTGATAGTATACAAAAATCTATAAGTTTTTGGAGAAAGGAGGTGAAAAGAGACGAGGCGGGTACGGGAAAAGAAAGGAGGTGAAAAGAGACAGGGTGAGTATTTGAAAAGGAGGAAGTCGAGTATGCAGGCTCCCATAGGAAATTGCGAAAGGAGGGGGTATTATGGCTGATGAATCCGCTTCACAGAAGAGTGAAGAGAGATGGCCCATTCCAAAAGGTGATATGGGTTCCTTGGGTGTGAAGGACCTCCCATCAATCCCTTTGGGGAGGTTGTATAAGCTTGGGCCTAGTATCATCGTGTTGGGGATTGCCCTTGGTGGTGGCGAGCTCATTATGTGGCCCAGGCTTACTGCTCAATATGGAGCCGGGCTGATGTGGCTGGCTATCTTAGGGGTTTCACTGCAATGGTTTATCAATGTTGAGCTCGGTCGTTATACCATTGCGACGGGGGAATCCTTCTTTACGGGCTGTTCGAGGGCATGGAAGGGTTTTGGCTGGTTCTGGTTTGCTTCGGCCATCATCATCTATATGTGGCCTGGGTGGGCTGCCACGGGCGCGACGGCACTAGACGTATTGTTTGGAGGAACGGGTGCTAGATGGAGATGGTTTGCTGAATTAACCCTTATCCTCACCGTAATAATCCTTTTGGGTGGCCCCGTAGTCTATAATTCGGTGGAAAAGGTAACGATGTTCTTCATGGGGGCTACGGCTGTCATCCTTGTAATTTCAATAGCCCTGGTCATTACCCCTGGTGGGGTAAAGTCGATGGTAAAGGGTATCTTCTTTAACGCCGGTGGGGAATGGTGGCTGCCACCCGGAATAAACCTTTTTGCCCTGTTTGGAGCAGTTATCTATGCAGGGGCTGGAAGTCTGGGGAACCTTTCCTATACCTTTGCCGTTCAACAGAAACAGTGGGGGATGGCTTCCCATATTGGTAGGGTTACAAGCCCTCTGACCGGGAAATTGGAACCCGTGCCGACCGCGGGAAACGTATTCGAGCTTTCGGAGAAGAATATGTCTCTCTGGAAGAAGTGGTACCCGGTCATGAGGAATGATGTGACGATCTACTTCTGGCTAGCCAATGTTATTGGGATCGTCCTCCTCGCCCATGGTGCATTAGAGGTACTGCACCCGCAGGGTTTGGTTCCCAAGGGGGCCGAAATCGCTGTAACCCAGGCAAATATATTGGCTGCGAAGGCAGGGGAATTTGGAAGGGTGATATTCCTGGCCATGTCTTTCTTCATCATGTATAGCTCCCAGCTGGTGGCCTTGGATTTAGGGTCCAGAATGATATCAGAGATCGCGTATACCCACACGAAGTTACATGAGAAGTATTCCCTGAGGGCGATATATACGGTTGCCCTCCTTGCCTTGCTCGTTTTTGCCGGCTTTGCCCTTTGGATCCCCACACAGCCCTTCATCCTCTTTCTCATGGGGGCAGTCCTGGGGGGCTTCACGATGGCGGTTTATAGCCCCATGTTGCTGTACATGAACCTAAAATTCCTGCCAAAGGAAATTCGGCCCAGCACCTTCATAAAGGTAGGATTGGGGATTGCTTCCGCCGTGTACATCATCTTTTCTATTGTGGTTATCCTGAATAAGGTGTTCGGAGTTGGGGCCTAGGTAAAATTGACCTGGAAGGTTTTTCAAGAGGGGTCTTGTAATTGGCCCCTCTTTTTTTGTCAAAAATGACAAAGGGTTGGATCTATTTCATGTTGTTCCCCGGACTTTTGGTGTGGGGAGGAAAATTGTAGAGGGAATGATCATCCCTGGTAAGGTATTAGAAAAACCTGGTGGACGATGCATAGATCGAACCCACGGCCTCATTCGCATAAGTTCTCTGCCATCTCATAACTTCATTTCCACATTATCCCTTTTCTTTACCCATGCGTGCTTTCGGTTTTCCGATTCCTCCCACTCTGGGAACGATTGCCTTCCTTCTCCCTCAACCTCCTGAATCTAACAAATGCCCTCAGGATTACAAACAACAATCCCCCCAAAAGCAAAAGGCCAAAAAGGGCATATCTTCCTCCAGCAGAAAATAACGCCGTCACCAATGAGAGAAAAATATATGCCCCTATTAACGAGGCGATGATATGGAAAATCCATTTGATTTTCCTTGAAAGGTCTTCCCTCAAAACTGAATATCTCCTTAATTCCTCATAGTCTTTCACCCAACATTGACAAGGGCGACCTTATCTTTTGCAAATAACGTGAAAGTCTTTCTTCCCAAAATAGTCCCTCATTGCCCACCCATTTTTGATTTTAGGTATCTAATTATGGAGTAAGATCCGACAAAATGGGTGTAAAGACAGTGAGGACATTCATTCATGCCTCTAAAGGGTTTCCCACAGTTTATACATACTTGCACACTATTCTTGCACATGGCACACTTCCTAAACCTCACTTTGGAATAGTTAAAGAATATGCCCAAAAGGATTGATGCAGATACCCATTCCAATAGTTGGGAAAAATCTATATCGATAAAATGTGAAAGATTTTCGCATTTTATACACAGTCCTATCTCCGCGCCACAATGAATACAAACCGAGGTATTGTCTAAAATGTGGTTACTACACCGGGGACATTCCATATAGTTCCCCTCATAAAGAGATTGCTCCTCTCTCCCTTGCCCCCTGAGATCCCCAATCAGGAATGCGCTTTATGGAAATCGAAGAATGTAACCCTTCAGCGAGACATCGGATAGAGTGCCGTGGTACTTTTATTGGCAGGGGTAGGGGTAGACCCTGACGAGAGTTTAAAAATATCCCGGTAGTTTGAAACCCTCTCGGATTAGACTGATTACTACTGCCAGGACAATTGCTAATGCAGCAATTGACAGGATAATGATGATTATTCTTCTCATTCGTTAACCTCTTTGGTAGATTTGTATTTTCGGAATAGTATGATACATTTCATTCATTGTCAATGGTTTTCCAATCTGGATTTCCTGGCCTTCTTTAATTCGGCAGAGTGATTTGGGGTCAGGCTTGCATACGTGCATTTAAGATTCTGCATACTACGTCTTTGAGTTTCCGGCCGTCTGCACTGTCTGAGACCTTTGCCAGTCTCGATAAGACCGACAAATCCCTTCTAATCTTTGGCTGCAGCTCCGCCAGCTTGTATCCGAAGTCCCTCCAAACTCCCACTAGCACAGCTCTCGCAAGTATAACCTCCTTTCCCCTTCCTCGTGATCCAATCCCGTCCTCGCCCACCCCGGTTACTTCCTCGAGGACCAGGAGAATCTCTTTTAACGAGGGCTTCCTTAAGATCCTGTCTTTCCTTCCAAGTCTCCTGTCCACCTCTTCCACAAACTTTTCATCGCCTAAGATCTGCTGCTCAATGGGCTTGTAATAAGACTCGTTTCTCCCCTCTCCAATTGCTCCATTTACAAAATCCTCATATCGCGCACGAGCCCTTGTAGCTTTGTCTGAAAATAGCCTTAACACTTTGCTGGCGTCCACAACCCCCTTCCGGCCTCTCAGATACTCGTTATGGCTACTCCACTTGTAGTGCCGGGGTTCCTTTACCAGGTTGGCCCGGACTGGATTCAGATGAATATATCTTATCAGACTTAGAAGATATTCATCCCGATCACAAAGAAAAGCCTTATATCTCCCTTGAAAAACATGACCCACCTTGTCGTACTTTCTATTGAAGTATTGAGTATAGGTAAGGTTTATTCCTTGCATGATTTTAGAGAGGGGTTTCTGAGTAGTTTCAATTAATAAATGGACATGATTCGGCATGAGCACATAGGCATAGAGAATGAACCCGGTCTCTTCTTTATAGCGTTGGACCCTTTGAAGGTAGGCTCGCCTATCTTGCTCGTCCAGAAAAATTTCCTGCTTTTGATTGCCGCGTACCAAGATATGATATAAGGCCCCAGGAAATTCTATGCGGTGAGGTCGCGCCATGAAAGCGTATCATACCAAAATAAATGCACGTATGCAAGCCTGACCCCAACCCGGCCGAATGTTTCCTATTCGACGCGGACCGATAGTTTTTGGCCCAAGGCCCTGAAGTGACCGACCCATTTTCGGGAATTTTCATCACCTTGATGAGCCTTTTCCCGCAACTCCGGATAGACGGTCTGTAGCAGATCATAGAAGGTGTTTTGTACCTTCCAAAGGTTTACCTGAAAGGGCAAAGAGCGCAGAATGTTTACAGCCTCATTCAACTTTTCGAGCAAGCCCAGTTCCGTTGGACTCGCAAAGAGCCTTTCTACTATCCGCTCGAGGCTTCGTCTGAGGGCGTACTCAAGAGTATCTTCGTCCAAGGAGATCCCTTCCGACCTTGATTCATCCAGAAAAGTATCAATGAACTCAGGGGAGAATTCCTCCTTCTCAAAAGCCCGGCGGAGACCGGCGTTCAGGACCACCTCGGCCGCCGCATAGAGGGCCCTTGGCGGAGGCGTACCCGAATCCTTGAGAAAGCGCATCAACGGAACATTGGTCTCGTAGAGCTGTCGGTAGATGGCTTCGATATCGGCAAGAGTCGTATCCAGAATGATGTCCAGGATTTTGCGCTGCTCATCGCGAAAGAGGAACCCGAGCGAGTAGGCCGAGGGGCCGAAGTGTTTGTCCAGCAGTCGGAGGGTCTCTGGAAAATCTGCTCTGACAAAGGGTTCCTTAATCTCTTGCACCAGGGCTTCATAGGCATCGTCACCTCGGTGTTTCCTCACGCCGCAGTTCAGGTTGTGGTCTCCCAAGTGCAGGACGCTAAAAAACACCCTGAGGGATTCTCGCGTGATCTCTGAGGTTACCGTTGCCCGCCCTACCACAAGCTTTGCTCTTCCGGCCTCGGAACTCTGGTAATCATCTTGGTCGACCGTATAGCAATAGATAGAAGCCTTTTCACCGTAATCTTCAAAGAGGGAGCTCATGGCGTAATGGGCGCCAACCTTCTCCAGATCTATCATGGCGGGCTTGACGAATTTCTCATAGATGCGGCAGCCGTCTCCGTATTCGGGAATATTGCTTTTCGCTCGCTCGAGAAGTTTCAAAAAACGGAATTCCAACGGGTCTCCGAAGGTCTCCTGAGCCAACTGGAGGGCACGACCAGCGTACTGGATGACCTGGACCGTCTCAATACCCGAGAGTTCATCGAAAAACCATCCACAACTGGTATACATGAGCACAGCATATCTTTGCATTTCCAGAAGCTTCAGTACTGTTATTTTCTCAGCTTCGTTGAGCGCCCGGATGGCGTGTTGGTTCAAAAAGGCATCCATGCCTGCGGGTGATCGATGGAGCATGATCTGGATGTAGTCGTCTCGTGTTCCCCAAGGATCCTCTAACAATCGGCTTGCTCTTTCCTCGTATTCCGACGCCAGCGTACCACGGAGCCAGTCCAGGGCTTCCCTCAACGGCCCTCGCCAGGTTTGATGCCAAGCGGGATTACCCCCGGAATTGCAGCCGCAGTTGCTCCGCCACCGTTCAATTCCGTGTATGCAGCTCCATGAAGTGTTCTCAAAAATCTCCACCTCATGAGTGGGAGGATATTTCTCCAGGTATTCGCCGTAGTTGGTGAGGCGAGCGAGGTTCTTGGACTCTATGTAATGCAAGGCAAAGGCAAGCGCCATGTCGCCGAAGCGGTGATGATGGCCGTAGGTCTCACCGTCTGTGGCGATGTGGACGATTTGAGCCCACGTGCGCTTCTCGGAGAAGCCTCCGAGGAGGCGATGGGCGAAGGATTCCCCGTTCTTCAAAAGCCCCTCAAAGGCCACGGTACGAGAGATTGGGCCATCGTAGAAGAAGAGCGTAATTTTCCTACCCGAGGGTAGGTGCAGTTCATAAGCCATGGAGGGATCGATTTTTCCTCCACTCACATCTCTCCATTTGCCGCCCCCAATTGGCCGGACTCGGCTGGCCTGGTGTGGGGCGAGAATGGTAAAGCGGATTTCCTGTTCCGCCAGGATATCGAGGGTCTCCAGGTCCACTGCCGTCTCGGGGAGCCACATCCCTTCCGGTTTCCGCCCGAAGCGTTGCTCGAAGTCTCTCATTCCCCAGAGAACCTGGGTGTATTTGTCCCGGCGGTTTGCCAGGGGGAGAATCATATGGTTATACGCCTGGGCGAGGGCTGACCCGTGTCCGGAGAAGGTCTTTTGGCTTTCTCGGTCGGCCTCTAAAATGGCCCCGTAGACGTCTGGGGCTTTCTCCTGAAACCAGGCCAACAGCGTGGGGCCGAAGTTGAAGCTGATCTTTGAGTAATTGTTGACGATTTGAACGATTCGGTTCTGATGGTCCAAAATGCGGGATTTGGCGTTGGGGGCGTAGCACTCTGCTGTGATCTTTTCGTTCCAATCGTGGTAGGGATAGGCAGGATCCTGGAGCTCAATCGCCTCAAGCCAGGGATTCTCACGAGGTGGTTGGTAGAAATGACCGTGGATGCAAATAGAACGCTCCATATCCATAGCTCCATACCGCGTGACTGAGGCTAAGCGACCCGATGGTTAATCCCTGTGGAGTACACATTTCGTTATGTAGTTCGCCATGTCTTCATTGTCAAGCAAAATCGCGGCCTTTTTGGGAAAATTTCTCGTTGAGAATTTACAATAGATCCTTGACGGTACTCCTTTCTCCCTCTATGAATCACAAGAACCGCAAGGTTTTTTTTCTCTTTTTTGTGTTTGTCCTTTTTCAAATCTTATGGCACTAGGTCCAGGGGTTCGGCAAAATAATCCCAGATTAGAGCCATTAATGTAATGCGTGATAATCAAAAAAAGCTTTGATTTTGAATTCATTTATGGTATGAGAGGGTGTCAAAAGAAATGAGTAAATGAGGAAAGGAGGTGTAAAAAGCCAACGAGATGACCTTAATTAGTGAAAAGAAAGGAGGTACAATATGAGAAGGTTTTGGTTTAAATCCAGTTTTAGTATTTTCATTGTAGCCGCTGCATTGTGCGCTATCGTAATTGGGAGCGGAGCTGCCCTCGCCGGAGAATACCCTGAAAAGTCCGTTAAATTAATCGTTCCATGGAAGGCGGGAGGAGGCACCGATGCCCTGATGAGACTCGTTGCACACTATGCAACGAAATACCTCGGAAAGCCCATGGTGGTCGTCAACGTCCCAGGCGTGGGGGGAACCCTGGGGGCACGGCAGGGGAAGGATGCCAAACCCGATGGCTACACCCTCACGGCGACCCACGAGTCGGTGATCAGTTCCCATATCGTTGGGGTCGCTGAATTCAACTACTCGAATTTTATTCCCATCGCCAACATGACGAGCACACCGGCCATGTTGGCTGCTCGGGCAGATGCTCCCTGGAATGACTTGAGAGATCTGGTTGCGGATGCCAAGAAAAGGCCGGGGGAGATTACCTTTGGGGCAACCCTTGGGTCCACCAGTCACTTCTTCCCACTGGAGATCGCTGCCAAGGCGGGGATAAAATTTAAGATCGTCGGGTACGAGGGAACGGCCGATCGCCAAGCCGCTCTGCTCGGGGGATTTATCGATCTGGGTGAGAGCAACCCCGCCGCGGGAAAGAAGTACTTCCAGGCGAAGAAATTGAAGGGGCTCGCAATCGCCACACCCGCGCGCCACCCCTTGCATCCCACTGTGGGGACGATGAAGGAGCAGGGAGTAGATATTCAATTTGCGGTCAATCGAGGTGTCTGCGTTCCCCTGAAAACTCCCAAACCCGTCATCGACAAGCTCGCAGCGGTGTTCAAGAAGACTTCCGAGGACCCGGAGTTTGTCAAGAAAGTCAACAACCTCGGTAGCCTTGTCGTGTATCGCTCGCCAAGTGAATACAAGGCTTACATCGATGATGCGACAAAGACCTGGGACCAGTTGGCAAAGGAGATCGGGCTCAAGAAAAAAAAGTAGAGCCGTGCGGATGGGGCCTTCCTTGATCTCTAGGGCAATGGGGAAGGCCCCGTCACTTCTCAAACATGTGAGCGTTCCCTGATGAAAGAGGACAAAGTAATCGGGATTATCCTCGTCGTATTCAGCGGGTTGATGTACTACAAAACCCTGGAGTTTCCACCTGCCATGTTCGGAGCCCTGGGGGCAGGAGTTTTTCCTCAGATTCTCTTTACCCTCCTTGGCTTGGCGGGGGGAGCATTGACAATCAGTGGGTTTTTGAGAGAGAGGAAGAGGGATAAGGCAGAGAGAAGAGAGTCTCCAGGAATTCAATTCTGGAAGACATGCAAGGAGTCGTTGCACTATCACTCCCATGTTATCGTCAGTTTCTTCCTCTTCTTCTGTTACATTGTCTTGATGTCCTATTTTGGATACACGATTGCGACCCTGATCTTCATGCCGATCCTTATGTGGATTTTGGGACCTCGCAATCGGAGAGCAATACCAATAACCATCATTGTCTGCCTAAGTATGACATTCGTTATGTATTTTGCGTTTGTTAAATTCCTTAAGGTCTTTTTACCAGAAGGAAGTCTATTCTGATAAACATGAAGGATGGTTCTCTTCGGTAACACGGTAATGTTTCAGGAAAGATGAGATGATCGATCTTATCATCCTCGGCATTCACGAAATCTTTCAACCATATCCCTTGATTTTGCTCTTCTTGGGAACCGTAGCCGGTATCGTCGTCGGCTGTATACCGGGGTTCACCATAACCATGGGCGCCGCACTGGCGCTTCCGTTAACCTTCGGAATGACGTCAATTCAAGGCCTCTCAGCCATGCTGGGGGTCTTAGTCGGCGGACTGGCAGGAGGGCAGATTTCGGGAATTCTCCTCGGGATTCCCGGAACACCGTCTTCGGTAGCAACGGTTTTCGATGGCCATCCCATGGCTAAGCGAGGAGAACCCGGAACGGCTCTCTGCTTGGGGATCTGGGCTTCATTCTTCGGAGGGCTCATCAGCGCCTTCATATTGATGTTCTTCACACCACCCCTGGCGGATATCGCCCTGAAGTTCGGCCCCTGGGAGTTCTTCTCCCTGGTTACCTTTGGCCTAACCATCATCGCAAGCCTCTCCGGAAAATCACTCCTGAAAGGGATCATCGCGGGCCTCCTGGGCTTGGTCTCCACCCTTTTCGGAACCGATCCCATGACCGGGGTCCTCCGATTTGACTTTGGTTTGCATGGCCTGTCGGGGGGGTTCTCGTTCCTCCCCATTCTCATCGGGCTCTTCGCCTTCTCCCAGTTGATGAGCAGCCTGGAAAAAACGGAACGGGCAGGATCTGCCCTCATTGAGGGCGCCAACCTCGGTTTCTCCTCGTGGAAAACGGTGAAGACGATCATACGCCAGCCCTTCAATCTCTTCCGATCCTCCATGATTGGGGTTTTCATCGGTGCCCTTCCCGGGGCGGGAGGGAGTATCTCCAACATCTTGAGCTACGATCAGGCCCTCAAAGGTTCTAAACACCCGGAGAAGTTTGGCACGGGAATACCTGACGGGATTATCGCCTCTGAGGCGGGCAACAACGGTACCGGGGGAGGCGAGCTCATTCCGACGATGGCCCTTGGAATTCCCGGTTCCGCCGTCTCGGCCATTATGATGGGAGCCCTCATCCTCCACGGTATTCAACCGGGCCCTATGCTCATCATTGAATTTCCGGATCTCGTCTATGGAGTGTTTGTCGCCTTTTTCCTGGCTCATTTCTTTATGCTGGGTATTCAGCTCTATGGAATTCGATTGTTCGTGAGATTGACCAGGGTGCCCCTCTACGTATTGGTCCCCGCCATCTTGGTGTTCTGTTCCATCGGGTCCTTCTCCATTCATAACAGATTTTTCGACATCTGGGTGCTCTTTATCTTCGGGCTTCTGGGTTACCTCATGAAGAAGTACGAATTCCCCCTCCCCCCTGTGATCCTGGGCGTAATTCTTGGCCCAATAGCCGAGAGCAATTTCCGAAGGGCATTGATGACGAGCAGCGACTACACCCTCTTTTTCACGCGGCCCATTTCCCTCTTCTTCCTGATCCTCTGCGTCCTTTCTTTGCTCTATCCCTTCTATCAGAGATACAGGGAGAAAAAGAGAAGTTCGAATCGAGCAAAGGGATGATCTCCCTCTAACCCGTTTGCGGGCGTAAAGCGTAAGAGGGATGTTCCCGATGGAGATCCAAACGATGAAAACCGTATTTACATCCCATCGTCCCGTGGTGATGGGGACAAACTCGATGATCACCTCCGGCCATCCGCTGGCCTCCCAGGCCGGTGCTGCCATATTGGAAAAGGGCGGGAATGCCCTCGATGCTGCCATTGCGGCCAATGGCGTCTTAACTGTTGTAAGGCCCCACATGTGCAGTATTGGAGGTGATGCCTTCATCATACTCCACCTAGCACGCGAAAAAGTGACAAGGGTCCTCAACGCCAGCGGAAGGTCCCCATACGGAGCGGAAAGGGACTTCTTCGTCGACAAAGGGATGAAGAAACTCCCCGGCAAGGGAATATTGACTGCTACCGTTCCCGGTGCCGTCGATGGGTGGGTCACCGTGCTGCAAGCGCACGGTACGATGCCCCTGGATACCCTGCTGCAGCGGGCCATCGAATATGCCGAAAAGGGGTTCCCCGTCTATAAGGAATTAAGCCTCGTCATCCAAAATGAAGTCCCACTGCTTAAGAGCTGTCCGGCTTCGGCTAAAATATTTCTACCAAACGGCAAGGCGCCGAAAACGGGTGAACTGCTCGTGCAACGTGACTTGGCCGAATCCTTGAAGAAGATCGCAGAGGGGGGAAAGGATGCCTTCTATCGAGGAGAGATCGGACGGTCACTGTTGAAATGCTCACGGGAGAGTGGAGGTCTCTTTACCGAGAAGGATTTGGAAGACCACCGTTCAACGTGGGTGGAGCCCATCGAGACGACGTACAAGGGGTATCGAATCTGTGTGGTGCCCCCGAACTCCCAGGGAATTGCCCTCCTGATGCAGGCGAATATCATCGAGAATTTTGATCTGGCCACACTGGGACACAATAGCACTGATTACGTCCACCTTTTTGTTGAAACAAAGAAGCTGGTGTTCGCCGATCGGGATAGGTATGTGTGCGACCCGGATTTTCACCCCGTCCCCGTAAAGGAGATGCTTTCGAAAGGGTACGCGAAAGACCGGATGTCACGGATTGACATCATCAGGGCGACCGTGGATGTCTCCGCAACACAATTTCCCAGCACAGGGGAGGATACCATCTATCTGGCCGTGGCGGATAGGGAAGGAAACGCCGTCTCCATGATTAACAGCCTGTATGAGGCTTTCGGTAGCGGAACAGTGGTAGAGGGGACAGGCATCATGCTGCACAACCGGGGGAAGGACTTTTCCCTGGATCCTGCCCGTGTTAACGCTATCGAACCGCATAAGCGACCCTATCATACCCTGAGCCCCTGCATGGTATTGAAGGGAGAGCACCCCTCCATGGTTCTGGGTTCGCCGGGAGCAGATGGTCAGACGCAGACCCTTATGCAGGTCATCGCCAATATCATCGACTTCAAGGCCGATGTTCAGGAAGCAATCGAGAGTCCCCGCTGGCGAAGCAACCCCGGAAACAGGCTTTTCATCGAAGGTCGCTTTCCCGACGCAGTAGTCAAAGGGCTCAAGGCCAAGGGGCATCAAATAGAGCTCCTTCCAGACTGGTCGGCAGTCTGTGGCGGCGCTCAGGGGATTATCATCGATCATGAAAGGGGAGTACTCATGGGCGGCGCCGATCCCCGCCGACAGGCATATGCCATCGGATGCTGAGTCCTGTACCTCGAGATTACTGGGGATCACACGGGAGATCGGGAGGCTTCCCGAGCGAGGAAGTTAGTACGCTATTGACATGCTCCAAGGCCATTTCTGGAAATAAAAAGGGGTGGAGGTTCCCTTTTGGAGAACCTTCCACCCTTGAATGATGATTCTCTATCGAGCTAGGCAGTTACAGCTTCGACCGGAACCTTGATACCCAGCATTGCCAGTTTGTGGTTGACGAAATTCTGGATTTTCGCCTTGTGCTCCGCTGTCAAATGGTTGAAACGATCCTGAACTTCCAGGTATTGGGAAACGGGTTTGAGTTTCTTGGGTTGGATATTGATCTTATACTCATCGTTCTCGAACTCCCACATGGTCCACATTCCGGTTTGGACGGCCAGTCTTGCAATCTCGATGGTCTTATTGGCCGGGAAGCCCCATCCTTTGGGGCAGGGAGCGTGGATGTGCATGAATGCAGCCCCCTCTACATTCAGGGACTTCCTGACCTTGTTCATGAGATCGATGGGATACCCGATCGATGCCGTCGCGACGTATGTGACCGAAGGATGGCCTCCAACAACCAACTTTGCCAGGTCCTTCGGCCAGAGTTTTTTCCCCTCCGGGACGGCTGGCCCCGGTGGTGTAAAGGTAGTCCTGGCCCCGTATGGTGTGGTGGGGGAGACCTGAATACCAGTGTTCGCATAGGCCTCATTGTCATAGGCGATGAAGAGAAGATCGTGATTTCTGTACATAGCCCCGGATAGGGCTTGGAGACCGATGTCAGCGGAACCCCCATCACCCGCCATCACAATGACGTTGGGGTATTTTCCTTGATATTTCCCCTTCCTGATTCTCGCCTCGTACGCTGCCGAAATTCCGGAACCAATCCCGCCACCATTGGTGATCTGGGCATGAATCCAGGGGACAGCCCAAGGTACGCAGAGGTAGCTCGTGTTGGCCACATACATGCACCCGGTCGGACCCACAAAAATGGTGTCCTTTCCCGCCGCTTTTGCAACCATCCGATAGTTGATCGCAGGGCCACAACCCGCGCATGTCCTGTGTCCCGACACATAATAGTCATCCATCGGTGCCTTCGCCAGCGATCCGATTCGATCGACTTTGGTTTTTTCTACCTTTTGAGTCGCCATATAACTCCTCCTCTGTTGTTATGTTCTGAATGACATTACTCGTTGACGTGTTTATTCTTCGAAGCCGAGCCAATAGACGGGCTTTTCAATTTTTCCCGATTTGGCAATCTTCTTCAGCTTCTCGGCTATGAAATCGAACTCCTTCAACGTTATAGGCTCCCCTCCAAGTCCGCCCATAAAGGAGGCAATCAAGGGCCTTTGTGGACCATCGTAAAGGGACCCACAGACCTCAGGGGCCAAAATTCCTCCACCCCTGGCGACACCAAAGGAACTATTCGTCTCGACGACTCCCACGGCCTTGAATCTGGAGAGACTTTCCTGCAAGACATCTGTTGGCCATGGCCTGATAAACCGAATCTTCACCAGACCGACCTTGATCCCCCTCTCTCGGAGATGCTTGATGGCATACCTGGCCGTATGCGCGTGGGCTCCATTGATAAAGAAAGCCAATTCCGCATCGTCTGTCATGAATTCCTCAACAAAGGGTGAATATTTTCTGCCAAAGATTCTGCCGAAATCGTCGATGGCCTCCTCAATGGCCGGCATAGCGGCCATCATCGCATTGTGTCTCATGGCCTCCAGGGCAGGCCCTTGGTCCGGGAATATCTGCGGTCCGTGTCCCACCGGTTTTTGAGGATCCAGTGGATCCACGGGTCGATAGGGTGGAAGGAATTCATCGACCTGGGACTGCTCGGGAATTTCAACGTCACCGGGGATGTGGCTGACGAAATAGCCGTCATGACAGTTAAACTGGGGCAATCTTACTCGAGGGTCTTCCCCGACTCGGTAGTATATCAACGTGTTGTCAAACGTCTCTTGGGGCGTTTCTGCCCAGCCCATAATCCATCCCTGATCACGGCAGCCCAGGGCATCGGTGTGCTCGGAACCAAAGTCCCCGGGGGGATCCAGCGTCCGATCAGCAATGAGCATTTGGACGGGACATCGTCCCCCAGAAATGGGGGAATAGGTTTCAAAGGCGTAGGTGACCCCCACTCCAGAACTACCGGTGAACGTCCGGGCTCCTGCTGCCGAGGCCCCGTGGCAGATGGATAGTTGGGCATGCTCTCCATCTGCGTGAATGAATTCTGCGTCCAGTTCACCGTTCGCCACCATTTGGGAAAGTATCATCATGACCCCTGTATAGGGACGAATGGGAAAGGACGTGATGACATCAACATCGGCCATCTTGACAGCCGTTGCGGTAGCGCCTAGACCTGTCAAAAATTTCTTCGTTCCCATTTCATTCACCTCCAACTATATTTAGAAAAGCTTTTCCAACCGTACCACCCCATCTTCAAAGTCCAGTTCAGGGACTCTCTCGATAGCACCGACCGGACATACTTCCGCACAGATGCCGCAGCCTTTGCAGTATTTCAACTTGGTCGACATTTTTTCTCCGATGATCTCAATGGCCTGGTCCGGACAGAAGATCCAACAACTTCTGCACATCGTGCATTTCCCGTGATCGATAACGGGGCGAAGGACCCTCCAGCACCCAGTAATCATAGCTTCCTGTTCACCGTTAGGGGACGGGGCCTTTACGATTCCCGCTTCCGGCAGAAGCTTTTCTTTGGCTATTTTGACTGTATGGGACTTCATCAGTACCAACTCCTTTCGTCAATGGTTAGAGTTCCTTGATGATTACCTCGTCAAACCCTCTTTTGGCGGCTTCTGGGTTGCCCACCTCAGACATTAAGGAATCGATCGTCACACATCCCGATACCTTGGCCGCAGCGCCCGCAAGGACGGCTCCGATCCCTACCCCAACACCCGCCGCCTCCACTGCTCCTTCGGACCCGGAAAAATCGATCACCGCCTTTGGACAAATTTCCATCGCATCGACGCAGGCAATCTTTTTCAGGGGCTTCTTATCAGGGATGAATTTAAGGATTTCCTCCGGGCTGCGGGAAGTATTCACGATGAGAGATCCGTCGCCTTCCATTCCCCGCAAGACATCGACACCTTTGACCAAGGTGGGTTCCACCAATATAACAATTTCAGGGTTGTGATTCTCGTACTCGTATTTTTCCTCAATTTCAGAGTCGCTAATTCTGGCATATTTCCTCACCGGGACATTGACCCGGTCAGGCAAATCCACATAATTATCGAAGGCCTGAATAAACTTCCCTTCTTTGGCGGCAGCAGCTGCCAGACACTGCGCCACATCTCTCGCTTCTTTATCCTGGACAACACCAGAAGCCCAGACGGTTATTTCTTGAACTTTTCCCATCTGACAATCCTCCCTTCAGAAGACAATTGTTTTTTTAGATTAGTAGACGGTACCAATTGTCGATCTATCTCCCACCTCCCTTCTTTTGAGGTATGGCTTTGCGTCTCCTTATTCAAAGACATCTCCTGTCCCGTTTTCCCTCAACCAACTGTCTGACCGATAGTAATCCGTTTTTTTACTTCCTCCAACGCCTCTTGAAAATCCTCCATATCTGCTCGTGGAACTTCACCATCCTGAGCGGATTTGTCACCAGAGAAAAAGTGATTCTGCATAACTGCCAACCGCACCCTTCTGCAAACACTCTCGATGTCCGATCCCACAAATCCCTCGCTCATCCTAGCCAGCTTCTTCAAATCGGATGTTTTGATTCCCAACTCTCCTGCATGGATCCTGAATATCTCGAGGCGTCCCTTCTCGTCGGGCGCGTCAAATCTTACGACGTAGTCAAAGCGGCCTGATCTAATCAGGGCAGGGTCCACCAGGTCCATTCGGTTGGTTGTAGCAATTATTATCAAGTCTTTGAAATCCTTTGCCTTATCGATTTCTCTCAAGAGCTGATTGACGATCCTTTGCGATACCCCCGAATCATTGGTTGCCCTTCTAATCGGAGCGATTGAATCGACCTCGTCAAGTAACAGAATACACGGAGCAACCTGCTTTGCCCTTCGAAAAACCTCCTCTAATTCCTTCTCAGACTCCCCTACCCACCGGGAGAATAGAGCCGAACTGTAGATGCTAATGATGGGCAACTCCAATTCCCCGGCAATCGCTTTGGCCAGGAGCGTCTTTCCCGTCCCAGGACCACCGGAAAAAAAGAATCCTCTTGGCAACAAACCGTTGATATCTTTTCCGTTCGCCGACGGTTTTAAACAGAGTTCGATCAGAGAAATCAGATTTTTCTTAATCTCCCTGAGCCCCCCCACGTCGGCCAATTTAATTCCAGGCCTTTCAGGGAGGAACTCTCTCAGAGCGCTGGGCTCTGTCTCCCTGTAGGCA
>JABAOH010000104.1_pt2 | contig 16094 bp, 15 predicted proteins | sample 7062181 | NCBI WGS metagenome assembly JABAOH01 (sample SAMN14538630, study PRJNA623070) | marine sediment metagenome | biome: marine biome [ENVO:00000428]; feature: marine pelagic biome [ENVO:01000023]; material: deep marine sediment [ENVO:00002113]; isolation source: pool of 5 deep marine...
AGTACTGTATCCAAGGCAAGCATCAAAGCGTCCTCATCGCCATCACAGTCCCTACGCTTCGCCGAATGCCACAAGGGATGAGCATAACAAACACTCAGAGGCGTGAACCCTATAATCCGCCCGAGAATGCCAACAGAGGTGTGAGGCGCCAAACCCACAACCAGGTGACCAACCAAATCCCCAACTCCCTTAACATTGTAGAATGCAGGAAGCTCATACACCTTCTCAAGCAACTCATCAAGAAAACCGGCCACACCAACAAAATATTCCACACATTCCATCGGGACAACAACATCCTGCACCTTCAGTTCACAGGTCTGGTCAGAACTAGTAAGCGGCTCTCCGCCAACGTCATGAGAGTAACCCAGCTGCCTAAGCTTATGTACAGAAACGCCGATCTCCCTCGCCCTAAAGTGTGTCAACGGAGCGTTCGTGGCGTCGAATCGTATTGTCCCATCCTTAAAGACAGAGAGGTCGTACTTTGCTCGTAGTATACCCTTCTCAAGCACCTCCGCAGTCTTCGTCTCATTCATCAAACCCCTAACACCCTTCACAAGCCCAGGAATAGGAATACTCAGCCCCTTACAGGCCTCATCCACAAACTCCTTCACATTGATTGTTTGCTTCTTATAGCTTCTAGTAGAAACCTTACACACGGGACAGAGACGTTCCTCCAAGACCCTGCCACACCTAGGACAGACTCTCTCAAGAACAGTTTCAACCCCGCATCTTTCACACAAAGCTTTGAAGGTTATTTCGTGACACTTTGGGCACCGCCTCTTCACAAGTTCAACCTCAATCAAACCCTTTTCAGCCGCACTCACCAGATCACGACGAGGACCACCAGCCATTCCAGCGGGAAAGAGAGCATGAACCATGGGCCTCATCTCACGCCTCTTCGCCTTTTCAGGGCGCCCCATCCGGGCACCTACAAGCGTGGGAGCCTTCTCTTTAACAGATACGCCAGAGAGCCTTTCGATGTTTTCAAGCACTGATTTTTCCTCATCTATTTCCCGCTCAGGAGACTGCAGCCCCAAACAAAAGCTGAATATGTCGGCGTCTCCACCATCTATTTTAATACTATTTTCCGTAACCAAATGTGGCAAGCATATCCTCTCAAGTAACCGCTTCACCGATTCTTCCATCACACCAATCACTTCAGTGATTCTCTCATTCTCACTCCGGGTATCAGAACCCAAAAGCCACTGCCTCAACCCTCTGAGCTCCTCAGAAGAGACGCCTGACCACAAATATGTGAAGAACGGATGTAGAGGCGCCTCGAACATTAGGGCCAGTGACATGGCTTCCTCGGCAACGGGTTTGTTTCCAAAGGGATCTCCTAAAATTTCTTCGAGCCGTGTCACAGACATCTTCGCTGCTGTTGCTGCCGCATCCAAATCGCCGTTGAACGTCTGTTTTACAGCTGCATGGAGTTCTGCACACCACCAGTCTTCTGTGAAACCAGAAGGGAGAAGAGGCTTGTTGTTGTACAAGAAGTCACCGAACCCTATCAAAATGTCACCTAGAAAAAGAATCCTGTCAACGACGTTCCTTATCTCTTCAAGATTCTGCATAGAAACGCGCACAACGGACCCGTCTCTTAGGCGGACTATGGGTGGCTCTATGGTGTCCACGGGGACAACGACCCCTCCCTTCCCTGGACCCTCAAGGCGTAGCTGGGTTCCAGCAGCTAGGAAGCCTTGAAGAATCACCATAGTCGCTGGGTGTAAACCTACTGCTGCCAGACCGGTGTTGCGAGCTCTTCCGTAGCGAAGCCTGAAGCCTCCACGCCTCGACGGGAATGAGAAGATCGGGCGACCAGCAATGACATCCTCCATGAACCCCGCTGTCTTCATTTCTTTGATCTTCCGCACATTCTTCAGCCAGTCCCATCCCTCGATTCCCAGTTTCTCTACTATCGTCCAGACTTTTGCGGAACGCCCGACAACCCCATCGTTTACGACCAGCAGGGCGCCGCCTCTCACGCGGTTTGTCTCTATGCGTGGCAGATTGCGGAAGGATGAAACCTCAACTGGATTGGACTGAGTGCCCGTAGCCTCCACTGGAATGAATTGGATAGCTCTTCGCAATTCTTCGTCAGAGACGTGATACTGAAACCGTGACACTGCCCGTTCATAGAGCCGTACCTCTTCAACAAATCGCCCGACCTCCTCGGGGGTTGGCTTATAGCGATCAAGCCCAAGCAACTTTCGAACAAAATCACCAATCACCAAGGTCAGGGCCTGCCCTGTACCGCCTGCTGCCCGTATCGGACCAGCGTAATAGATTGCGAGATATTTTGTCTGATCGGGATTATACTTTATGGAGACTCGGGGCACACCCTGCAGGGGTGCGGCGGTAATTCCCTCGGTCAGTATGGCAAGGGCGGTCCTGATGGCCTGTTCAGCCGCTTCAGGAGCCTCCAAGTGCCCGAATTTCCCATAGACAATCTCTTGAGCTATCTTGAATGCAAGCTCTTCTCTCGGCAGCTTCCCGCTTAACTCTCTTATGCTCTCGGCGACACGTTGAGGACCGACCAATCCCTCAACAAGCTCAGCCAAGTCTTTTGCCACCGCAGGCTCAGGAATGAGGGCGGGGTCTACCCCCTTTTTCCTAGCCTCTTTCGCAATCTTGTATATCTCTGCTAGTCTATCCCCTAAAGAAGAAACATAACCCTTATACCCTTCACTCATCTTGATGCCCAAAGTGGTCCTCCCAAGTAACACTCTATCAGGTGGATTTTCAGTTTTTCCAACACGAACGAATAAAAAGTGAAGGATTACCTGACAAGGACTCTACAAGTCAACTCTTAATGCTTCTCACAAGTTCCTTAACCTTGTCTTTAACCATAGATTCCTCTGTCACGTTCCCAGTGACAACAACGTCTGCACCAGCATCAACGACGCTCTTCATCTGCTCACCAGTCTTGATGCCACCCCCCACGACTAGTGGAACTTCAACCGTAGACTTGACCAGTCTTATCATCTCCTTTGGCACTGGATTTTTGGCTCCAGACCCGCCTTCTAAATATACAAATCGCATCCCAAGGTACTGTGCTGCCAATGCATGTGCAACCGCGAGTTCAGGTCTCCCATATGGGATAGGCGTGGCCCGCCCGATGACGCCTACAGCTGCTCCTGCTCCAACTACAATGTAACCTAGTGGAATCGCCTCTAGGCCATATTTCTTGACCAGCGGGGCGCCTAAGACCTGTGCCCCTATGATAAAGTACGGGTCTACTGAATTGAGGAGCGACATGAACCATATAGCGTCGGCGTATTGGCTGATCCCAGTTACGTTGTTCGGGAAAAGGATTACCGGGATCTCTACACCTTTCTTTACTGCTCTAACGGTTTTGTCCAAATCTGAAGTAGAGACAGAAGTGGAGCCCCCGACCATTATCGCGGCTGTCTCTGAAGCCTCGGCTTCCTCAGCTATGTGAGATGCGGATTCAGGAGATACTTTCTCGGGATCTATGAGGGTGATGTGGATCGCTCCGTCCTCCTGAATCTTATCCAGCAAGTATCGCTCTACACGACCAATCAAGGGCTATCCCTTCTCATTTCGCACTTCAAAGTATATATGCTTGCCCACGAGTGCCTGTGTTCATGTTTGAGAACGGATGTAGCCGCAAAATCACAGGCTTTAACGGGTTTCGAGCTTCCTCGGCATCTTCACTTCTCGAAGTACCTAATGTAAAATGGAACCAATGCCCGTCATTTTTTTCGAAAAACAACTCTTCCACTATGTGCTGATTTGTCCTGAGTAGAACTTGTCCGTGAAACGGCAATAAATATCGATCTTCTTGAAGGTTGGTTCGATTGGAAGCTCCTCAGTCAAGCCACAATTCCCACAACGCACTGTCGCGCGCTCTCGTTCCTTCAATATCTTGACTCTAATCGTCTCCCTTCCACATCTTGGGCATAAGTAAACCCTAGGCAGCTGCCTTTTGGGAATACGAATCACCCTTCTTCGTCTTCTACCCATACCAATTCCTCTGTCATTAATAGCACAACTAGCTTACAGCTCCCCAACATGTTGAAGTATGTTGGCATTGCTTTAAATATTTGCCCAACTGTTACTTGAAGCAGCTTCTCACCCTTTGTAACATCAATTAATAAGAAGAAACGATAACAGAATAGACAAGGGTCTACATTGAAACTCAAAACCGAAGTTCTACAATTAGACTCAACAACAGCCAAGGCCAGAATTAAGCGGTTTATTATGGATTATGTAGAAAAAAGTGACGCTACAGGCGTTGTTCTGAACATTTCAGGCGGAGTTGACAGCTGTACAATAGCAGCTCTCTCCTCGCTGGCTCTTGGTGGCAGCAAAGTTTTGGGCATATTCTTGCCTGAAGAGGAGACGCAAAGCGCCGATGATGCCAAGCATACCAAGATGGTTGCAGAAAAGTTTGGTTTCGATCTAGAAATCATCGATATCTCATCCCTCCTTAAAGTATGTTATCATTCTCTTCCCATATACGAGGAACAGGACAAGATTAGCAAGGGAAACCTGAAGGCCAGAATGAGGATGGTCTTTCTTTACTATTACGCAAACAGACTTAATAGAATAGTCTGTGGCAGCTCGGACAAATCCGAAACCATGATAGGATACTTCACAAAGTGGGGAGACATCGCCGCCGACATATCCCCTTTAATGGATCTCTACAAGACACAAGTGAGGCAACTGGCACTCTACATAGGCGTTCCTCCAGAAATAGCCAAAAAGCCGTCCACTCCAAGGCTTTGGCCAGGCCAACTGGCAGAGCAGGAACTAGGCATCAAATATGAAACGCTAGACCTAATTCTCTTCGGTCTGGAGCGGTTTATGACACCTAAAGAGATAGCTGAACAGCTTAAGCTGCCCGTAACGCGGGTTGAAGAGATCAGAAAGAGATGGTTAGTCACTGAACACAAGAGGCGCGGACCCTTGACCCCAAAGCTTGCATACAGAACAGTTGGAGCAGATTTTAGAGTCCCTTACACAACACAATAAGCCTTTTCCCATAAGAGATTTTATAAGACTTGTGAGGAGACGTATATGCTAAGGAAGATTAACGTAGCCGTAGCGCAAATCAATTGCAAAGTAGGAGATAAGAAGCATAATATAGATTTGATGAAGAAGCATGCTAAAAAGGCGAGAGAGAAGGGCGCTGACCTTCTCGTCTTTCCTGAGCTTTCCCTTACAGGCTACCAAACTCGCGACCTTACTTATAATCTAGCAGAGAAGATTCCCGGACCATCTGTAAATTCCCTAGAACAGGTTGCAAGAAAGGAAAACATACACATGGTTTTCGGGATGCTCGAGCATAGCGAGAAAACCCGCGGCGTTATTTACAATGCTGCGGTTCTGCTGGGTCCAAGAGGACTTATTGGCAAATATAGAAAGTCGCAACTACCAACGCACAGTGTCTTCGAAGAGAAACGCTATTTCAGACCAGGATACCAACTGCCAGTCTTTGAAACAGACATCGGAAGAGTTGGTCTCACAATTTGCTACGATATATTCTTCCCTGAAATATCCCGCCTACTGAGGTTGAAGGGCGCTCAATTAATCATCTGCATATCAGCATCCCCAGCAGTGCGACGGAAGTTCTTCGAAGTCTTCACGGCTGCCAGAGCCATGGAAAACACGGTCTTTCTGGCTTATACCAACCTAGTCGGTATTGAAGATGGACTACAATTCTGGGGAGGCAGCAGGATAATAGCCCCAAGCGGTCACATTATTGCGCAAGCGAAATATGATGAGGAAGATCTGGTGACGGGTGAAGTTGACTACAGTGATTTGAAACGAATAGAAACCTTTGTCCCAACACTTCGCGACTTGAGACCCGAATTTTTCGACTCATTGAAGACGCATACAGAAGACCTGTGAGGCCTCAACATGGACAAAATCCACATCATCAGAAATGAAGGCTTGGAAAAAGTGCTCATCGCAGTACCTAATAGCCACAAACACCTGCGGATCTGTCTGAAATTGAGAGACGGAACAATTTTAATCTTTCAAGAAGCGACGATAGCAAACATCTCACGAGCATACATCACCCTTAAAACTCATCCTAACATCAAAGCTCAAGAACTGAAAATGAAAGCATTGACGGAAGAACAACGCAAAGAAGGATACGCGACACATCAACTCATCGAAACGTCGAGAGATACCTTCGAAGTCGAGGCAGAACTGGGAGAAATATTAGAAAAGGGTCAAATCCTTACATAAGATCTCCAGCAATCTTTTCTATCCGATTTAACGCTTCCTCTATTTTCTCATACGCTGTGGCATATGAAAATCTTAAGTATCGCTCGCCATGCCTGCCAAAAGCAGAGCCAGGCACGGTCACAACCTTCCCCTTTCTGAGGAGATGCTCTGAAATCTTTTCAGACTGCTTCTCAAATTCTTCTATGTTGACGAACGCATAAAAGGCGCCCTCAGGAATGGAAAAGCTGAAGCCTCCAATTTCATTCAGCCTCGAATGAAGAAGTCGGCGTCGTCTGTCAAACTGCATGACCATTTCCCCCACGAACTTCTGTGGTCCTTCCAAAGCTGCTACGGCAGCGTATTGGGCGGGTCCATTCACACACGCGGTTATATACTGATGAGCATGCATCATGGCGGAGATCAATTTCTCAGGACCAAAAGCGTAGCCAACACGGAGGCCCGTCATGGCATAGGTCTTCGAAAATGAATTCGTAACAATCGTGCGCTCACGCATCCCCGGGAAGGTAGCCAAACAGTGATGCTCGGCGCCGTCATATGTGATCTTTTCGTAAACCTCATCAGAAATCACAATCAAATCACGCTCTACAGCAAGCTTTGCCAGTCTAACAATGTCATCATAGGACAAGACCGAGCCTGTAGGGTTGTTGGGCGTGTTTATGATCATCACACGTGATCTCTCCGTGATCAGTGACATCACAACATCGGCACTAAGCCGGAACCTATCCTTCTCAAACACAGGCATCGAAACAGGACTTCCACCCGCCATCAAGACTCCAGGTTCATAGCACACAAAACCAGGATCTGGAACTAAGACTTCGTCGCCAGAATTTATTAGAGCGAGCAAGGCTAAGAAAATTCCTTCGGTCCCCCCGGCGGTAACCAATATCTCGGAGTTCGGGTCATACGGTAAGCCGTAATCTCGCTTTGCCTTTTCTGCTAGGGCTTCACGTAGTTCGGGAATGCCTGTAGTAGGTGTGTAATGTGTTTTGCCTTCATCTAAAGCTCTTTTGGCTGCCTCGAGAACATGGGCAGGGGGGACGAAATCAGGCTCTCCTATCCCCAGACTTATAACATCAGGAACTCCCTGTGCCAGTGAGAAAAGGCGGCGAATACCAGAGGGTTTAATATTTTTAAATCGACTTGCAATTTCAAAACTCTTTGACACCTTACTTTCCTCAGCCTCTCATCCCCCTTAGGGCATAAAATATTTGTGCTTATTATTCAAAGGTATACTAGAATGTTCGCAATCATAAAAAGATAGTAGAGTTCTCCTGTTCGTATACGAAAATGTATCCTTTCGATACGACTTCTTGGTGAGTAGATTGAGCTTCAAGGAAAAGACTCAAAAATGGCTAAAACGATCTTTGGACGACCCGTTTGTAGGAATGCTGGCAAAAAATAGTCATCTCACAAAAACACAGTTAGAAACTCTGCTAATTGACATTTTAGCAGAAAATGCAACCGAAAAGGCACTAAAATATCAAGAAAAAGCCAAACTACGGCTTTCGACGGTAACGAGGGGCGCTTTCAACAGAACTCTAAGGCAAGCTAGGAAGAACATCATTCGATCGATATACACCATCCTACTGCTCGGATACTTGGGAGTCTTTGAAGATACAAGTCTAAATCCTTACCTAGAAATTGCGAGCAAACTCAAAACGTACATAGCTTCCTATAGAGAAATCTTAAAAAATAGAGGTGCGAACGATGAACATTTGAAAATCGTGAGCAAACTACATGAAGAATTAGAAGCCAGTCTAGAACAACTTTCTAAGCCAAAGACTCTTTCAACAAAACTGTGATATCACAAATCACGCTAATGCGCCACTCAGACTAAGCCAAAAAAGCTCGATTTCACTAACGAAATCGGAATCGGAGTGAAAAATAGCCAGATTTCCCGTGAAATCAGAATTTGACGAACCATAACTTTTGGATCTTTAGACTCTCGCTGTAAGACAATGTGATGTCACATATCACAATAACAACATTATCACCGACGTCTACCGTAATGCTTAAGTTAGTTTATGTGATATTCGTGATGTGATATGTGGATCACACGCATCACACTTGAATCACGTTTTCAACGGATCAAGATTTGGGGGTCTCTCAATGTTTGATTTGCTTTTGTTGGCCTCGTTTCTTCTGTTCGCCGTGATTGTAATCGCGTCGGTCTTGTATTATAAGCGGATAAGACAGCTTCGCCAGAAGTATGAGGAGGCCCGTGATGTTGTGGGTGATATAGTCGTTAGTTTCAACAGCCAATTGCAGAGGTATGAAGATAAACTCGAGGCTATATCGCATAGGAATACAGTGCTTTCCTCGGGCCATGACAGAACGAGAAGTGAAGTGAAAGAACACGGTGAGCAACTAAAGAAGATCGTTAGCAGAATCAATGTTTTTTCGGCGATTGAGCGAAAAGTTCCAGCAAAGATTCAGGACGCAAACAGAAGATTAGAGAGCCTAGCGGCATCACAGAAAGAGATTGCAGAGAAGATTGAAGAACTTGAGAGGTTTAAAGAGAAGATTTCAGCGGCACCCAAAGCAGAAAAAACCAAAGTAGAGGCCCCTATCCCTATCAAGAGAGAGAAGGCCCTGGCTCCGCTCACAGAGACAGAGCTTCGTGTACTGGAAATCCTTGCTGAAAACGGTCCAAAGACCGCTCCCAAGATTAGAGACGAAATAGAACTCACAAGGGAGCACACAGCACGCTTGATGAAGAAGCTCTACGAGGAGGGGTACCTGGAGCGGGGTGTACAGAAGATTCCCTACACCTACCGCATAAAAAAAGAGATGTTAAAAATCCTAAGAAAGCAAGCTTAACATCACAATTCCATCGCTTTACCCGCTCGCCGAATCGTTCTAAGCCGCTCATCCATTCTGGAGAGCGTTCTTGACTCAGGCAGTTCGTATCCAACTTTTTCCCGTTCCTCCAGATATTCGGGATAGTGAGTCACCTTTATCGGGACTGAAAACCGAATCTTCGGCTCTGAGATTAGCAGTGCTTCTCCCACATCAAGCATCTTTATCTCCGTATCGCTGTACTCCAGATAAGGAGTATTCTCAGTGAGCCATCTTCTATCTCGACGTAGCTCAGTCTTCATCAGCACTTTTGTCCACAGCTCCGCGAACACATCAAAGTTTATTCGCGAAGGTCTTGGCGTCACCGCGTTGAGCCCAACCCTGTACTTGCGGTATGTTAGGGCAATGTCAGAAAATATTGTTTTGGGCAGATTCGGATCCAAGAATTCATGAGCCTCCTCAAGGGTTATCAGCAGTGTCGGAAGCTTTTTCCAAGCCTCATAGTTCCCTTCCCACATCCATTTATAATGGAGCGCCACACTGGAAGCCGTCAGGCAGGTGATTCTACGCTGCTCGTCCGAGCTGATTCCAGAAATGTCAACAAGACAGGTTATACCCTTTCTCAGGTTCTCGACGACATTATCAATAAAATTGTACTCAGAAGGCGGGAATAATTTCTGAGGAAGAGATGATAGCCTGATCATAAGCGCTTCTATCACGGTTCTCTGCTTGTAACCAGCGATCTTGGCCACCCCAGGGTAGCCATCTGTCCCATAGGCGTCCCGTGACTTCTCTATCCATGCCCTACCTAGCCTCTTGTAGAGTCTCTGAGCAAGCCTAAACTGGGGAAAACCCATGTCTGGAAACAGTGTTCGAAGCTTCCCAGGACGAATTGTCGCGAGACCGACACACATCTTACCCTCCCTAGCAGAATAATAGTGGACCTTGCCGTGAAACAGGGGATGATCCCGAAGACCTCTCTGTGGCTTTATCCCCTTACCGGCAAGCAGCTGACCTGCAAAATCGAAGATGAGGGCTACAGTTCTCGGACTATGATCGATAATTTGAGCATTCAACATCAACTCACAATTTGTTTTTCCAGATCCAGTCATCCCGAACATGCCCATCATGAGGGGAATGGCCTCAACATCGACGCCCACAGACCCGATCAGATGCTCTCCTGAGCGCAAATGCCCAATCTCCAATTCTCCTGCGATCCTTAAATCCGAACAGTCTTCCGGACTGGCAGTGTACACTTTGCTCTTGTAATCAGGGTTGAAGGTGGGAGAATGGATTCTTCCGGCTTTCTTTTCCAGAAAGAGAATAGCCTCCACGCTTCTGTAGCTGGAGTATGGGCCGAAGGCCTCTTTTCCCTCTGCCTCGCGAAGCTGCTCCCGGGTCTCCAGTGTAGATTTGCTCTCAGCATTCACAACCCTTGCATAAAAGCTTCTGTGCCCTGCGTCTATTCTAACAATCTGACCAAAGGAGATGTCAGTTTCTTGATTGAGGAAGAAGAAAACTCGATCTCCATGCACCTCACGGATGAAACCTATCGGCTCAGACATGTTTGACCAACTCCCATCTGAAGGGATACTTCACACCATGAAGTTCATCGGCGAAGTTACATGAAAACTCCTCTCTACGGAGAACATCTAATAAACTAGCATTTGCGAGCGTCTCCTCAACCTCATCGTAATAATGAAGAAGCTTGGAGTCAGAGGGAGCGGAGAAGTCATGAGCAAGCCAGAGAGTGACTGGATAACCGAGACATCTTGGATCCTCTGAGATAAAGGTAAGAGGAGAGAGCAGATGGTCTATTTTATCGTGGGAAAGATACTCCATTATGTCGCAACGAAATATGCGTGGACTATCTTCAGATAACTTCACCACTGAGACGTCACCGTACAGACTTTTGTCTTTGTTCGCCTTTCTGATTGGATGGTAGACCCAAGTCTCGTAGGGGGAAAGCATGCTCGTAGTAGCTATGAAGTCCCTACCTTTTTCATCGTGAAGCATTGGGGAATTCTTGCTTATAGCTAGGAGGTTGATTCCCTCCTTCTCACATTGCTCGTAAAGAGAGACACGAAATTTTCTTTGCCCGCCGAAGTAGCCACCCCCATCCAGAAGAAGATACCTACTACGAGCATTTAGATACTCGTGGTAAAATGTCTCGCTTCCGCCTCGAAGAACGCGCAAAGCCATTTGACTTTCTAACTCGATCCTAAGGTCGGTCAGAAAATTACTACGAGTACGCGCATTGCCAATAACAGTACACACTCGTTCCTCAAAGTCCCAATCTACGTCACGCTCTTTAACCGATGCATATGCAACACGCATGAGGTAAATTCCCCAGTTATTTGCCCGTTTTAATGTCCTCGTAGAGCAATCAACAGCAAGAAAATGGCCATTGTAATGGTTCAGTTTTTTTAGAGACCGTATCTTGGACCTTTCAGGTTTGACCGCTATCAGAGGTTCTGACCGTACCTCGTGAAACCCAACTGCTCGTCCTTTTTCGATGTATTCACCGAGTTTCTTCCTCATCTCGACCAGGTCTTTTATGATGGCGTCTTCCATTAAGCATCCTCCAAGGGAGTATACTCTCTGTACAGCTACAGAATGTGAAGCGACTTATTACGTTTCATAGGTTATTAATGCTCTCAGTAAACAACATAATTCAGTTAAAGTTGAGGCTCCAACCCCTTGGTTTCCACTGGACTCATACTGGTACAGAGGGTCTAAAACAAGGTTTTCGTAAAAAATTCTACAAAGACTCTAAACGGCTCTACAGTAATTTTTAAATAAGTTTCATCGAATGAGGTTTTAGAGTCTATTCCTTTTAGAGAAAGGAATCTCCTTTTCCCTATAATCTATTCTCTATTCCATAGGAAACGTAGGGGTGCGCCCGTTAAGTTGATGCGTGAACGATTGATGTTACCTTGGTTTTGTTTTAGCTTTTTGTGTTTTCCGTTTAGTTTTTTGGATGAGAGAGTTTATCATTTAGATATATACAGTGGTGTAGTCCAGCTTGTAGAAATCGCTACTACGTTGAAGAGGAGAAAAGCGGAGTGAAGCAAAATGGACGAAACCACGGTGCTCGACGACGTTTTTAATCGGTTCTTGAGTGGCGCGAGTCTTTTCTGGGATAGAGAAGTATTACGGCATGACTACATACCTGACAAACTTCCTCACCGAGAGGGGCAGATCCGTTACTTGGGTGAAATAGTTGCTCCTGTTCTTCGGAGCGCTCGATGCTCAAACATCTTCATTTATGGTAAGACAGGCACCGGAAAAACCGCTGCAATAAAATATGTTTTGTGTAAACTGGGTGATAAAGCTGAGGAACTTGAAGCCCCCGTAAGGACATGTTATGTAAACTGTAGATTGGCTGGGACGGAATATAGGGTCCTGTCAAGTTTGTGCAGTGCCCTGGGCGTGGACGTTCCCTTCACTGGCTTGGCCGTGGGAGAGGTTTTTGACAGGTTTAGGGAAGGCTTGGATTCGAATAAGATTCTCTTCTTGCCAGTATTGGATGAGATAGACTGTCTGGTGAAGACACGTGGTGACGTCCTGCTTTATGAACTGACTAGAATAAACGAAACCCTCCGCTCAAGTAGAACGTCAATCATTGGAATTTCGAACGACCTTCGATTCAAGGAATTTCTTGATCCTAGAGTGTTGAGCTCCCTCAGTGAAGAGGAGATAGTTTTCAGACCGTATGATGCGGCTGAACTCCGTGATATCCTCCGGGACCGTGCCCGATTAGCCTTCTATGATGGCAAGGTGCTAGACGGCGCCGTCAGTTTGTGCGCTGCATTAGCCGCAGCGGAGCACGGAGACGCAAGAAGAGCCTTGGATCTTCTCCGTGTCGCTGGAGAGGTTGCGGAGCGTGAGGGTGCAGAGGCTGTGGCGGAGGACCACGTACGGCGAGCAGAGAAGAGAATCGAGCATGATCGGGTCATGGAGGCTGTTAGAAATCTTCCGTCTCACTCAAAACTTGTGTTGTGCAGCGTTTACCTGTTAAGCAAAGCAGGAGTCAACTTCGCTATTACAGGCGATATCTACGAAATCTACTGTGAATTCTGTGGTGAGTGTGGACTTGCACCGTTGACTCAAAGGCGTGTAAGTAGTCTGGTGAATGAATTGGATGTAATAGGACTGTTGAATGCTAGAGTGGCCAGCATGGGACGGTACGGGCGGACTAAAAAGATTCGCTTGGCTGTGGCACGTAGTCTTATTAGAGGAGCCTTTGCTACTGATGATAGGCTGAGGCGTCTGACGATTTATGCCCCCAAATGTTTGGCAGAAATCTCGAGTGGTAGGCGTTGAAGACGGAGGGTTCTCAAGAGAAGCTGATGTTCAGAAAGCTCTGCTCGTCTCTGTTTTTCTTCACGGGATATCAATCATTGATTTTCAAATGACCGACATTGAAGTGGATGGCTTAGATGCTACTGAGAAATTTAATTGTATGCTCCGCCGATGGTCATTTGACAGCGTTATCTTGGCGGGAGTTTCCTATGCGGGTTTCAATTTGATAGATCCCAACGTCGTCTTTGAGTCTTTTGGGAAACCGGTCATTGTTGTAGCGCGGACAAAACCGAACAGTAAGGCCGTGAAGGGTGCTTTGCTTCGGCACTTTGAAGATTGGGAGACCCGTTGGGCAGTTGTGGAGAAACTTGGACGCGTTTATGAGATCGTTTCTGTGCCAAATGAACCGCCGGTATACGCTGAGATAATTGGAGCTGATCTAAGGTGGGCGCGCAACTTAATGCGAAGGTTGTCTGTGTGTTGCAGAATTCCTGAACCAATACGCGTGGCTAGGCTTATCGCACGAGGACTTACGCCTAAGCTGTGGAAAAGTTGATAGGTGTGACTTCCAACGTCTGGAGATTCACAAGTGGTATAATTCCCGGAGTGGGAGTAAGCCCCATCTCCTCTTGAAACTTGGTTTGCTTTTGCCAAGCACCTGAATTGATCAAGAGGGTTCCTCGGTACGATTCGTATCCTAGGACGTGTACGTGTCCGCAATGTAAGATGTCTGGCGACCTCTCTATCACCATGAAGTCTCTCTGTTCCGGTGCTATTGGAGTTTTCCCCCCGTAGACAGGTGCCAAGTGTCTGCTCTGCAAGAGGAGTTTCATGGCTTTCTCAGGTGCGTTGAGGTTGACATCAGAGGCGACTGAGACGATGTCGTCTAGGCTACGTCCGTGATAGAGGAGGAGTTGTACGTTGTGGAGGCTGATGGTGCACGGGTTTCCCAGAGAGTATACCTTCCTCGTCTCATGAATGGGGTCCGCGTAGTTCTGCGGTATAGCTGGCTGAGGAAGTGCCTTTCGAGAAGCGTCGTGGTTTCCAGGTATTATTATTAGTTCTATATAGTCTGGGATTTCTTCGATGAATTTTGACGCCATTCTGTACTGCTCATAGATGTCCTGTATGACCAACTCTTCTATCTGCTTCGGATAAACTCCTATCCCATCCACAACATCGCCGGCGATAACTACGTACTTTACGTGGCTTGCTAATTTCTTCAATTTCGGGTTTCCGAACTTCCCGTTTAGCCAGAGCAGGAAGCGATTGAAGGCTTCTTTCATGAACATCTTGCTTCCAATGTGTAGATCTGATATAAGTGCGGCATAGACTGGCATCGAAGCCCCTTTTGGTTTTCTTTGTGGTGTGTCTGGCCAGATGATGTCCTTCGCAACAAGCAATTCATTTCGTGCCTTGACTGCAGCTATGCAGACAACTTGGTCCAACATTAGTTCTCGTGCCTTCTTCATTGTCTTCCGATCCTTGTCTGGAGACACAAGCACGGTAGCGCTAGAGTTCAGGTCTTCAACTCTCAGAAAAAGTCTCTGTTTGCTTTCTCTTTTCTCAGTTATCATACTGATGATCTTAACCTTTGAATTGACTGGAGCCTTAAGAGCATCTGATATGCTAGATGCGTCCTTCGCGTCCATCCTCCGCCTTAGAATTTTCTCTATTCTCTTGAAGCGGTCTCGAAAATAGTCCAGATACTCTTCAAGGGTGCCGGTCTCACAAATTTCTTCGGTGGGGTCTTCCAATATCTTTATGTCTGTATCGATGTCCTTTGCAATGGCGTGGAAGGTTCCTTCTTGCTTCAAGAAGGGGGTGCGGAGGTAGCGCTAGAGGCGGCTTCTCCTGTATGATTTCTGGGAGGGCTTCTTTTGCTACCTCTTCTAGGAGATCTCTGTTTATGAAGAGGGTTTTTTCGGAGGCGGTCTCCAGTTTTTTGATGGCTTCCTCCATCAACTTAATTGGGTCTTCTGTTTTGGAGAGGATGTTTAGGAAGTCGAAGGCTTTTTTGTCTAATTGGTATCCTGCCTCTATCGTAAGTGACACAGCTCTTTGAAGCCTCTCGCTCACAGCCTCGGTTTCCTCCAGTCAGCCTTTGCAGAATGGCGATATACTATCTTGGGCGCTGTCTTTTCTGCTTTTCCTCAGAAGTGAAGGTGTGCGGTTGGTGCCGCTGAGTGTATACCTATTGTGAAATCTTGCTATATTTTGGCATTGAACCAGAGCTTATGAATAGCACATTCTTATTTGGATGCGTCAATATTCTATTGAGGGTCTATCGTGGAGCTTCGTAAGGTTCAGAGGACAAGTAGTGGGTCTTTCTTTGTCTGTCTGCCTAAGAATTGGGCTGAGCGGGTGGGGCTTGGTCGTGGTTCCCTTGTAGCTGTGGCCGAGTTGGCTGATGGTCGTTTGGCTGTTGATCCTAAGTATGGTGTTGAACGTGAGCCTCGGGTGGTGGTCATCAGACCTTCTCCTTATCTTGATCGTGAGATTACTGGTAAGTATCTGTTGGGTTATGATGTTATCAGGATCGTAGCTGAGGACGGTATTAATCCTGCTGATCGTGAGTGTGTTAAGCAAGCTTCGAGTGATTTCGTTGGTTTGGAGATTGTGGAGGAAGATTACTCCAAGATCGTGTTGCAGTGTTTGTTGGAGCCTTCCGCCTTTCCTCCTGAAAAGATTCTGAGGCGGGAGTATTCCATTGCTGCGGATATGCATAGAGATGCTGTGAGGGCTTTTGTTGCTGGTGATATGCATTTGGC
>JABAOH010037967.1_pt2 | contig 16094 bp, 16 predicted proteins | sample 7062181 | NCBI WGS metagenome assembly JABAOH01 (sample SAMN14538630, study PRJNA623070) | marine sediment metagenome | biome: marine biome [ENVO:00000428]; feature: marine pelagic biome [ENVO:01000023]; material: deep marine sediment [ENVO:00002113]; isolation source: pool of 5 deep marine...
ATATATATACCACATCGTAGTACATACTGTCAAACTCTTTTCTAAATTTTTATTAGATAGGGTGATCTGAAGGTGGCCTGCCTTTTTTGTCTAACAAAGGTGAAGAATACAAGATGAATCAGGCAATTTAGGCGAAAGCCTAAAGGTTAAAGATTTGAAACGCAATTCGATAGTTCTGGCCAGGGTGGTAACGATCTAATACAGTTAGCAAGGGTCGCACACCTCAGTACGTGTGCGTTATACGCGGAAGAAAGTGCCTCTAGCCTTACCCAGGAAGGAGTAGAGCGTAACTCCTGGATTACGAACTCATTCAAAACCCCGAGATTAACCCGGCAGTTTCTAAGAAGAATTCGCTTAAGGCCTTATGGNNAAGGCCTTATGGATGTTAAGCGTCTCGTAAGTTTGCTTCAAGGTGACCCCAAAGAACCAGAACCACGCCCCACACGCTGCTTGCTCACCAGGGAAGGCCACACAGATCAATCGGCCCCGGAGGCCATACTCTTTGTCCGCACTGATATACCATCGTAGCCCCGGGGTACAACCGTTTTCCCGATGGCTGCGAAAACCAGGTTGGTCCTTTGACCCGCTTCCAGCCGACCCTAGCATAGACTGGGATGATCTCATCTCGACACAGGAGCAAAGCAAACTCACGTCCCAAACTGCGCTCGATGAACACAACCGCCTCTTTGAGAAGGGCACTTGCGACCCCGCGACGTCGCCATTCCGGATGAGTGATGACGCCAGCTATCCCACCCACTTGAACGCGTCGCTCAGCAATCGAAACAGTGCGCTTAAGGATGCCCAGACAACCGATCAGCTCGTGATCGTTCCGGCCCAACACATACCAATTCAGAGTTCCCCACGCCCACTGATAAGGGAGGTGACCGAATTGCTTTTGGAACCATTCCTCCAATTCTCCCAGCTGTTCTGAGGAAAGATCGCTCTTAGCGTAAGTCTCTATCTCGAGTTTCATAGAACTGCTCTGGGTGATCACCTGTGACGGCTAAATATTGTTGTCCAAAAAACCTTCTGTGCAATCAAATAAGCATTGAAGAATAACTTTTTTTTGTGAGAGTTTCCTGCTTTAGAAAAAACTCCATTAAATATGAGGCAAATTCTCAGGCGTGCCTGAAAAGAGAAATTCGGGTCTTGCCTTTGATTGGATCCATTAGAACAACAAAATAGGGAAACTTTAAGACGAATCCCAGATTTTTTCCCATATTGTTGGTGAATCATGGAGACTTCTTCTTGCTTGGAGCACATCTCAAGGCGGGTTAAACCTCCAACCGTAATGGTTGCATCTAAATGTACATAGGGACGCATTTAGGCCATCATAAATACTTAACAAACAAAACCCTGTCCTGCCCGGGGCCATCATAGTTTCGACGGACAAAGTTCTTGTTCGGAGATTTGGCTGGTGGCTCAATTTCAGACCCCATTCGCCCATGAAAAGATAGTGTACCTGTGTTGACTGGCGAGGTGATACAGCATATAATCCACCCTCGATTGCGAACAACGTCGAAAAAACGCTCATACAGCGTTCGCCCGGCAACAGTTTTCCTGGAGCTGGGACGGACACCGACGAAGTAGATGTGGGCTTTGTCAGCAAGAGTTTGTGGCAGAAAACTAACAAAGAAGCCTACAGGTTTTTATATTGCTCAGCCACAAAACTGGTATCCCGAAAGTGCACAAAGAAAACTTTGGGCAACATATCGGCCATTGAACGTCCGCCCCACCAATCATTCAGGACAGCAATGATGGGACCATAGTCAGAAGGTTCTGCATGCCTAATAGCAGTCATATAATCACTCATCTGTTGGCGAGCTAGCCCGGCCTATCTAGAAAAACTCTACATAAACCTTGTATTAAAAGAATCGCTGAATGAATGATTGCCTGACTCTTCAAGAACTGCAGTTGCCCCGCACCAAGATTTCTTCAAGCTCTACGGATCAGGTAAATCCAAAAAATCGCGGAATGAATAGCACCAGATCTGGAACATAAGTGATTAAAAGGAGAACAGCTATTTGTACTACGATGAAAGGCCAGATTTCCCTCATCAGTTCTTCGAGTTTGATCCGTGCGATTGAGCTCGCCACAAAGATGCAGGTCCCTACCGGCGGAGTGTTTAGCCCGATCAAGAGGTTTAAGGTTACCACAACCCCAAAGTGAAGGGGATGAATCCCGAACATATCCGCTACCGGTTTCAGGATCGGAACCATGATGAAGATGGCCGGAACCGTATCAATAAAGGTCCCGATAAAAAGGAGAATCAGGTTGGTAAAAAGAAGGAAGACGAAAGGGCTCGATGAGATGGAAGTAAAAAAACCGAGGAGGATTTGAGGGACGTTTTCTAAGGTGAGGATCCAACTCAGAATGTTCGTGGTTGCACAGAGAAGGAAAACTACTGCGGAGATTTTGGCGGTATTCATAAAAATGGCCGGAAGTTCAGAAATTTTCAGGTTACGGAAAACAAAGAAACAGACAATGAAGGCATACGCAACGGCTACCGCCGCAGCTTCGGTAGCCGTGAAGGCCCCGCTGAGGATCCCCGCAATGATGATCACAGGCATGAACAGGGCGAGAACGGAGTTTTTTACCGTAATGAAAATCACCTTCAAAGGGATCTTCTCCATGCGCTTAGGGTAATTCCTTCGCCTGCTTATGATGTAAGCCACGATCATAAGCCCGAACCCCACTAGAAACCCTGGAATGTAACCTGCCAGGAAAAGAGCCGCTATGGAGATCCTTCCTGCAGCCAGGGCATAGAGGACCATAACCAGACTGGGAGGGATAATGGGGCCAATCACGGATGAGGCCGAGGTCACCGCGGCACTGAAGTCGGCAGGATATCCCTCCTCCCGCATGGCAGGGATAAGGATTGATCCGATGCAGGTGGTATCGGCAGTGGCCGATCCTGTGATCCCGGCGAAGATCATACTTACCACAATATTCGATTGAGCCAGGCCTCCACGAATGCCTCCGACAAAAACATTAGAAAGCTGCACAAGTCCCTGGGTTATCTGGCCTCGGGTCATGATCTCCCCGGCGAGGACAAAGAAAGGGATGGCCATTAGAGGAAAACTATCTACCCCCTGGAACATCCGGATAGATACCATTGTGAGTGGGAATGTACCCCCCGCAAGGATTCCCCCGACTGCGCAGACTGCGATGCTAAAAGATATTGGCATTCCGATGGCAAGGGTGAAGAGGAAGAGAGCGACAATAACGGTTAGGACCATTGTGTCTCCAAAGAATCACGTGTTCCATTACCCTTTCTTGATATCGTCGAATAGAAACTTGATTACCACTATCATCATCAAAAACCCAGAAGCGGGCATAGAGGCGTAAGGAATGGCGGTGGAGATCACCAAGGTTGGTGTGTACTCATCGGCCACAGCGATGGTACTCTCCACACCCTTCACCACCATAATGAGCAGGAAACCCAGCATGAGAAGGTGTGAAATAATGTCAAAAATCCTTGCGACCCTCTTTGGGAATTTCTGCATTACAAACTCCAATCCAATGTGCCCCCCCTCGATGAGAGCATAGAAGCTAGCGAGGAATATGGACCAGATCATCAACATGCGGGCAAGCTCTTCAGGCCAGATAAGAGGTCGATTGATCACGTAGCGAAAGAAGACTTGCAGGATGATCGAAATCGTCATCCCGGCGAGTAGAAGGATGATGCTGCCTTGGAGGAATCGATCTACCCCCTTGAGGAAAAAAGCCACAATCCTCCTTGCCGTAGGTGTTAGTATTTCACTCGGGATCACGGGTCTATGTTCACCTCCCTGAAACTCTCCTCAATGATGTTGACGGATACATTTAGCGCTTTCTCAAAACGACAGCGCAAGATATCTTCACCCTTATCTTACCCCTCCTCGGTTTATGGCTACATCGCGTTTTCCAGCGCTCCCATTATTTTTTTAATTCATCCTGGATCTGGCTAATTTGGTCTTCTTACCTGCGACAACCCCAATGCTCGCCGTAATCCCGAGCCCCTACAAAGGGGGATGCGGATTTTTGAGGCTTAGGAGGGATATCCCTCCTAAGCCTACTATTTTACCTATTTTCCGGCTCTTATTTTATGGGTCTTCCCTCAGCAGCGATCTCCTGCTCAATCTCTTTTACCACACCGAAGGCCTCATCAACGAGCGCCGGATCAATTTGGGTCTTCAACCACTTCACCACAGGAGGCTGCGAAGCCTGCTTAAAGGATTTTTTCTCCTCTGGGGTGAGGGTAGTCACCTGCATCCCCTGCTTCTTCAGAAAGCCAAGGGATTCCACGTGTGCCTCATAAGCCCTTCCCCCAGTCTCCACGTAGGTCTCCAGATGGGCCCCTGTAATAATAATCTCCTTTAAGTTTTCGGGAAGGCTCTGCAAGAACTTCTCACTGACAAGCATGGAATTGATTCCCAGGACATGCTCGTCCACTGTCAGATGTTTCTGAACCTCGTAGAACTTCTGATCGGCGATGACGCCCACCGGGTTCTCCTGTCCATCTACTGTACCCTGTTGGAGGGCGGTGTAGAGTTCGGTGAAGGATATAGGAGTCGCTCCAGCACCCAGCGCCCGAACGAATGTGACAAAGAGAGGGGTCTCCATGACTCTAATTTTTAGGCCTTTTAGGTCAGCGGGTGACTTTATCGGCCTCACATTGTTTGTGAAACAGCGGAAGCCGTAGGACGCCCCTGCGAGAAAACGGACCCCGGTATGCTTAATCAGCCCGGCGTTGATTTTTTTCTGGAAAAAGTCGCTCTTATAGAACCGCATACCCACCTCTTCGTTCGGGAATAGGTAGGGAATGGAGACGATGAGGAAAGGTTTGTAAAAACTCGCCATTGCACCCTCGTCACCCTGGGCGATGGGATAGGCTCCTAGCTTCACGCCTTCGAAGAGCTCTCGCATCCCCCCCAGTTGACCTGCTGGGTAGAGATCGACTTTGATCTGCCCTCCGCTTGCCGATTCAACATAATCTTTGAATACCCGCCAACCCTTGTCTAGAGGAGTCCCGACTGGCTCCACGTGACCAGCCTTAATCACATACTCCTTTGCGGTAACCATCCCCGAGAATAATCCCACCATTGCAATCGTGCAAAGGCTGATGAGGAGCAACGATAAGGTTCTGGTCTTTAGCATCCTCTTTCTAAGTTCCATTGGTTTTCTCCTTTCTTGATAATCAGAGTAGACAAACCGAATTTTTGCATCAAAATTCGCCCTCACTGTTATTTTCTCACCCCCCCTCAAACTGAATAATTCCCTTCTTTTTACTCCTCCTTTCCCATCCTTTGTTAAAAAAAGGATGATATAATTAATTAATTTAGCTAACACGTCTCTCCTAGATCATAGCGTCTTTTTTACATCTTTCATTGCAGCTTCGATTCGCTCAAGAACCTGCTCAATGTCTGTTTCGGTATGGGCGGCTGAATAGCCATGGTGGCTGGCCTTCCCCCAACTATCACAGAAGAGAACCCCGTGCCGGAGAGCGGCTGAGAAAAACTTGCGCCCCAATTCGTCGTCGCTCTTGGCTGCTATCCTATAGTTGGTCACCTCTTCTTCGATTCCAAAATAGATCCCGAACCTGGACCCAAGACCCTGAACCCTTCCGGGAACCCCAGTATCCCGAAAGATCATATCAAGTCCGGAGTATAGTTGATCAGCCAGTTTGTAGATGTGATCATAGAACCCGGCAGAGCTTATCTCCTCCAGGCATGCCTGTGCAGCCATGATGGGAATGAGGTGCCCGTTGTAAGTGCCGCTATGCTGACAATTCCCAAGAGGCTGTAAATGCTCCATGATCTCCCGCTTCCCCGCAAAGACGGAAAGGGGAGTCCCCCCGGCGACAGATTTCCCAATTGTGCAAAGATCCGGCGTAACCCCGAGATACTCCTGCCCACCGCCGGGACCAGTCCTGAAGGCAGAGAGGACCTCATCATAGATGAGTAGTATATCATTATTTTTGGTGATCTCTCTGATTGCATTTGCATATTCCCTCGTGGGTACAATGCAGCCTGCATTATAGTTGATTGGCTCCATAATCACCGCAGCAAGTCTATCCTTATGCTTCTTCACCGCTTTCTCAAACGCAGCAAGGTTATTGAAGGGGACGACTATTAGGAGATCGGAAATTTGCCTTGGAACACCACCGGACTGAACGTAGGGTATAGGGCTGTCTGGTGAACCTGCTTTTTCAACGGGCGGGGAGTAACTGTACATCAGGTAGTCGTGATACCCGTGGAAGTGGCCTTCAAATTTGAGGATTACCTCCCTGCCAGTAAATTCCCTGGCAAGGCGAATGACATGCATGGTTGATTCGGTTCCGGAGCAAACGAAGCGCACCATTTCCGCGCAGGGAACCAATTCGGAAATCTTCTTTGCTACCTGACTATGGTATTCGGTCTCGTATGAACAGATGATACCCATATGGAGGGCTTTCTGAATGGCAGCCTTGATCTTGGAGTTATTGTGTCCGAGGATAGTTGCCCCGTGAGACATATGAAGGTCAATATATTCATTCCCGTCGACGTCGTAGACCTTTGAACCTTCTCCTCGCTGAATGTAGAGTGGATATCCCAGGGATCTACACATCCTGATAGAGGAACTAACCCCTCCAGGCATGTAGTTCCTGGCAAATTCATACAGGTTGATATTCTTTTCCTGCTTCATGGAAAACCTCCCTAAGGGCATTTGCCTTAATTACATCCCAATTTGGTTGGCATTGATCGGACGTATAGCATACAGCCCACCTCCTGTCAATAGCAGTAGTAAATAGTAACCGCGTCAGTAAGAAATTATTCAGATCCAAATGGATCTGTGCTAGAATAATGTCCATCTGGCTGCGGTATCCATCATGTCCGGCATAAGCGCGGCGACACAGGGTTCCGCCATTGCGCAACCCAGGACATCGGTATTTTTCGATCCTTTGCCAACATGACGATCTTGTACCCGGCGGATTAGTCTTAAGAACTTCTTGATTGAAAACTTGTAACCGAGGCACTGCGCGATCGAGAACGTGGTTTGTTGGCCCTTACTTCCATGTGAGGAAGAAACACCCGATTGGGTTTGGAAAGTAAGTAAAATAGAAGGGAGGATTTCAATAATGAAACAAAGTTATTTCTCTATCCACGCAGAAGATAGGGATTTCGTGTCGGAGAACTACCTGAAGAACATCATTCTTGATTATAGGCAAATGAAGCATTGGGTGAAAGATCCATTTATTGTCATCGAAGCTGATGGAGTCCGATTTAAGGATATCAATGGGAAATGGTATTTAGACGGATTATCCGGAGTTTATTCGGTCAATGTGGGCCACCAGAATAAAAGAGTCATCGAAGCCATGAAAACGCAGCTTGACTCTTTTGTCTTTTCCCCTCCCATGCATGGTACTAACATTCAAGCAATCAGACTCGCAAATTTGCTTTCTGAAATCGCCCCTGGAAATCTTAAACGGATCAAACTCTTGAGCGGCGGGTCAGAGGCAAACGAGGCTGCCATGAAGATGGCCAGACAGTACCACAGATTGACCGGCAATCCTGGAAAATACAAAATCGTTTCTTTCTACGATTCCTACCAAGGGGCCACAATGGGAGCTTTGGCCGCGACTGGAGGGAGATGGTGGAAAAAATACTGTCAACCTTTGGCAGAAGGATTTATTCATGTTCATTCCCATAATTGTTACCGATGCCCCTTTGATCATGAGTATCCTAATTGCGGCTTAGTTTGTGCGAAGGTTGTCGAACAAACCATTGAAAAAGAAAATCCTGATACCATTGCGGCAATGATTATCGAGCCAATTATCCAAATCCAGGGGTGCATGACACCTCCAAAGGAATACCTTCCTATGATTCGTGGGATATGCTCGCGGCACAACATTATCCTGATTTACGACGAAATCATTACGGGGTTTGGGCGAACAGGCGAACTTTTTGGCGCCATAACATTCGACGCGATTCCAGATATTATCGTCTGTGGGAAGGGAATGAGTAGCGGCTACGCGCCTCTCGCGGCCTGTTTAATTGACGAAAAAATTATGGATGCCTTTTGGTCCGACTCAGAAGAGATTTTCTTTGAACATGGGCACACTTATGGCTGTCATCAGCTAGCTGCTACCGCAGGGATTGCCGCAACAAGAGAACTTCTGGAAAGAGATCTGCCCGGCAATGCCAAGCGCCTGGAAGGTTACGTCAAAGACAAGCTGGAGCGCCTGGATGATAAGTTCGGGATATTTGGGGACATTAGGGGGAAAGGATTGATGGTGGCGGCCGAACTTGTTCGTAACAAAACAACCAAGGAGTCTTTTCCTGCTGAGATCAAAATCGGAAAAACAATAGCTGAGACCTCCCTGAAAAATGGGCTTCTTCATAGAGCGGAGCCCCATTGGTTTTCGATCGCTCCACCGCTCATTGCGACTAAGGAGGAGATCGCTGAGATTTTTGTGAAACTGGAAAAAAGCATCGAGGAGGTTTTGAAAACGATTTCCTGAGGAAAAACGGAAAATGTGAAAACAGTCTTACAATTTTCTCCAGGCAAGAACCACAGGAGGGAGTGCGAAAACGGACAAAGTGAAGGCGAAATTTGATTTCTGCCAAGTTGGCATTGCGACAAAGGATTTGGATAAAACAATCAAGGAATCCGAAGACCTTTATGGATTTCAAGCCTTTCGTTGTAGCGGCGCCACACTATATAGATACTTACGTTAGGTGGAAAATCTGCAGAGTTCAAGATAAAAATCGCCATTTATTGAGCTACGGACCACGTAGATATTATGCTGATCGAGGTTAAGGGAGGTAACACGATCTATGACGAATGGCTGAGAGAAAAACGAAGAGGGGCCCCATCATTATGGCTTGTGAAATTGAGGATACCGAGGCATGGATAGAATATTTTAAAGGCAAGGGAATTTTAAACCTCCTAAGCGAGGAGTTCTGAATTGAGAAGGTGATATATTCTAGAAAGCTGAAGAGTCTATTGAATACATCGTGAGGCTAATCGAACCATGGTAAAGACACTCTAACTTCAAAGTATAAGGTTAAAAAAATAATCTCAAAACGTATCAGGTTTAATTACTAGATGGAAGGGTGGATTCGGTATTTTTCAATGGAGGGCAAATTATGAAACTTGCATTTCCAACTCATAGGGATCGTTCCGGTAGGACCATCGGGGAAGAAGAGTGGTTAGAAGTTCAAGAGGTTCTACGTTCTGGTACTTTGGCTTATATTTATGGGAAGAAGGTTCGAAAGTTTGAATTAGCATTTGCCGAGAAGTTTGGAGTGCCCTATGGGGTAGCTACAAGCAGTGGTACCGCTGCTCTCCATGCGGCATTAATCTACCTGAATACTGAGCCAGGGGACGAGATAATTGTATCTCCGATTACCGATATGGGAACAGTAATTCCGATACTTTACCAGGGCAATATTCCTGTATTTGTCGATATAGATGAAGAAACTTTCAATATTGATCCCACGCTTATAACAAACTATATGACTCCCAAGACAAAGGCCATAATTGTCACCCATATATTTGGAGCCCCATGTGACATGGATCCAATAATGAAAATTGCAATGGAGCATAACATTGCTGTAATAGAGGATTGTGCACAAGCCTTTCTTGCTCGTTACAAAGGTCAAATTGTTGGAACAATAGGTGACCTTGGATGCTTCAGTCTGCAACAGTCCAAGCACATTACGACTGGTGACGGTGGTATGGTCATAGCTAAAAAAGATCGACAATTTGGCCGGGAGTTAAGACTATGTGCTGATAAAGGATGGCCACGTGACCAATGGAGAGATCATTTGTTTCTGGCTCCCAATTACCATATGACTGAATTGCAGGCTGCTGTTGGCCTTGCACAATTGCAAAAATTGGACAATGTGGTCAGAGACAGGAGAAAGAGCGCAAGACTATTTTCTGAATTGTTAGGCGACGAAATTGGAGTATATCCTCAACGGATTGTTGATGGGGGGGAATCAAGTTACTTTTCCTACACCTTCCGACTTGACCCTACGATGTTTACTGTACGAGTTTCAGAGATTGTGAAACATATGAATCGTGAGGGGTTTGAAGCACATTGTGGATATTTGGATCACCCTCTCTATGGGTACAAAATGTTGCGCGATCGGGTGACTTTTGGAAAATCTGGTTTTCCCCTAGTTGGACCATGGGGGAGTTACGAATTTCAAGAAGTACTGTGTCCAATTGCTGAAAGACATTGTAGGGAAACCATCTATATCGTATGGAATGAGTTTTTTACTGTTGAACATGTTGAAGCGATGGCAGACACTATTACAAAAGTCCTTAACAATTATCGGCGCAACGTAAGGGTTGAGAGAAAAGTCTAGGTAAGGCATTTCGGAATAGGATTACGAATCATTGCAATAGAATGACAGTGAAATGTTCGCTTGGACATAACGAAAGTGGCTCAAGCCAAAATATACCATAGCATGATCCATGGATGTTCCGATCATAGTCCGTAGAATTGGCTCTTACGGGTGCAAAATTCATTACCAAGGGAGTTAGACATGCGATTGAAACAAAAGGCTGCAGTTGTGACAGGAGGGGGAACAGGTATAGGGAAAGCAATATGCTTAAAGTTAGCCCAGGAAGGATGCGCTGTCGCTGTGAACTATTCCAAGTCGAGAGGAAAAGCCGAAAAAGTGGCTGAAATGGCACAAAAAATGGGTGTTCGAGCTGTCGCAATAAAAGCAGATATTTCCAAAGATCTTGAGGTTAGGAATCTAATGAAAACAGCCTTCGATAATTTCGGAAGACTGGATATTTTAGTTAACAATGCAGGTTTTACGCGAAGGGTACCCCATCAAAATTTGGATGAGCTGACAGAAGAATTACTGGAGAAAATATGGGCGATAAACGTCAAAGGGCCTCTTTATTGCATGAGAGCGGCGATACCATTCATGCTCAAAAATGGAAATGGTTCGGTTGTAAATATTACCTCAGATTCGGCTTTTCACGGAGATGGTAGCTCAGTTATATACTGTGCTGCTAAAGCGGCCCTCGCCAACATCACTAAATCGTTGGCTCGTGCGCTTGCTCCAGCCATACGGGTAAATGCGGTCGCCCCAGGTTTTGTGGACACGGGATTTGTGAAATGGGAGCCCGGAGTAAAAGAAAAGGAAGAACAACTGAATCCTATGGGATGTATCACCACAGTCGATGACGTAGCGAAAGCTGTGCTGTTTTTGGTCGCAGAAGCTACAGACATAACTGCTCAGACAATCATGGTCGATGGCGGACGCACGGTGCTGGGCGCAAAAGTGTAAATGGGCTCTTTCTATCTTGAGGGGGATAGTTATATGGAGCTGCCATTCCTAATTAAGGTTAAGCAGAGATTTGAAAGCTCTATAATCCGGAATCTTCAAACGGAGATAAGAAATCAATGGTATCGTCTTCGCAAAAACTTAGCACTTAAAACGGGTGCCAGCGTTGCAGTAGCAATAGGCAGCCGGGGAATTGCAAACCTCGACACGATCGTAAGACTCACAATCAATGAAATAAAAGCTCTCAAGGCAAAACCCTTTATTTTCCCGGCGATGGGAAGCCATGGAGGGGGAACTGCTGAAGGGCAAAGGAAAGTCTTAAAAGAGCTTGGCATCACCGAAGAGAGCATCGGAGCGCCGATCAGAGCGACCATGGAAGTCCAGGAGATCGGCGAGACAAAAGGTGGCCTCACAATCTATATGGACCAATACGCCTACGATGCCGATAAAATTGTCATTGTTAATCGAATAAAGCCCCACACCGATTTTGACGGGAATATCGAGAGCGGATTGATGAAAATGATTCTTATCGGTCTGGGAAAACAGAAAGGGGCCGATTATTACCATAGGGTTTTCTTAAGCAGGGGCTGTGAAGACGTTATTCTGGAAGGGGCAAGGGAAATTATTAATACCGGGCGTATCCTTTTTGGCATTGGAATCGTTGAGAACGAGCGTGACGAGACAAGTATCATACGCTTTGTGCTTCCGCAGGAAATAGAGCAGGTCGAGAAAGAATTATTAGTCAAGGCCAAAGCGATGTTCCCTGCTCTCCCTTTTGATGAAATTGATATTCTGATCGTGGATGAAATGGGCAAAGAGATCAGTGGCGCCGGAATGGATCCCAATGTCACCTGTCGGCGCTTGATTCGTTACAAAAAGGCCCCAGGAAAAACCGATATCTGCAGGATTTTCGTTCGTGACCTCACAGACAGTTCACACGGAAATGCAGCTGGCATTGGGGCTGCGGATTTTACCACCAAGAGATTGGTTGAGAAGATCGATTTCAAAACTACATACATTAATTGCATAACTGGGTGCGGCCCCGAGGAAGCAAGGATTCCAATCACCCTCGAAACCGATGAAGATGCGCTTGAAGCGTGCTTCTCCACTATTCGACCGGTTCGTCCACAAGACGCTAGGATCATTTACATAAAAAATACGCTCGAGATCAATGAGTTCTATGCTTCTGAAGCTTTTCGAGAGGAAATTGAGAGCAACGCAAACCTAGAGATCGTTAACGAGAGCTATGATTTCTGTTTTGACAAAGGAGGGAACATTTCATCCCCTTTTGTCGTGTCCTCAAAATGACTCTTCTCATCCCCTCCTTTAAGAAAGGACCCTGACCATGAAGACTCCTGGCGTCCGGATATAGCAGTGATTCCAATTCAGACTCGTGGCCTTGCTCACATTACTAGCTGCATTCGATTAGGTAGCAATTATGTAGAAGTGGAAGAACAATTCCTTGGGTGGTCGCGTTGTGCCATGGATGTCCCTCTCATTTCTTAATGAGGGACCAAGTGAGTCCATCCAATTAGAGAAACAGAGATGTTATGGATGATTCGGGTAGAAATATTAAGTTTGAATCGGCGTTGGTGGCTCCTTTCCAAACGAGATCTTCTTTCGTTCCCCAGATTGGGCTTGAATATAGGCCTCATGCTTCTTAGTGGCCTCTTTGAGATCATCGTCGCTGACGATATTGTACCGGTCAAAAACGGACCGAGTCTTGTCGCCGGTGATCCTCATGGCTACCACCTCGGGGGTTCCAGATCTTACCAGGTTTCGGGCCGCCGTTCGCCTAAGATCGTGAAATAGCTTACCCTTAAGCCCTGCTTTCCTGCAAGCCGTTTTCCACGTTTTGTCGTACCGGCCTATCTTTCTCGCACCTCTATTAAAGACGTATGGACAATCAAGTCTTCGGTTAATGAAAAGCCCCCTGAGAATTGATTTTAGCTCTTCGGTAAGATGGCAGGTTCGGCCTTCCTCGTTTTTGGTTTCTCCAGGATCAAGCCTAATGATCCCTCGGTGGAGATCCACTTTCTCCCAGGTTATGGATAGGATTTCCTGGGCCCTCCAGCCGGTATGATACCCGAAGATATAAACCGGCCTGAAGTAATCAGGAAGGAACCTCAATAGCCTCATATACTCATCATGTTCGAAAAATCCCTTTCGGACGTTATCTTCTTTTAGCATGGGAATATGGGGGATCCTGTCTATCTTCCCATCCTGGTAAAATGGGTTCAATCGACAAAGCCAAACTATCCGTGAGGGTGGGGAAAAGGGGGGTGATTGATGAAAAAGGACCTTTAAGGTTTCCCCGTAGAATGATCAAACCTCATTCTGACAGTAAGTTCCCGTCGTCACTTCAAAGCTCTTTCTATCTCCTTCTAACCTAAGTGTTTCTTTTTCTTTTAAAGGCCCGCTGAAAAAAGAAAATCCGAGCAAACTAAACACTTATAAGGCAAACCTATCCGTGATGGTGAGGGCAGCACGGATGATATCCGGTCGATTTTGCTTCATGGGCAACGGATGATTCACCCCGGTGGAGTTAATTGCGGTCCTCACCGTTGCTGAAATACTCTTAGCAATCGCCGTAGTGTTTTTTTATCGGCTATATGAAATCTCACAAGGTTGATGAGGCCGTAGGAATCATGTCCTGTATTATCGTATCACAAGAGATCGAGAAAGCCGCAAGACGTCTTGAATACTACGAAGCGGGAGCCGTCGGGAAATGGGCCGGGGGGTGGTGCCATTCCCTCATATGCATCTCCTCCCGTCCCGGTGCGCCGCCCTGCGTAATCCGGGTCACGGCTCCTGCAATTTAAGCCGAAAGGCCAAACCATCCGTGGCGGAGGAGCGGAAAGCCACGAGTTTTTCTTTCGAGATAGCTCGATTGCCTAGCAACTTCACGAAAGGAGGTGATCTTACAAAACTTAATCGACGAGAATTTGGGTGTAAGGGTAATGTCTTATGAACTGAGGTTTCTTAGAAAAGGAGGGAAGAACCATGACTTCAGTAAAAGGGAGTAAGATGATCGTTACCATTTGGGGTCTCGTAGGCATTTTAGTTGTCGTGGTCTGGCTGTTGGTGTCAGTAATGCAGAGCCATGAAGCGTGTGCAGAAAGGAAGAAGGTCTCCGGGACCATTAAGTCGTTGACTCCCCTGGCCCATGATTACCCCGAGGATACCCGTTTTGACGCCGGGCTCTGGGTGCTTAGTAGCGCCGATCCGGATTGGGATAACGCCCTTGTTTTCGACGTCAGATCCGAACTCCCCACCCCGCATAACCTTTGGTGGGGTTACCAGGCCATTACTCATCCAGGTGGTGATCAAACATTTGTGAAATATGAGGCACCGATGGAACAACTAGGAGGGCCGGACCGTCTATATAAAATACAAGGCTCTTATATGGGGGGTACGGGAAAATTTAAAGGGATCGGAGGTAGCATTACGATTAAAGAGAAGCACACAGTGGTAGAAGGGATAAAAATTGAATGGGAAACTGAGTATGAAATCAAATAGAAGTGCGAGAGGAAAAAATGAGTCTCTAAAGGCAGGGTCATTCTGGCTCTGCCTTTTTTGTTTATTTCAAGATGAAGTAGATACCCCGCCTCAACCGCCTATTCTATCGATTTGTGGTAGAATTCTTGACCAAGTCCGAAAAGGGCGAATCACCGTATTTCAGTTAGAATTGTTTCCCTCGGAGCCCTCCAGCTCTTCCCCAATCCCCTGCGGTCAAGGACGGATAGAAGTTCCTTTGAGGCAAATACAGGCCTCATGTTTAAGGAAGCCACTAGCTCGATTCAAGACTGAAGGAGAACCGATGTCAGAGGCGAGAAAAGGAGCTTGACAACAGGCGGCTTCATATGAGTTATATATTGGCTATTTTCAATAGCTTTCTAAGCAGAGCTTTCGGCTTTAGTAACTACACCCTGGTATTTTTCATGTATTAATTTCCTATCAAATTCCCATCCTTCTTTTAACATCGAGTCTTTCTCTTTTTCGCTAAAATACTCCATACACGGTATGAAAAAATGTTTATCCTCCTTCTCAATGTGCTTTGGGTAAAATTCCACCAGTGCTTTCATTCGATCTATTATCTTTTTCAATTGCTCCTCTTCTCCACTGATATATTTTTGTTTTGCATTCAATAAGTCGCTCACTATCTCTCTTCCCCAGCGATGTTCTTCAATGAGTTCATCCATGATTTGTTTGTGTTTATTGCTTAATCTCTTTTTGCTCAACTCTCTGAACAAAATATCTTCTTCCTTCCCGTGATGGCAGCGGTCCGCATAAGTTCGGATAAAATCTACAGCAATATCAATAAATGATGCACTAATTTCCCTTTTGGTCTCGATGCTGGATAGTTCTTTACTGATTACGCTAATCATGCGTTCAATTAGCCGGTGTTCAATCATCAATGGACCAATGGGTAACATGATACGCTCCTTTCCTCACCATATGGTTCATATCGTCAAGGGTTGTTGAAGAAACCTCGCTTCACGGCAAGCGAGTATAGGGTTAGTTGGCGGGTGTGTCAAGGACTATCTTCGGCTCCGATCTGTTTGGGTTAGAGCGTTAGGAGTGGAGAAGTCTGGGGAATTCCTTTCCGATAAGAAACATAAAGGCAGGGCAGGCAACAGCTCTGGGTCACTGAATTCAAGATGATATCGATCATCGGGGGGAGCCGAAATTATTGATTAACGTTTGAAATATTAACTCTACCGAGACTCGGCGAATCTCCCTACTTCAGTTAGGATTCGCTATGAAGAGAGCCATCTTCTATCGAAGGACGCTCCCGCCATGACGCCCGGATAATGGTTC
>JABAOH010026674.1_pt2 | contig 16092 bp, 15 predicted proteins | sample 7062181 | NCBI WGS metagenome assembly JABAOH01 (sample SAMN14538630, study PRJNA623070) | marine sediment metagenome | biome: marine biome [ENVO:00000428]; feature: marine pelagic biome [ENVO:01000023]; material: deep marine sediment [ENVO:00002113]; isolation source: pool of 5 deep marine...
GGAGCTGCCGTTGTCAACGGTGCATCTGGACGTGCTGGAGACGGCAATCGCAGCAGGCGAAGGAGATTTGGACAACTCGGCGGTTATTCGCGAGATTAAACGCAGAAAAAATCCCTAACGGCCTTGACAGGGCCCTGGAACTGGGCAACAATGTGGCCGATTTGCCTCGTTTCGCAATTTCGCGTAGGGGCAACCCTTCGTGGTTGACCTGAGGGCAGTCCGCAGGATGCCTTACGGCGGCATATGGGCCTGCCCCTACGGGTATTCGCCTTCGGCGGGCGAAATTTTTCAGATCGAACGGATTTAGGAGAAGAAAAACATGGCGCCAAACGAAACAGAACAAAGCTCGATGACCCCTCCGGCAGGCCAGGAGCAACAAGTGATGCACATGAATCCGCGTATCGAAAAGGACCGTCAAATGATATTGGATGCGCAGAAGAAAGGCAAGGGAGCTGTTTTTAAGACATACGTTAGGTTATCGGGTCCCGGCTGGCTGCAGAGCGGCATCACCTTGGGCGGCGGCTCGCTGTCGTCGAGTTTGTATCTGGGCGTGCTGGTTGGCTTTAGTTTTATGTGGCTCCAGCCGCTGGCCATGATATTGGGCATCATTATGCTAAGCGCCATCGCATATGTAACACTCTCTGCCGGCGAGCGCCCCCTGCATGCAATTAACAAACATGTCAACCCCGTCCTTGGCTGGGGCTGGCTCATAGCTTCGATGATGGCGAATCTTGTCTGGTCACTGCCTCAGTTCGCCCTGGGAACCGCCGCATTGCGACAGAACATTCTGCCCGGCCTGCTCGGGCCGCCTATGGCGGAAATACCCAGTAAAATGATCGCCGGTGCAATCTTTCTCGCAATCTGTCTGACTGTTACCATGACCTACGGCGCCGGCGGCAAGGGTGTCAAGATATTCGAAATCCTGATTAAGACAATCGTCAGCATGATTGTGCTGTGCTTCATCGGTGTTGTCGTCAAGCTCAGCATCGAAGGAAAGATTTTCTGGAGTGAAATTCTAAGCGGCCTGATTCCCGACCTGAGCCTGTTCGTCAAACCGACCGACATAATAATGCCTCACATACAAAAAGTGGCCGAACAGTTCCAGCCTTTCTGGACCAACATGATTGTAGGCCAGCAGCGCGATGTTATGATAAGCGCCGCGGCAACGGCGGTAGGTATCAATATGACCTTCCTGCTGCCATACTCGATGCTCCGCAAAGGCTGGGACAAATATTTCCGCGGCCTTGCTATCTTTGATCTGTCAACCGGATTGTTCATCCCGTTTATTATTGCAACAGGATGTGTTGTGATCGCTTCAAGCAGCCAGTTCCATGGTCAGCCGGCAGAGGGTTTTGTCGCTGCCGAGCCTGGCGGTGAAATAACCGGTGAGCCCGCGAGCAACCTCGTCGGCCCCTACAAGGGACTTCTTTCAAGCAGGCTCAAATTCCAAATCGGCGCCGAGGAATTCGCCAAGCTCACCGACGAACAGGTACAGCAAAGGTCGCAGGCCCTGCCCTGGGCGGACAAGAGAATGGCGGCTATCCTGGTCAAGCGTGATGCCTTCAACCTGGCCGACACGCTGACGCCGCTGACAGGCCCTGTTATTGCCCAGTACGTATTTGGCCTGGGCGTTATTGGGATGGCCATGAGCGCCGCTACTATGCTGATGACAATCAACGGGCTTTGCTTCTGCGAGCTTTTGGGCAGGCCGCCGAGGGGCTGGACTCAGAGGATTGGAAGCCTGATGGTATCGGTCGGAGCGCTCGGACCATTCTTCTGGAAAGACGCCGCTCCTTATCTGGCGGTGCCGACATCGGTCTTCGCGATGGTGTTGTTGCCCATTGCATACTTCGCGTTCTTCCTGCTGATGAACCAGAAGAGTTTCCTTGGCGAGAATATGCCCATCGGGGGTAAACGCATCCTCTGGAATGTCCTTATGGCACTGGCAGCCGGCGCCGCTTCATTCGGAAGCGTCTGGAGTCTCTGGTCGAAGCTGCAGTGGAAAGGAATCGGACTGCTCGCCAGCTTTATCGTTCTCTGCATTGTCGTGCATTTCGCCCGCCAAAAGCCCAAGACGGCATGAGACACGAGCAATGGGACAAGCTGTTGGCTGTTATTAACGGCGAACCGGCCGAGCCGGTGCCGGTGGGATTTATCATAGACAGCCCCTGGCTTCCGGGCTGGGCGGGAATGTCCATCATCGATTATTTCTCCAGCGAACAGATGTGGTTCGAGGCCAACTTAAAGGCCGTGCAGCAATTCCCCAAAATCATGTTCCTGCCGGGCTTCTGGGCCGAGTTCGGGATGTGCACGGAGCCGTCCGCTTTCGGCGCCAAATGCTCATGGCAGGAAAATGAGCTGCCTTATGCAGATAAAATCTTGACCAATATTCAGGATGTACACTCGCTTAACAAACCAAATCCAAAAACGGACGGCCTGCTGCCATTAGTCCTCAATCGGCTAAAGCATTACCAGGGCCAAATCGAGCAGGCAGGCCACGTTATTAAGTTCGCGGTGTCCCGCGGGCCGTTGAATGTAGCTTCGTTCCTTATGGGAAGCACGGAGTTCCTTATGGCCATCCGAACAAATGCCGACGAAATACATAAGCTGCTCGCAATTGTGACGGATTTCATTATCGACTGGCTCGACCTTCAGGCCCGGACCTTTCCTTCTATCGATGGTATATTAATTCTCGATGACATTGTAGGCTTCTTAGGTGAGGAAGATTTCAAAGAAGCAGCACTGCCCTATCTGGCGCGCATCTTCCAATCGCTCCAGACGAGCGTGAAATTCTTCCACAACGATGCCGCCGGTCTGGTATGTGCGCCGTATCTTGCTCAAATCGGCGTGAATCTGTTCAACTTCAGTTTCCAGCACAAGCTCTCGGAGATGAAGGAGCTGACAGAAAACACCGTTACTTTGCTCGGCAACATCCCCACACGGGACGTCCTTGCGGCCGGGACGCCTGAAGATGTGCGCAACAGTGTAAAAGCGGCACTCGATTCAGTAGCGGACAAGAGCCGGATTATCCTGTCCTGCGGCGGGGGCATGCCTCCCGATGTTCCGACAGAGAACATCGAAGCCTTTCTGTCAGCGGTTGAAAAAATATAGAAGTTTAGCCGTCGCCGGTACGGCGGTGGTCAGACTCTTTAAGTTTTCGCAGCCAAATAGCCGATAACAAAATGATTCATAAAAGACGATAATCTTTTCTCTTCGTAGATGAACATGGAGATGAAAAATGGTCAAAAGATTGGTCATAATTTTGATAGTAGTTGCCATGAGCCTGGGTTTGCTACTTGCCGCCGGCTGTGAGAGCAACGCTCAAACCGGTGCTCTTATCGGCACAGCGATTGGCGCCGGTGCCGGTCAGGCGATAGGCGGTGATACGGAATCAACCTTGATTGGAGCCGGGGTAGGCGCTGCCGGCGGCTATATAATAGGCAACGAACAAGACAAGAACAAATAGCGGGCCCGAACACACAATTAGACCGACTCACGAAATAAATAAAGGGTAAGCGCTTTCTTGCCCTTACCCTTTATAAACAGCCTAATTTCTGCCTGGCAGTACGAATTCGATAGCGGCGCTATTGTCTGGGATATCTATACGGCAGGCTCTTACACATCTTCTTTATCATCTCTTGTGCTTTCTGAGCCTTTTGAGGCGATAGTGCCTGACCTGCCACGCCGCCCAATACACCGCCTGCGATCCCGCCTATTGTTCTGTCATCTGTATCGCCGCCGGCTACAGCAACACCGGCAACAGCCCCGCCGGCAGCTCCAGCAATGGTGGCTAAACTTCTCCCGGTGCTACCCAGGCCACTGCCTGCCCATAAAACACTGCCATCCTCGACATCTATCATCTTTGCCGTCATACTCATTTCCTCGCCGAAATTCGGTATGTTAACGACAAGAACCACCGGGACATTTAGGATTCGACCGGCGCGAGCGGCCCCTTCGTCGGTGGTTAAGTCCGAAGCCTGGAATTCGTGCTCTTTAAGCAGACTCTGCACCTGGGCTCTTTCTACAGGTGTATAGCCCTTCTTCATCAACTCCATCGCAAAAAAGTCAGCAATCTGATTCTTGGCTGCCTCTGACCCCACATCACCTTGAACATCCGCGATGGCAATCTTGTCCAGCCCGGCAAAATTATAACCAGCCTTAACGTAGCTTTCACCTGAAGAGCAGCCGCCCGCAAGCAGAATGACCATTACAAACACATACGCACAAATGATTTTCATGGTCTATACCTCCCACAGAACAAATTGAAGGCCACCGCTCGGCGGGCTCGGCGCCCAGACGGGCGGGAACCAATCATGAAACAACAATACGTGTTAGTATCTAACCGATTCGAACAGAATTGTCAACCCTGTTAGAAATTTCTTTTTTTCAGGTAACATTGACAGCCCCGTTAGATGCCGCCATGTTGGAGATAAACCCCAACAGTCGAGTGAATCCCGCCCGTTAGTCCAGCCCCTCTCTAAGGGTGGGATTAGAAACAGGCTGGGTGAAGCACCGAACGTGGATTACCCTGTGCTATAATTTCCAACGGGGTCAACGTTTTTCCACGTCCCTTCAACAGCGGGTTAACTAAATGAAAAAGGGCCAAGGGGTTTTTGCCCTTAGCCTTTACATGCTTGTTAGACTCTGTCCCGCCGACCCTTACAGACGCAGAGGCCGATAGAGATACGGCAAGCCTTACCGAGCCCATCCTGGATGGGCGTGGTTTACGGTTTGCCGATTGGCCTCTTCGGCAAGCTTTTACACATCTTCTCTATTATCTCTTGCGTTTTTTTAGCTTCTTTAGGAGATAAGACCCCGCCTACCGGGCCGCCCAATATGTCACCGGCGACCCCGCCTAATACTTCTTCGGCTCCCGCGGCGCGGGGGCCCTCTTGGCCACTGATGCCGGTGCCGGCATCGACCTCCTCCAACTTGAATAATCCAGAAATGGCCCCCAGGATTCCCTTGGTTTCCGCCGAACCTCTGCCCATCCATAAAATGCTGCCGTCCTCGACATTTATCATCTTTGCCGTCATTGATGTTTCTTTACCAAAGTGGGGTATGTCAACGACAAGAACCACCGGGACATTTAAAATCAGCCCGGCCTCAGTAGCCGCTTCGACAGTAGTCAAGTCTGCTGTTTCGAGTTCCCGTTCCCTAAGCAACGCTTTAACCTGGGCCCGCCCCACAGGCGCATAACCCTTCCTTAATAATTCCATCGCGAAGATATCGGCTACCTGATCCCTGGCCAGATCGCTTTTCACACTACCTTCAACGGCTACAATAGCAATCTTATCCAGCCCGCCAAAGTCATAACCGACCCTAAAGGAGCTTTCCCCCCCTCCCGAGGAACAGCCGATAATACTAACAAGCAGAACAGTTGTTACCAACGCATACACAGAAATGGTTTTCATGACCCATACCTCCTACAAAACAGATTAAATAACGAAACAAAATCGCCTCTTATTATATAAAATCCGCACAAAATTGTCAACCTTTTTTTCCTCTTTCGTACCTATCATATCACAAAGAGAACCTGGCCGATTAACGGAATAAAAAAGGCCAAGGTTTTTTAAACCTCAGCCTTTCTATAGGGACCCCATCCCGATGTGTCGGGATAGGTACCCTATATATTTATCCACCTCACAAATGAGGAGGCAGCTCTACTGAGACCGCAGCTTGTGCTATATAGGACTATAAATAGGGTCCACGTAGCCGGGTTGTCTTTGAGGCCGATTCGGCCACTTCAACATATCAAACAAAAACTCGCTGGCCTGCCGTATCATCACACCCGGCATACAGGGACACATTTCAAACGAACCAACTATGTCATTGTCGTATTTGCTTAAAACCTTTAACAAGTAATCCCAATCTTGACGGGATATACCGCCATGCAGGCCAGGCGGCTCGTGGTCGTCCATTTGTCCATAATTGTCAGTCAGATGCAGATGGGCCGCTCTCGGGGCCAAATCATCAACATACTGCTTGAAGGAATATGTGCTGTCCAGATTGGCATAGCCGGTGTCGAGGCAATACCAAACAGACTCGAATTCATCCCTGGCCTTCTTGAGCATCTCCAATTTGCCGGTTTCAAGGCACAATTTGACATCGTTCTGCTCAGCCATTTTGACTACCTCGTCAGCAAAGCCGTTGCCGTCAGGCGCCGGGCCGTCAGAAATACCCAAATTTCGCAAATCGGTCACAATACTTGCATTAAGGAGCTTAGCGCATTCGATTTGTTCATTCCATTGCTCCAATGTTGGACGGTCGCTGCGAGAGCGTATCGCCACCACCATATCCCTGGTAGCGGCGGCGAGCCTGGCCCAATTGCGCCTCTCGTAACGGCACTCGCTCTGGCCTTTTATATTGGGCCATAATTCTATGCCGAAGCCCAGAGACCTTAAGAATTGGCATTCCTGCTCAAATGAAAGCGGGTGCTCATGCCCCCAAAACACCATTGTAGAAACAACGTAGCTAATTCGCATTATGCCGTCTCCATCTCCCTCCGGCCGACAAATTCGCCCTTCTACGTCGTGTAGCCAGTATTATTATCGATTAAAAACAAAGACATATTCAAAGATTCTTAAAAATTTCCGCATTTTTTAGGCTGACAACTTCGATTTGAACACGGATCTTTCTAAGGGGGTTCCCATTTTCCGACTTTTGTGAAAACGGGCCCCCAGGACAAGCCCAGCAGCCAGACAACACACTTCCCGAAAAGACAGAGGAAAAAGCCACAAAGCACACAGAGAAGAAAAAGAGATGCAAAGCCCAATAATATTATACCGAAACGCGAAAACAAAAGCCGAGACTTATCGGGCCTTCGAGAGCTCTACAGCGGCTGAAAATAGTTTTGTAAAAATTTCTGTTGAAATATATGTCGATAATGTTATAGTGTGATGTTTTGGGTATTTGAGAGAGTCGTATTTATGAAAAAAGAGATACATCCAAAATACGATAAGGTGGTGGTTCATTGCGGCTGCGGCAACACCTTCGAGACCCGCAGCACGGTAAAAGAAATCCACGCAGAGATATGCTCGATGTGCCATCCATTCTATACAGGCAAGCAAAAATACGTCGATACGGCCGGCCGAATAGAGCGGTTCCAGAAGAAATACGGCACAAGTTACATCAAAGGCGCCCCATCTTCGGGCTCCCCAGATGCAAAAAAAGCTGTTGGGGAACCCTCTAAAAAGCCGGAAAACGAGAACCCCAAAAAGAACAAAAAAGACCAGCAACAATAGCTGGTTCTCCATGTTACCCCGCACTAATTGCGCGCAGGCTTGCGCCTAATTGGTGCGGGGTAAATTTGTTTGAAAGAAACGATTCACGAGAGACAAAATTATGGCTAAACAAAAAGACGGTTTGCTGTCAAAACTCAACGAGGTCGACGCACGCTTTCGTGAAATCGAACAGCAGATTGCCGAGCCGGCAATTGCCAGTGACCCGGCCAGGCTGATAGCCCTGTCCAAAGAGCAGGGCAAACTCAGAGCGATAGTTACAAAATATCGCGAGTATAAAAAAACAGTAGCCGGCATCGAAGAGGCCGAGCAGATATTAGCCGACAGGACCGTCGATGAAGATTTCAGGGCGTTAGCGAAAGAAGAGAGACAAGAGCTTGAAGGCAAAAGGAACAGGCAGCTTGAGGAAATCGCAAACAGCCTGGTGATGGCCGACGATATGGGTATCGATTCGGTCATAATGGAAATACGGGCAGGCACCGGCGGTGAAGAGGCGGCTCTGTTCGCGCGCGACCTGTACAATATGTATGTAAGATACGCCGACGGTCACAAGTGGAAAATTGAACAACTCGGTTTTAGTGCGACAGAAAAGAACGGCTTTCGCGAGGTGATATTCAGCATCAAGGGTGAGGGGGCGTGGTCTGAATTAGGGTACGAAGCCGGCGGCCACCGCGTTCAGCGCGTTCCGGAGACCGAATCACAGGGCAGGATTCACACCTCAGCGGCAACGGTGGCGGTACTGCCCGAACCGGAAGAACTCGATATTCAGATAGCTGCTGAGGATGTTGTCGAACACGTCAGCAGGTCAAGCGGGCCGGGCGGACAAAACGTCAACAAGGTCAGCAGCGCCATAAGACTCGATCATATCCCAACGGGAATTAGCGTTAGTATGCAGGACGAGCAAAGTCAGCATAAGAATCGCGCCAAAGCATGGCGGGTTTTGAGAAGCAGGGTCTACGAATATCATCAGAGCAAAAAAAGAGCCGAGCGCGACTCGCAACGCAAAACTATGATTGGCTCAGGCGACAGGTCTCAAAAAATCAGAACATATAATTTCCCGCAAAATCGCGTAACCGACCATAGAATCAACTTATCGCTTTACAGCCTGGATAAGATAATGGCCGGCGATATGGACGAACTGATTGCGGCACTGAAAGATTACGACAAACAGCAAAGATTGAAAAACCTTTAAAGCGTATCTCGTGAATTGTGAAGCGTATCTCGAAACAGATACGCGAGTAAAAAGGAAGGGAACGCAATACGAGACATGAGATGATAGTCGTTGTTACCGGAATGGTCGGCGTTGACAAGAAAAGCTATCTTCAAAAGGTCTGTCAGTTCGCCGCCCAGAGGGGAAAAGAGGTGCTGCTGTGCAACGTCGGCGACGAGATGTACGCTGAAGCGCCCGATATCCCGCCCGGCAAAATCCTGGACATATCAATGAAAAGGCTGAGCTCACTTCGCCGCAGCGTCTTCAAAGACATCATTGCAAAAGCCAAAAATGCCCCCAACCTGATAGTCAATACTCACGCAACTTTCCGCTGGCGTCACGGATTGTTTCCAGCGGTGGACTTCGACCAGATGCGCCAGCTCAACGCCGATATGTATATCTGCCTGATTGACGGCGTAATCGCCCTGCACACCCGGCTTCTTGCCGAACACGCCGTCGAACACAGCCTGAAAGATTTGATTGTCTGGCGGGAAGAAGAGATTATCGGCACGGAAATGCTCTGCAAAGGTATCAACGAGAAAATTCCTTTCTATTGCCTTGCCCGCGGCACCAAAGCCGAGACCGCCGAAACATTCTACAGACTTGTCTTTGAAGGCCTGCGTAAAAGAGCGTACCTAAGCTTTCCGATGACCGCGGTCGGCGATATGGAAAATGTCATGAAGGAAATTGACGAATTTCGGCGATTAATGAAACAATTGTTTATCTGCTTCGACCCCGGCGATTTGGAAGAATCATACTTGCCGCATCACGCCCAGCAGGCAAGTAAGAGGGGGTTGGATTTCGTCGACGTGACGGCATTGGGGAGAAAGGTCCGATTGAATCTGCACGAAGTCAAGCAAATCGAACGCGACATTAACAGCCAGATATACGCCCGCGATTTCATGCTCATCGACCAGTCGGACATGATAATCAGCTTTATCCCGACGTTAGCCGACGGACGGGCCGCAATATCCAGCGGAGTCGAAAGAGAGCTCCAGCACGCCCACGAAGCAGCCAAAGAAGTTTACGTCATCTGGACGGCAAAGCAGACTCCGTCTGTTTTCGTCACTCAAACAGCAACAGGGCTTTTCAACACAATAACTGAAGCTGTGGAATTTTTTAAAGAGAAAAGATATGCAAAATAAACAAGGTTATGAGAACTTTCCTGTCTGGATACCTTTGCTTTCTTGTGCTCTGTCCTTATCTATTTATGCTTTAGGCGCTTTGATCTTTTCCCGACTCGGCATGCTCTTTACTGTTCTTTACATAATGTTTTGCTTATGGATCGAGTTTAGGATATTCCAGAAAAGCTGTGTGAATTGTTATTATTATGGCAAAACTTGCGGTCTGGGCAGAGGTAAACTGTGTGCCCTGCTTTTCAAGAAAGGAAACTCCGAAGAGTTCGTTAACAAAGAAATCTCGTGGAAAGATTTAATTCCGGATTTTTTGGTCCTGATTTTTCCTCTTGTTGGCGGCATAATTATTCTAATTAGGGATTTTAGCTGGCTGTTATTAACGCTAATGGTAATATTGGCCGTGCTTTCTATGGGTGGAAATGCCGTCATGAGAGGCTCGTTAGCCTGTAAGTACTGCAAACAAAAAGAGCTCGGCTGCCCTGCCGAGCAGTTGTTCAATAAAGGCGCTAAGACCGCCAGTTCATGAACCTCTTTTTTTTAAGACCGCCGAAATATTAGTGCTTGAATAGAAAGGTTATAAAGAAATTGACCATTACCGATGAGAAACAGTTAGCGGGTGTTATCGACCATACCTTGCTCGAAGCGGCGGCAACAGAAGAGCAAATCAAGCAGCTATGCCGGGAGGCGAAGACTTATGGGTTTCATACGGTATGTGTAAACGGACGCTGGGTGGCTTTGGTGGCCGAGCTGTTAGCCGGGTCGAAAGTTTCGGTTGGCGGTGTAGTTAGTTTGCCGCTTGGTGCCGATTCGACTAAAATAAAAGTTGCGCAGGCCAGGGAAGCTATCTTCGCCGGTGCCGACGAGATTGATATGGTTGCTGATTTGGCGGCGATAATCGAAGGTGACACTAAATATCTGCAAAGTCAGATACAGGCCGTATTGTGCGTTTGCCGTTCGATGAGGCCGGCAGTCGTCCTGAAGGTGATAATCGAATCGGCTGCTTTGAGCCACGAGCAAAAGATATTTGCCTGCCAGATAGCAGACAGATGCAGAGTCGATTTTATAAAGACAAGCACGGGCCTGCACCCTGCCGGCGGAGCAACGATCGAAGATATAAAACTGATGAAAGAAACAGCTCCAAACTGTAAGATAAAGGCAGCCGGCGGAATCAAAACCGCAAAGCAGGCGCTCGAAATGTTAGAGGCAGGGGCAGAAAGAATAGGCACTTCCTCGGGCGTGCAGATTATAAACGAGCTCAGGGCGGAACAGGCAAAATGACAACAGGGATAGTTGCCAAAACAGATGAATATATTCTCTGCAAATTACATTACAGGCAAATCCGCGCATCGATAAATTTACCGGCTCTAAACCAGATATTCGCCGACCGAAAATCGGCGTCAATTCTCGGCGGCAACATGGCCAAGGCGGATGCGGACAGATTCAGTTACTGGGCCGCTGAGCCGAAAGAAATATTTGAGTTCCGGGCGGGACAAAGAGACCCGTTCGCAAAACTGCAAAGAATCCTGGCCAAATACAAACTTGAACCAGACTCAAGACCCGAATTGCCGAAGGGGATTTTTTACGGTGGATGGATCGGGTATTTCAGTTACGAACTTGGCCGATACATTGAGAGGCTGCCGGAAACGACCATAGATGACCTTCAGATGCCGCTGATTCGGCTGTGCTTCTACGATAGGCTTATCGCCTACGACCATGTTGAAGGAGTCTGCTGGCTAATCGCCCTGCAGCTGCCGAACGATTCTCAAAAGCCGGAGGACAAATTATCTTCTCTGGAGCAGTTGTTGGCCCAGTCCCAACGAATTCGCATACAACAACCTATATCTGCCGACCTTGACAATATAGATTTTGCGCAAATTCGATGCAATATGGACAAAGATTATTACCTGCGGACAATCGATGATATAAAACGATACATTTACAACGGTGATGTTTACCAGATAAACTTCTCGCAGCGGTTCGAATGCGATTATGACGCCAGGCCGATAGAGCTCTATCACTGGCAGAACCATTACAACCCAAGCGGCTACGCGGCGTATATCGACGGCGGCAGTTTTCATATCGTAAGCGCATCGCCTGAGATGTTTATAACGGTTGCCGACGGCATTGTCCGAACCAAGCCGATAAAAGGTACTCGGCCACGAATCCACGAAGCATCCGAACGGGATTTAAAGGCAAAGCAAATCAATGTAAGAAATTTCAATGAGCTGCTCGGCAGCGAAAAAGAGCAGGCGGAACTAAATATGATAATCGACCTGGAACGCAATGATGTGGCCAAAATCTGCAAGCCGGGGACGAGAACAGTCATTCAGCCAAGGACAATCGAAACCTATCCGACGGTTTTTCACGCTGTGGCAACCGTGGCTGGGCAGCTTCGCAACGAAATTACATTCTGTGATATTCTGAAGGCGATGTTCCCCGGCGGCTCTATTACCGGCGCTCCAAAAATCCGCTCGATGGAAATTATCGACGAGACCGAGCCCACAGCCAGAGGCGTTTATACCGGCAGTATCGGCTTTATCGGCATAGACGGCAATGCGTGCTTGAATATTGCGATACGAACGATTATTATCACAGGTCGAAAGGCCTATGCGCAGACCGGAGGTGGCATAGTCGCAGATTCCGACCCAGAAGCCGAATGGGCCGAGACAATTGTAAAGGCACGGGCGCTACTGGCAGGAATACAATGCGTGATGCGTCGTGCGTAATGCGTATTGCGTACACGATACAACATATACAATGCGAGGACATAATATGGTAGGGAAAAATAAGAACATATAGAGATTTGGATATTTGGAATGTGGGAATTGAAGTGGTTAAAGATATATATAAACTGACAGAAAAGCTACCAAAACAAGAAATGTATGGCTTAGTCAGCCAAATGAGGCGGTCAGCAGTTTCCATACCTTCGAATGTGGCAGAAGGTTTTAGGAGATATCACAACAAGGAATATAAACAATTCCTGTATACATCATTAGGAAGTTGCGCAGAGCTTGAGACACAGATAACAATAGCAAGAGAGTTAAAATATATACAGGAAGATAAGGAAATGAGATTGCTCGAAAAGTTGGACCACATTTGTCGAATGATTTCAAACCTAATTAAAAAGCTTTAACGCAATACGATATACGCAATACGCAATACGAAACCATGGTGGAAAAAGTTTTTCTAAACGACCGATTGATTGACCTCGACAAGGCCTGCATATCCGTTACCGACAGCGGCTTTTTGTATGGAGCGGGACTTTTTGAGACGATGCGCAGTTATAACGGAGTGGTTTTTTCATTGGCAGACCATCTGGACAGACTGTTTTTCAGCGCCGCCGCATTACCGATAAATCATACATACGACAGGAAATATATCACCGATGCCGTTTACAAGCTCCTACGAGCGAATAAATTAGCCGATGCGCGTCTGCGGCTGACATTGACTTCCGGGCCGATGTCCCAATCGGACCAGCAGCGTAAGGCCACACTTCTTATCACCGCCACAAAGCTCCAGCCTTACCCACCGGAATATTACCAAAAGGGTGTTCTGGTGGTACTCTGCCCATTTAAGCAAAATCTGACCGAGCCGATCTATGGACACAAGACAACAAGCTATCTCTCGCGTATGATTGGGCTAAATCTGGCGCATCAAAAAAAAGCGGCTGAGGCCCTGTGGTTCACGATAGATAATCGCCTGGCCGAAGGGTGCATAAGTAATGTGTTCCTGGTCAAAGATTCGGCCCTGTATACTCCGCCGATTGTAACGCCGGTCCTCGCGGGCGTGGCGAGAAAGACCGTTTGCCAGATCGCCTTCAGAAACTCTATCAAACTGGTTGAAAAAGACCTCCACATAGACGACGTGCTGGCTGCCGATGAGATTTTCCTGACGAATGTAATTATGCAGATTATGCCGGTAAGCAGCGTAGAGAAGCACACGGTAGGCAACGGCAAGGTCGGAGCAATGACTAAAAAACTACAGAAGCACTTCGATGAGTTTATAAAAAATCAATGTTGCATACCGACGAAGCAATAGCGAACACCGATACATGCTCTTCTAACGGGCATACACAATACGGTTCGGGCTAAGGTCCAGATTGGTCTGGCGGCTTTTGCTCGGCGGCCTGCCGATTGACGTCGGTTGCAGGAAAGAGAGGTCGGTTATGATGCGTGTTCGGAACAAAAAAACGTTTAAGAGGGTGTTGCTGGCGTCAGGCATGGTTCTTTGTCTAATCCTCACAGGATGTAAAGACAAATCTGTTGACCACTACAATCGAGGAGCTGCCTATTTCGAGAAAGGCCAATATGACTTGGCCATCTCAGAGTTCACCAAGGCGCTCGAGATAAACCAAACCAATGCCGAAGCCTACTGCGGGCGGGGGCGTGCCTACGGTGCCAAAGGTGAATATGACAGGGCCATCTCAGACTTCGACAAGGCGCTCGATATAAAGCCGGCATATGCTGAAGCCCACCGCTGCCGAGGGACAGCTTACGGCGCCAAAGGCGAATACAACCGGAGCATCTCAGACCTCAACAAAGCACTTGAGATAAACCCAAGAGATGCCACAGCTTACATGAATCGAGGGGCTATCTATACCACGAAGGGTCAATATGACCAGGCCATCTCGGATTACACTAAGGCTATTGAAATAGAGCCGGAGGACCCTGGAGCCCACAGCAATCGAGCTGCCGCTTATGTCAAGAAAGGCGAGTCTGACCTGGCCATCCTGGATTGCAACAAGGCCCTTGAGATAAACGCAAGGGACGCCAACGTATATTACCATCGGGGACTGGCCTATGACGCTAAAGGCGAGTATGACAGGGCCATCTCGGATTACACCAAGGCCATTGAGATAGACCCAGGGTTTACCGAAGCCTATAACGATCGGGGGGCTGCTTGCGTCAAGAAAGGCGATTTTGACCAGGCCATCTCAGATTGCAGCAAGGTTCTTGTGATAAATCCAAGACATACCGGTGCCTGCAACAATCGTGGACTTGCTTATGCCGGGAAAGGCAACTATGACCGGGCAATCTTAGACTTCAATAAGGTGCTTGAAATAGACCCAAGGTATGCTGAAGCCTACAACAATCGGGGATTTGCCTATACTGAGAAAGACGAGTTTGACCTGGCCATCACAGACTTCAACAAGGCCGTTGAGATAAAACCAGGGTATGCTAAAGCCTACCTCAACCGGGGGAATGTTTATTTCAAGAAGGGCAATAATGACCGGGCAATCCTGGATTACAACAAGGCCCTTGAGATAAACCCAAGGTTAGATGGAGCTTATTTCAATCGTGGACTGGCTTATTACAACAAAGGCGAGTATGACCTGGCCATCCCCGATTACACTAAGGCCATTGAGATAAGCCCAGGGTTTGCTGAAGCCTATGTCAATCGGGGGATCACCTACAGTGAGAAAGCCGAATATGACAAAGCCATCCCAGAGTTCAACAAGGCCATTGAGATAAACTCACAGTTTGCTAAAGCTTACTTCAATCGGGGGACTACTTATTATGACAAAGGTCAATATGACCGGGCCATCTCGGATTACACCAAGGCACTTGAGATAAACCCAAAGGATGCTATGGCCTACAACAATCGTGCACATGTCTACTACATAAAGAGAGAATATGACAAAGCCTGGGAGGATGTCGATAAGGCACAGAGTTTGGGGTTGCAAATTCAGCCGGCATTTCTCAACATCCTTCGTGAAGCTTCAGGAGCAGAAAAGAGACGCCAATATGACTTGGCCATCTCAGATTACACCAAGGCCATTGAAAAAAACCCGAATGATGCCGCAGCCTACCTCAATCGCGGGGTTGCATTTGCCGGTAAGGGCCAATACGACAACGCCATCTCAGATTACGGCAAGGCCGTTGAGATAAATCCGGAGTTTGCCGAAGCCTATTACAACAGAGCGGTTGCCTATGCCGAGAAAAGCGAATATGACCAGGCCATCTCAGCCCTCAGCAAGGCCCTCGAGATAAATCCAACCAATGCCCAGGCCTACAGCAATCGAGGACTTTCTTATGCCAGGAAGGGCGAATACGACAAGGCAATCTCAGATTGCAACAAGGCTATCGAAATAAGCCCAATGTTTGCTCAGGCCTACTGTAATCGGGCATTGGCCTATACCAAGCAAGGCCGGTATGACGAGGCCGTCTCAGATTGCAACAAGGCCCTTGAGCTGAATCCGAGGTCGGCTGACGCTTACAGAAATCGCGGTTTTGCCTATAAAGCAAAAGGTGAATATGACCAGGCCATAGCAGACCTCAACAAGTTTCAAGAAATGTGGAGATAAACCCAAAGCAGGCCCGGGCCTGCACCCCCTGCTTTCTTGCCCACCGCCCCGACTCGCATCGGAAGACGCGGGGGCAGGCGAAAGCAAGAAGGGGGGCGGCTGTCTACTACCTGAAGGGCGAACATAACAAAACCTATAAGGATACCTTCAGAACGCAAGAGGCGATATAGAATGAAGATAAAAGATATTGCAGAGAGAATC
>JABAOH010016674.1_pt1 | contig 16088 bp, 13 predicted proteins | sample 7062181 | NCBI WGS metagenome assembly JABAOH01 (sample SAMN14538630, study PRJNA623070) | marine sediment metagenome | biome: marine biome [ENVO:00000428]; feature: marine pelagic biome [ENVO:01000023]; material: deep marine sediment [ENVO:00002113]; isolation source: pool of 5 deep marine...
GAAACATGTCATCACCCTGTGCAAGGGGACGGCATGCCACGTGAGGGGCGTCAACCCCCTCATCGAGCAGGCCCTTGATCTGCTCGGCGTCGAGGAAGGAGAAGCCACCGAAGACGGCCTCTTTACCGTGGAGAGCGTCAACTGCATCGGGGCCTGCGCCCTCGCCCCGGTGATCGTTCTCGACGGAACCTATTACCCGCACATGACGCCCGCGAAGCTGCGGGGGCTCATCAGATCGGTACGGCGAAAAGAGGAGGTACGTGAAAATGCCTAAGATCGCATCCGCTTCAGAGCTGAATGCTCTGTGCAAATCAATTGTTTCCGGGCGCAGGGATGAGGCAGTTCTGATCACGCTGTGCGGTGGGCCAGGGTGTCAGGCCACCAATTGCCAGGATGTCGCCGCTGAGGTCAAAAGAGAAATCAGCAGCAACGGCCTCGGTGAGAAGGTGCGCCTCCGGGTAACGGGATGTCACGGCTTCTGTGAGCAGGGCCCCATCATGGTTATCGACCCGGCGAACGTCTTCTACGGGCACGTAAAGCCCTCCGACGTCAATGAGATCCTCGACCGGACCGTTATGCAGGGTGATGTTCTCGACCGGCTCCTCTACACCGATCCAGCCACGAATGAAAAGGTGATCACCGAAGCCGAAATTCCCTACTACCGGGCCCAGACCCCCACCCTCCTCTCACAGAACAGGCAGGTGGACCCCCTCTCCATAGAGGACTACCTTGCCATCGGTGGATACACCGGTTTCGCCAAGGTCCTGTCCGACATGAAACCCGAAGAGGTCATCGCCGAGATCGAGGCCTCCGGTCTCCGGGGGCGCGGGGGCGGCGGCTTTCCCACGGCCAAAAAGTGGGCTGCCTGCCGGGCCGCCCACGGTGAGGAGAAGTACGTCATCTGCAACGCCGACGAAGGTGATCCGGGGGCGTTTATGGACAGGGGCGTCCTCGAGGGGAATCCCCACTCGGTGATCGAAGGCATGCTCATCGGCGCATACGCAATCGGCGCACAGGAGGGATACATCTACGTGCGCAACGAATACCCCATCGCAGTGGAGCACGCCAGGGTAGCCATCCGCCAGGCGAGGGAGTACGGTCTCCTCGGGTCCGATATCCTCGGTTCGGGGATGCGTTTCGACATAGAAATCGCCCGCGGAGGCGGAGCCTTCGTCTGCGGGGAATCCACGGCCCTTATGGCCTCTATCGAGGGCAGAGTCGGCGAGCCGAGACCCAAGGACGTCCACACCGTGGAGCACGGTCTCTGGAACAAGCCCACCACGCTCAACAATGTCGAGACGTGGGCCAACGTCCCATCCATCATCAACAGGGGGGCAGCCTGGTTCTCCGGTATGGGGACGGACAGCAGTAAGGGCACCAAGATCCTGGCCCTCACCGGCACGGTCAGGAACACAGGCCTCGTCGAGGTATCTTTCGGCACCACCATCCGGACCGTGGTCGAGGAGATCGGTGGGGGGAGCCGGGACGGAAGAGAAATCAAGGCCGTCCAGACAGGCGGCCCCTCCGGCGGATGCCTGCCCGCCTCCATGTTCGATCTTCCCGTGGACTTCGACATTCTCTGGGAGAAGGGGTCCATGATCGGTTCGGGGGGGCTGGTGGTCATGGACGAGAAGACCTGCATGGTGGACGTGGCCAAGTATTTTTTGAATTTTCTCCAGGATGAGTCGTGCGGCAAGTGCGTTCCCTGCCGAATCGGAGTGGACCGGATGCTCGAGATCATTACCGACATCACCGAAGGGAGGGGACGGCCCGAACAGATCCCCCTGCTTCTGGAGCTGGGGGAAACGGTGGCCCAGACAGCTCTGTGCGGGCTGGGCAAGACGGCCCCAAATCCTGCCCTCTCCACACTCCGCTATTTTCCCGAGGAGTACGAGGCGCACATCCGCAAAGGGACCTGCCCGGCCGGCGTGTGCACTGCACTCATCGAGTACTCCATCGACGCTGAAGCGTGCGACGGCTGCGGGGCGTGCCTCACATCCTGCCCTCAAGGTGCCATTCAGGGTGAAAAAGACCGGCTCCACACCATAGACCGTGAGTCCTGTAATAAATGCGGTATCTGCCCGACCGTCTGTACCCGTAACGCCATCATTGTCCAGTAAAGGAGGGAACGCGATGCGACAGAAAGTGAATCTTACGATCGACGGGGCCACCGTCAGCGCGGCGAAAGGGTCGAGCGTCCTCGACGCGGCGCTGCATTATGCCATCTGTATTCCCCACCTCTGCCACCTGCCCACCTTGACCGACTTCGGCGCCTGCCGGCTGTGTATAGTCGAACATGTGCAGAACGGGCGGTCGAAGATCACCGCCTCCTGTACCCTGCTCGTCCAGGAGGGAATGGTGATCCGTGCCAATTCGGAGCGGGTCAGGAATCTTCGCCGCAACATCGCCGAGCTGCTGGTTACCCAGGCCCCCAATTCACGGGCCATCCAGGATATCGCTGTTCGCTGCGGCGTGACCAGGACCCGGTTTCCCTTCCGCCGTGACGACTGCGTCCTCTGCGGGCGGTGCGTGAGGGTCTGCAATGAGCTCTACCAGGCGCACGCCATCGGTTTCGTCGGCCGCGGCAAGGATCGCCGGGTGAAATACCCCCTCGAGGAAAAGCCCGAATCATGCATGATGTGCCGGGCCTGTGTGAATCTGTGCCCCATGTCGGTGACACCCTGCGACGGCCCGATGGAGATAGGGAAGGAGCACTTCTGCGGCAAATGCGAGTCGATAACCATTACGCCGCAGTACAGCGTGGGAGACTGCGTCCGCTGCGAGCTCGGCGAGGGCTTTCATTGCAGCCGGCACATATTGTGAGGGGGTCAGTACCCATTTTCTCGCATTTACTGGAGGTACGGTAGCTGATCCCCATAGCTTCCCTACCTTTTCTTCCTTTTTATTCCCTCCCCTGCTCTTTTCAGGATGATTTCACGAAATGCCCTATCATGCTCGATGGAGAAGGACTCCTCGAATCCCCGTCCCGCGTTTCCCGTGAGATACCCTTTCGTGAACCGGATCGTATCGCCTGGAGCTTCGGTTATCTCTTTTCCTATCTCTATGGCCCTATCGATCAAACCCTCCCCCTCCACCACTTCGCTCACAAGTCCAATCCTGTATGCCTCGGAGGCATTGATTCTTCTTCCCCGAAGACAGAGGTCTCTCGCAACTCCATCACCCACGATCCATCTAAGGGGAGTGAAAAGGGGCGGTGCTCCGAACTTTATCTCCGGGTGTCCGAAGGCGGCGTTTTCCGAGCAGATGCGGATATCAGTGAACGTGGCCAGGTCGAAACCTCCCCCCATGGCAGGGCCGTTCACCGCGGCCACGATCGGCCAGGGAAAGTTCCAGAGATCCCGGTGGTATTTGCTTGAAGATTCGAAGAGCTCATCGAAGCGCTCCGGCAGGTTGAATTCGTCGAGATCGAATCCCGCGGAAAAAGATGACCCGGCGCCGGTTATAATCACGACACGGGCACGGGAAGAATCGGCCCACGTATTCAATATAGCCGATATCTCGACGCGCATCTCGATCGATAGAGCGTTTCTCTTCTCGGGACGATTAAGGGTGATCATTCCCGGGCCGTCGTCCCTCTCTTCCACCAGTATCGTTTCAAATTTCATGGACATCCCTCCTTATCACGTAATCCGCACCTACTTGAGTCTATCCGCTTTTTCCTGAGAGGCCAATGGTTTCCGTCACCCGCAGAAGGCCTGAAAATCAGATGGTTCGAACAGCTTAAGTTCCGAGGATCCGAAGTTACGGAAAACAGAAAAAAAGAAAGAAGAAATCTGAAAAAAACGGGAAAAAAGCTTCCAGTTTTAAGTTAACCGGTTAANNAATCCTTATTTTGTTCCCCCGTGGCTCTTGAGCAGCTCGACGATGTCCGGGTAGCCTTCGGAAGCAGCCGCGTGAAGAGGGGTGATGCCATTCAACAGTTTGAAATATCTTCTCTCGGTTACGGCGTTGACATCGGCACCCCCGTCGATCAAAATCCGAACAACTTCTGTATGCCCTCCCGCTGCCGCTTTGTGCAGCGGAGTGAACCCATTCAAATCCCTGACCTTTACCTCCGCACCGTGAACGATAAGAAGGCTCACAACCTTTTCATGGCCCTTAGAAGCAGCCATGAAAAGCGGCGTTAGTCCGCTTTTCTCCTTCGCGTCGACTTCTGCGCCCTCCTCGATGAGAAGCTCTGCAGCAACCAGGTGTCCGCCATCAGCCGCTCTGTGGAGCGCAGTGGTGCCGCGGCTCCTGGCTTTCACGCTTACGTCCGCTCCCCTGGTAATGAGAAATTTCATAACTTCTATGTGGCCATTACCCGCAGCAGTTCCCAGAGGGGACCCGAAATAGTTGTCCGTCACATTGACATCGGCGCCCCTTTCAACGAGCATCTCCACCATGAACATCCTGCCCTGCATGGCCGCGTAGTGGAGCGCAGTTCTACCGAGCCTGTTCTTCGCGTTCACGTCCTTGACCCTGGAGATGAGCAGTTCCACAACATCTCTGTGGTCTTGGCCTGCCGCGAGGCCAAGCGGCGTGTAGCGTCCCCGGGTTGTTTCTGCAACGATGTCCGCACCATTGTCTATGAGAAGTTCCACGACACGCAAATGACCGTCTCGAGATGCTATGTGCAGCGGCATCCAGCCACTGCGGTCCCTTGCGCTGATATCTGCTCCCTTCTCGATGAGAAGCTTCGCAACAGATGTTCTGCCATAACGAGCAGCTCTGTGTAACGGAGTACTCCAGCGATCATCTATGGCATTTACATTAGCACCCCGCGAAATGAGAATCTCCGCAGCGGTCCTGTTCCCTTTGTAAGCCACCACGTGAAGCGGCGTATTGCCTTTCTTGTCTTTAGCATTAACACTGGCGCCTCCTGCGATGAGCTGTTTTACACTGTCGGTTTTGCCGGCTCTTATTGCATCATGAAGGGTGCCTGCCATAGCGGACGAAAAAGTAATCACGGCGAGAAGAGCAACGATTCCCATAAAGGAGCGAAGTTTCATCGATACCTCCACAAAAAACGGACACGCGAACTGCCGACCGATCATGCCGCCGCATCCGGGAGTTCTTTAACGGGCAAAGATGCCTTCTCATACTGATCGCCCCATATTGGCCTATCTTGAGACCGCCGGAGATAAAAATCCCGTGTTTTCTTCCGATAAGTACCTTGTGAATAATGGGAAAAATACCGGGCATCGGATCGGCGATTACAAACCCCTAGCGGGCAAGTTATTTCTCTTGCTGTTCTCCATGCCTTTCTGCTATGTGGGGGTACAGTTTGCCGCAGCAACCCTGAATACGTTCAAGCAAGGGCTGTTGCGCTGGCCCAACGGTATCCTCCTGGTGCTCTGTACCCTGCTATTTGGCGGCTTCGGTATGGCGCTGATCTGGCTCGTCAGCCAGGAAAAGGGCGATTCACTCGATGATACAGCCTTGCGTACGCAAGCCGATAAACCTTCCGGGAAAAAGTGGAGCGGGAAAGATGTGAGAATGAGGACCTTTTGGGTATTAGCAGGTTTATGGAACCTTATCGCACTCATAGTTTATTACTCCCTAATCGATGAGCTGCGATCTCTGCAGAGCATATACATCGCAGGATCGATCTGCCTGGTGGCCGGTTTGGGATTTATGATCCGGGCAATCCGCGCAACGCTGAGATGGAGGAAACCAGCAGCATCCACTCACGGGATCGATAGCGCTGCGGCAATGGCCGGCATGAAAGTCGTGGATCAGGCCAAACCGGGGACGGGCATGAACCGGTTACGGCTCGGCCGATGGCTCCTTTTCGGGGGAATACTCCTGGCCGTTCCCTACTATATCTACGTGAAAAGCTTCTCGGGAAAAGAGGTGGGCAGATTCGTGCTTGCCGATCGGGAGAGGATGGGAACCATAACATTCACCGGAGAGGGAAATCGGCTCACCAACCAGGTCGGCCCGATAGAGCTTGGCCCCCATATGAACCCCCTCCGGGTGGTCCTCTACGTGGAGAACGCGAACAGATCGTGGAGATACCATCTCACGTATACCGTAAGCATGGTGGATGATAACGGAGCGACGGTATGGGAACAGTCCGGCAAGCGAGGCAGCAAGCCTTCGAGGTCCCCGAGGAACCAGGGGGGGTATATAAATCCCAAGAAAAACCGCACCATTGCGCTTGATCCTTTCAACCTGGAAAAAGCCGGGAAATTTAGCTTCCTCTGCACCATTCACGACAAAGGCAAGACGAAGTTCAGCCTCAGGGCCAACCTTGCGGTCCGCAAAGACGTTAAAGTCCTCAACCCGTATATTTTAGTGGCCGGAAGCGTCATCTCTCTCATCGGCCTGGTAATTCTTATGAACAGCGGGAAGGAGGCCACACGCGAATACAGCAGGATGGTAAAGGAGGAGCGCAAAAAGGCCAGGGAGAGAGAGCGCTCTGAAAAAAGGAGGATAAAGCAGGGCGAGTGGGGAAAGTGGGATCATCGGACGCAAATCAGACGCGCATCTCCGGGACAGTTCGAGTTTTGCCAGGTCACGCGGCCAACGTTTTGGATGGGGCTCATCCTGGTTCTCTGCGGCCTCGATATTGCCTTTTTCCATATATCGATTCCCTTCAGGGGGTTGTTGCCGGGGATCGCCATAGCGCTTGCGGGCATACTCATCTTCAGGATCGCACGGGGGGTGGTCATCGACGGAACCGATAAAAAGATCTACCGCTGGCGGGGACTGATCCGAAAGCCGTTCATCTGGTATGAGGACGATCTTTCCCGCTACGAGACCCTGGAAATCGACAGGAAGCTCGGCCCAAAGTCAGGCAATCCGAGGGTAGGCAGGTCTGTTCACTATCGCCTATTTCTCGTTACGAGGGACAAAAAACGGGTCTTGCTCAAGGCCTCCTCACGAATAAAGGACGCCAGGTCCCTTGCCGGTGATATATCGGAGATTACCGGGCTGCCCGTCCAGGACAGCTCGGGGGCGCCCCCGGATAAGAAGCGCAAACCGCGGAAGAAGGCAGAGCCCCTCGCTCCAATAAATGCGTACAGAGGCCCGCAAAAACTGGAGGACTACGTGAGGGAGCATATCGTGGAGCTCATGGAAGAGAATTTCCCCGATAACCCGGATCTGGAATGGACCGTCCACGGGTTCGAGTACAGAGACGGGATGACAATCGTGGAGGTCGAACCCGAATCCGACGAGACGGGATACTCCCGCTACAAGTTCGTCATTACCTCCACAAAAACGGGAGATGTGTATGTCGACGCAACCTACTGTTTCAAAGATGGCATCTATTCCCTTCTCTGTCACTCACTCGGATCGGGAAGCAGGTATCCGGACCACCTGGATTGAAAATGCTCCCGGGGGTCAGTTCCCATTTTCTCAGATTATTCCCTATTCCCCTATCCTGTAGTTTGTTTCACCTGAATCTGGCTTCGTTCTTGCTCCTTTTATTGTTTAAACATGCGATGTACCACATCATAAGCAGGGGCGACGGGAAAATGAGAAAAACATGAGGATATGGGAACTGACCCCATTTACCACCCGGGCCTCTTGACGAGGAGGAGATGACCCGCGTCCGGCGCATCGGCAAGCACATTTACGGTACAAACAGCAAGCCCCCCCTCCTCGCACGATGGTTCCGGTGGCGTCCGGCTCGAACAGCCGAAAATGCGAATTTCCGAAACTCCGCAGAAAAATTCGATGAGAAGATCAGAAGGCAGAACCTGACCCCGTTCTCACTGAAGATAATTGTTCATCAGAGTGAAAAACTGGGACTCGTATTGAGACAGGCTGATCCCGATCCTGTTGTTGAATGCTGTTGCAAATGGCACTCCGTCCCTTACATCCAGAAAGAGGTTCTTGAAATCGGTCAACGTCTTGCCGTGCCCGTTTACATCTATCAGGTATTCAACCGCCAGCTGGAACATGGGGTAGTAATAGTAATATGCGATCAATTCGACATTCGGATAATTATATTGATGCATCGCGATGGGATTCAAAGCTCCATACTCCTGGATCAATGCATTCATTTTGGCCAGGTCAGTTATACTTCCCCCCGCAGTTCCTCCCGACATTGCCTCCGCAAGCCCTTCCGTGAGCCAGACATCTACCAGGTTGGGATTGTTGCTCGCTTTTAAGAGAGACTCAACAACATGGGTGATTTCGTGCTTCAACGTGGGGTTATAGATTTGTGGATCCGTGTGGCCGAAGCTTGAACGCTCCGGATGATCAAGGGAAAAAATCAACAATCCCCCATAATAGGACCATCCGCCCCAGCTTGGGGGATAACGATTTTTGTAGGCATAGATATCTATCACATCCTGCCCTTGTGGGAAGAGAAAGATGTCACTGCTATCGATTCCAAAGGACACTTTAATTTCGGCGAGTGTATCTTCAGCAAGCTGAGCAAGGGCCTGCCTCGCATCATCACTTGCACCATCACTGTAAATTGTAAAATTGGCGCTTTCAAGTGGATTTCCGTCGTGAGGCCACTCAAATCCTGTTATGTACCATGACCCCGAATCAACCATAAACTGATTGCTCGAATCACCGGAAGATCCACCGCAACTCATTACTAGTAGAGAGATAACCAGGAATAAAAAGGGCGCAACTTTTATTCTCAGATCCCTCATTTTCTTAAACCCTCATTTTGTCAGGCTGCTTCAAGGAAAACGACAACAGTTACGTGTGAGCGGGGAACTAGGATCGCATTAGAACAAGTACAGAGAATATCACTTTTCAGAATAAATCTTATGATATTAATCCCGGGTTCGAAGTCAAGACACGACGGCCCAAATATTTACTGATCGATAAATTTCGTGAAAATGTCAGGAGCCAGGGGCCGCCCCCAAGATCCTGAAAGGATGCGTAACAGGTCTCAGATTACATTTAACACTTAATGAGACCAACTCAGAATAATCGCTGGCAATAATCAGTAATAACTTACATTTAATATTGAAAAGCTGTCCGATATTTGTTATTGATAAAGGAAATATACTTTGAACGCTGTCTATTTTTAGATCCTACCAACCCTTTGGGAGGGGGAAGGTCAGTCCGATTTTGTGCATACACTTTTTTAAAGCTAATAAAAACGATTTCCTATCACGCAAACCGGAATAACTCTGAATTAAGATGGTTAAGTTCCCGGACGGTAGGAGCAGTTGAAACGACACAAAATGGAGGGGATCATGAACATGGCAAGGAGTTTCAATCGATTACTGACCGGGGTGCTGCTGGTCCTGATCGCCGCTTATCTCCCAAGCTGCAATGATGACGGTCAGGGAGATGGTACACCTTCGAACCTGTCTTTAACCGTTCTGATGGATGGCACCGGAAGCGGGAGAGTGACCTCCTCACCTGATGGGATCTCCTGCGAGACGGACTGCGAAGAGGACTACGGCAGCGGCACCCAGGTCACGCTAACCGCGGCCCCCTACAGCGGCAGCACCTTCGCCGGTTGGAGCGGCGGGGGCTGCAGCGGCACGGGACCATGTACGCTCGCCATCAGCGGGGACACATCGGTCACTGCCGCCTTCGATCTCAGTGAAAGTGATCCCTTAACCCTGGTCACCCCATATGTAAATGAATTAGACATGAGAGAGATACGAAATACATTCAACTCTCAACACAGAGACGAACCGTGGGGCCAGGTCCATGATGGTCTGGACATTTACCCTGTGGGAGACGACAAACCTTTTCAGGCTGCCTGTTCGGGACGGGTACTGCGGGTGGTTACGTTACCTGGAGGGGTTGCCGTCGTCATCGCGTGCGATACTCCCTACACAATCGAATACATGTTCGAACCGCAGGCCCCTGATACGGAACAGATCCAGCGGGGGAAGATCCTGGTTGACGAGGGGGATCCCGTCTCTCAGGGCCAGATTATCGGAAGCCTTTACGCTGCTGATTTAACCCTTGCCCACGTTCACTTTACCCTTGATGAGAACGCGATTCCCATATGTCCCGAGCCCTATTTCTCGCCGGCTGATAATAGTTTCATCGAGAGCCTGATCGGCGTTGCCCGTCCGAACCCAGACGACGTCTACATATGTGCCGGCGGTAACCCCGCACCGCCAGATCTTGTCACCCCCTATATGAACGAGTTGGACATGAAAGAAATAAAGGCCGGTTTTAGCTCTGACGATAATTCTCCATGGGGATTTGTGCACGATGGTATCGATATATATCCGCAGGGAGACCAAAAAGATTTTCAGGCTGCCTGTACGGGAATAGTGGATTCAGTGGAGTTACTCCAGGACGCCGGAGACTCGAACTGGCAGGTTGATGTCCTGATCCAGTGCGATGAATATGTTGAGGATCCTGATGATGGTGGGTATTTTATACCATTTTCAATCAACTACGTTTTCGAGCCAATGTCCAACAATCAAATCGATGGACAAAACCAACTTGGCAACATAGAGGTTGTCGAGGGGCAAACTGTTTCTCAAGGCGATAGTATCGGACGTCTTGATGCTGTTGGCGAAGGAGCCCATGTTCATTTTGGTGTCGTACAATATGGGAGTTCAGCTTTTCAAGCATTAGGAATAACCGGTATTCCAATTTGTCCCGAACCTCATTTTTCTGCAGGAGCAAATACCTCCATCTTGAATCTGCTTCACGCTGCCTGGCCGAGCGCAGGCATGTGTTATCAGAATTAACGCTAAGTACTCCAGGGAAAGAACGAAAGGGATACCATCAAAATGAAAGGCCCGCCATCGTGCGCCCCCGATGGTTCGAGCAGCCGAACATCCGAGGTTCCGATGATCCGAGAAACAAAGAAAGCAGAATACAGAAAGAAGAAAGCAGCCATATTGCCAGGGTGGTTATGCGGAATTCGGAGTGCGGAATGAAATCCAAGAAAAACAAAACGACAGAACGACAGAAAGAAGTTAAACCAAGAAAAACCAGGTGGTGGTAAGAATAATTAACTCATAGGGCCTTTTTCTTCCTGGAAGCGCCGCTCTGTTTTCTATCGCTGAACTCGATTCTCAGGTCCAGTTCCAGTGCCGCGGCGATCTTGAATAAGGTGGTCAGCGAAAACCGCCCATAATCTGGATTTTCCATCCGCGCTATTACCGATTGTGTTGTGCCGATCTTTTTCGCAAGATCAGTCTGCGTCAGGCCTTTTTTCTCTCGTGCAAGCCTAAGATCGGTTGCAAGTCTCACTCTAAAGAGTTCTCTGTAAAACTCAACGGCAAATTCCTGATCCTTTAATTCTTCCCTCAGTTTTTTTTCAAAGCTATCATCACCCATGTTCTACCCTTATCTTCCTGAACCTCCGAATTGCCGCCCCTAAATCCTCTCTTTTCAATTTCCGTGACCGCTTGTGGATAGCATCCAGGAGAATGATCTCATCACCATAAATACAAAAAAATATCCTTATATTGGCAGTTTTTCCTTTTGAGGCTCGTAGCTCATAAAATCCCTGTCCTTTTACTTTCTCAACGATCCCCCTTTGAAGATACAAACCATAATCCTCGAGCGCATCTAACCTGGCAAGTACTTTGGCTCTCGACCTCGAATCAAGCCTTTCGATAAAATCTTCAACAGGGCTGTCCCCTCGCCTGGTACGGTAATATCTAATCCTGTATTTCATAATTATCGCATTATTGCTATATCGTCAAGGATTTTTTCCACACATTGACCGTAAGTAATTTCTTTAAAATGAAGGGAAAGTCCGATTTACAAACCTTGAGGTTGCAAAAGGGAACCAGTTTGGCGTTCTTTTGAACCATGGATAAGTAAATTGCAAGTTGGATACCTACTTAGCGATAGATAATCAGATGGTTCGAGCAGCCGAACATCCGAGGTTCCAAAGTTCCGGGAAATCCAGAACAGCAGAAAGCAGCACCATGGAATAGATGGCATTGCGGAATGCGGATTTCGGATTGCGGAATAAAACCAAGAACAGCAGAACGTCAGAACAGCAGAAAAACCTAGAAGTTGAGAAGATGAGAAGTTGAGAAAAACCGAATACGAGAAAAAAGAAACAAGTCATAAGGAAGGGGTTCCCCTGAGCTTGGCCCGAGCTCAATTTACCAAATTTGTCGCGGGGCTCAAACTCTTACAAATGTCGAAGACCCTGAGCGCACTCGCATGGTATTGTCGAAGAGTCGAAGGGCTTGGCCTCTTTGCTCATGGATTACAGTGTTATATATTGAAAATTGCCGGAACAAAGCAACCTTGAGGGAAACTCATGAAAGCGATTGTATACACAGAATACGGACCACCGGAGGTTCTTCAGCTCAAAGAGGTAGAAAAACCTACTCCGAAGGACAATGAAGTACTGATAAGGATTTATGCGACAACAGTAACGGCAGGAGACGCGAGACTTCGAAGTTTCACGGTCCCTACCGGGTTCTGGCTCCCCGGACGAATAGTTATGGGTCTCATAAGACCAAAGATGACTACACTGGGTATGGAGTTAGCCGGAGAAATTGAATCAGTGGGCAAAGATGTAAAATTATTTAAAGAAGGTGACCAGGTTTTTGCTGGATCAGGAAGTACTCTTGGTGCTCACGCCGAGTACAAATGTCTGCCTGAAGACGGGGTGGTGGCAATAAAACCGGCCAATATGACCTATGAGGAAGCCGCCGCCGTTCCTATTGGGGCAATAACCGCATTGTTTTTCCTTAGAGATAAGGGAAATATTCAGAACGGGCAAAAAGTCCTAATAAATGGCGCTTCTGGAAGTATAGGCACGAATGCGGTGCAACTTGCCAGGTACTTTGGTGCAGAAGTTACCGGAGTATGCAGTACCACGAACCTAGAAATGGTGAAATCTCTGGGAGCCGATAAGGTAATTGATTACACGAAAGAGGATTTTACCAAAAGTGGTGAGACCTACGATATTATTTTTGACACGGTAGGCAAGACTTCGTTTTCACGTTGTAAAAGCTCGCTAAAGCAAAAAGGACGTTATCTTGCAGCTGTCGCTGGGGTGCCACAGTTTGCTCAAATGCTTTGGACTAAAATGATAGGCAGCAAGAAAGTAATATGTGGGATAGCACCCGAGCGTAAAGAAGATTTAATTTTCCTCAAGGAGCTTATCGAGGCGGGTAAGATAAAATCAGTCATAGATAGACGCTATCCGTTGGAACAGATTGCCGAGGCCCACAGGTATGTCGACAAAGGGCATAAAAAGGGAAATGTAGTCATAACTGTGGAACATAATAACAAAAATTGGNNACTAAAATTGGGCTCATGCCCTGCCCCTAACCTAACATTTTAAGATCTGAAGGCCCAGAAGGCTCGAGCAACCGAAAATCCGAAGCTTCGAAGAGCCGATATTCCGGAAAACAAAGAAAGCAGAAAGGAGAAAGCAGGCATACGACAGGGGGGCAATGCGGAAATCGGAGTGCGGAATGGAAAACCAAGAAGTTAAGAAGATGAGAGGTTGAGAACACCTGTTCCTTTGCTGACTGTCTGAGTAGCCTGCCATCAGAAGAGCCCGGGGCCACTTAAATCAATATGCGTCGCCTCGCGGGATAATCGCGTAGATGTGGATAATCTTTTTATCCTCATCGTAGGTGAAGAGAACTCTCCACCTACCCGTTCGAAGCCGATAATCACCTCTCAACTCACCTGTTAAAGGCCTTACATTTGTGGCGAGAAGGGGGTTATTTTCCTTTTCAAGCGCGAGGAGAGCGTCTTTGAGACGTTTTCTGGTTTTTTTGTCGAGTTTTCTGAACTGTTTCTCAGCAGCCGGTTTTATCTCAATCTTCCAGCTCATCGATTCCCTTGCCGGCAACGCCCCTCTTCACCTCCTCCTTCCCTTTCTTTATCGCCTCGACCCAATCAGGTTTCGAAAGGATCTCCAGTGTCTCCCGGTGACGCTCGATATACTCGTCAATGAGTTCCGTGAGGATGTCTTTGATATCCCTCTTTTCCACGCTCGAGATGATCTTGAGCAGGTCCCTTTTTTCCTCAGGAATGCGGACCGTCGTGGTCTTCATAAATGACGTACCTCCTTCTGGCAATCTACTAATATACTAGTAGATTAGTATATCAATGTCAATGTGGTGAAGTTTCGTCCAAGATCGGGGTCAGTTCCTATTTTCTCAAATTATTTGCTCATCCTGGTAATCCAACCTGGGATGTGGGAACTGATCCCATTGGCCTCAAAGAGCATCATACGTAGATTGATGAGCGTCTAACAACCTGAGAGTCTGCGCTCGATACCATCATATCCAGGAGGAATTATTATGAGTAAGGAATATCTGTTTGAACCCGTGGTGCTGGGAAATTATCGATTGAAGAACCGGATTGCTATGGCACCCATGACGAGAGGGCGTGCCGGGGCCGAACGGGTGCCGAATGAAGTGATGGCCGAATACTATCACCAGCGAGCCTCCGCAGGGTTGCTGATTACCGAAGCGACGGTGATCTCAAAGCAGGGCATCGGCTGGATCGATTCGCCGGGGATCTATACGAATGAGATGATTGATGGCTGGCGGAAGGTCACCGGGAAACTGAAACCTACCGGCACCCCCATATTCCTCCAGCTGTGGCACTGCGGCAGGGCCTCTCACAGCGATTTCCACGACGGTGAACTCCCGGTCTCCGCTTCCGCCGTGAAACTCAAGGGTGATCAGATCCGCACCCCCCTGGGGAAAAAACCGTATGAAACGCCCCGGTCACTTACGGTTGATGAGATAAAAACTGTAGGGAATGACTACCGCAAGGCTGCGGAAAACGCCAAAGCCGCAGGGTTTTCCGGGGTCGAAGTCCACGGCGCAAACGGCTACCTTATCAATCAATTCCTCGATTCAACGACAAATCTGCGTGACGACCAGTATGGAGGCAGCAAAGAGAACAGGTTCCGATTTTTCAAAGAGGTTCTGGAGGCAGTGCTGGAGGTTTGGCCGCCTGAGCAGGTGGGAGCGCGTATCTCGCCAAACGGGGTATTTAACGATATGGGCTGTGATGATTTTAGAGAACTATTCCCGTATGTGGCCGCCGAGATAGGTAAACTCGACCTCGGTTATCTGCATATCATGGACGGGCTGGCCTTCGGTTTTCACCAAAAAGGCGAACCGATGACCCTGGCGGATTTCAGGCCCGTTTTCAAAGGAACCATCATTGGGAATTGCGGGTATACGCAGGAGGAAGCGGAAAAGAGGATTAGAGAAGGCCACGCGGACATGATCGCCTTCGGCCGGCCGTATATCACGAACCCTGACCTGCCTGAACGGTTCAAGAATGGCTGGCCATTAAATCCGGCGGAAGATATGTCTTTGTGGTATACCCCAGGCCCTGAAGGGTATACAGATTATGCCCCATTCAAAGCATAATAATCCCCGGGAGGGCGGTCGGTTCCCCTTTGCTCACATTTAGTTGGGGGCATGAGGGTCAGGTCTTTAATCTTGACATTCCCCATTCGGTGAAATTTCTATCTTACAGCACGGCCACATCGAAACAGATGTGACGGTGCACTTCTCCACGTCACTTTTCAAGGGAAAAAACGAAAGGGATACCATCAAAATTATAGACGTGATCCTTTTGTTTCTCTGAATTTCTGGATCACTCTAATCCCTCCAGATCCATGGCCGGATCAAAGGCGCGAACTTTCCCTTCGGATATTCGGGAGGCCAGGGTTTTTCCCAGTTCAAAGGCCTCCTGAAGCTGGGCTTCGGTCAATCTTCGGAGGAAGAAAGCTTTTGACCATTCATCATCATTTAGTTCCTTCGGGAAAACGGCGGCGGCATACTGGTCGATAACAAATTCCCCGTTAAACAACATGGGAACATTGCTTTTAATCCAAACCGTGCCGGAGTCGCAATAGGGCCTGAGCTCTTCGGGCACCATGCCCGCAGTGACGATGCTGGCCGAAGCTCTCGGCTTATCCGTCAAACGTGGCTCCGGACAGCCCTTCAGTCCCAGGAGTTCACCGGTCGGGCGGGATAAACGAAAGCAGGCTCTCTCCATAAAGACATACATCAATCCGGTGACAAAGCCCATATGAACCGGGGATCCCAGGAGCACTCCGTCAGCTTCCTTTATCTTTTCCAGGATTAACGTCACATCGTCGTCATGGGTGCAGGGCGCTATTTCCGATTCCAGATCGGCATAACACTTCAAACAGTTGGTGCAATAACGGATAT
>JABAOH010157933.1_pt2 | contig 16088 bp, 16 predicted proteins | sample 7062181 | NCBI WGS metagenome assembly JABAOH01 (sample SAMN14538630, study PRJNA623070) | marine sediment metagenome | biome: marine biome [ENVO:00000428]; feature: marine pelagic biome [ENVO:01000023]; material: deep marine sediment [ENVO:00002113]; isolation source: pool of 5 deep marine...
CACGGATGTTGGTGGCCAGGTTGGAGGGAGCTGCTACCGGCTCGGGCACCACCACCCCGGTCTCCCTCATGTTGGTGGCCAGGTTGTAGGGAGTCGCTGCGGCCTCTTCCTCTCCACCGAGCAGGATGGCGATTCCGGCCGCTCCCAGCGCGATGACGAGGACCACGATCATCCACTCCAGCCAGCGAACCAGCCTGCGAGGACGTCGCGCAATCGGCGGCGCGACCCGCTCCGGTCGAACCCGGACCCCCTCGTCGGCCACTCGGCGCTCATCCGCCTGCGACCGCTTGTCTAGTTTGGGCATTTCACCTCCCCCTTTCTCACCAGACTTTGTACATGGAGGCCCCTTCAGGCGAGTTGCCGGCGGGTGACGACTTTGTTTCGGTAGGCCAGTGAGCTTGTGTCTCCCGGCTTGCAATGGCCTGAAGGCTTTGGAGTCGAGGAGTGGTGCTTTCTCAGCCGACGCGTGTCGAAAACCTGACGGGACTCCGACAAAAGACCCTATCGGGGCATCCCCCGATCGGACATACTGGGGTACGGGCCCGAGGTGGCCTGTGTCTGGCCTTCAGGTGTTCGTGTTGGGGCCCGTTAGGGCGACCGGCCCTCGAGGAATCGTTTCGGTCGGAGGTCCTCGAGCGAGGGCGGTGCTGTCGATCCTCGCCATCAGTGCCAACCACGCAGTGTCGCTCGATCATCTCATCGACGCCCTGTGGGGAGACGACCCTCCGCCATCAGCCCCGGATATCGTTCACTCCCACATCTCGAGGCTGCGTCGGGTGCTGGGTCGTGATGCCATCACCCGCGAGGACCGCTCCTATGTCCTCCACGTGGAGCCGGACCGCATCGATGCCTGCCGGTTCGAGCGCCTGGCCCGCCAGGCCGCAGAGGTCATCGATGCCAACCCGGATCGGGCCCGGGAGCTGTGTCGGCGCGCCCTCGACCTGTGGCGGGGCCCGCCGTTCGGCGACTTGTCCGATGAAGAGTTCGTCCTTCCCGAGGCTCACCGGCTCGAGGAGCTGCGGGCGATGGCGATCGAGCTGCACTTCGAAGCCGACCTGGCGCTCGGCAGGCACGCCGAGATCGTCGGTGGGCTGCAGGCGGCGGTGCGAGACCATCCGTACAGCGAGCGGCTGTGGTTCATGCTCATGCAGGCACTGGCGCGCCAGGGCCGGCGCGCCGAGGCCCTGCGGGCCTGTCAGGAACTTCGATCGATGCTCGGCGAGTTGGGCCTCGAACCCACGCACGAGATCGTCGACCTCGAGCAACAAATCCTCCTCGAGGACCCCCGGGTGCGCCCCCATTTCAATACGGGTCCAGCGGCCTGAATCCCCGTTGCTGCCCTGGAGCTCGCTCATCCCGGCGCTACGCTGCCCACCGTGGTCCAGACCGTAACCCTTCTCGAGACACCTCAATGGGCCTCGATCGCCGTCGACCTCGGCGCCCCGATCGGACGGTCGACGCTGATCATCGGCGATCGGGCGGCGGAGGTCGGCGAGTCCTTCCAACGGGCCGGGGCGCCCCCGGCGGCATATGAGCGGGCCGATTTGGTGCTGCTGACCCGCGATCCGCCGGAGGTCGACTTCGAGGCTGCTACGGCGCGTGCGACCGGGTTCCCCAACGACAGCATCGACCTGGTCGTTGTGCGCCACGCATGGAGGTCCCGGCCCGAGCTGGGCGGGGTCCTCGCCGAGGCGGCCCGAGTCTGTCGGCCGGCGGGCGGGGTACTGGCCGGCGAACTCGACCTTGAACGTCTGGTCGGATCGCCGGCGGCCCGCTATCCGTCCCGCCTCCAATTCGACCTGCAACCGGAACTGCTCGCCGATTTCCGGACGCGGACCGTGCTTCCCACTGCCTTGTCCCTGGAGCTGGGCCGGGCCGGCCTGCGCAGCGTCGTCATGGCATCGATCGATGAGGCTCGCGGCCACTTCGCCTCGGTGGACGATTACCTGACGTATGCCCGGGCCGGGGGCTGGCGCAGCCTGCAGTTCCTCGACGAAGAAGGCATCAACCGGCTGCTTACCCGAGCAGCAGAGCTCCTCCCCCGGATCGGAATGGGCCCCCTCGTCGACCGGGAACCATGGCATCTGGCGTGGGGCCGCTCCTGAGCGTCAGGAGGCGAAGTGCTCCTCGATCAACCGCTGCGCCTCGCCGGCGATTTCCTCCCAGTTTCCATCGGGGCCCTTGGTGAGCGTGACAAAGTCGGCCGACATGAACACGCTGGTGACCCCCGCTAGCCCCAGCAGGGCTTGGGCAAGGGGATCATCGACCTCCTGCCCCACGGCGAAGGTCTTCGGGCCACCGACGTCCCGGCCCACCTCGAACTTGAGGGCGTTGGGGTTGGGGGTCGGGCTGATGATCACCGGCATGTACCGCCCCGCACTCGACGCGGCGGCATCGTAGCGATCGTGTTGCTCGGCGTCGACGTCGGAGGCACCTTCACCGACCTGGTGTGGTGGAACGGAGTCGGCCTGGCCAGTGCCAAGGTGCCCACCACCAGCGACCCCAGTGAAGGCGTGCTCGCCGGCGCCGCCCGGGTAGAAGGAGCGGTCGAGAGCTTCGTCCACGGAACGACCGTGGCCACCAACGCGCTACTGGAGCGTAAGGGAGCCCGCACCGCACTGGTGACCACGGCCGGCTACGCCGATGTGCTGGAGATCGGACGCCAAGATCGCCCTTCTCTGTACGACCCCATGGCCGAGCGCCCCACCCCGCTGGTGGTCCCGGAAGATCGCTTCGAGGTCGCTGAACGCCTCGGGCCGGGCGGGATCGTGGAAGCTCCTGCCACCGGCCTCGACGAGCTGGCCGACCGGGTGGCCGGCGTCGAGCCTGCTTCGATCGCCGTTGCCCTGCTCCATTCGTTCGCCCGTTCCGACCATGAACGGGCGGTGGCCCGTTCCCTGGAACCCCTCGGCGTACCCATCTCGCTCTCTTCCGACGTGGCCCCCGAGTTTCGCGAGTTCGAGCGGACCTCAACCACGGTGCTGAACGCCTACCTGGTGCCGGTGGTGAGGGACTACCTGCGCCGACTCGGTCGAACGGCCCGGGAGGGTGGCCTTCCCGCTTCGGTGCGGATCATGCGCTCTTCAGGTGGAATCATGGTCACCGACCGGGCCGCCGAGTTGCCGGCGGCAATACTTCTCTCCGGGCCGGCCGGAGGTGCGGTGGCGGCCGCCGCCCTGGGCCGGGCGCTCGGCTACGACCGGGTGATCTCGTTCGACATGGGCGGCACGTCCACCGACGTGTGCCGCATCGAGGGGGGCCGTCCCGAAGTCTCCTACGAGCGCGCCGTCGCTGGGTACCCGTGCCGGCTTCCGGCGGTGGCCATCCACACCGTTGGAGCGGGAGGCGGCAGCATTGCCTGGGCCGATGAGGGTGGCGCCTTACGGGCCGGCCCGCACAGCGCCGGAGCCGACCCCGGCCCGGCCTGCTACCGGCGCGGCGGTGAGGCGCCGACCATCACCGATGCCAACCTGTGGCTGGGTCGGATCGATCCGAAAGGCCTCCTGGCCGGGACGCTGGCGATCGATGCTCAGGCAGCCCGGGAGTCGCTGGCGCGCCTGGGAGCCACCCTCGAACTGGACGTGGACCACACCGCCCTGGGGGCCATCGAAGTGATTGAGGCTCACATGGTCCGGGCGATTCGGGCGGTTTCCCTGGAAGAGGGCGCCGATCCCCGATCGGCCACCCTGGTGGCGTTCGGCGGCGCCGGAGGTCTGCACGCCACCGCCCTGGCCCGCAGCCTCGACATGGCCGGGGTGGTGGTGCCCGCGTACGCCGGGGTTTTCTCGGCCCTGGGACTGTTGCTCAGCCCCCCGCGCGACGACAGCGCCCGGACCGTTCTGCTGGGCGTCCACCGGGCCGACGCCCTCGAAGGCGCGTTGCAGGCGGTGTCCGCCTCGGCCGCCGGGAAGCTTCGAGCCGGCACGGGCAGAGATCCGGAACGGGTGCACACATTCGTCGACATGCGCTACGTGGGTCAGAGTCACGAGACCGTGGTTCCCTACCGAGCCGGTGAGGGCTGGAGCGAACTGGAGGAACGCTTCCATCTACTCCATCTCGAGCAGAACGGCTTCTCTCGCCCCGGCGATCCCGTCGAGGCGGTCACCGTCCGGGCCGAGGCACTGCAAACTCCCGAACTCGACTTTGCCGACCTTCCCGCCCCCCGGCCCGAGGGTGAGGCCGCTCGGGGAACGCGCCGCGTCCTCACCAGTCGGGGGCCGGTGGATGCGGGGGTTTGGTGGCGACCCGGCCTGGTCCCCGGTGACGAGGTGGTCGGCCCGGCCGTGATCGAGGAGGCAAACGCCACCACGTTGATCGGCCCAGGTGAGCGGGCCGCCGTCGACCCCTCGGGAACGCTGGTGGTGGAGTGGTGACAGTCGACCCGATTGCTCTCGAGGTGGCTCGCAACCAGCTGTCGTCGGTGGCCGACCAGATGGGAGCGGTGCTGCGGCGCACCGCCTACTCCCCCAACATCAAAGAGCGGGCCGACTGCTCGGCGGCGCTCTTCGTGCCCTCGGGTGAGATGCTCGCTCAAGCCGAACACATCCCCGTCCACCTGGGCTCGATGCCGGCCTCGGTGGCCGCGATCCTCGAACACTTCGGCACCGAGGGCCGGCCCGGCGTCCAGTACGCCGTCAACGATCCCTACGACGGGGGTACCCACCTCAACGACCTCACCCTGGTGAGACCGCTCCACCACGGAAGCAGCCTCATAGGATGGGTGGCCAACCGAGCCCATCACGCCGACGTCGGCGGTGAAGCTCCCGGGTCCATGCCAGCCCACGCCACCTCGATCCATCAAGAAGGCGTGGTGATCCCTCCCATCGAGGCCGTGCGGGACGGGGAATGGATTCCCGAATTTGCCGATGTGTTCCTGGCAGCCACCCGCACCCCTGCCGAGCGCCTCGGTGACCTGTCCGCCCAGCTCGGAGCCAACGAGGCCGGTGCCCGTCGCCTCGCCGAACTGGTCGGCGCCGCCGGCGTGGAGCGCTACTCGGCCCTTGCCAAAGAGCTTCTCGACTACGGCGAGCGCCGCATGCAGGCCGCCCTGGCGGCTCTCCCCGACGGCGAGTATCGATTCAGCGACGCCATGGAGTGGGGCTCTCGGGACGTACCGATCGAGGTCGCGATCCGCATCGAAGGAAACCGGCTCTCGGCCGACTTCGCCGGCACTGCTCCTCAAATTGAAGGGAACATCAACGCGGTGGAGGCAGTCACCCGCTCTTGTCTCTATTACGCGGTNNCGACCCCACCATCCCCGCCAACGGCGGCTGCTACCGCCCGCTGTCGTTGACCGCTCCCGAGGGCTCGCTGGTTAATCCGAATCCCCCGGCCGCGGTAGCCGCCGGGAATGTGGAGACATGCCAGCGGATCGCCGATGTGTTGTTGGGCGCCCTGGCCAAAGCGGCTCCCGACCGGGTCCCGGCCGCTTCGCAGGGGACCATGAACAACGTGCTGGTCGGCTCCGACGAATTCGCCTACTACGAGACCGTTGCCGGCGGCCAAGGAGGCCGCCCCGGGAGGAGGGGCCAGTCGGGCATCCACACCGGTATGACCAACACCAAGAACACCCCCATCGAGTCCCTGGAGACCCACTACCCGTTTCGGGTGCTGAGCTATCGGCTCCGGCGCGGCAGCGGCGGCGACGGAAGGTTCCCGGGTGGAGAAGGCATCGAGCGCGAGCTGGAGTTCTCGACTCCGGCAACGGTCTCGCTCATGGGCGACCGACGGCGCAACCGGCCCTGGGGATTGGCCGGAGGCGAGGCCGGCGCCTGCGGCGAGGACTGGCTCATTCGCCCCGGATCGGCCCCCGAGCGATTGCCGGGAAAGGCTACGTTCGAGGTGCGGGCCGGTGATCGGCTCCGGGTGCTCACTCCCGGAGGGGGAGGCTGGGGAAGCGGCTAGACCGGCCGGCCAGCCGCAATCCGTTCACACAGAATCCAGCGACCCTGCGGACTCAAACGAGCGTTAGCGTGCACCACGAGCCTCCTTGCGGTTGTCGGGCGTTGTGCGACACCCACACAACCACGGGAGGCTCACCTCACCGTGTCAACAATCTCCGTGGACAGCACGGCTAGTAGGCGGCGAGCTCCCGGGCCCGCTCTGCGATCCCCTCGGCGTTGGGCATCAGCATGGCCTCCAGCTCCGGGGCGTAGGGGTAGGAGGGAACGTCGGGGCTGGCGTAGCGGCGCACCGGGGCGTCCAGCCACTCGAACGCCTTCTCACCGATCTGGGCGGCCACCTCGGCGCCGTAGCCGCCGAACTCGTTGTCCTCGTAGACGATGAGGATCTTCCCGGTGGCCTCGACCGCCGCCTGCACCGACGGCCAGTCGAATGGCTTGAGGCTGCGCAAGTCGAGCACGCCGGCATCGATTCCCTCCTGGGCAAGACGGTCGGCGGCCTCGACGGCGAAGTGAACCATGGTCCCGTAGGCGATGATCACCAGGTCTTCTCCGGTGCGCCGCAGGGCCGCCCGGCCCAGCGGCACCCGGTAGTCCCCCTTGGGGAAGGGGCCGGTGGCCAGCCGATAGAGCTTTTTCGGCTCCAAGAACAGGACCGGATCCGGATCTTCCACGGCAGACCACAGCAAGCCCTTGACGTCGGCAGGCGTCGACGGCACCACCACCTTGAGGCCGGGAACGTGGGAGTAGAAGGCCTCGATGGACTGGCTGTGATAAAGGGCGCCGTGGATGCCTCCGCCGTACGGCGTGCGCACCACGATGGGGCAGCCCCAACCGCCGTCTGAGCGGTAGTGGATCCGGGCCGCTTCCGACACCAGCTGGTCGAAAGCAGGGTGAATGAAGTCGGCGAACTGGATTTCGGCGAGGGGCCGGACTCCGGCTGCCCCCATTCCCACCGCAATGCCGACGATCAGCGACTCGGCCAGCGGGGTGTTGAAGGAGCGGGCCGCCCCGAATGCCTCGGTAAGGCCTTCGGTTGCCTTGAAGACGCCCCCTTTGGGGTCGGCAACGTCCTCGCCGAATACGACCGTCTCCGGAATCGCCGCCATGATCTCATGAAGCGTGGAGTTGATGGCGGTGATCAAGTTGACTTCTTCCCCTTGGGGGATCGGCTCGGCAGTGGTGGCGGCCTCGGTGGTCGTGATCGGGTTGGCGTACACCTTGGCCAGTGGATCCCGCCCCACCGGAGCGGCGTCGGCCGCCTGCACCGCCTGGGCCACCGTCGTGGTGGCCTCCTCGTCGATGGCAGCCTCGGCCGCCTCGTCGAGAAGCCGGCTCTCGACCAGGTACTGGTGCAGGATTGTGATCGGATCGCGCCGGCGCCATTCCTCGACCTCGTCGGCGCTCCGGTAGAGCCGATCGTCGTCGTCGGAGGTGTGGGCGTAGAAGCGGTAGGTGCGGGCCGCCACCAGGGTCGGCCCATCGCCGCTCCGGGCCCGATCGACGGCCTCCTTGACCGCCTCGTAAGACGCCAGCACATCGTTGCCGTCGACGGCGACGCCCGGCATCCCGTAGCCGATGGCCCGAGCGGCGATGTCACCGGCCACTTCCTGGGCCTCCGGCACGGAGATGGCGTACTGGTTGTTCTCGATGATGAACACCACCGGAAGCTGGTGGATGGCGGCGAAGTTCATCGCCTCGTGCCAGTCGCCCCCGGACGTCGACCCTTCTCCCCCGAAGGCCGCGACGACACCGGGCCGCTCCTCCATCTTGAGGGCGTAGGCAATGCCGCAGGCGTGGGGGAACTGGGTGGCCACGACCGACGAGTGGGTGAAGATCCGTCGCGACGGGTCGGACCAGTGGTTGGGCATCTGCCGGCCCCCGCTGGCGGGATCGGCGCCTCGGCCGAAGACCCCCAAAAGGATGTCCTCGACCGATACCCCCAGAGCCAAATTGACGGCGACGTCCCGGTAGTACGGCAGCCCCCAGTCCTGCTCGCGGTCGAGAGCGAAGGCGGCCCCCACCTGGATGGCCTCGTGGCCGGCGGCCGACACGACAAACGGGGCTCGGCCCTGGCGGTTCAGCGCCCACATGCGCTCGTCGAGCCGCCGGGCCAAGACCATGGTCTCGTACATCCCGATCAGCTCGGCGTCGGGAATCCCCAGCGAGCGATGATCGCGGGTCGCTTGAGTCTCGACGGTCACGTTCTCAGTCCTCGTCAGGCTCGATCGTCGCCGCTTCTCCGGAAGAGGCGAAGCCGGCCGATCTTTTCGATCCGCTCGGTGGCGAGCTGCATGGCCGATTCGAGAGGCGAGCAGTCACGCTCGTTCGCCTCTTCGAGAATGTGCTTGGTCAATCCGTAGATCTTGTCGATGTTGTGTGCGGCGCGCTCCTCCTGGTAGCCACGCCTCTCCTCCCAGACGTTGATGAGGCCGCCCGAGTTGACGACGAAATCGGGGGCGTAGACGATGCCCGCCTCACGTAGACGCTCGGCGTCCTTGTCCTGCTCCAGCTGATTGTTGGCGGGTCCCACTACGGCCCGGCACTTCAGTCGGGGAATGGTTCCGCTGTTGAGGGTTCCCCCCAAAGCGCAGGGGGAGAAGATGTCGCACTCGACGTCGTATATCTCTTCGGGTTCGACGACCTCGACACCGTAGTCATCGATCACCATCTGGAGGTTGGGCCCGAACACGTCGGTGGCGACGACGCGAGCCCCGGCCTTCACCAGACGGCGGACCAGGTCTCGCCCCACCTTTCCGGTCCCCTGGATCGCAACGACCTTTCCTCCCAGGTCGCTATCGCCCCACACGTGCTCGGCGACCGCCGACAGTGCCCTCATCAACCCCCGGGCGGTGGCCGGCGACGGGTCGCCCGACCCCGCTTCGGCTTTGGGAAGGCCGACCACCCAGCGCGTCTCGTGGCGGATGACGTCCATGTCGAAGTGGTCGGTGCCCACGTCCTCGGCGGTGATGTACCGGCCCTGGAGCGAGTCGACGATACGGCCGTAGGCTCGCCACAGTCGCTCCGACTTGTCGGTCCCCGGATCGCCGATGATCACCGCCTTGCCCCCGCCCAGATCCAGGCCGGCCGCCGCCGCCTTGAACGTCATCGCCCGGGACAGACGCAGCACGTCGGCCAGTGCCTCATCTTCGGAGCCATAGGGATAAAAGCGAGTCCCGCCGAGAGCGGGACCCAGGGTCGTGGAATGGATGGCGATGATGGTCTTGAGACCGGATACCGCATCGGAGCCGAATACCACTTCTTCGTGGCCCTCGGCCCCTATGGCCTCGAAGACGTCCAAGTCAGATCCTTTCGTTGTCTGGAGGCGATTGTATCAGTCACCTTGTCGGCCGATGGACCCCACACCACTAGCATCGCCGCCATGATCAGCGCCGCCTACCTGCGGGTGTACACCCGTGACGACGTCATTCGGGACCTCCCCGAGCACGTCACGCCGGCGGCAGGTGAGCGGGTGCTACGGACATCCGACTTCGGCGTGTGGCAGGAATCGCTCCGGGAAGACGCCTTCCGCACGGAGTGGGGTGACGGTGAGTTCGTCTGTCCCCGCTATCCCAAGCTGCGCATGCTCGAGGGGCTGCTGGCCTTTCACAACTCCTACCCGGGAATGGTGGGCTCGATGCTGGTGCCCGAGACCATCGTCCGTCGGGCCGCCTCCGAATTGGAGACCCTCTACGAGGACGATCCAGCTGCCCGCTCCCACATCCTCACGTCGCCCTGGCACGTCCCGCTTCGCTGGTTCGCCGCCTTCGCCCCCGATCAGCGGGAACTTCTCCAGCTCTCCTCTGGGACTTCGATTCGCTACCGGACCGACCGCCGCTCGGCGTCGCGCCGCCTCGATCGCGTGGTTCGGGTGCTGTCGGAGGCCGGGTTCGACGACTCGGTGGTGGAGCCGGTCCGCAACCTGACCGAATGGCTGGGCGAGTTCCCGGCCGACAGCATGGTCGAGCTGGACTACGGCTCGGTCGCTGACATGTTCTCGCCGGGAGAGTTGGCCCTCGACGAGAGCGCCGCCGACATCGCCGCCAGCCTCGACGCCCTCGAGGAGGGCGATTTCGAGGAGGCCGGGGACCACTACGCGGCCGCAGCCGGTCGCTGGGCGTTGGCCCAGGCCCGGATGTACGCCAACTAGGCCACGGGCTGGGGTCGATTCCCTCCGGCCTCGGATCGCTTCCAGGCCAGCGTCCATAGCAGGGTCACCACGAACACTGCGATCGAGATCATCCACATCGCGTCGTAGCGGCCGGTGGCGTCGACGGTATAGCCGAAAAGGGGTGGCCCGCTCCCTAGGCCGGCGAAGAAGCCCAGCATGACCACCCCGGAGGCCCGGCCGGTGCGCTGGGCGCCGGCATCGTGGACGACCGCCAGCATCGCCACCGAGTTCCAAGAGCTCGAGCTGAGACCAGCCGCGACGACCCCGATCCAGAGCAGGGCCGGCCCGACCTGGTCGGCCGCCCAGAGCNNCTGGCGGCGACGTTCGGCAGCCCTAGCCCACCCCACCCGCCCTACCACTGCGATGAGGCCCACCAATCCGATCGCGATCCCTCCCAGCCGCGGCCCGAGATCGAGGGCCTCCTCGACATACAGGGGAAGGAAGATAGTGACGGCGCCGCCGAAGCCCGCCAGGAAGGCGTACACCGCCAGCCAGGGAATCGAGGGTGGAAGTGGACCGATCGTGCCGGTAGGCATCCCGGCCTGGGGCCGGTCGGAAGGAATGAGCAGAGCGACGGCCGGCAGCGCCGCCAAGGGAACCAGCGCCACCAGCACCACCGTGGTCCGCCAGCCGAGGGCGATCGCGGCCGATGGAACGGCCAATCCACCCAGGAAGATGCCGGCCTGGACGCCCGACTGCTTGATGCCGGTCACCACTCCTCGCCTTCCCACCGGAAGGTGCTGGGCGATGAGCTTGTTGGTGGCGGGGTTGGCCACCGCCTGCGCTATGGCCGCCACTCCCACTGCGGCAAACATCGCCCCATACACCGGCGCTGCGGCCAGGACCACGAAGGCGACCGCGGCGATTGCGAATATCCCGGCAAACGCCGTCTTGCTGCCGAAGGCATCCGTGACCCGGCCTGCGAAGGGCGAGGCGGCCGCGGCCAGCAGCGTCACCCCCGAGACGAGAAACCCCACCTGGGTGCGGGTGATGCCCAGATCGTCGATGAGGAACGTAGCCAGCAGGCCGAACGAGACCCCCATGAACGTGGCGACGGCCATCGCCAGCAGCAGGAGGAAGGTGAAGGCGCTCTGCCAGGCCCAGCCTGTGGGGAGCGTCCCTTCGCCGATGGGAACGGGCTCGGGCACCGTCCGAGTGTATGAGCCGGCGTGAGTCCAAGAGCGCCAGGGCCTAGACCCGATGAGGCCCGGCTGCGGCCCCTCTCACCGATACCATCTCGCCCGACATGATCCGGAGAGTTCTCCTGGCGCTGGGAATCGGCGCCGTCCTCGTCGTCCTCGGAGGCGCCGGGGCCTGGGCGCTGGACCTCTTCGTGCACCAAGACCAGGTCCTGCGCAACGTCCGCCTCGATGGCCGGTCGATCGGGGGACTGGACGAGCCGGCACTGCGGGAGGTCGTCGAAGAGGTGGCTGCTTCCCAGGCAGCGACCCCGTTCGCAGTGCACAGTCCGAACGGCGTGCTGGCCGGAACCGCCGCCGAGTTCGGCCTGGTCCTCGATGTGGACGCCACCGTTGCTGCCGCGCTGGCGACGGGACGCGGTCGCCAACCCCTGGCCGCCTGGGCCAATTGGGGATACGCCTTCTTCACCGACCACGACGCCCCCCCGGTCTTCGCCGTCGATTCCGGGACGACGGCGACAGCCGTCGAGTCGCGGCCCGAGGCCCTCTACCGCCGGCCGGTGGAGCCCTCCTTCGACGCGGCCGACGGCCGCCTCGAAGCGCAGGAAGGGGTGAACGGCCTTCGCGTCGATCCCGCCGACGTCGCCGCCGCCATCCAGGCCGACCTGGCCGTGGGAACGGTGCCCCGGGCCGTGGAAGTGGGCTGGGCTTCCATCCCGACGCGGTTCGACACGGCCGACCTGGCCACCGCTCTCGAAGAGGCGGAGCGGCTGGCCGCCCGGCCGATGCGGGTCCTCATCAACGGCCGCACCGCCACGGTGGACTCCTCCGTCATTCGCAGCTGGATCCGCTCGACGACCTCCCGGGGCCGACTGGAACCCACCTTCGACGAGGTACGCACCCGTAAGGCCCTGGAGATCGCCTTCGGTCACATGACCAGCATCGACGTTGAACCCACCTTTGTGATCGTCGACGGCCGGGTCGAGGTGAAGCCGGGTCCGCCGGTAATGGTGTGCTGTGCACCGGGCGTGTCCGAGGTGATGATCGCGGCGGCCCGCAACCCCACCCCGGATCCTGTCGAGTTGCCGGTCCGCCGGAACGACCGGCGCGCCGAGGCCGACCTCATCGAAAGCTACGGAATCCGTGAGCTGGTCGGCGAGTTCACCACCAACCATCGCTGCTGCGAGAGCCGGGTGGAGAACATCCACCGGATCGCCGATCTGCTGCGCGGCACGATCATCGGTCCCGGGCAACGCTTCTCCATCAACGAAACGATCGGGGAGCGGACCCGGGAAGAGGGGTTCGTGGAGGCAGGAGTCATCGAGCGGGGCCGGTTCGAGACCGACGTGGGCGGCGGCATCTCCCAGTTCGCCACCACGATGTTCAATGCCGCCTTCTTCGCCGGCCTCGACTTCCTCGAGTACCAGAGCCATTCTCTATATATCAGCCGTTACCCCTACGGCCGGGAGGCCACCCTGGGCTACCCCGCCCCCGACCTGGTCGTGTTCAACAGGACGCCCCACGCCATGCTCCTGTGGACCGAGTACACCGACACCTCGATCACCGTCCAGCTGTGGTCCACCCCGTACTTCGAGGTGGAGCAGACCGGCCAGGCCGTCACCGGCGCGGCCCGGTGCACCCGCGTGGAGACCTTCCGCACCCGCACCGACCCCGACGGAGTCGAGCTGGAGGACTCGGTATTCGCTACCTACCGGCCCGGAGAGGGCCTGGACTGCTTCGGGAGGCAGATCCCCCGGCGCTGAGCTGCCGTGCCACTTTCTCACCGTCTTGGGGACCCAGAACCATTGACGTGCAGGGAACGGCGGCGATGAACCTCGGCAAGAGCTTCTCGTCTCACCGGGGCCACACGGGTATCGCCGGGGTCACACGGGTATCCGCGCTCAGCATGGAGTCCGGTCCCAACCGGCACTGATGTAGACGATGTTGGTGCTCGCGTCCTCGGCATCACCGTCGAGCAAACCGACAATCGGAAGCTCGAGCCATCCCGGTGGGGGATCCACTACGAACTCCTCCTCGTCGTCGCAGCGGCCCTCCACGAATCGAACACCCGGGTAGGCCGCTTCGAGGTCACCCACCGTGGAGTCGACCGTGATCCCGGCCTCGGTGGCGAGCAGATTGGACTTCGTCAGGTAGTAGTGAAACACCGGCCCCTCGGGCATCGGCTGAGGCGCATCGGGGACAACACCCGGACCTCTGCCGCTAGAGGAATAGGACCGCTCTCGTGAAATGCAAAGAGCTGACGCGAGGGCCACGACGGCTGCTCTCGACCCCAACGTCCGTGGGATGCGGGGTCTGACCGGACGCAAAGGAGACCGGGTGAGGCGGTCAGGCCGAGGCCGGCGTCATGCGCACCGGGAGGCGCCGGGAGCCCCAGGTGCCCGGCTCGGCCTCGAACACGCCCGCACAGCGGGCTCCGCAGCCGGCACAACCGCCCCGTTGGTCGAGGCCCCAGCGGGTGATCAGATAGCCGTCCCGCCCGATGAGGCGGCTCCCACACTCGTGACAACTCGTGGACTGCCCTTCGGGGTCGTAGACGTTGCCGGTGTATACGTAGTGCAGCCCGGCTTCGATGCCGATGCGGCGAGCCGCAGAAAGCGTGGCCGGCGGGGTGGGCGGCCGATCCAGCATCTTGAAGTCGGGATGGAAGGCGGTGAAGTGGACGGGGACGTCGGGCCCGAGGTGCTCGCCCACCCACGCCGTGAGCCGGGCTATCTCTTGCGGTGAGTCGTTCAGGCCGGGAATGAGCAGGGTGGTGATCTCGAACCACACGTCGGTGTGGTGGCGCAAGTACTCGAGAGTCTCCAGCACCGGCTCGAGATGCCCGGCGCAGATCCGCTTGTAGAAGTCCTCGGTGAACGCCTTGAGGTCGACGTTGGCGGCGTCCATGTGGCGGTAGAACTCCGCGCGCGGCTCCGGGCACACGTAGCCGGCGGTCACCGCCACCGTCTTGACCCCCGCCTCCCGGCAGGCGGCCGCCACGTCGATGGCGTACTCGTGAAAGATCACCGGGTCGTTGTAGGTGAAGGCGACACTGCGGCACCCCAGACGGACGGCTGCTGCGGCGATGTCCTCCGGGGCGGCGGCGTCCGCCAGGGTGTCGACCTCCTTGGACTTCGAGATGTCCCAGTTCTGGCAGAAGCGACAGGCCAGATTGCACCCAGCCGTGCCGAAGGAGAGCACCGGCGTGCCCGGGAGGAAGTGATTGAGCGGCTTCTTCTCGATCGGGTCGACGCAGAACCCGCTGGAGCGCCCGTAGGTGGTCAGCACGATCTGGTCGTCCTGGCGGGCCCGGACGAAGCACAGACCCCGCTGCCCTTCCCGCAGCTTGCAGAAACGGGGGCACAGGTCGCACTGGATGCGCCCGTCATCGAGGGCGTGCCAGTACGTGGTAGGCACCGTGGTTTGCATGCCTCTCTCCCTCTCATTGTGCTCCCCTCGCCCGGCCCCGGCAGGCCGTACTGCCCGGCGCCGGCCTTCAGCTTCTCTGTCGGGCAGACGACATTGTGGGGACTCTGCAGATCGCGAGGCGTTTGTGAACGTAGGAGACAACACAAACGGAGACAACGATGTCAGAAGCCACTACCACCGCGACAATTCTGTTCGCGGTCGCCGACGACGACTTCGACGACGTCGTCGCCTCGGAGCGGCCCACCCTCGTCGACGTCTGGGCCGATTGGTGCGGGCCCTGTAAGGCCATCGCCCCGGTCCTCGACGAGATCGCCGCCGAGCACGACGACCGTATCACCGTTGCCAAGCTCAACTTCGACGAGAACCCGAAGACGCCCATGGGCCTGGGCGTGATGAGCATCCCCACGGGGTCGTGTTCCGCGACGGCCAGGGCTACTCGTCGAGCACCCGCCCCTTCCTCTTCGACGGCGAGACCGATGACCGGTTCCCGGCCCTGGAGCGAGTAATAGGTGTCACCGTCGACGGTCGGGACAAGGCCTACCCGTTCTCCGTGATCGGTGAGGAGCAGGCCGTCAACGACACCGTGGCCGGGCGCCCGATCGTCGTCCTGTGGGGCGCCCCCGATACCGCCGATGAGCTCGACACCTCCGACATCACCCAGGGTCGCAGCATCGGCACCGGGGTGGCCTACTTCCGCACCGTCGACGGTCGGGTGCTCACTTTCTCGACGGCCGGCGCCGACACGTTCACCGACGCCGAGACCGGATCCACATGGAACCTGCTCGGCATCGCCATCGACGGGCCCCTGGCCGGCTCCCGACTCGACGGGGTGATCCACGGAAACGACTTCTGGTTCGCCTGGTCGGCCTTCCATCCCGGAGACCCGGTGTACGGCGGCTGAGCTCCGGGTCGGCCGACCGACTCCTACTCGTATCAGGAGGCCGGCGCGACGCCCCGACATCACTCCCAGCATCCGACTGCCAGCCTCGCGACCGTGCTAGGTGGTTGTCGCGGGTTCGGCGGCCGGGAAGGAGAGAGGGATGAAGCGCATTTTGATCGTGGTGCTGCTGGTCGCGCTGGTAGTGCTGATGATCGCCCCTGTGGTCTCGGCCAAGGGTCACACGGCCTGGGGCAAGAAGATCAACGCGGACTGCCGTTCGGCTCATTCGTCAGCGATGTGGCACCGTTCCCGGGTCACTTCAAGGGAGGGGCCCCGGCCTTCTGGGCCGCCCACGGGCCTGGCGGTGCCATTCCCCTGTGTCCCTAGTCGGGAATCCTCTTCGATCCGAACCGGGCCCCACGGGGCCCGGTTCTCTTCATGGGGAACAGAGACCGCCATCTCGGTACGCTGACCACATGAGATCCTGGGGGGTACTGGCGGTACTGGCGCTGGCGGCGGCGAGCTGCTCCGGCGACGGCACCGCCCCGACGACGGCCCCGACCACCCCG
>JABAOH010022373.1_pt2 | contig 16087 bp, 10 predicted proteins | sample 7062181 | NCBI WGS metagenome assembly JABAOH01 (sample SAMN14538630, study PRJNA623070) | marine sediment metagenome | biome: marine biome [ENVO:00000428]; feature: marine pelagic biome [ENVO:01000023]; material: deep marine sediment [ENVO:00002113]; isolation source: pool of 5 deep marine...
CCAATCGGCTCCCACGGGCTCGCCTCTGCCGAGGGCGATGTTGTGAGCGAAGGTGCAGGGGGCAATTCAACCGGCTGGGACGTCCCCCGCGGGTCGGTGCGGGACTTCGGCAATGCGCCTCCGATTCCGACCGGTGGTCTGTCCTCGGAACTTGCCACCGCCGTGGATACGGCATTCGGTGATCTGCGGGTTACCGGCTGGGGGCCGGCACAAAGCGAGGCGCTAAAGCGCATCGCCGCCTCCGGCGATCCGCGCCTCGGCTGGCTCATCAGCGACCTGACCCGCGTCGTATCGGATCCGCGACTCAGCGCAATGCTTGCCACGGCCGCGAGTGAGCTTATGGGTGTCGAGCTCGAGTTCGGCGACCACTGGCGCGTGATGACCGACCACCTCATCGCCTGGAACGTGCCAGCACCGCCCGGTTATCTCGCTGCGAAGCGGCGCATTTACACGGTTGTCGTGCCGGGTTGGGAACGGCTGTTTGCGCCGGGGAGCATCGACTGGCGGCACGTCAGCTGGGGCGGCGTATCCATAGACGACCGACCCTTCGGCAAAACCGATCAGCCCTGCAGCTGCATTCCCGCCGCCGACAACCCCCCGGTGTCCGACGTAGAGGACGCATCGTGGCTCGAGGATGACGACGTCATCTTTGGAATTGGAGTGAACGAGGAATTCCGGGCCTATCCACGCCGGATCATGGAAGTGCGCGAGATGATCAACGATACGCTGGGGGGGCGCCACCTCGGCATCCCGTACTGCACCTTGTGCGGATCGGCGCAAGCGTACCTCACGGACGAGATGCCGAAGGGCGTCGACAGGCCGGTGTTGCGTACTTCGGGTCTGCTGATCCGTTCCAATAAGGTCATGTACGACGTAAACACCTTTTCTGTATTCGATACCTTTACCGGCCGTGCGGTGACGGGTCCGCTTGCGGAACGCGGTGTTGCGCTGAAACAGGTCGGAGTCGTGACCACCACCTGGGGTGAGTGGAAGTCCGCGCATCCCGACACGACAGTGCTTGTCGAGGCGTTGGCACTGGGACGTGATTTCGACTTCCGAAACAACCGCGACGCCGATGGTCCGATCTTTCCTGTCGGGGATGTGGACCCGCGGCTTGCGATGCAAGAGGATGTGCTTGGCGTGTTCACGGCGAGCCGAACACCCGTAGCGTTCCATGTTCGCTCGGCCCGGGCAGCGCTTGCACGCGGTGAGTCGGTAGTCTTTGAGAACGTGCGAGTGATTCTCGACGGTGGTGGCGTTAGGGCGGTCGACACGGACGGCAAAGATCTTGGCGGCCATGAAGCGTTTTGGTTCGCCTGGTCACAGTTTCACCCGGACACGAAGCTGTGGCCCGATGACCACGGGCGCTGAGTTTCCGACATTCAACGCTTACTGGCACGCGGGTACGATGCCTGCGAGCCGCCGGGAACACTCTGATTGAGGTCGACCGGATGCCGGAGACTCCGGCGTCACGCGATTGCCCATGACCCGTGATCCCTCACGGTGGGGTCGCGCTCGCGAAGAGGTGGTGGCGAAAACCCTCACCGTCGAGCCGGGCAGCCCCTGGGAGAATGGCTACAACGAGAGCTTCAACGGTAGACTTCGTGACGAGCTGCTCAACGGGGAGATCTTCTACACCCTCAAAGAGGCGCAGATCCTGATCGAACAGTGGCGCGTCCACTGAAACACCACCGGCCCCCACAGCAGCCTCGGCTACCGACCCCCGGCGCCTGCGGCGATTCTACCCGCAGCAAAACCCGTTCCGATTGTTCATTACCCAACACTGCGGGCACAATGAACATCGTTTCAAACCCTCACTCTCGAGCTGGACTCGTTAGCGGGGAAGGCCATTCAACTGAAAAATGTCACATTAATGATCACAAACGGGAGACGCCATATGAGCGATATAGATGACATTCATGCGCTTAACGCTGCCTACGAAAAAGCCATGAGGGAGGGTGATGGAGAAAAGTGTGCCTCACTGTGCGACGAAAACGTTGTGATGATGCCTCCGAACAAGCCACCCATAGAAGGCCGAGAGGGCATCAAGCGGCTCGTTGACAAGCTCGGACCAGACTCGACGCTATCCGGAGAGGCACTGCATATAGAGGTTTCCGGCAGGCTTGCATACCAACGCTCACGTGCGATCTGGAGCTCAGGCGACAAGACCAGATATACAGACTCTTTGGAAGTGCTTAAGCAACAAGATGACGGCTCCTGGTTGTTTATCGCCTCCTCCTGGAACAGCAGCGAGGGATTTGAGCAAGAATAGTTGGAAAGACCATAAGCCCCGACGTTGCTCGCTGGCGCAAGAACCGCATGGGACATCAGGGCAATCCCATGCTGTCCGATTGCGATTCCGGGAGCCTTCCCGGGCAAGCCGGATGCTGCGACTTTTCGGCGCTTTTCTCGTGTGAGACTCTCACGATCGCCTCGCCCGTCAAAAGGGTAAGTCCGGTTGACTAAATCGATTCGGTATTCCTAAATTGACCTCAGCCACAGGACATGTGCCATGATTACTTCCACAACACCATCCATTGAGGGTCGGACTATACGTACCTACCACGGGGTCGTAACGGGCGAAGCTATCCTCGGCGCCAATATATTCAAGGATTTCTTCGCCGGCATCCGCGACATTGTCGGGGGTCGTTCCGCTTCCTACGAAAAAGAGCTGGGACGCGCGCGGAAGATCGCCTTTGAGGAAATGGAACAACAAGCGGCAGATCGAGGGGCCAACGCAGTGGTGGGCATCGATATCGATTATGAGACCGTTGGCACCCAGGGCGCTATGCTCATGGTTAGCGTTAGTGGAACCGCGGTCACCCTGAAGTAGTATGGCGAGACAGTCTACGCGATGCGTCTGGTCAATAAGTCAGCCCTCTGATCCGTAGCTCACCGAAACAGAAGCCGTCCTGCGGGGCGGTTTCTTTTTGGGCGTTGCGGCACGTGTCTGAACTCCACGCCCGGGACGCGAGTTTCGCTTTTTCAGCGACCCAGGGGCATCGTGTGCCGCAACGGTGTTAGCGATACTGGGAATTTCAGAACAAGGCCGTATCACTGGCCGCGCATAAGCAGACGTTCACTTTCCATGCGTGCAAGGCGGAGATCGATGCGAATGCAAACTTACGGTCAGGAGCTGTAGACACCCGGGATACTTTTCACACGGTCGCGGCCGCAATCGTAAGCAATCGGCGCAGAGTCTGATGTAGAGCTCAGGTGACGCGGTGTCCATTATTTCCGCATCCAGATTGACATTTGTCACCTTATGCTTATTCTTCTAGAAATAAGTATCGGTGAGGGAGGATAAGGCAATGTACAAGCTGGTGTTTGCTCTCTGCTCTGTGGGCATGACCCTGCTGCCGATTTCCGCGTCCGGGCAGGACAAGAACAATTATATCTCCGGAGCGGTCGGCTACTTTGTTTACACGGGTGATGTCAAGGATGACACCAGGCTCGATGGCGCTTTCATCGGGGAAATCACTTACGGTCGGAAGCTGGGTTCGAACTTCGTCCTGGAAGGCGCCATAGGCTACATTCATGATGCTCACGAAGGCGACGAACTAACGGGGTATTTGGCGACGTTAACCCTGTTGCGTTCCTTCCGTTTTGACGAGTGGGAGCTTATTGCGGGCGCCGGAGTGGGCGCATTCCCGATGGAGTTTACAGGTCGCGTAGGGAATGTCTCGATCGATGACGAAGACACCGTGGGTGGGGGCCACCTCGTTCTAGGTGGCAGGTTCCCCGCCGGCGAGTCAGGTTTTTTCGGGATAGAAGGCAAATACCGAATTTTCGAAGATGCGGTGTTCGAAGGCCAATCCCTGGAAATGGACGGCTTCAGCGCTGTGCTGAACTTGGGCTACCGCTTTTAACCAGGCACTGCTCGCGTGTCACATAGTTGGTCGGTGCGTTTCCCCAGATCCTCCTCTGGTTTCGATCGTCGCCATATTTGTTGGACCGATACATTCAGCGGCCGACGCGATGTGCTGCCGGTCGGCCGCGGCAGATGGTTCGTTTATGGAAAACGCAACCCGTTTCACGCTCCGTGTTTCTTTGCCTGAACGCTCGATTTTGTCGCCGCGCACAACCCAGACCCAGCTCCCCGACCCTCCGCCGCGATGTTCAACGGCATCCACCTCGAGTGGAGGTCAAGGTGGAGCGGAAATAACGAGTCGGGGCCCGGCCCTTTTTACGGGGCCGGGCCCTCTTTATGTCTATGTATACTGCCGTAACTCGAGGGACCCTGACCCAATCCCGCAGATCCACCCGAACGGAATCACAGAGACAGTGAACTCACGATCAAGGTTGAATGCGAGTCAACAGACACGTGGCTGGCGCGGATCATGACAGTTCGTCCAGAAGCGTTTTCGCGTTAACCAGGTCCGGTGTATCGAATCCTTCCGTGAACGATTCATACAATGGCAACAACATGCTCACTGCTCTATGGGCGTGCCCGTCCCGTACCCACATCTCTCCCAGCACGGTTGCGGCTCTGAGTTCCAGAGTCCGAAGCTTCTGAGCGCTCGCCAGATCTCTGGCCTTGCGTAGCGCCATCTCGGCCCGTTCGTGGGCCGGCGAGCCCTCCAGCCGAAGCAGTTCTCCCCTGATCAGATGCAAATGAGGCGTCCAGGCGACATATCCGGTTTTCTCAAGGACTTCGAAGGCTTCGTCGATGTCGCGGTGTGCGAGAGCCAACTCGTTCTCTCTGGCGTGCGCCTCCGCCGACAGACCAAGCAGCAGCGGCATCAGAAGCATGCACCGATTGCGGCGTAGTTCAGAGATGCCCCTGTCGATCTCTTGTCGTCCTGCATCGCGTTCTCCACGCAGTGATTGCGCCCAGCCGAGAAAGACCCGGCTCCAACCGAGCCAGAGCGGCATCTCCAGCATCTGGGCCAAGTCGATGGACTTGCGAGCGTGCTCAGCCACCTGATCGACGTTGCGCTCCAGCGCGCCGCCGAATGCGCCGCCCCAGCACTGCGCTAGGCCGGTGGTGCTCGGATGATCGATTTCCCCCGCCCACCTCATCGCTTCGGTGCGGCTGGCCCTCGCTTGATCGGGAAATCCGAGATGCCACAGGGCCCAGCTCCCGTAGACCAGTGCTGCGACTCGGGCATCGTGACTGTAGGTGTAGGCGAGAGCTCGGTGACGCTGCGGATCATAGTGCTGCACCGACTTTTGTGCGAGCTCCAGCGCGCGGGAAAAATCGCCGTCCCGCACATGCTGCAGGATGGATACACGCCACGCGACGAGCTCCACACCGCTATCTTCGTTGGATGCGGTCGCCGCCTGAAAGCGCCGCGCGAGTGTGCGGCTCTCTTCGCCCCGCACATAGGCAACGGCGAACTTTCCGTAAATTGCCGGCAATCTCAGAGGAGTCTCATCGAGTAGATCCACGAGCTCGAGGGCACGTTCGAATGCACGATCCGTGTCGTTGCCGGCCCAGCCCTTATGCGCGATGCACGCCTGGCTGATCTGAATCTGGAGCTGCAGCTCCTGCTCATGTGCCCAGTCTCGGTCATCGAGTTCGGCTGTTAATTTGACGGCATTGCGAAAGTGACCGATGGCCTCTTGATACGCCGGCCGCGACAATGCCTGGACGCCCGCCTGTTTCCAGTACCGGACGGCCTCCCGAACCCGACCCGCCCGGCTCGCGTGATGGGCCAGGATTTCCGGCGGAGTGTCCGCATCGTCTTCCAAGGAGCTCAAGATGTCCGCGTGCAGCCCCCTGCGCTTGGTGTTCAGCAAACTTTCGTAGGCGGCATCGCACACCAGCGCGTGCTTGAAAACATAGGTCGTTCCCGTGCCGCGTCGAAATATCAGCTCGGATCGGGTTAATCCTTCGAGCGCGGATGCGAGCTCCGCCGGCTCGAGTGACGACACCTGGTTAAGAAGGGAGAGCTCGAAGCTCCGGCCGATGCAAGCAGCGATCTGGGCGACTTCTTTCAGCAGTGGCTGCAGACGGTCTAGGCGTGCCGTGAGGGAGTCGTGTAGCGAACTGGGGATATCGAGCCTGTCTATTTCGCCGGTGAGCTCAAACGAGTCTTCGGTCTCGCGCAGGTAGCTCGACTCCATCACGGTCTTGGTTAGCTCTTCAACGAACAACGGCACGCCGTCGGTGCGCTCTCCGATCTCGTTGAGCAGAACCGACGGGAGACGTTTTCCATGGCAAATTCGCGTGGCAATCTCGTCAACCTGGCGGCGCCCGAGACGATTCAGCGTGAGACGGGTAACGATCGGATGCCCGCCGAAGCCGTGCTCGAAGCCTGGCCGCGCGGTAGCGAGGATCATGATTCTGTTGGCGCTCGTCGCATCCAAGCTAACCTCGGTCAGCTCGAGCGTCGTTGGATCGATCCAGTGCATGTCTTCGATGACCCACAGCACGGGGTGCTCCCGCGAAAGGGCCAGCAGCTGCCCGACCAGGGCTGCGAGCGTCTCGGTGCGCTGTCGCGGCGGCGGCAGGTCGGACTTCCCGTAGCGAGTCTCCGTCTGCAGCCCCAGCATTGCTGCCAGAAGGGGAACCGCATTCTCGTGATCACCTCCCGTGGCGGATACCATTGACTCGAGCTTATCCAGCGACTCGTCGTTGCTGTCATCGCTGGTGATCGAGGCAGCTTGACGTAAGTGCTCGATGGCCGGGTACAAGGGACTGTCCCCATGGTACGGCGAGCACTGGTAACGAATACGGAAGTGGGGCTGGTCGGAGATGACATCCAGCAACTCCTGAGCTATGCGCGACTTTCCGATCCCCGCCTCGCCGCTGAGGAGCACCATCTGACCTTCGCCTGCTGTCGTGCGCCGCCATCGTTCCAGCAGCAGCTCGAGCTCCTGCTCGCGACCGATCAGCGGAAGCTGCCATGATGCGCGATGTGCTTCGAACCGACTTTCGGAATGCCTCTCGCACTCTACCCGCCAAGCGGACTGAAGAGAGGCGAACCCCTTCAGAGTCACGTCACCAAGGTCAGAAAACTCGAACAGCTCGCCCGTCAGTCTTCGGGTTGCGCTGGAGACGATTATCTGGTTCGGCGCGGCGATACTCTGTAGCCGGGCCGCGAGATTCGGTGTCTCGCCCAGGACTACATGCTCTTGCGACGATGCCTCGCCTATTCTCTCACCGACCACCACCAGGCCGGTGGCAACGCCGATTCGTGTTTGCAGGGTCAGACCTTTGCGAGGATGAAGGTCGCCAACCCGCTCGAGAATCGCCAGGCCGGCGCGCACAGCTCTTTCGGCGTCATCCTCGTGCGCGCGCGGATACCCGAAGTAAACCAGCATCCCGTCGCCCATGTAGCGAGCGACATAGCCCTCGAATCGGCTGATGATCCCGGCGCACGCGTCCTGATAGATCCGTACGATGTCGCCGAGGTCTTCGGGGTCGTAACGCTCGGAAAGCGACGTCGACCCAACGAGGTCGCAAAACATAACGGTCAACTGCCGACGCTCGGGTTCGCCGCCTGTGTTGACAGTCGGAACGTCGGTAGCAGGGGCTGGAGACTCGCGATGCTGCACGCCTTGTTCGACGGCAGCTAGAAAACGACGGCGCGCGCCAACCGGTAGACGCATTTCTCGGAGGTCTTTTTCCTTCAGCAGCGGCAACTCGGAAAGCGTGACGTCGCCGTCGACGAACGCCTTGGCGTATTCTCCGAGTCCGTGCTCGTGCAACCACTTCACCAAGCTTTCTGACATTGTCCGCGAGAATCGTTCGAGACGGATGACCGCTTTTCACCAAACCCCGATCCGACATGTCCCATCTGGAATGCCGTGCCAAGCGCGCGCGGATATTCTGTCATCTCCCAACCGCTGAATACACCGCTTGACGGCGAGACGGTCTACCGGCGCCCGCATCGCCGGTACGCAGGAGCCGAATCATCAGCCCCGTGCGTAGTTTCACAGACCGGCAGACGTAGGGGGTGATGCTGCGACGCAGCACAATGCCGCGCTGCAGAGTTTCGCTATCGTTCCCGTGTGTTGTCAGCCGGGATATTTCGGTTCTGGGACAACCGAATCCGCAGTGTGCAGCGAGACGAGCGGAATTCCGATAGTGCTCGACGAACTTACGGTGTTACCCAGCCTCCGGAAACATCAAGAATTGCACCGGTGACGTACTGAGCCTCATCCGACAGAAGCCACAGCGTGGCGGTGGCGATATCGCGGACCTCACCGGGTCTTTTCAGAGGTGTTCGCTCCAGCACCGACGGGAGCCAGTCGGGGTGGTCCTGCATCCATCGCTCGCTTATCTCCGTCAGGATGGCCCCGGGCCGAATACAGTTTACGCGGATACCTTCCGACGCTTGCTCCCTTGCTAACCCGTTCGTAAGCGTGTCGACCGCTGCTTTGGAAGCGGCGTAATCCACGTAGGAGCCAGGACCCCCGTGCTTCGCCGCGGCGGAGGAGATGTTCACAATCGCACCGCCCTGACCGCCATGGCGCCTGGCCATGCGTTTGATTGCCGCCTGACAGCAGAGAAATGGACCGAGCGTGTTGACCTCGAACATGCGCCGCGTGCGCTCAGGGTCTAACTCGTCGACCGGACCCCCGCTTCCCATGACACCGGCATTGTTGACCAGGCCAGAGACCGGACCAAGCGTTTCGTCGACTTTCCGGAACATAGACTCGACATCCTGCGCAGATGAAACGTCCGCCTGAACCGCCACCGCTCGCCCACCCGAAGTTTCGATCTCGGCGACCACGCTCCGGGCTTCCTCTTCCGATGACGCGTAGTTTACGCAAACCGCCCACCCCCGCTGCGTGGCGAGTCTGCAAATCTCGGCGCCGATACCCCGGCTGCTGCCGGTCACCACCAGTACACCCATATCCGGTCTCCTAATGTATCTGGTCCGCCGCAGGAGGGTCGGAAACCGCCCACCATGCGATTCGCCGTTCTGGACAGTTGCGAATTCTTTTCATACCGAGGACCAACGGTGGGATCGCTGTTGGGAGCAGCGAAAGTATCGTAGCGGCGCCTTCGCCCCGTTCGTGCGACCCTACTCCTCAAAGCGACCTGTGGCGTCACGATCACGGTCGTATCGTCTCGTGAGTGGAAACGGCGGTAACCAGGACTCGCGACGGACAATCCAGCTTTCGTAGGTTGGTATCAGTTGGTCAGGAGCATCCAGAGATCCCAAGTTCACTTCGATTTCGTCTGCGCTGCGTGCGAAGATAGACGAACCGCAGCGGGGACAGAAAAACCGCCCGACGTTTTCGTGTGTTTCGCCATCGATCGTCACCGCATCCTGCGGGAAGATCGCGGAAGCGTGAAAAAGGGCCCCATGATGCTTGCGGCAGTCGAGACAATGACAAAGGCCGACCCGGTATGGGAGTCCCGACGCCACAATTCGGACGTTGCCGCACAGGCAACCGCCGGTGAATCGGTCCATGCTGCGTCTCCTAGAAAATCAAGCGGTCGCAATGGTTACAACGAAAACAGTCGTCGGATTGCCCGCAACGCCGGGCGGATCAATAGTAACTCACTCCGATGCCGCCTCAGACAGCCCAACGTAACCACATTCCCGCCGGATCGAATCGGCGGTCGCACTCAGCCTGTGGAAATTGGCTCGCTGCCAGCACAAGCGAATTGATGCATCGCAGCAATTCGCTGCGTTGCGGGATTTCGCTTTCCGAGCTTGGCTATGGCCAGCGCGAGCGCTCGCTATTGGGAGAACCGCGCCATTTCTTGGACGGCAGCTGTCAGCCAAAGACCGGTCACTCGTCCACGGAACCTGAAGAGGCTGCTACATACTCGGAATAGCGAAACTTCACCCGTTCCGCTTGAGGTCAGAAACCAGACCTCCATGGCAAAACCTTGGAACTACCGCTCAACACTCGTTGCTGACGTTCGCTCGACTTCAGGAAACTTGAGCTCCCGACCCCATCCAGCCGTTCTTTTTTGCTGTCAGAATTAGCAACATCGATAAGCATTCGCGATCGCTGTTCCGGGATCGGGGATATGAATGACGAAGAACAGGGAATCCCGGCTCAACCCAGCTGCTCAAGTAGCATCTTGGCCTGGCGTAAGTCCTGGGTACTGAAACCCTCATTGAACCGTTCATAGACAGGTGTCAGCAGGCCGCGTGCCTCGGATACCTTGCCATTGGATTCCCACAGTCTGGCGAGGCTGGTTGCGGCACGTAGCTCCCATCCCTTCGCTGCATGATCCCGCGACACTTGCAGTGCCTTGATGAATGAAGATTCCGCGGCTGCCGGCTGCGGCGCAGGAGCATCGAGATAGAAGCCGCCCTTGATGCGTAACAACTCCGGCTCCATCCAGCAGTCGCCAGTCTCCCGGCTGTAGTTTATGGCTCGCTCGATGAGTTGCAGGGCCTCCTCAGCCCGGTTCATGCCGTGAAGGGCCAATGCTTCCGAACTCCAGAACAGACCACTGCACACACGACCACCAACGGATTTCCAAAATGCGTTGGTTCGGGCAGTAAGGGCATACCCGTCCTCAAACTCCCCCCGCAGTATCAACACCCGGCCGCGCCAGTTGTTGGTCATCATATTGCGCGCGAATTCGCCCAAGCCCTCCTCGTCGATGATGGCATCGGCCTCATCGCAATACTTCACAAAGCGCTCTAAATCACCACGCTCAGCCAGGATTTCATGGCCTGCGGTCAACGCGAAAGCGGAATTGAACGGATGTCCGATGCGTCGAGTCAGTTCCACCATCTCCTCTGCCAGCTCGAGGCCTCGATCGGGGTGCCCGGTAATCCACTCGAGCAGCCCCCCGGCCCAGATCAGGGAGAACACCAGTGGATCGTGATTGGTGTACGCGGCGATATGGGAGTGTACTGCCTCGTCATAAGTTTTCCGGATATGGGTGGTATAGCGTCGCGACCGTGCGTACTCTGCCTGCCAGAAGTACTGACAACCCGCAGTCATGTCACGCACAGCGGACAACTCAGCATCCTCAGCCTCGTCAGCCAAGGCTTCCAGCTTGTCCAGCCAGTACAGCGTCGGCTCAAATTCGGATCGGGTCCAGTAGTGCACGCAAAGTCCCCATAATATTGGACCGAATGACTGTCGCCGGTCCTGTGCCTGTGCGAGGTCGAAGGCACGCACCAGTGCATCGGACACTGAGTCATGCGGCCAGCCGAGCAGGGCCATGCGGGCGGCGCCCAGAGCGATCCGCGTATCGAGTTCGAGGGCGTCTCGTGTCTCACCGGACTCCATAGAATCGACCTGCTTGAGTCCCAATTCCAACTCCCGAACGGCTTCCGGCAAGGCAGACAGTCCAAGAGATCGTTGTCCCGCTTCGAGGTAATTCTCCGCAGCCTTTTGATGCACACCAGCAATGGAGTAATGATGAGCCAGTACCGCCGGGTCCGGGTCATCCGATGCAGCGATAACTTCAGCAATTCGGGCATGCAGTTGCCGGCGGCGGCTTACGAGCAAGCTGTCATGAGCGGCGTCTTGCACCAGGGCGTGCTTGAAAATGAACCAACTGCGGTCTCCGGACCCACGGCGGAAAATCAGCCCTGCACTCACTAATTGCTCGAGTTTGCTGTTCAGATCGTTGGCGTCGAGGACCTTGGCTAGCAGAGTGCTGGAAAACTCGCGCCCGATACAGGAGGCAGCCTGGGCAACCTCCTTAACCGGCGATAGCCGATCCAGGCGCGCCATTAGCGAGTCCTTCAACGTTGTGGGGATGGCCATGGGCGGCAGCACACGCTCCGCCTCAAGCCGACCGTCAACTTCCCGTACCACTCCGGACTCGAGCACCGTTTTCACCAACTCCTCGACGAACAGGGGTATGCCGTCAGTACTTTCCAGCACCTGGTCCAGCACAATCTCCGGTAATTCGCGCCCGCCAGCGACACGGGTCGCAAGATCCCGGCCATCCTGACGGCTCAATCGATTCAGCGAGTGGTAGGTGACGTGACCATACTCTCCCCAGCGCTGTTCGAACTCCGGCCGGTGGGTTATTACCATAAGCATCGGAAGCTCTTGAGAACGCTCCACAAACGCATCGAATACCTCGAGCGTGGACGGATCGATCCAGTGCACGTCCTCTACCAGCATCAACAAGGGATTGTCTCGCGAGGCCTGTTCCATCCGATCCACCAATAGCGCTATCGTTTCCAGCTTCTGTTTGATCGGTGACATCTCGAGTGGCGGATAACGTTCCGTAGGCAGCGACAGCAGTCCGGCTAACAGCGCCAGCGCCGTATCCGAGGCTTGGGGTGCATTCCTCAGCAGCAGCTCGAGCTTTTCCAGACGGTCATGGTCGGTGTCCAGGGCGCCGAAACCAGCGGCAGCACGAAGCTGCTCGATCACCGGCAGGAAGGCGGTGTTGGTGCCATAGGGTGAGCATTGGTAGCGCATCTCGCTATGTGACTCATTGCCGAGCTGCTCTCTGAGTTCGCGCAGTACCCGGCTCTTGCCGATGCCCGCCTCACCGGACAACAGAACCACCTGCCCTTCCCCCACGCATGCCAGACGCCACCGCTCCGCCAGTAGGTTGAGCTCGCTTTCGCGGCCAACGAAAGACGTCAATCCGCCGGCGGTGGCCGCTTCGAAACGGCTGCTAGAACGCAAGCTTATGACACGATATGCCTGGATTGGCTTGTTGAAGCCCTTCAATGACCTGGTGCCGAGGGATTCCAATTCCACTCGTCCCTCGACCAACCTTCGGGTCGCGTCTGCGATTACTACGCCTCCGTGTGGCGCAATGCCCTGAAGGCGGGCGGCCAAATTGGGGGTCTCTCCCAACACCGTGCGTTCCTCGGATGCGCCTTGGCCGACTATGTCGCCGGCGACAACTGTGCCGGTGGCGATGCCCACACGTACTTTGAGCTCCACGTCGTAGGGTAATTCCAGCAACGCCACAGACGCCACAACTTCGAGACCAGCGCGCACTGCACGCTCGGCGTCGTCTTCGTGGGCAGTGGGATAGCCGAAATAGACCAGCAGGCCGTCTCCCATGTAGCGGGCTACATAGCCGTCAAATCGGGCAACTGCGGCTCCGCATGCGTCCTGGTAGGACGTGACCAACTGCCGTAGGTCCTCCGGATCGAGCCGCTGCGACATCTCGGTGGAACCCACGAGGTCGCAGAACATCACGGTAAGCTGGCGGCGCTCGGCTTCCGAAGCCAGAAAGCCCGGGGACGCGGGGGCTGTTCCACTCGAGGTAGATTCCGTTCCAGGCTGGCCGCCTTTAAGTGCCGCGGCGGCGTTGAGGATGATTTTCCTGTGGCCGAGGGACTCTACTCCGAGTTCCTTGAGGTCCTCGTTCGTCAGCTGGGGGAGAAGTCCGGCATTGATGTCGTTGCTCGAAAAAACCGCTGCGTACTTGCTAAGACCCAGCCTCTCCAGCCATTCGGAAACTTCGTCAGCCATAGGACTTCCCGATCTGCATTTTCCACCCTGCCATCGTCAAGTGTGCCTCGAACGATGTCTTCATCTCTGTCACCCAACTCTCAGATTTACGTTGATCTGAGTGTGCTAAAACCCCGGTACATTTCCACTATTTGGTTGCAGTTCCCAATCCGACCACTTTTATGCAGGGTCCGCGCTGGGGGCTAGAACATCAAAAATCCATTCTGAAGAACGAAACGCTGGCGCATCACAATGGCACCTGATCAGCCAGGTACCGCCTCAAGGATTTTTAAATGGTATCCAGACGTATACACGGGAGAAAGGTGTTGAGGAATCGGCATCGGGAAATGCGTTGTTCCAACAAGGACGACAGCGCAGATTTGCCACAAATCCGATTTAAAGCACCGGAAGTGAATCTTACTCGTATGATCCGAAAAGCGCCACTTTGGGACTGGCACAGCAGATATACGCGTCATAAGTAATCGATCGTGCAGAAGGTATTCGCCAGTGGGAAGTGGTGACCCAATCCGATTTCACGCACGTTCGTTACTGGTCGAACGCATACGTAGCAGAAAATCCTTCTAAGGGCCGCTCAGGGCAGTGACCGGACGCAATTCATAGCCCGTCGGGATGGCTGCTGTGGCTCCGAAGGCGGACAGGAGCTGGTAGTTTCGAAAATGGAACATCCGCGATGCTGCGCTGCACCAAATTGCTACAGCGCGTCTTTTCGCTTTGAGCGGAGCCCACGACTCGGCGGAATTGTTCGCTTCCGGGATTAGCGAAACCGAGCATTAGTAAACCCTAATACACTGGTTTGGGAGCCGGTCGCCCTGAATCGGCTGTAGTACGATATTCGCTCGATTGCCCCTCTCTGTGGATTTGCATCTGAATTTGATCCGGCAATTGCATCGAAGTCTGACCCGTTATTTGCATACAGGACCAAACCGACGACACGATCTCGATGGGTGCTCTATTCAACGCAAACATCCTTCACCGTGGGTCGATCCAACTTGCAAATCCACACCCACGTCGCCACCTGCCAAAAAGGGCCTGTACAGGCCCTTTTTGGCGTGTCTTATAATACACCTCACCACGCGGTCTTTGCGCAAACCCCGGGGTTGTTGAGCAACCAAGGGGTCAATTATCCGACTTTTTCTAGCCGAGCATGCAACGCTAAGGGGGGAGTCATTAGTAGCTCGAATCTAACTGAGCAACGCATTCAGAGTGAGGCTGCAGTCCTTCAGCGCGAGAAAGCGTTGCGGCAACAACAGTACCGGATTCTTTATGCGATTCTTGGCCTATCGAGCCTATTGTGGCTCGGCGCGCGTGCAAACACGCTCGGCGATGTCAGCCTGTGGCCGTTTAGAGCCCCCTCACAGCTCGCCATGTTATGGGCGTCCAGCCTGGCCGTCTTGGCGATGGTCGTCGTGGTGCGCGCCAATGCCATAGAGACCCTGTTTGGCGGTCTGGGACAAGCCGTTCGCTGGCACCGTCGACTCGGGCTGATGTCGATAGTCTTTCTGGGGGTGCACGTTGCGCTACTGGCCGCTGACGCTGCGATCAACGGCATATCGGTGGCATTTGTTCTGTTGCCATTCTCGTCGCCCGGACAGCGGTCGCTGGACATCGTCTTGTTCTATCTGCTGATGGTTCTGGGGGCGTTAGCGTATGACCGCCGCCTTCGTCATGAGAAATGGCTCAAGCTGCACCGTATGGTCGGAATCCTTTACATCGCGGGCATAATCCATGCGAGTATCGAGCCCGGCTCGATACGCAACTTCGAGCCTCTGCGCACATGGTTTGTGATCATGTTGCTCGTCGGCGCCGGCGCCTGGAGCTACAACGTGCTGCTGTTCCGCCGAGTCGGCCCGGTCCACCGCTATGTGGTGAACGCTGTGCGGCCCCATGGCCGCAACATCATTGATCTGATCCTCACTCCGAGTGATCGACGCATGATGTTTTCCCCGGGTGCTTTCGTGCTGATCAGAGTGCCCAGCTTCAAGGGCATGGAAGGAGAGCTGCATCCGTTCAGCATCGCCTCCTCGCCGGTGGAGCGCGATGTTCAGTTATCGATTCAACAGGTCGGTGATTTCACGCGGCGACTGTCATACCTGTCTCTCGGCGAGGATCACCCGGAGTACTGGCTGCACAGGCGCAAGGGTAAGCACCACGCCGTCTCAACGCTCATCCCCCAGGAAGTTCATCTGTATGGACCTTTCGGCGGATTCTCACCGCTGCGCTTCACGGGCTATAGACGCCTGGTGTGGATTGCCTTTGGCATAGGCGTAACCCCATTTCTCAGCATGCTCAAGTTCGAGCAGCACAACATCGATTTCCGACGTGTCTGGTTCTACTATCTCGTGCGCGAGCCCGATGACGCCATCTATGCTGAGCAGATAGAGCAGCTATGCGAGCATTCTGATTCCTACATCGACTTGACAGTCTGGACCAGCGCGGAGCACGGTCGGCTGACCGCCGCACAGATCGCGGACGACGTCGGGTTCGACGACTACGCCGTGATGATGTGCGGGACTCGCCGGTCGATCGAAAGTCTCTCGAGCCAGTTCAAAGAACTGGGTTTGCCGAGCGAGCGGATCATTAGCGAGGAACTGCAGTTTCGCTACCAATCAAGAGGCGGATGACCGCCGAACCATCTCGTCGGTTGGAGTTTAGGACCCATAAAATTTTTGGCAGTTTGCTCGAGTATGCCGTTGACATCAGCCGAGGGTCGGCCTGTCCACCTCTCCGAATTAGTTCCATCCATAACTAAGGAAGGTCT
>JABAOH010001419.1_pt6 | contig 16084 bp, 14 predicted proteins | sample 7062181 | NCBI WGS metagenome assembly JABAOH01 (sample SAMN14538630, study PRJNA623070) | marine sediment metagenome | biome: marine biome [ENVO:00000428]; feature: marine pelagic biome [ENVO:01000023]; material: deep marine sediment [ENVO:00002113]; isolation source: pool of 5 deep marine...
CTGCATTTTGAGAAAGAATGGAACTCCGGGCGTATCGAAATCGCTCCCGTCCTTCAAATTATCAATAAGCTCACCAGGCTGCCGGAAATACTGAATGAACACGGCCGCACCTTGCAAGGCAAACGTCTTAGCAGTGGCGGCCCCGATCCCATGGGGATTGTTCCCGCCCGTTAAAAGTACGATTTTATCTCTTAGCCCAGGATCGATCATGACTCAAGTATCCTTCTCACACGAGCCTAACGGTTGACGTCGGCCGAGGGCCTGGAAGGTCGGCTGCAGTGAGATGTTAGGCAAATACTTATTTTGTCCAATGGCAAGGACTGATCCTATTCTACTCTAAGGCGGCAATCTTACAGGTATCAATATCCACCCGCAAGGCGATCTATTCGCTGACCTTGACTGCTGTGCCATAAGCTAAAAGTTCAGCCGCGCTCCCCACAACACTCGTAGTCATGTAGCGAATATTGATTATTGCATCCGCCCCCATCTCTGCAGCCTCGGCGATCATCCTATCGGTAGCTGCTGCCCGAGCCCTTGCCATCATCTCTGTATATTCAGTCAATTCGCCGCCAAGGATCAGCCTGACTAGGGCGGATAGATCTTTGCCGAGCCAGATAGCAAATACCGTATGGCCCTGGACGAGACCGAGAATCTCCGTGATCTCCCGGCCAGGGAGTGCCGCGGAATTCAAGAGGAAAACCGTGCGATCAGACTCAGTAGGCAGTGGCTCCCCTCCTGATGTCTTGTTTTTCCTTTGTTCGAGAGCCACTGTCAGCAGAACCACAAGGATACCCCCCAGAAGGCAGAAAACCGCTATCCTGAGCCACCAGGGCACGACCGGATCATCGGCAACGATCATGTACCATGGTATCCCGGCAAATACTGCGGTGAAGAGCCCGAGCACGAAGGCCAGCGAGCCAATATTTCGAAGTATTTTCATAGCTCCTCCTTAGACCACCAAAATCCAAAATCTCAACTGACTATTGTTTATACAGAAAAAAATCCGCCCAATCAAATAAAATCAGGATACCGTGCCGTTAAATCCAATGAAATCGAGAAAATCCTGTAAGGCCGGGGAAAAGCTTTCACAATGTGGAATTTTAAATGCCTCTAATGATTGCGCTGGTTAAAAGGAGGGAAATTGGATGGGGGAGAAATGAGAGGGTAATCGGGAGTGTCAAATATTCACGGCCTGTTGTTCAAATCCCCTGGAGCGAATGTTGAAGAATTTTCGCTAACCATTTTTGGTGAAGCGAGACGGCCGCAAACCCAGTGTTTGAGCCCAAAGGGCGAGTTCTAGGTTTCCAGTGAAGTGAACGTTAGAATGACCAAGAATTCTCTTCTGAGAGCGAAAGGTGATGTGGGCAACAGCCCGTTCAGGGCTCGAAATAGAGCCGTTGTCTATTTTATGATGTCAAATATCGCTTTCCAGTGCCTTTATTTTTGCTCCATCTGGAATCCTGCCTCGGTCTCCTTGGCCCGGCATAAACCTTCAAATCTTTCTTTGCTTTTTTAATCTGGTTTCTCCATTTTCTCCATTTCCTAGACTGCCGCTTCCCATATAATGGGCAGAAATCTGGAGCATGAAGGTCACTGTAAAACTCTACTTGACAATACGGATGATCTTTCTTGCGATAACGGACAAAATCGCATCCCTCGCATTCCTCAGACACTCTCATTAGAACCGATTTTTTCATGAACCCTCCTTACTCATATCGCAATCCAGGATTGGCGGTTTTCTCCCTAGAACGGTTCAATCAAGGTTTTATTGCATATGTTATGCCAATTTAGCCTACATATAATCCGCTGAAATTGTTTAAAAATCAGGAACCTGTTCAAAGACCTCAAACAATTTTTGATAATGCGGTGAAAAATGTTCGCGATTTGAGCTTAAGGCAAGATTCTGAGCATTGGGCTGGTCAGGTGGAGGGAAATCAGATGGAGGTGAAATTGGAGATTGATCGGGGATGTAAGAGTTTCACGGACATCCCCTTTTCTATTGTATCTCGCTCAGCACGTTATATTTTTACGGACGCCCCCCTTTTTCTCTTTTTCTTGGTGGGGAGGCTTACCTCTCCTTTGGGGAAAATGCACGATTCAAGGCCGTTCCCCCGCTTCTCTTTCCGCAAATGAATTGACAAGGCCAGTGACCATAATATAATGGACGCAAACATGAATAATGAGGAGGGAACACGTGAAAAAGCCGATTATTGCAATCACCATGGGGGATGCCTCCGGGATTGGGCCCGAACTTATCACAAAGGTTCTTTCCAGAGAGGAAGTATATGGATATTGTAACCCCTTCGTCATTGGGGATCCGAATGTAATGGAGGAAATCTCTAGGGTGATGGACGGAGATTTGTACTTCAAGGCAATCCGGGACATCTCTGAGGCAGATTTTCGCTTTGCGAATCCAGATGTTTTATGTCCGGAGGGCGCGAATATCCCGGAGATACGGTGGGGAAAGCTCGATCCTGCCATGGGCAAGGCGGCTGCGTTATATCTGGAAAGGGCTTCAACCTTAGCCTTGGAGAAAAAGATCGATGGGATAGTATCGGCACCCCTTAATAAAGAGGCGTTTCACCGGGCAGGATATCATTATGTGGACGAGTTGGAATATCTGGCTGAACTCACAAAGAGCCCAGAACCGTTTGTCATGGGGTTGATGGATTCGGTCTGGACGCTTCCCGTAACATTCCATATTCCATTTAGGGATATTGCCGATATGATAAAAAAAGAGAGGGTCTTGAGATACATCCGATTAATGGATGAGACGTTGAGGAAAATGGGGTTGCTGGAACCCAAGATTGCAGTCGCTGCCTTAAACGTTCACGGGGGTGAAGGAGGCCTTTTCGGGCGGGAGGAAATCGGTGAGATCAAACCCGCTGTTGAAGAGGCACAAAAGCTGAATGTAAAGGTTCAGGGACCTTTTCCTGCCGATACCATATTCGTGAGGGCGACTGATGGAGAATTTCATGCTGTGGTTTGCATGTATCACGACCAGGCCAATATAGCGCGGAAATTGTACGCAAGGAGGAAAGGCGTCACCCTTTTCATGGGCTTGCCTGTCCCATACGGAACGACTGCTCACGGAACTGCATTCGATATAGCGGGGAAAGGCATCGCAAACCCCAGTAGCCTACAAGACTCGTTGAAATATACCGCTATACTTTCCTCATGAGAGAGAGGTGCACGGTTTGGGATGATCGTTATGAAGAAGTTCCCCATAAAAATGGCAACCCTTGCTGGAGACCTCAAAGAGGGTATCGGCGGCACTCTCATGCATGGTGAGGACTCCGTATGACCGTTAATTCAGGGGAATGGGTAGTAAAAGGGGAGTTTGACATCATTTTCTCGAATGAAAAGAGCGCAGGGGAAGCAATGGCCTTCCCCTCACCCTATGGAGCAAATACGGATATCACTGATCGATTTTCCACAAAGATCCTCTCAACTATCTCGTTTTAAGAGCGTGGCACTCCGAGACCCCCCGATTCACCAAGTGGAATTCTGATCTGGGTAAAACCTTGACATGGAGATATACCGTCTCGTATCTATTTGAACGGGCAAAAAGCTACTGTGCTCCAAAATGGGGAGATAGGGAAACTGAAGGAGGTTTCGCATGGATCCGCTAATAATAACGGTCGCAAGTACGTATGTGAATTGGACGAAGAACGATAGTCCGTACATGCCGGAGACTCCCCAAGAAATAGTGAGGATATTATCAAAGCATACGAGGAGGGAGCGGCAGTCGCTCATATCCATGCCCGAGACGAAAAGGGAAACACTACATTCGACCCAAAGTATTACCGAAAAATCATCGCACAGGTCCGGAGGCATTGTGATATGATTATTCAGATATCAACTGGTGGCCCTCCCGCTCCGGTCGAAGAAAAATTGGCTCCTATTCGAGAACTCCGTCCTGATATGGCTTCCCTGAATATCAGGGGGACTCCTGAAGAAATCGAATACACGGCGAACACCATGAAAGAGTTGGGGGTTGTTCCAATCATCGAGGCCTTTAATATGGAAATGATTGAAAGTGCTAATGCTTTGATCAAGAGAGGGTTGGTCGAGCAACCGGCTCATTTCGAGCTGGTCTTCGATCTGGGGACCGCGTCGGAGAAAACGGTGCTGGAAGAATACGATGAAATGATACGGAGAGTCAAGGCCATATTCCCAGGGAGTATCTGGTCAAGAAATAGAGGTGCACACAACCAATTCGCCTTGGATATCGCAACCCTCATGCTTGGGGGACATATCAGGGTTGGGCTTGAAGATAATCTTTTCCTCACACCGGAACAGCTGGCCCGGAGCAGTGCTGAATTTGTAAAACGGCTCAAGCGCCTTTGTGTGGAGCTTAATCGCAAGGTAGCAACCGTAGAGGAAGCCAAAGCGCTTTTCAGATCATACATTGAGTAAGGAAGGAAGTTCGCCCAGGGCTTGGAAAAGAATTAAGGTGTGTTGAATATCCTTTGCGATCCAGCTTGAGCCAAACGCAAAAACAGTGTAAAGGAGAGGGACAATGGAACATAGACTCGGCATTGTCGGCATTGGCAATATGGGGGAGCCCATCACTGAAAATCTCCACAGTGCTGGATTTGAAGTTGTGACATATGACAAGCGTCAGGAGATTGCCCGTAAGATGAGGGCTAAGGGTATCAAAGTGGCCAAAACGTTGAAGGAATTGTCTGAAAGATCGGATATTATTCTCGATATCTTGCCAGATACATCTGCAACCAGGGAGGTTTTAACAAAGAAGGAGGGGCTTCTCGAGGGAATGAGAGAGCCTAAGGTCATCCTCGACATGACAACCAGCGATCCCAGGGAATCGATTGAATTGGGCAAATTCCTCAGGGAAAAAAACATAGAGTACCTCGATTGTCCCATGACGGGGGGGGTCATTGGGGCAAAAACACGTGGTCTGGTTCTGATGGTTGGTGGAAATGAGAAGGTTTTTCAGAGGTGCAAATACATCCTCGACGTCATTGCCAAGAAGATATTTTATATGGGGAAATTGGGCAATGGGCATTACATGAAGTTGGTCCACAATCAACTTTCGCATTCCACCTTTTTAGCGGCCTGTGAAGCGGCTACATTAGGCGTGGGACTGGGGCTTCCTCTCGATACCATGATTGAGGTGTTTAACTTCGGAAATGCAAGGAGCTATGCCACAGAGGTGAGATTCCCTCGGTTTATTCTGTCAGGGAGTTATGACGCTGGGGCATCCTTCAAGACAATGTATAAAGATATCGGGCTTGTTATGAGAAAAACCGAAGAACTGAACTATAATTTTCCCATAACCAGGGCAACTTTTGATTATTGGTATTATCCCGTCAAACATGGCCAAGGTGATAAGGATTATACGACTATCTTCAATTTGATAGGCCAAATATGTAAGAATGAGGGTTGAGAAGCCATTCAGACCGCAGTGTAAACTGTTACCGTCAGCCCATTGAAAATTCCTGTGTCCTCCCCAAGGGAGATGTTTCTGTGTGCCAGCACACGGATTTAAAAAATAGTTGACAGGATAAATTTTTCCACATACTATCGTGAAATTTGCACGGCGAGTGGCTCTAAAACACAGGAAGGAAGCTTCTCGAGCCAAGCCATCAATCTATTGCGGAGAGGAGGTGGTAAATACCAAGCTTAAAAACCATATTTGGAAGGAGGTCAGAAATATGAAGCGTAACGTTTGGTTGATGATGATTACCGTGTTGGTGTTTGCTATCACTTTGCTCCCGTTTACCACGGTTTCTGCCCAACAGATTAAGCTTGGCTTCGCCACGGCACTTCCGGAAGGGGGTTCTGAGGCGATCGCCATGAAGCATTTCAAGAAAATTCTGGAGGAGCGGACCAACGGCGAAATCCAGGTGAACCTCTTCCTTGGCGGCGTACTCGGAAAGGAGAAAAGTGTTTTCGAGCAGCTCACCGTTGGCGAGGTTCAGATGAATCTTGGCGGGGAAATCGTCGTAACGACCTACGCACCCAAACTCTATATTTTTGGGGTGCCCTTTCTCTTTCCTGACCGTGAGACTATTGGAAGACTTGTTAAGGGTGATCTCGGGAAACAAATGAGCGAGGAAGTTGTAAAGAAGTCCAACATCATGGTAGTGGGCTATTCGCTGAGGATGGGACGGCAGCTTATTACAAAGGACAGGAGAGTGTTCGGTCCCGAGGATGTTAAGGGGCTTAAAATGAGGTTGCCCAACATTAAGAGCTGGCAAATTGCCTGGAGGCGACTGGGGGCAATCCCTACCCCAATTCCGGCCGTGGAAATCTTTCACTCATTGCAGACCGGCGTGGTGGAGGCTGCCGAGAACCCAGTATCACCCATGGTTGCCATGAGACAGTACGAAGTTACCAAATACCTCATGTTAACGGATCATCTTTACAGTTTCAGGGCCTGGTCGTTAAGCAAACGGTTTTACGATACTCTGAAGCCCGACTTGCAGAAAACCCTCCTTTCTTCCATTGAAGAGGCGGCGGACTATCTAACCTCTATAGAGAAGAGGATCGATACGGAGCTCCTTGTAAAGGCACAGAAGGCGGAGGATTGGCAGGTCATTATCCCGGACCGGGAGGCATTTAAGAAAGCCGTTTTGCCCGCGGTTGAGGAGATTAGAAAGGATTGGGCTCCAGGCTTATACGAGAAGTATGTGAAGCAGTATGTGGAAGCGGTAAAGTGATCTAAACACTCTAGGCTGGGCCGATATGGTATCGGCCCAGCCTTTCTCTGTGGCGCTCTATGAATACAATTATGAAAACAATAAGCAAAATCCTGACCGTTTTTGCGACCTCCACGTTCATCGTCATGTGCTCGGTGGTCTTTCTGGAGGTTATTTTCCGCCACTTTCTGCTAAAACCATTGGTCTGGTCGGAAGAGCTGGCACGGATCATGCTCATCTGGACAGTGTTTTCCGGCGCTGCTGCGCTTCTCATCCGGGGAGAACATATTGCCCTGGAATTCTTGCTCGAGAAAGCAACCGGAAACATGGCGGCATGCCTCAGAATCTTCAACTCCCTTGTCGGGGCTATCTTTCTGGCGTGCGTGGTGATTGGAAGCTATAGAATGATCCATATCACATGGGTTGTCCGCGCCGAGTCCGTCCCGATCATCCGAATGGCCTACCAGTATACCGTGGTCTTCGTGGGCGCGGTGGTCATGCTCCTTTTCACTTTAGATTCCCTTTACCGAATCTTGAAGGGTCTTTTAAAACAGAGGGCCTCGTAACGTGCTCGTGGTATTTGTGGGTGTGCTAATCGTTCTTATGGTGATCGGGGTGCCCGTTGCCTTCGCGCTCGGTTTTACCAATCTCGTTGCCTTGATCCTGGACCGGGGAATTGCCAATATTCCCTTCGATGTAATCGCCCAGCGTCTCGTCTATGCCCTGGATAACTTTCCGGTGCTCGCCGTTCCCTTCTTTCTCCTGGCCGGCAAATTGATGAACGTGGGCGGTATCACGGATCGAATTTTCAACTTTGTCAACTGTCTCGTTGGATATGTGAGAGGAGGACTCGGTCATGTGAATGTTGTGGCTAGCATGATCTTTGCCGGGATGTCCGGTTCTGCCACCGCTGATGCCGCCGGTCTTGGTGTGGTGGAAATCCGCGCCATGAACAAGGCTGGATACGATCTGAACTTCAGTACCGGAATTACCGCGAGCTCCGCGATGATCGGCACCATTATCCCGCCCAGCATCCCCATGGTCCTCTATGCAGTGCTGGCAGAAGTTTCAGTCGCCGACCTTTTCATGGGTGGATTGATTCCCGGGGTTTTGATGGGCCTGAGCCTTATGGTACTCGTTGCATATTTCTCCATTAAAAGGAACTATGCCAGGGGGAAATTGCCAGCCTGGCGCGAGCTATTCTCCACCTTTGTCAAAGCCTCTTTGGCACTTCTTACCCCGATTATCATTATCGGTGGAATATGGGGAGGAATCTTCACGCCCACAGAAGCCGGCGCCGTATCTGTTTTCTATGCAGTCTTTCTTGCCTGTATTCTCTACCGGGAGCTTTCTCTCGCTGCATTACTGGAGACCGTGGTGGACACGATGCGGGATGTGGCAAAGATCCTCTTCATTCTGGCATGCGGTTCTTTTTACGGATGGCTGCTGATTCGCTTCAGGATACCCTACGTGTTGACCGAGTATATCATCTCAATTACCGCCAACCCTCTGGGCATACTGATTATCGTAAATATCTTCTTCCTTTTCGTGGGCTGCTTTTTGTCCACGGTGGTTTCCATAACCATTTTCACCCCCCTGATCATGCCATTGATCAAGCAGGTCGGTATCGACCCTATCTACTTCGGCGTGATTATGGCGTTCAACCTCACCTTGGGTAATATCACCCCGCCCTTTGGAATGGTTCTGTACGTGCTCGCCGGGGTTACCAGAACCCCTTTTCCCCGGGTTGTCCGGTCTGTCCTGCCCTTCCTCCTTGCCCTCATTTGCGTGCTGGCTCTGGTTATTCTCTTCAAACCGCTTTCGACCTATATTCCCTATAACCTGATGAGGAGATAGGCTTAAAGGGGGAAAGTGGTCTCAAGGGGAGATCGGGTGAAGTCCTCTTTGGCTGACCCCATGCTGCCAGATGGTTCCGTCGATCGGGGGTTACCTTTACCCGATTTTACATTGCCGGGTTCAGGGTCATCCCCGACTCTTCCTGGCCGGGATTGAGGTTTGAACGTCTCCTTTCTCGCTGGGGTGGCACCTATTAAGCGTTGAGGCTTATTGGATAGTGGCCATATTCTTCAACCATATCCGAAATTCTCTCGATACGTGAGATCATGGTGTCGGGCATCGCGTTATCGGAAATGCCCAGGATGAAGGCATCTCCCGGAGCCACCGATCTGAACACGTCAACCATATAGGCCTCAAACTCCTTTTCTGGGAAATACCCCTCCAGGAGCACGGAAGGAACGCCTCCCCAGATGATGACCGATGTTCCAAGTATCTCCCGGGCCTCTTTGAGGGTCACCTTGGCCATGGGTGCGGTAGCGAAGCACTCCAGCATATCGAAGCCCGCCGCCTTGAGGTGGGGCAGGATCCGGCTTGTGTCGTTGTCAGCATGCATGGTCAGAGACTTGCCGTTCACATGGAGAAGTTCAGAGAACTCCTGATAGTAGGGAGTGATGTACTGGTCGAAGTAATTCGGCGGCGTTAACTGGGTGGAGAGATGGTGGCCGTGCAGTATGAGTTTGGCGGGCGATTCGGCGACAATTTTCCACATTTCCCTGTCTTTCTCAGTCATGAGCTTCAGAAGGCCCTCAACACGATCCCGGAATTCTCCAATCAGGTGTATATACCCCGACTCGTACCCCGCTAAGGTATTGAGCCAGTGATGGAACGGACAGTCACCCGCGTCAACCATAGGAAGCCCGTCTTCACCGGTCTCCCGGTCAAAGGCCTTGTATTCCTCGTATACGGGGACGAAAACCGTATTCTCCACCACATACATCATGGCGTCGTAATCCTTCGCGCTCTTGAGGGGGTAATCAACGATAATTTTCGTCTCAAATCCGAGTCGCGCCTGTTCCTCACTTACACTCTTCACTGCTCTCACCATGCCTTTAGGGGTGATGTACTCAGTGATAGTGTTCCCGCCATCGTCACGCACAATGACATCCATGTTTCTGTATTCTGGACGAAAGACCCTCGCCCCCCGGGCTGGGGTTCCGAGCCGCAATGTCCTTTCCACCTCCCGCAGCGTCATACCCTTGAACAGGTCTGGCAAACTGTCAAGCCTCTTGTGGGCGTTGTACCAGATATGTAGGCGCGGAATCCACGGGATCCGATCGGGACTCCGACCCTCCAAAATGGCCAGTAGCCGCTCCCTGTTCGTCATCAATGACCTCCCTCCGTCTTTCCTATTGAGAATTGAGAAAGCTGAGAGCTCATCAACTACTATCGAGAATGAGGATTTGACGCCCCCCTTTTTTCCGTGAGCGATAAAATGTTCCCCGGTGTCACTTCATCTCATCCCAGCCTCTTTCAAATGAGCGACGATCACGAGGATAGCGCTCCCTGGATGGAGATACGATTTTGCCACCCGAAGCACGTCTTCCCTGGTGACGGCGTTTATATATGAGGGGTATTTTTCGCAATAGTCAAGGCCTAGGCCGTGGTATTCGATCTGGGTGATAAAACGTGCCAGCTTGGACTGGGTATCGAGTCGGAGAGGGAAGCTTCCGATGAGGTATTTTTTGGCCTTGTCCAACTCTTCCTCGGAAACCGGCTCTCTCTGAATTCGCTCCATCTCCTGGCGAAGGAGAGAAATCGCCTCTTGAGCTGATGCGTTTTTCGTCTGGAGACTTATCTGAAAAGAACCAGGGTACTTTCCGGTATCGAAGTAGCTGGCCACGGAATAGGCGAGCCCTCTCTTGACGCGAATCTCCTCAAACAGGCGGGAACCAAAGCCTCCTCCTCCCAGGACGTAGTTCATGATAGTGGCGGCATAATAGTCGGGGTTTTTGCGGCTTATCCCCTTGTGGCCGAGGATGAGATTGGCCTGGGTTATGTTTCGGTCAATCTTCACAGTCTTGGGTTCTTCGGTGAATGTGGATGTAAAATGCTCATCGGGGATCTTACCCATCGGCCATTGTGAAAGGCGTGGGATAAGTCTTGCCCTCACCTCCTCAATCGTGATATCCCCAACAACCGCTAGGATGGCATTGTTTGCGTGATAATAGGTCTTATGAAACTGAAGGATCGCTCCCCGCGTGATACGCGAGAGGGATTCCCTTGTTCCTTCCACCGGATGACCGTAAGGATTGTCCGAAAAGAGAGTACTTTGAAAAGCCTTTCGTGCGATCTCACCCGGTCTGTCTTCTGCAGATTGAATAGCAGCGAGGGTATTTTCCACCTGTCTCTGAATCTCTTCCTGGGGAAAGGTGGGTTGGGTGAGCGCCTCCATAAACAGATCGAACCCCTTGTCCAGATCTTTCTTGAGAACCCGGAGACCGAGGCTCGTGTTGTCCCGACCAGCCCAAGAAGTGAGAGAGGCTCCCATGAAGTCCAGTGCCTCACGGAAGGCAGTCACTGAGTAGGTGGAAGTTCCCAGCAAAAGCCCCTGAGCCGTCAGGTTTGCTAACCCCTCTTCTCCAGGGGGGTCTCTGCGAGAGCCCGAATCTACCACTAACCGCAGTGTGACCAGAGGGAGCGAGTGCTCTTCAGCAACCAGAAGGACGAGTTGATTGGGGAGGACCACCCTCTCAACCCGGGGCATAGCCAGAAGAATAGCTCCCTTCGGCGGAAGCAAAAGGGAGGCGAGCAAAAGCAAGAGAAGCGTACATGACGCCTTTGGATTCTTGGTAGTCATGAGGTGAACCTATCGAAACATCTTCGTCTTGATGGAAAATTCCTCGGACTCGGGCCTTCCCTCCTTGGGTGGCAACGGGATGAGTGTTGCCACGGTCTGATTGTCCCGGATGAGATATCGGCTTGCAACCCGCTTGATGTCCCCCGGGGTTACCTTTCGAATCGATTGAACGTAATCGTCAACTGCCCGCCAACTGAGCGCTATTTCGTGTCGGGCCAGAATCATCGCCTGATAAAAGAGCGAATCCCGACCAAATATATGGGACGCTTCGAGTTGATTCTTTGCCTTCTCGAGTTCATATTCGGACACCGGTTCTTCCTGAAGTCGGGCCAACTCCTGATCCACGGCCTTTTCAACTTCACGCACATCCTGCCCTGGAAGCGGCTCAGCTGCGATCAAAAAAAGGTCCGGATCGCGTGACAGGAGGGAGTGGTCCGCCTCGATATCCAAGGCAAGCCGCTTTTCCCGAACCAAGCTGCGATAGAGTCTCGAGCTCTTCCCACCGGAGAGCAGAGTTGCAATCACCTCAAGGACGTAGCTATCTGGCTCACGGAGATTCGGAACATGAAATGCCTTGATGAAGAACGGGAGCTGGGCCTCCCTTTTCACGATGATTCTTCGCTCCCCCCTCTGAGGCGGGTCGGTGGGTCTATCTTGGTTAGGGGCTTCCCCTTTCGGTATGGAACGGAAGGCTTCCTCGATCCTCGGAAGGAGGTCCTCTTTCTTGAAGTCCCCCACAACCACGATAAAGGCATTTGCCGGGTTGTAGTAGGTGCGATAATAAGCCTCCGCATCTTCCAGTGAAAGCCGGCCAAGGTCCTCCATCCAACCAATGGTGGGCCACCGATAGGGCTGAAGCTGAAATGCGGTCGCCCCCAATTGTTCGATGAGATAGGCCTTGGGATTGTCCTCGGTTCGCAGCCTCCTTTCCTCCATGACCACGTCTCGTTCGGTGAGAAAGTCGCCTTCCCGCAGAATAAGGTTCTGCAAACGATCCGATTCGAGGTCCAGGGCCACATGGATCCGGTCGGCGCTGAGATTCTCGAAGTAGGCCGTAAAGTCTTTGGAGGTAAAAGCGTTATATCTTCCTCCGTTCTCCAAGATGATCCTGGAGAACTCCTCGGCGCCGACAGTCTCTGTCCCCTTGAACATCATGTGTTCGAGCAGGTGGGAAAGTCCGGTCTTTCCATAGGTTTCGTTCCGCGACCCGACCCGGTACCAGATCTGGAAGGTGATGACGGGGGCTTTACTATTCTCAAGGAGAATAACCTTCAACCCGTTGGGGAGGACCTTTTCGAAAACCCGCTCCCTGAGTCCAGCCTCTGCACGCGGAATAAAGAGAAAGATCAAGAGGACCAGGAAAATGGCCGCCTTCCCCCATGAAATTTTTCTACAGGAAGCTCTGCGTTTCATTCTATTTGTCATCCAGGTTGTATGGGGTCCAATGTACAGCAATCTCATCTTCTATTTTACCCTATGAGAATATACTGAACCAAGTGGTTTCACTGTTCGCCTTCACGATCAATTTGGGACATGGTCATTTCTTGGGTGAGAGTATTTTCTGTGAAGAGTTCTGATTTCCTTGAGTACAAACGGTCCTGCTTGCTGTACATTCCGGTAAAATGCTGAAAAATTTTGCGAATTTGGTGAAAAATTCTCACAGTCTGAAGTTTAGGATAGACTTGATGATTTGAAAGGCGAAGGAAAGGAAATTGAAAGGAGTCAAGTCACCCCTTTTCCCAGAAGGGATGAGGTTTACTCAACGAATTCAACAAAGTCCCCTATTCCATCAGTGTTCCCTCAAGAAATCGAGCACGGTTCTGTTAAAGGCGTCAGCCTGCTCCACATTGGAGAGATGGGCAGCAGAGGGCAACACCACAAGCTTTGAGCCGGGGATGCGCTCGTGCATGGCCTTTGAGGCGGTCACCGGCGTTCCCGGATCGTCCTCACCCACGATGATCAGAGTGGGAATCTTAATTTCACAGAGCCGATCCAGGTAATTGAGTCCTTTGATGGCCTCACTGCACCCGATATAGCCCGTCACTTCCGTAGCCAGGAAATGATTTCGGATGAGAGTCACCTCCCGGGAATTCTGTTTCAGAAAGGGTGGTGTAAACCATCGCTCAAGGGTCGGTTGCAGAAGTGCCCGCATACCCTTGTTCCGGGCCGTTTCGATCCGTTCCTGCCGCATTGCCTGTCCCTCCTTCGGCATGTTGGCAGCCGTATCGCACAAAACGAGGCTCCGAAGCCGATGGGAATGATTCAGGGCAAGGTATTGACCAATCATTCCGCCTAAAGACAGCCCAACCCAGTGGACTGCGTCTCTTCTCAGCGCGTCCACAAGACCGATAGCGTCTTCTCCCAGCTGCTGAAGAGTATAGGACCCTGTGGGAGCATCGGTACTACCATGGCCACGCGTGTCATAGCGAAGCACCTGGTAATAGGTCTCTAGAGCTCTCATCTGAGGCTCCCACATAACCAGGCTGGAACCTAGGGAATGGCTGAGCATTACGACAGGAGCACCCGCCTTGCCTGAAAGTTCGTAATTGATCTGTATACCCTTGACTTCAACTCTCATGTCTCTCTCCCTGGGGCCGTCATGTCCACCCGCGCCTGCATGTCCTAGGGAAAGGATCGATTCTGCATGTGACTCCTATTCAGCGCCCATCCCCTCCCATGGATGACAGATAGCAAGGCGTTTTAATGGGTGACCCCCTACCCCACCATATGACCCCTCTTGATAAACCTTCAAAGGTTACCGAATTGGTGAGCCAGGACAGCCGTCCCATTCTATTGGCTACAATGTTTCTTTTTGAGTTCCTCAAATCGTGATATGAGTTCCTTGTGTCGCTCCTCAGTCTCCTCAAGCTTTAGAGTCTTGCAATCGTACCCTACAATTTCTTTCATTACACTGTATGCCGCATCTGTAAACACAACAGTTCCATCAGCCTCAATCCTTTCGACCCCGTCTCTCTTTTGAGCATCTGCATTGACTCTCCTCGCCTCCTCCATAGTAATCCCTTCAGGAAGCACAATTTTCACGCCATTGGCAGACATTCTGACGGGATATCCTCCTATTTCTCCATTGGGAGCAGGGACAAAAGAGAGTTCTCCTGTATCAAAAAGAAGGTGGTAAATATTTTTTACCGCCGAAGAAGCCACTATGGGGTGGAACTACCTGCCAGAGAACCAGTCTTTTAGTCCCGCTACGATAAGTTCATCAGGGTCAAACTGCTTGGTCACATCCTTGTCTCCGACCATGATCTTTAAATAGCAGGGTGAAGCCGGTCTCCCAAGTATCATGAACTACATAAGATGGCTGTTATGCGCCACCCGATGCACTGTGATATTACGTGCCTTCATATTGAGCCTCTTGGCCACACCTCTTAGTATCCCTGGCAACCATGAGATCTCCATTACCTATTCCACAAGTCGGGGCTAAACCAACTGTACCCAAGACTGGATCCGTAAGATCCGGGAAAGAAGCGTTCACTACTAACATTTCTATACGGCACGCTTCAGTGCGACTCTTGTATTCAAGCGCATCGATAATCCATTTAGCAAGGTATCAAACACCTGCGCCAGGGGCCTCAATTGTCGCTGAACCCACCCAATCCGGTACACCCCCCGTATGAGTATCTTCCACCTCAAGAAAGTAGACAACCGCCCTATGTTACTAGGAGCGCCCCAACATCTGGGCTATGAGCTGTAACTCGTCCCGGAGCAAGCGTGGGAGGAGAAAATTTCGGCGCACATGCTCGCGCCCGCTACGACCAAATTCCCCGCGCTCTCCCACATGCTCCAACAAATGTATCACCTGTTCGGCACATTGCTCCACCGATTCTATGAGATACTGGTTGAACGCCTCCGGAAACTGCATGGGAATACCACCGGCCTTTCCGGCGATCACGGGTTTCTCCTTCCATAGGGCCTCTGAAACCACGAGGCCGAAGCCCTCGCGAAGGGACTTCTGGATTACCACGTCGCAGCCCCGCTGAAAAACGTTCACCTCCATGTTGCCCGTGCCACCAAGGTTCGTGAACACAAAGAGATCCTCATCTTTTGCCGCCTCCTCCTCCACCTGCTCAAACAACTCCCAGCCTTCGGGGTCATCGCCTGCCATGGCGCCGATCAAAGCAAGCTGAACATCCGGAAAATCCCTCTTCACCAGACGGTAAGCCTGGATAACCCCCAGGGGGTCTTTCCAGGGATCGAACCGGGAGACCTGAAGGAGCAGGGGGCGATTCACATCGATCCCCGAGTCTGCAATAGCCCGCTTGCACAGGTCCATTTGGATCTCCATATTCTTGGTGCCGAGGGGGTCAATTGCCGGTGGAATCAAGGCAAGATGTTTTGCCCGAAGCTCCGGCAGGAGGAAATCCGCCATGGTGAACACCGACGTGTCGTATTCTTCAATAAACGGCTGCAGAAACTTCCTGACCTCCATGTTCGGCGCAGAGCTGTCGATATGGCATCGCCAGATCCACTTTGCACCTTTTGGACCCGCGAAATGCCGAATGGCAGCTGGCTGCGGGTCGTGCACGATAAAGACGTCGTACTCCTGAGGAAGCAACTTGGCGCTCTGTTCATTTACGCTCAGATAAAGCGCCTGCTGAGGCTTTTTCAATTCATACGCCGCTCCCTGCAGTGCGTTGTGAAATGCCTTGGTCACCGTAAAAAAATCTGGGGTCCCGTGAATGAGCCGCCAATCGGCTGATAAACCCAGCGCTTGGAGGATGGGAAGATATCTGGCCAGGAGTTCGGC
>JABAOH010001049.1_pt2 | contig 16081 bp, 17 predicted proteins | sample 7062181 | NCBI WGS metagenome assembly JABAOH01 (sample SAMN14538630, study PRJNA623070) | marine sediment metagenome | biome: marine biome [ENVO:00000428]; feature: marine pelagic biome [ENVO:01000023]; material: deep marine sediment [ENVO:00002113]; isolation source: pool of 5 deep marine...
TCCCAGCGGCAGGCGTACAACAAACGTGGTTCCCTCGCCAGGTTTGCTGTTAACAGAAATCTTACCATGATGGAGTTCCACCAATTCTTTAATTAACGCCAGTCCGATTCCGCTGCCCTGTTGTTCACGGATGAACGAATCATCGATTTGAAAGAACCGGTCGAATATTTTGCCGAGATGTTCGTGTGGAATTCCCGGACCGCTATCGATAACAGTGATTTCTATCCAGTAACCAGCAGGGGACTGCCGTTTTTCATTACTGTCAGCTTCTACTGCTGTCACGGTTACTGAAATATCCCCGCCTTCCGGAGTAAACTTGAAGGCATTGGAGAGCAGGTTGGACATGATTTTTTCAATTTTGTCCTGGTCAACATAAGCGAGAATTGAGTCCTGTTCCGCATGAAATTTTAAAGAAATTTGTTTACGCTCTGCTAATGACATAAATGCCATCACTATTCCTTTAAGCAGTGGGACTATATCCAGATTTTTAGCCATTAAGGACATACCGCCGGCTTCTAATTTAGACAAATCCAAAAGCTGACCAATCAATCGTAAAAGTTGTTGTGCATTGCGAAGTATCATTTTGTATTGTGCTTTTAAATTTTCCTTGCGGGTTTCAGTAAGCAGCTTTCCCAATGGTCCAATGATTAGGGTCAAAGGAGTTCGAAATTCATGGGAAATGTTGGCAAAAAATCGGGACTTTAATTTGTCGACTTCTTGCAGCTTTTGCGCTTCAAATGCTTTCATTTTCAACTCGTTGCGAAGCTTAACACGGTTCATCTCGAAGCGACGTGCACCGTAAAGTACTGCAATGAACAGGATAACATAAATAATGTATGCCAGACTGGTGCGCCACCAGGGCGGGTGAATGACAATACGCAGTGAGATTCCTTTTTCATTCCACACATTGTAGCTGTTGGCTCCTTTTGCATGGAAAACATATTCTCCCGGATCAAGGTTGGTATATGCAGCCACACGATTAACGCCTGTATAACGCCAGTCTTTATCATAATTTTCAAGCCAGAATGCATATTGGTTATGCTGAGATTGACTGAAATGGAGAGCGGCACATTCAAATGAAATATCATTCTGCCAGTGAGCAAAATGAATTTCTTTTGCTACGGATATATTTTGTTTTAAAGGAGAGTCTGAGCCTATTGGTAAAGATTCATTAAAAAGCTTGATATCAGTTAAAACAATCTTAGGAATTATTGTATTGATTTCAATATCTTCAGGATTAAAGACGACAATACCATTATCAAATGTTCCCAGCCATATGCACCCATCACTCGTTTTAATGCCTGTCCCTTGTTGGAAATTGTGCGATGGTAAACCGTGCCGGGTATAAAAATTAGTAAATATTTCTGTTTGGGGATTAAATCTCGATAGGCCGCCAGCCGTTGCTAACCACAGATTACCATGATCGTCTTCAATGATGGACGCTATATCATTATTTGGCAGACCATGATCCTGATTATAAAATTTTGCATCTCCAATCCCTCGATCAAAGAGTGCCAATCCCATCCCGCTGATTCCCAGCCAAAATTTATTGTTGGTGTCTTCATAAATTTTAGTAATTCTGCCTTGTAGTAGATTGGGAGTAAAAGTCTGCCGCTGCCTGTAAAATTTTTTTAATCCTTCAGTCGTTCCAATCCAAAGAGAACCTTTTTTGTCTTCATAAATGTGGGTTACTGAATTCCAATAGCTATATGGATCCTGACGAATTGGATTATAACGTGTAAAAGTCAAATTCTTTCTGTCAAAACGGATCAAACCTGGAGGAGTTCCTGTCAACCAAATAATCCCGGAACGATCTTGATGTAGGCTAAAAATGGCCCAGTTTTTCTTAAATTCCACACCATGATCATCAAGATTTAGGTTTCCGTCTTGTATGTTGTAACCATGTAATCCTCCTGGCGTTGAACCTGTCCAGAGCTTTCCGCTTTCATCTTCTAAAATGGATGTAATGTTATTATGATTCAGACTATTAGAATAAACCGGGTCATGCCTGAAATGCGTAAAATTATCCATTCGATGTTCATATTTATCAAGGCCATCCGGCGTCCCAATCCAAATCACTCCCGGTAAAATTTTGGATTCAACTATGGCGTCTACGCGATTGTGACTGAGTGAATTGATGTTTCCCGGCTCATGTTTATAAGTTCTAAAACTTTGAATCAACGGATCGAATTTTGAGATTCCTCGCGCATCAGTTCCTATCCAAAATGTTCCGGAATGGTCTTCAAGAAATGAAAAGAAATCATGCCCATAGATCGTTTTCGGATTATTAAAATCCTCCTGATAATGGAAAAATCGTCCTGTTTGTGGATCATATCTGTCGATTTGATTGTAATACCAGCCTTGCACCAATATCCATACGTGACCTGTTTTATCTTCATATAAAGGCAGGAATCTGTGACCTCGATTTTTGCTATTGGGATCCTTTGGATCATGTCGATAAATATGTGTGAACACCTCACTTTTCTGATCAAAACAGTCTAAACCATTTCCAAGAGCTAACCAGAGATTGTTGGATTTGTCTTCGAATATTTTATAACAATAATCGTTTCCTATACTTTGGGGATTGTTTGCATTATGTCGATAATGGGAGAACGTATCTTTTTCACGAGAATAGCTGTTTAAACCACCCCCCTTGGTACCGATCCACATATTTCCCCGGCTATCTTCGTAAATACAAGATACAGTATCGCAATTAATTGAAAAAGGATTTGAAGGATCGTGTTTATAATCATAAAATGTATCAGTCTTTCTATCATAACGAACCAGACCACTCCCCTCGGTTCCGATCCACATGATTCCCTTGCTATCCTCATACAGAGCAGAATACCTGATATGACCTGACCAGCCAACGAATACCCGATAGTTGCTCAAACTTGTATTTTCATTCTGATTTTGGTAATAATGTGTAATTGTCCCTGTTGTTGTATTTATTTTATCCAGCATAATGTCGTATTCATCCTTGCCACCATAATCATATGTCGAACTGTCCGTGAGATTATATGTAACAACCCAAAGATCACCTGAACTGTCCATATAAAACTGATAAATACCTCTATAGCTCAGACTCGTGGAATCCCCCGGAATATGGGAAAAGTGAGTAAATTTCCCAGTTTCCCGATTAAATTTATCTATTGTGCTATCATTCCATGTTAATATCCAGAGGTTACCATTGTGATCTTCAGTTATCTGACGAACAGAAGCGCTGCTAATACTGTATGGATCGTTGTCATCCGGTTGATAGGTTTTAAATTGATAGCCATCATATCGTACCAAACCATTATCTGTACCAAACCAGAGAAAACCGAGATGATCTTGAAAAATTGCCTGAATCCTGTTCGATGGCAATCCATCTGCAGAGGAGAGATTTTGGAATATAAGATCAGGCGTTTGAGTGTAAAGAAATGGAGAGAGCCAAACTAAAAATGAGGTGGTAAAAAAAATAATTTTAAAAAATTTGGCCATGGAAATTTTACCCCAAAGGATCGTTTTATTAGTTGAACAAATTAGTTATTTTTTTAAAATGAACAAATCGTTCGTTGGCTTCTTTATCACGAGTTAAATAAGGTGGTAGCAATTTGAGGGCGACAAAACGTTTGAGTTTGGTGTCTTCAGCCTTGTAGACAATCCCCATACCGCCTTCACCCAATTTTTCAAGGATTTTGTAGTGAGAAATGGTTTTGCCAATCATTGTATTTTAATTGAGATCAGAATGATTAAAATTGAGATATATATTAACTATATTTTTTAATATAGTTGATATATTAAAAAATTTATTCAAAATGTCAAGTAAAATTTTACATTTTTTATAATAATCGATTTTGGAGAGCTGAATCGTTGCGGAATTTAATAGTTGGTCTTTTTTAACACCTGCTTCAGATTATCAGACATTTCACAGCTTCGAAGGTATACTGAGCAGGTGCGACAAAGTCTTTGTTCATTTTTGCAAGCCGTTGCGGGAAACATCCAGCAGATCATTTTACAGTCGTTATAGGCAGGACATTTTTCTCTCAATTCCGAGGAACATGGCTTTAACTCCCAGCAGGGCAAAAGTGCCATCAAGCGACGTATGCCTTCTAAATTGAGTCCCTCTGATTTTATCTGTCTTTTTATATAGCTAAAACGTCTCAGGTCGGCAAAGGAATATAATCTTCTCCCAGTCTCATTGCGGAAAGGAATGATTAAGCCCGCTTTCTCATACATTCGTAATGTTGGAACAGCGACACCTAACTTTTTTGCAGCAACGCCTATTGTAAATACAGGCTCATTATCATCAATATTCAATTCATCTTTGTGTAGCATATTTAATACCCAATCTAAATTAAATTCATTGTTACATCCATTTAATACAGATTTTGTTAGTAAAATTCATCGCTTCCATCTACCTCTATAACCAGATGGAATCGTTGTGGAGCTATTCAAATTAGCTTTATGATAAATCTGACTTGATTGAAACTTCGTTTTTGATCCATGGCGGTAAAATTTTTACTAATACGTACAAGACAATAAAGGGTAAAATTAACAAAAATCCAGCCGCTAGAAGCCCTTCGATGCCCAGCAATTCCATTTTGTAAACAGTGAGACCACGCAAGCTTTTTGAGAAAAGCTGACCGCCAATTACCACATTCCACCGAATACTGAAAATACCGATCTGAACCAGTATGGCTGCGATAAAATAAATTAGTCTTCGTAACTCGGCAGGCACCTGGGTTAATTTCACTAATGCCAGGGAAGCCATCGGTATCAAAGTGCCGATGATAACTTGAGTGATAACCAGACTGATAAACAATTTACTTTCGATCATTTGGGATAGTATTTTAATGGACTCCTCTGCTTCATAGAGCCTTTGAATAAAATCGAGTGCTTCCAAGGAAAAATCGATGATCATCATGTAAAGTAGATATGATGCCAGTTTATCCATACATGCCATATCGATCTGTTTTAAGCGTAATAGACTGCTAATCATATAGATGAGTAGCACCAGCGCGATTCCCGATACGATGGCGGAGAATAGAAATACGATGGGCATCAATACACTGCTCCACCAGGGATTGGCTTTGACCGATCCGAAAATAAATCCCACGTATCCGTGTAACAGAAATGCCGAGGGGATACCAATGATCGTTATAATTTTACCAATTTTACGATCGAAAGCAATCGATTTTTCGGACAGGTCGGTGGCGCCTAAAGTAAGTATTTTATGGATAACTTTTTTTAATCCCGTTTCCTGGCGTGACCAGAGAATTAAATCCTGGCGATAATCAAACCAGATTTCTAATAATAACACCGCCATTAGGTACCAGAGATAAACGAAGCCAAACATAGCCATAGCTGATTGCAAATGTGGTGTCGTAAACATCTCAAAACCACGCATGGGACGTCCCAGATGAACCTGAAGTGGAATTGGCGCAACAATTAAAAAAGCAAGAGCGGTAAGTAGAGAAAGTCTGTAAGTCGGCTGAACCTCTTTAACATTGAACACTCGTTCAAGTGAGGCTAATATAAATGCGCCAGCCACGAGACCAGTGATATAGGGATATAGAACGATCAAAATATTCCAATGGAGCTCGACTTCATTGGGATAGATGTATCCTGTTGCATGTTGAAGAGCATGTGCTAATTGTTCAAATAATTTATCCACTTTTACCTTACCTCTCCATCTAAATTGGCGTAATAAACTTTGGGATCTGTATTCAAATCAGGTTTGAGCACCTGGACTTCATTAAAGCGAAGGAACCTGGCTAACGGAGTGGGCTTCTTTAGAATCTCACCAAAAACTCTTGCTTGAGTCGGGCAAACTTCCACACAGGCAGGCGATAGACCTTTGACAATGCGGTGATAACAAAAATTGCATTTATCAGCCGTTTTGGTATTGGGATTAAGAAATCTCGCTCCATAAGGACAGGCTTGAATACAATACCGACAGCCGATGCAGTATTCATTATCCATCAACACCACGCCATCACGCGAAGTAAAAGTAGCCCCCACAGGACAAACCTGTACACAGGGTGGATTAGCGCAATGATTACACAATTTTGGCACGAAAAACGTTCTCAAAATCTCAGTTTCAGCGATTTCCTTTTTTTCGAAGCCGTTTATACCGCCATCAGGGCTGTCGACAAATGTCTCTCCCTCGACAGGTATAATATAGCGCTCGATCCAGGTGCGGAAGTAAAATGACTGTTTTGGTACTTTGTTTTCAATTTTACATGCCTGTACACATCGTCCACAACCGATGCATTTATTCACATCGATTCCCATTCCATAATCATGCTCTGTGGGATCATATTCCTGATGGGATTGGGAACGAACGGGCACAATGGGCATTAATGTAGCTAACGGAAGTATATGTAAGCATTTTTTGATAAATTCTCTTCGAGTCTGTTGTGTATTGTTTTTATTCATCGATAAGCCTCTGGATAATGTGGATAGTGACATTGCCAGCAAACATAATTCTCACCATGGGTAGTCATATCAACCTTGGGCATTTCCCTGGCAGCTTCAACATCTTCAGCGTGACATTCTCCACAAAATTCCCTTGATTTGGGAACAGTAGGAAGGAAAGCCCGGGGACTTGACTTGTGTTCTTCCTGGGCCTCGTGACATCGGATACAGGATAATGCCTGGTGATGTGATACTGCTTTGGTTCGAGCAATTTCCGCATGACAGGCACTACACTCTTCGGGTGTATGAGGCAATTGCGGTGCATGAGGATCATGACAGGACATACAAGATTTTAATGGGTTATGAGTTAACGGTTCTATCTGTGGAAATCCTGTAGGTCGAGATGGATTGTAACTATGACACAATATACAATAGCCTCGCTCCCGTGGCGCAGGCAGCGTATGTTCATCTGGAGCCTGGGTGTGAGCATAAGCAGCTCCGTGACACGTCTCGCAGGACACGTTGCGATGAAATACCTTTTGTTTCATTTCATAAATGTCATCATGACATTCTGCGCATGCGTGCTGACCAGCATATTTTAAGCTATCATTCATGATACTATCGACAACCGCAGCTCGGTAATGTCCATATAAGCCAAAAGTTTTAGGGATAAAGAATCTTCGACCGATGATGAAAATTGCCATTAAAATTAAAAAAAGAATTAATAAGCTCTTTATTTGCTGAGGGATTTTTTGACTTTTTTTAAGAAACCAGGCTGATATAGTTTTAAATGGTATTTTCATTTTAGCTTATTACCTCTTAGGATTAATTTGAATTAAGGTATCCTGACACTTTTTTAATATTGACACAAAGAATTTTGGATTATGAACACCTTTACTGTCATCAGTTTTAACCATCGCTATTACTTCTTTTACCCAATCAACTTTACTTTTTTGTTCTCTAGTCAATCTCAAATTGCCATTTTCATTCAACCATTTTTCTACAAAATCTATTGCATCCGCCGTATTCTTTCGCCACGATTCATAAGTTTGTAGATAGGGTTGCTCTTCATGACACTCCAAACAGCTATTCGTCGTGGGGATAATGGATTTGTTTTCATAATTATGACAGGCAATACATTCCACCTCGGCTTCAAACATGATGTCCTGTTCAATTGTGAAGCTCGGAACGTTCAACGTGCCAGAATAAACAGCATATTGAAAGGAATGGCAGGACTTGCAGTTTTCGGTTTCTTCATCGTGATGACAGGTGGCGCATTTTGATTTTGTCATTGTTAATTCACCATGGATCCGATCATTGGAATGGCAATTCTTACAATTTTGTTTGCGTCCGACCACATGACCCTGATGGGAGAATTCGAGTCCAAAAATTGATTTATTCGCTACCACAACTCCAAAATGGCAGGTATTGCATTCAGCCGGAACGATCTTATTGGTCTCTAAATAAGGACGAAGCGTAATTGTTGAATTGACATTCGTTAGTGCTTTGACAATATTGTCATGCGCTCCTCTCAATAATTGGTCGGCAAATTGAACATTGTGAACGCTTTTTCCCACGTCAACCAGGTCGATATTAAATTTTGCTTCTTGCATCAATTTAAGAGCTTCAGCTTTTTTTCTTGAAGTTGATCGGGAAATCTCCCCATAAGCTTTTTGATAATCGTCAACGAGCATATTTAGTTTTTTCTGTGAAATATTTTTCCATTCACTTAATAACCGATCAAATCCTTTGCCGTGACAAATTTCACAGGATTTTTTGCTTGCGGTTAATGTTTCACCGTTTATTTTGACATCTTTCGTCTCTTCATGAAAAACATGGCATCCCTTACAGGTAATGCTATGAATAAACATGGGGTTTGGAACTGTATGAGCATCGAATCCGCCAGTGCCCTTAAATAGAGTAATTTGTGCATTATGAGGGTCAACATGACATCCAGAACAATCTAATAGATGCAATTCCTCTTTTTCAGGAAGCTTATGCTGAATTGCCGTATGACATTGTTCACATTCGATTTTGTGATTTGTAATGTGAGCCGTGTGCATAAAATCTGTTTCTTCGTGTCGAGCCAGTCGCTCCTGTTCCATGTGACAGTTATAACAGTTCTCAAGTGGTACTACCCCATCGCCAACAACCATTTCAGTGTGACATCTTTCACAGGCAATATTTTTTTCCATTACATTGGTGTGGTCGTAGACAACATCCTCAGTCGTATTTTCCCTGGTTGGAGCGTCATGACAAAAGCCACAATTATGGATTTTCGGATCGCCAGGGCCACTTTTGAAATGGCACAGAAAACAGGAAGATTCTGTCACTTTCATGTGATCGCCCTGGACAATCTGGGAGTGACAACTGGTACACCGCAATTTTTTACCTCGTCGAAGTTCTGTCAGGTGAGGGGCATGATCAAAGTACACCCTCTGAAATTTCTCCCTGCCAGAGAGTAATCTTGTCTCATGACATTCATGGCGTAAACAACTGGCATCGGTTATCTCTGCTGTCGGTTTTGATCGTTTATAAAATTCAGTGATATAAGTAATTAAATGAACTAATCCAATTGTCTTTGTCTCGATCACAGATTTGAAACCTGGCTCATAATGACATTTGGCACAGGACACATCTTTATGGGTCGATGTTACCCAGCTCTCATAAAACGGTTTCATATAATGACAGGTCGTGCAAAACTTCGGGCGGGAAGTGTATTCTGCTGAAACGACAAGAAATAGAAGCAGTCCCAAAAGCGAGATACCGCTAATAATTAAGATTCGTTTCCCTTTTGAATATTTCTTGAACAGCATGTTCCTTTTTTACTATTTTAATTTTATAATACAAACTTATTGCGACGATAAAAATGATCGCGGAAATTAATGCCAGCCATCTCCTGCGATTCTGAACTTCTTTTAATGCGAGCCTACCTTCCTCTACTGCTCGCTCCGCTACTTTGAATCCAGGTTCTACAACTTCGTTGAACTTTTTAAGTGAGAAAAAATGAACCACGCTACGTGCCTTTATTAATATATTTTCCGCATCTTTGAGAATAAATTTGCCCTCACTCACTTCGACACCTGCTTTTTCTGACTTCTTTAACAACGAATCTGCCAAGTTGATGTTTAACAACAGATTATCCTCTTGCTGCTTCATCTGCTTGGCAATGGTATAGCCTTCGGAATCTTCATCATGGCAATCAACACACAGGCTCTGAGAACCAATACCTAACATATCTAAATGAGTTGGTTTCACGTCATGACTGCCATGACAGGATTCGCACTGGGGGAGATCCATTTCGGTGAATGCTTCTTGATGCGGACTTTTCTCAAACATCTCGGCTTGAGATAGGTGGCATATACCACATACATGAGAAATCGAGGCAATACCTGGTGGCATAGCGCCATGATTGCCGTGACAATCATTGCAGACTGGCGCCGAGCGATCTCCTTTTTCAAACAAATTAATGCCATGAACGCCCTTTTTATATAACTCCTCTTGATTGATCGGAATTCCATAACCTTTCATAAACTCTGCATCACTATGACACTTGCCACACATGCCAGGAATATTATTGGGAAATACCATTGAAGTCGACATATTCGCTGGCTGAATGTTATGAATGCCATGACAATCGGTGCAAACAGCAACCTTTGTGTCGCCTGCAGCCAGCTTCATACCATGTTGAGAAGTCAAATATTGCTGATATTGATCAATCGCCAAATTGGGATCAAAGCCTCTCATATAAGCGGCATCGCTATGACATTTGGCACAAAATTTTGGAATGTCACTTCGTTTTGGGACGCCAATGTATCCTTTATTAACATCCATTGCCGCTTCCATATCTTCTTCAAATTGAAGGTCAGCATCGCCGCCATGGCAGCCCTCGCAGGAAATGTCATTTTTAACATGGCTATCAGTGGCCAGATGATCCGTAGGCGCCTTTAATTCGTCGTCCAATTGAAGGTGACAGTTGATACAACTGGTCTGGGCCGATGAATTAGAATGGCTGCCCAATAAGATAAAAAGCAATAGCATGGAAATATTTAAATATTTCATAGTCTTTCTTTTCGCTTGGTTATAGTTTTCATTAGACAAGATAAGCGATCAAAGTCATAATCGCAATATAAAGCACAACCACAATTCCGATGATGGTAAATAATTTGCTCGGCATTCCCTGCTGGGATTTACGATCCAGAAAAGGCACAAAAATCCAAAAAATTACTCCTATCAAAAAGCCAAAAATAACTACGGCTTCACCTGAAAAAAATAATATTTTTCCTGGCACTGATTTTAATGTCTGGTAAGTAAAAATAAGATACCATTCTGGATGAATCCCAGGTGGAGTCGGGGCTAACGGATCCGCCTTCGTGCCCAATTCCCACGGGAATAAGGCTGCCAGCGCCGCTAAAATCCCAAAAACGACCAGCCAACCGAGCACATCATGTAACACAAATTGCGGGAAAAAAGGCTCCTCTTTTTTATTCTTGTTCCAGCTTTCTTCTAAGCTGATGGGGACACTCATTCCCTGCACCTGGACTAACAAAATATGAATTCCCAGAATAATCGTCATGATCATCGGTAAAACTGCGACATGAATGCCAAAAAATCGGGTCAACGTAGCGCCAGTTACCTGTTCGCCACCCCTGAGGAAAATCATTAAATATTTTCCAATAAATGGGACTAAGCTGGTGATTTCTGTGCCAACTTTGGTGGCAGTAAGCGCCAGCTCATTCCAGGGCAATAAATAACCGGAGAAACCAAAGCCCAGGAAAATCATGAATAAAAATACCCCTGTAATCCAGGTTAATTCTCTCGGTTTTCGATAGCTCTTGAGGAAGAATGTGGCAAACATGTGAATAAAAAGTGCCGCCATTAACAGGTTGGCAGCCCAGCTATGAATGGATCGAATCAGCCAGCCAAATCGAACTTTGGTCATGATGAATTGTACAGATTCAAATGCTGCCTCGGCGGTTGGACGGTAATAAAGGAGTAATAGAATTCCTGTTACAACCTGGACAATGACAAGAAATAAACAAAATCCCCCAGTATAGTACCAGATCGAATGCTTATGAATAGGCACTGTTTTCTTGCGGAAAAATTCTGCCCACGTTTGAATCGGGTATCGTTCTTCAAGCCAATCTTCTAGTTTCATAACCATTACTGTTAAACGTTTTTTGAAACGATAATATCATCGTTAATTATGGTGACTTTAAATTCTTCCAAAGGATTCGGCGGTGGACCCGAAATATTTTTCCCGAACAGGTCGAAATGTCCATTATGACAGGCGCACCAGATGTGTTTTAAATCATCTCTATATTGGACAATACAGTCCAGATGGGAGCAAATCGCTGAAAATGCCTTAATTTTGCCGTCCTCGGTGTAGATTAAAATTCCAGGTTTTGTCCCAAAATTAAAGATTTTAGCTGAATTGAGTTTTAACTCACCAACTTTTGCCGCCACAACTTCATTTTGAACCGCCTGAGGAATTTTGGGTGGCATAAAAAAACGGACAATGGGATAGATGATGGCAGCGCCAAGAGCACCCAGGCTGCCAAAGAGTGAGGCATTGATAAAATTACGACGTGATAATAGAGCCATAGGGATAGAAAAAGTTTTAAGTTAAAAGTTACAAGTTTAACCGTTACAACCTTATCATTTAATTTATAAGTCTGACGACTTAATTCCAATAAGAAATGGGGTTAAGGTGTGAGCCTTTTATCTCACTCGGTTGTAGTAAAGTTAACTAAAAAACAATGCTTATGTAACAAATTTGAAGTCTAAAATTCATTTTATCTATATTTTAAAATCTGGTAATTATTATACAAATTAAATTATAAAATGTCAAGCTAAAATTTCATGATTGAAATATTTCGGTTGATAATTTATTATATCGGAATTTCAAAGTTTGTGCAAAATTACCATAAAAAAAATCTTACAAGGAGCAACAGAGTTAACGGAGATTCACGGATTTTTTTTAAGGGATCAAGGGACAGTTATAAAATTCCGTTTAAACTCTGCTTCCTCCATTTCTCCTTTTCAAGTAAATTGTTAGCCTCCCTACTCAAGCATTCTTGTTCGATTGCCCAGACAATTGCCGGATCAGTTTTATTATTTATTTCAGCTCCTTCTATTGCAAAATATGTAGCAATATAGAATGAATATGAAAAATCAAGTAGCCTAGATGGTACTCCATAATGTCTTAAAAGGCCGATCCACTCAAGATTATCATTTTCCTGGGGCATGTTTGAAGCTTCTACATATTGATGAGCGATTCTCTTAAAATTAAACAGCATCACAACCTCATATCTCCATTTCGGTATTCCAGTTGATATGGGTGTGTTTTTCTTGTAGGCTCTATCAAAGGTTGACTCAAGATCGTATTTAGAGGAAGGTTGCCCTCGAAATATAAATTGTCCAGACTTTGTCGAATGATACCATCTTTTGCAATCTTCCCATTCATTAATGCCGGGAACAAAGTCAACAATTAGCCTTTAAGGGCACCGAAAATGAACTATGAGAGTCAGCCATGTTTTTTATTTCCTAAATCAGTTTTTCAATTAGCCTAATTGTTTGAAATTTTCACCAAAAAGGCTTAGTTATTCTTTTTCAATAAGTTCTTTCATGTTATCAAGCACCACTCCCCAACTATTTTTTGCGTGTTCTTTTGCCTGCTCATTGGCAAATCCTTGTTGAGTCAGGGTCAGGATTGTACCTTTATCCCTTGTATCAAGCTTATAAGTTACGATTGAATAGTTTTCTTCTTTATCTTCGAGTCCTGAATACGCACTCCAATAGTTGTATTGAAGTAACCGTCCAGGTTCAATTGCAAGAATATTTCCTTTATCCTTAAATTCCTGACCTTCCATTTCATACTGGAAGAGGATTGGGCTGCCTACTTTCCAATCAGAAATTACATTTATCCCAAAAAAGTATTGCTTAATCTTTTCAGGGTTGATCAATGCATCCCACACGGCAAGCCTATCGGCTTTGATTTCAAAGGTCTTATTTATTGTAAGTTCTTTTCTCATTTTTGTCCTTTTCTGAATTGTTGAGTAAATGATTTTTGTAAAATGGGATGTTATTCATAACCAGGAACGTTTAATCCTAAAATGATATCTCTTTTCCCGACAAATAAATTATTTTTTTTTAATCTTAAAACTCCGGAACTCCCTCCCTGTGATGAAGAAGGTGATTTTTGTTTTTTAGTAAGCAGTAGATCATCTTCAAAAAATAATTTCCAATCCAAAAATATCTCCCATCTGGTTCAAGAATTGTTAAATGGATATGAGCAGGTTGTATTCTATTTGAGTAGGTTCCAGGCTTTAAAGTTTAAAACGAGTATTCCCCGTTAATATCAATTCTAACCCAACTACGGATGTATCCATAACGCTTTCCCCATCCAATTTCGTCACCTCTTGTCGGATAAATTCCTTTTTGGTTCGTGTGATTTATATAAAGAATAACACCTTTTGCAAAGGGTTTACTGTTTGGTTGATAAGCAGTACCCGTTACTTTCAATTTAGTGCCATCATCATTAAAATCGGGCAAAGTGTCAATAGACGATAATTTCCTATCACCATATTTAAAAATGGCTTCACAACCTTCACACGACAGGCCAACCAGTCTTGCTGATTGCTTCAGTTGACCTTGACATCCTTGAGTCAAAAATAATAATGAAAAACACTACTACTAGTGTCGTTATAATGGTGTAATATCCCTTCAATCTGAGTGCTTTAAAAATTATTTAAGCACATAACATAGTTCATACGCCTGAAAAAATATTCTTAACTTTAAATAATTATATATGGTTATATCGATTATGGCAAACAAAGGGGCAAAAAAATGTACTTAAAGGCTAATATTAGAATATCCATAAAAATAATACTACTGGCGAATCTTATCAAAAAGCGTTAATCAAATTTTTCGATTTAATACTTAATTTTTCAATTGATAATACTAAATTCGTTATAAGTTGTCAAGCAGAATTTTTATGACCATATTGCAATGTCAGTAATGATCTCGTGTCAAAGTCCCCCATCTCAACCTCTCGTGTAGCCGTGAGAGACTCAATCGCTCTCTGATAAAGCTTTTTATCCTTTACATTCGCCACCTGCTGATCCTCAGCCATGCCAAAAAATGGAAATAGCTCTGATAATTTCTTTAAATTCTCGAATACTATTTTATAATAACCGATTGCTTCATCGAATAAAGAATGATACTCCACTGGAATACGACTTTTTGCATTGTCTAAAAATGGAACCACATAGCTGCGACATTCTGACCAGACGAGTGCGTTAAAAGCTGTCTCAAAAGCATCGGCATTACCCTGTCCCTGCGCTTTTATCCAGAGATTATAACTAGTAGAGCGTGGGGCATGAAGCGTAGGGCGTATGCCGTTTTCGCGCTACGCCCCACACCCTACGCTCCATGTCCTAAATAAATTTTTAAACTAACAAAAAAAAGTTTAATTTATGACCGTTTTTCGTATAGCATTCTCTATCAGGGCATGTTCCCGTAATGTTTTCAGCCTTTGGGGCGACTAATTGGTATACATATCATGTTTGCCTTTTGCCTCGGCAATATCAGCAAGGTACCAGGTGACTCCTGCAAAGACGGCTTTGATACCTGCAGAAAACTTGGTTATTATTTGCGTATACTATTTTCCATCGTTGGAATTCTCATTACATTAGAGTAATTTCAAAAAATCTTCAATTGATAGAAAGGATTTTTTTAATTTTGTATGATTTGAACTCGTTCTTCTGTTTCACATACGATTGTGGCGCAGTAGAGCTTTTTGCTCTTAACTCATCAATTCCAAACATGATCGTGGTCGGCGTACCAGTGCTTCAGAATGGCTACGTTCCCACCCCGTTTGAGGAGCGTGGCGAAAATCCTGCAGGGGCGGATCGTTCAATAAAGTTTTTCAAGGAGGAGCTGATTCCTTTTGTTGAGAACAATTACCGCATTTTTTGGTTTACGATTTAAGATTTAAGATTTACGAATTCAGTAGGCGGATTACTAAAGATGTATACACTTTTTAACAAGGAGAAACAGAGACAGTAGAGAATCACGGAGGAAAGAATTTAATAAAACATATTTTAAGGTTGCTGATATAAATAGCAAACCTTCTCGAATAAGAATTTTCATTGAGCAACTCTAATTCCTATCCGTATGCGTTCAGCGATGTCAAGTTTTTCACGATCCATGTGCAGGACATAAAACTCTCGCCCTGGATTTTGATTGACTTCTTCAAAACTCGGTAAATTCACGGCGCCGTAGTCCTTCTAATCCTAATTCGCCAGTTTTCGGATCCAGTCTGATTTCCCATTGCTCCATAGTAAGTGCACCAATAATCGCATCTAACTCATGGCCATCTGCTTTACCTATTTCATCTACGGGTATTGCTTCTGTATCAAACGGCAACTCTTCGATAGTTCCATCGATTAAATATTTCTCTTTAACATTAATCATCTTTCCACCTAAAGCAACTCGGTAAGGTGCTCTCACTTTCTTTTTAACACTGTTTAGTAAATACTCCCTGATAACATAGGTGTACATAGCACCTGTATCAAAAAGCGCAACTACTTTCCTGCCTTCTATCTCTATATCTTTTGTTATTCTCATAATCAAATCATACCTTCCACTTTTTTAGGGTCAATGCAAATTCGACCAC
>JABAOH010002651.1_pt3 | contig 16081 bp, 20 predicted proteins | sample 7062181 | NCBI WGS metagenome assembly JABAOH01 (sample SAMN14538630, study PRJNA623070) | marine sediment metagenome | biome: marine biome [ENVO:00000428]; feature: marine pelagic biome [ENVO:01000023]; material: deep marine sediment [ENVO:00002113]; isolation source: pool of 5 deep marine...
GGATGTCCTGCAGCTGGGGGTCGCCACCACGTATCCCCAGCATGGTACGGTTGCAGTAGCGTTGGGTGCGGAACAGTTGTACCTTGAGGAAGTATCGATTAGCCCCGAATCGCCCCACTTGCAGCGCCTGCCTCTGCCTCGTGCGGGGCTGACCGGGAGCACAGTCTCCCTGGCCTTTCTAGGTCCCAATAGCGAGGTCGTGGCTCAGTATGAAGTGGATCTCCCTCTGCCCTAGCGCGAAGTCAGGTGCCAGAGGGCACAGTCTCTATGCTGTGGCCGCTGTTACTCGTCCTTGATCAGCAGGCTGATGCCGAAGCTGACCAGACTGATCACCAGGGCTCCCCAGAATGCGGCCCAGAAGCCGGTCACCGCAAACCCGAGGTCGAACTGGCCTGCTACCCATGCCGTGAACCACAACATCAAGGCGTTGATCACGAAGATGAAGAGGCCCAAGGTCAAGATGATCATGGGGCAGGTGAAGAAGGCCACCAAAGGGCGGATCAAGGCGTTCACCACGCCGAAGATCAGGGCCACGACAAGAATGGTGAAGGGGTTTTCGGCGTAGATACCGGGGACAATCATTACGGCCACCCACAGAGCGACAGCGTTGATTAGCAGCCGCAACAGGATCCTTCGCACCATGCTGCTTGCACCTCCTGGTCTCGACGACGTCGTTCTGATACTGGATTCTAAGCCCCGGTGAGGCAGAAGTCAACCTACTCTACGTATACTTCCACCCGCTCGCCGTCTTCAATATCCTCGACATCAACTATCTTTCCCTCAGCGCCTTCCTTGATGGCGTTGACTATCTCTTCTATGTCCAAGTCGGCGGGAGCGGCGAATTTGGCGCCTACTTTGGCTCCGACATCCAGCAACTTGAAAGGAAGGTTGATGTTCACCTTCGGCTTGCCCGTGTTCAGGTCGGTGACGCGCACGCGGAACCAGCGGGGAGCACCTTCTCGACGGCTCTCGGCCCGCGACGGCTCCTCCAGGGCTTCGAGTAGCTTGGCGCCTTCCTCAGCGGTGATTTGCCCTCCTTCTATCATCTTCAGGATCTGAAGTCTCTCTTCATCAGTTGCCATTGGGCTACCTCCTATGCTTGTTCTAGGCCTAGAGTCAGCAGGTCTAGGGTTTCTTCTTCCACGAATCCGTACCGTCTGAAAGTGTCAAGAACCTGTTGGTAAGAGGGCTGGATGTTCGCCATCACTGGTCTGGTGGGGTAGGTTCTGAGCTTCGAGAGAGCTGTGGTAAGCAGCGCTTCCTCCGGTCCTCCTCGATGGTCCGGGTGGATCATCATCGTCAGAGAGTGAGGAAGGAGGACGCCACCTGTACGAAGAGTCGCCAGACCACAGAACTGTTCTGCTCTCGTTGCTGCCCAGCGGAAAACCAATCGCCCTCTCAGTAGATCACCGAGGCTCGACGTGACACGTTGAACGAAGTTGCGGCGGTAGTCCTGCTCCTTCACCGGGGCGATCTCTCTTGCGCCTGGGGAGAAGGACTCTTGGGCCAACTGATACACCTTTCTCCATTCGTCCGGCCTCACCATCCGTACTTCGTATTCCTCTGAGGATACTGGCTCCATGCTGGACACGCGCTCCAGCCGCATTTTGCTCACCGAATCTACTTTCCTAAATTGGAGCTTCTCATACAGCTTCTGAGCGGGAACGTCGCCGGCCCTCACCTCCAGGCTCATCCGTGGGGCACCTTTTCTTCTCGCCAACTCCAAGGCCTGCATCATCAGACGATGAGCGATGCCCTTTCGGCGGTGGTCGGGATGAACGGCCAGGTTGCTGATGAACCAGCCCTTTCGACCCTTGTACCGCTGGTGGACTGAGATGTTACCCACGATAACACCTTCTTCCATCCAGACATAGCCGTCGAAGATGCCTGCCAGGGACGAGTCTGTCTTGTTCATAAGCCAGAGGAGAGGGCCAAGCAGCCACGAGAGAGTTCGCATCTCCTGGAGCATCTGTCTGCTGCTCTGGTCAAGAGCCTCAGCGAAGGAAAGCTCGATTAGTTCGCTCATCGGCGTGATGTCCCGCAGCGGGTTGAAGCGGCGCGGGCCGCTAAGGATAGGTTCTCTGTCGACGATACCTGCCAACATCAGCTATGCCTCCGCCAGTCGCTCAGGCGAGGCTGGTGCCTTGGCATCAAGGGCCTCCCGGCTGGCGGCTTCGGGCTCCTTCATCATGGTCAAGGCTGGCAAGACGGAGAGCGTGGTGATGATCCCGGAGGCGACGAAAACGGCGCGCATGCCGAGGGCATCGGCCAGGAAGGCGGCTCCGCTCATGGAGATGAGGTAGCTCACGGTCATGGTGGTGTCCGCCACGCTGCCCACTCGTCCCAGCTTATCATCAGGCACAGTGGTTTGCATCAAAGTACTGAGCGCGGCATTGAGGGGGGCCAAGGCCAGCCCTGCAATGAACAAGCCAACGAGGATAAAGACGAACTGAGAGACGAACCCGCAGGAGGCCACGGCCAGCCCCAGCGCAGCGATGCACAAGGCCACGATACGCGTCAGGCGGAACCGCGACGCCAGATTGCCGATGAGGACGCTTCCCACAAGCATGCCTAGTCCTTGTGCGGTTTGGACGAAGCCCAGCCCCTCGGGACCGATACCGAATTCTCCTTGTAGATAGGGCACGAACAAGACCTCTATGGCTCCTACTCCCAGCAGTGCGACCAGAAGGGTGACTATGATGCCCAACACTGTGCCGTTGTGCAGCATGTACGCGAAGCCTTCAGTGAAGCGCTGCCAGATCATTCTAGCACCTATGCGCTCCTTGTCAATGGTCGCTCCGCCCGTGGTGATGGTCATGATAGCGAGAGCCGAGGCGAGATAGGTGAGTGAGTCCACCAGGAAGGCAGCCGACGCGCCCAGCCAGGCGATGACAAAGCCAGCCATGGCAGGGCCAATGAGCATCGCGGCCACGCGAATGGTCTGCGACAGCGCATTGGCGGAGAGCAGCTTGGCCTCGCCCTCCACAATCCTGGGAATCATGGCTGTCTTCGCCGGCCCGAAGAAGACGCTGACTGTCGAGACCAGGAAGCCTACTATGTAGAACACGTAAACCTGTTCAGCGCTCTGCACCGTAATGAAAGCTAGCACCAGTACAGCTCGCAGCAGGTCAGAGAAGATCATGATCTTCTTCCGGTCTATGCGATCGACGAGGACCCCTGCCAGGAAGCTGAAGATCAGCTGCGGGAGCGTGAGGGAGATCATCATCAGCCCCATGGAGGCGGTGGAGCCCGTCAAGCGGTTGACCGTGATGAGCAGTGCCAGGAAGGTGAAGCTATCTCCAATCTGAGAGATGACCTGTCCTAGCCAGAGTGCCAGGAAGTTGCGATTGCGTAGAACCTCCCCGAAGGAGGCCCGTTGCTTCTCTTGCGATTCCATCATCGTTCGACGCCCTTCAGGAGTTCTGCCGCCTCCTCAGCTTCGATCTCGCCAGCCTGAAGCTGTCCCAGGATTTCCCTCCGGCGCTCCGCGCTTATGGTGGCCTCTGCCGGAATCTCGTAGCCGAGCGCGCGAATAACCTCGTTGAGGCGGCTGCGCACGGTGGGGTACGAGAGCCCCAGTTCGTCTTCCACCCTGGTGATCTTACCTTCGCACTTGATGAAGGTCTCCACGAAATGGAGTTGTTCCGGCGTGAGACGATAGAACTTGCCCAGGTTGAAGTGGCCCTCTAGGGCCGAATCGCAGTTGCGGCAATGAAGTCGAGTGACCGTGAGTTCGCCTCCGCATATTGGGCACTTTCCAATGACTTGATACATTGCCAATCCCCTTTCTGGTTGCACGGAGTTATCGAATAGGCGCAACGTAGCGATTGCCACAGGCCAGGGAGTGCCGGGTCTGCACATCACGGCCCCGCTCTGAGAGGTGTAGCTCACGCGCCTGAGTTGCGCTTGGAGGTCGTTTGCGGCCAGCTCTATCTCGCTGCACCTGCAACGCAATTCTGTATCCTGCCCGTGTGAGTTCCATCCGTCCTCCTTGGATTTCTTGATATTGACATTGAATAATATAATATAGGAATTGAATTTTGTCAAGTCGCAAATGACTATTTTAGCATCAATATAACATTTTTTAAGGTTTGTGTAAGGAATTGTGCGAACAAGCAAGGGGGAGAGCATGAGCTCTCCCCCAAGATGGACGGTACGATTGCTCAGAAGTGCAAGAAGTCAGGCTACTCCAGGCTTATGATCCACACACATAGCCCCGCCAAGAGGATGGTGACCACCACCAGGGCCAGCACCTGCGTGGGTAGCAGGCCCACGTGCCGTACTGCTACGAGCAGCATGATCACCATGCCGACGGCCAGAGCTGTCCATGCTGCCAGATTGGGATGCTGACTTACGAACCCTTTGAGACGTGCCATTTCTCGCTAGCCTCCTCTTAGTGGCAACCTCGTTGCTTGTCCCTGACTACCCTTAAATGGGGGTCATGACTCGTTTCTCACGCAACTCCTTGAGGAATATCATCTCGTCCGCGGACCTGTGCTCCTCAGCCACCTCACGCCAGGCCTTGATCAGTTCCTGGGGCCTCACGCGCTCGTAGCCCATTTCTCGGTAGAACTTGGTGGCTCTCCAGGTGGAGCGGCGATCCACCAGAAGTAGGGCAACCTCGCACGATAGTGCCTTCGCTTCCTCTTCCACACGGTGAAGAAGGGGCCCTCCCATACGCCGACGCTGCACGAGAGGGTAGACATAGAAATCCTTCAGACAGGCGACGAAATTGCTGGCTTGCCAGCCTACTACGCCCATCACCTTGCTCGTGGAAGCAACGAAGTAGCCCCATTCGAAGAGTCTTTGCAGAACGGCGTCCCTGCCCATCTTCACCCTGCCCATACTCCCCTCGTTGATGATTTGAGCGATGGAGTCCAAATCGGAACGGGATGCCCGACGAACCTTCACTGCTCGGGGGGGACGCACTTGTTCCCATATCTTGTCCCACTCCGCCTTCACCTGCTCCCAGGTGTGCTCCAGACTTGCGCCGTTATCTATCACCACATCGGCAATCTGCGCCTGCCTTTCCTGCGCCATCTGAGCTCGCAGACGATCCTCGATGTCCTCGGCATTGACATCCCTCGAGCTCAACAGCCGGCGGAGACGCTCCTCAGGCGGACAAGTCACCAGCCAGAGGGAGTCGATTTCGGTGAAGAGACTGCTCTGCGTGATCTTTACGGCCTCCACGGCAATGACCGAGTCCTCACTGGCGTCCAAGATCTCTCTGAACCGCTCATCAACGGCCGGATGAACGATCTCCTCCAGGCGGCCTAGAGCCTCATGGTCGTCGAAGACGAAAGAACCGAGCTTCTTCCGGTCAATGTCGCCTTGGCGCGTCAAGACACCCTCGCCAAAGGTGTCTACTATGGCTCGCCAAACGGGGGAGCCTTTCCTCATCACCTCGTGGACAAGCTCATCGGCGTCGACGGCTCTGGCCCCCAATTGCTCCAGCATACCGAGGACAGTGCTCTTGCCACTGCCGATGTTCCCAGTAAGGCCGATGACGTACTTCATCGCTGAGCCATTATATCATACTGGACGTGACTTATCAATTGCCACATGGGACTGCATGCTGTATAATCGAGTACCTTCGGGAAGGATAGCAACAGACGGTGAGCAGCCGGCGACTGTGGATGGTCTGCTTTGTGGTGTGCGTATTGAGTTGGGTGGGATTGGCGTATTTGATCTTCAACACCGATCCGGCTGTGCCCTTGAATCGTCTCTGGTTTCTCGTATTGCTATTCGTGGCCCTTCTAGCTACCCTGTCACCTCTGGCACACTATCTACACTTCCGTTTCACGGCCCGAAGTGCCTATCGTAGCGACAACCGGCGTTCCTTTCGTGAGGGGGGGCTGGCAGCCTTGTTCCTGTCGCTTTGTGCTTGGCTACGCATGGGCCAGGCTCTGAACTGGATCAACGCGCTTCTGTTGCTTTGCGCCCTGGCGCTCATAGAGGTATTTATCCTGGTCAGAAGCTCGTAGTGGAAGGAGAACAGTGATGATCGAAGGGGTCAAGGTCAGACGGCTGAGGTTCATCCCCGACGAACGGGGCTTTCTGATGGAGATACTCCGGTCTGACTGGGAGGAGTATGAGAAGTTCGGGCAGGTGTACGTGACGGCTGCATATCCTGGCGTGGTCAAAGCCTGGCATTATCACAAGCTTCAGACCGATCACTTCGTGTGTCTGCATGGCATGGCGAAGGTTGTGCTGTACGACCGTCGCAAAGATTCACCAACGCACGGTGAGGTGAACGAGTTCTTCATCGGCGAACTCAACCCGTGTCTGATAAAGATACCACCCTCGGTGGTGCACGGCTTCAAGGGAGTTAGCCAAGAAGTGGCTTTGATCGTCAACGTGCCGACCGAACTGTACAACTACGATGACCCAGATGAACACCGGCTGGCTTATGACACCGAAGAGATACCGTATGAGTGGACCTTGAAGCACCGATAGGCTTGCCCGCAGCAAATACAAGAAAGAAGGGCCCGCAACGCGGGCCCTTCTGCTTGTCTTCACGCCAGCTGGCTACCGGCGGCGGAAAGTGATGTTGCTGAAGAACTCGGGACCCTCTGTGCAGTCGCGGATCTGCCACGTATACGGTTCCGAAAGCGGGACAGGGTTGGCTTCACTCTGGACAATCTGCAAGGTGGAAGTCTTGGTGCCATGGTATATGGGGTCGGGCACGGGGATGGTGAATTTGAACACGCCGGGCAGCTCAATGGGAGCACCGGTGACCCAGAACTTGGTGTACTCTCCAATCTCCCACCTCACGGTGAGCGCTCCCGTAACCGGATTGCCTGCTGCGTCGAGTATCCGTCCCTCCACGGCTAGATTGCTGCAACCTCTTGAGCTTGACTGCATGCTGCCTTCCACGTAGTAGTAGGAGTATGTTGGCTTCGGCGTGGCCGTTGGGGGTCGCCTGGTCGGCGTGGGTGTCGGCTGCTGAGGCCTCGGCGTGGCGGTGGGAGCAGCGGCACCCGATGTGGGCGTTGGACTGACGGGCGGCGAGACAGGGCCCTCGCCCGTCGGGATGAGCAGTTGCTGGCCGATATTGACGAGGTTACTGGTCAGGCCATTCAGATCCTTGATGGCTTGGACCGTGGTGCCGAAGCGACTCGCGAGGTGGCTCAGTGTCTCGCCGGCCTGTACCACGTGGGTACGGTATGGCGGCGTAGGGCTGGCCGCCGGGGTGGGCGTGTCAGTCGGCACCGGAAGTGGCGTGTCGGTTGGTGTGGCCGTCTCGGTCGGTGTCGAGGTTGCAGTGTGCGTCGCCGTAGCCGTGAAAGTCGGGACTAGAGTCTTGGTCGGAGTGGGGGTCGCATCACGAGCACCGGTGATCAGGGACCCCAGCGAACAGCCAAGAGATCCCAGCATCAGAGCACTCAGAACTAGTAGGACTAAAGCTGTCTTGCGGTTAATGATCTAGCCCTCCTTCTGTTAGTACTTGTTCTTGGGGGCTGTGATCACCCATTGGCGACCACCGGCCTCCGCTTGGCAGGCCCCCCTTCCCTTCGGGAGCGAATTCGGTCTGTCGTTGGGCTACCTTCAGTTCTTGCCACCTCACTCCAACGAGCCGGCGAGTCCAGACAGCGGCCCGCAGGGCCATCCCCAACAAGCTACTAGTTGGCCTTGAAATCAATGATGACCCATTGACGTCCGGTACCCTTCGGCCTGCAGTCGACAGTGTCTGTGTCGAAAGGTACCGTCTCCGAGAGTGGGTTGCCGTTGGCATCCACCACCGCTACGAACCAATGGCCTGCCCGCGGGCCCTCGACCGACAAGATGACGTCATAATAGCCAGCACTCTTGCCGGGATCAGTAGGCGCCACGCGCGTTACTTCCCAGCCCTCAGTCCATACTTTCACGTGTACACCACTTTCCGGCGCTCCGTCGGCGCTCCACACGGTACCCTCGAGGAACGTGATGCCGCAATTCGGGCGGTACTCCCTGTAGCCCAGAGAGTATGGGTATGAGGGAGACTGTGTGGGGGTCGGTGCTCTCGGCGTGGGCGTGGCGGGCGATCTCGTCGGCGTAGCCGGGGCAGGTTGCCGCGTGGGTGTCGGCGGCACGGGAGTGAAGGTCGGTGTGTCGGTCACCGCTGGAATGGGCGTATCGGTGGGTGTATTGGTTGGCACAGCTGTGGGGGTCTCCACCGGCGTGCTGGTGTATGTGGCGGTGGAGGGGGGATTCGGTGTCTTGGTTGGGGTCGGAGTCGCCGTCGGCGATGGCGCGATCATAGACAACAGCGGGCAACTGCAGCTCGCTGTGGCCGTCATCGCCACTACCAGGATCCCCAGAATCGCCCGCTTGTGACGCTTCAGATCGGATTTGTCATTACCGGATGCAGGATGATCAATCAAGTCAGTTCGCACCTTTCTCGGCTATGAGCCGCTGTCGCCAGGACGGAGGAAGGTCCGGTGAACGTCGCTGCCGACGTATCTCTCGTGCACAAAGGGGGGTGTTCGCGAGATCTGCCGCCTCCCTTCGATCCAAACCCACTTGCTTGCCTCAGAGTCGACTACCCTGGAACCAGACTCTTCGCTCACTACCGCGCCCACTGAAAAGTGATGTTCGTGAACTGGCCGGCAACGTCGCAGCTCTTGAAGTCGATGAGCACCGTGTCGGATTGTGGGATTTGGTTAGCCTCGCTCTCGACGATGTCGATCAGAAAGGTGAATGGCGCGTGGTACATCTCCAGGGCTAAGGGAGCGAACCCCCACTCGCCGGGATTCTCTCCCACTCCGCTCGTCTTGAAGGTTACAATGTTGGCGAACCTCAGGCGCACTGTTTTGCCGTTGACGCCCTCGCCTCCCGAGCCCTTGATGATGCCCTTGAAATAGACTGTGCCACAGTTGGGGAATACAAGCATGCTGCCCTGTGCGTACTTGAAATCGTAGGCAGGTACAGGGGTTGGTGGGGGCGGACGCGGGGTCGGGGTGCGCCGTGGGGTGGGCGTGGCAGGTCGCCGTGTAGGTGTCGGCGGAACGGGAGTGAAGGTCGGCGTGTTTGTCACGGCCGGTGTGGGCGTATTAGTTGGTGTGTCCGTGGGCGTGGGTGTCGGACTTTCCACCGGCGTGGAAGTGTATGTTGCAGTAGGTGTGAAGGTGGGTTTGGGAGTCCTCGTCGGGGTCGGCGTGGGCGTGGGCGGGCCAATAAACGATGCCAAGGAGCAACCCAAGAGGCTGACCATAGTCAAGACTGCCACCGCGAAAACAGCTGCCGTTCCTATGAGATTTCGCTTGGTCATACTCGAACCTGTTGATCTCCTTTCACCGAATGAGCGACATTCCTCCAGTCTGACAGCGCGAAGCGGGAGTCTTGAAACCTCCCGCGTCTGGAATCAAGTCTGTCTCCGGAAGCTCCTCGTTGACCACCCCAACGGACAGACAGGGAGACAATCCAACCTAGTGAGTTCGCTGGAACACGATGTTTGTTTGCTGCCCTCCCTTGACGATCGAGTTCATCTTCTCCTGAAGAGGCGCCGAAAGTGCTTGCCCGCCAGGATTCCTGACCACAGTGAGTGTGTACTCACGGAAGACCCGGCCGTCTGGTGAGTTGAACTTGAAGTGTCCTGGCTGCAATGCTTGGGCCTCGTCCCCAGTGCGGCAGTGCTGGACACCAAAGACGCTGGAATCGAGCTTGATCCACACCGGGCTGAAGTTGTCAAGGGGGTTTCCCTCAGCGTCGATGACGATGCCACTGATCTCTGGGAGACACCATCCAGGATGGCACGGGTCCTTGTTGGGACCACTCTTGTGGTAGAACTCATACACCGGCTGAGGCGTGTTCGTGGGTGGTGGCGGCTTCGGCGTAGGCGATGGCGCGGGAGGACGTGGTGTGGGTGTGTTGGTAGGAGGTGCTGCGGTCGGCGTTGGTGGCTGCGTAGGCGTCGGCGGCTCGGGCGTGGACGTCGGCGCCAGTGTAGCCGTAGGGCTAGGCACGATGCTCGGAGTCGCCGTGAACGTGGGAAGGAAGGTCTTGGTCGGTGTGACTGTCGCGGCAGGCCCTAGCGCCAGGAAGTCGCCAACAGACCAGCCAAAGGCCAGCGCTCCCACGGTCATAGTAATAGAGCAGCCAAAGATCATTGCTGCCACCATCGCGCCAATCAACAACGCTAGAGATCTTCTATTCATGCATCTCTTCTCCTTCAGATGTGGCCGATATTATAGCTACGGCGTGTGGATAGTGCAAGTCGGGGAGTGAGCCACGGGCGGGAGAGCATGAACCTGGTGCNNATACCGTGCTGAGAGCGCTCATGATCACGGCTCGCTGACCGCACGATCTCGGTCGCCTCGATGGCGACAACAACCATGGCCAGGTTGCGGCGGCGAGGCGTCGGTGATCACCATTTGTAAATCGCCTTCCCTTCACCTATATTCCTCAACATGAGCGCCCTCTACCTCGCGGTCTTTTTGCTTTCGGCGGCCACCCTGATCTTCGAGATAGCCTTGACCCGCGTCTTCTCCGTCGCTCAGTGGTATCACTTCGCCTTCATGACCGTCAGCCTGGCATTGCTGGGTTTCGGAGCCAGTGGCACGATTCTAGCCCTGTTCCCTCAAGTTCTCAAGCGTGACCTGTCCAGGCTACTGGCCACCATATGCCTGCTCTTCTCAGTGAGCGTAGTAGGGAGCTTCCTCGCCAGTAACCACGTGCCCTTCGATTCCTACCGAATAGCGTATGAGCGGCGGCAGATGGTGTACTTGGCTGTGTACTACCTTTCCTTGGCCGTGCCCTTCTTCTTCACAGGCCTCGCGGTAGGCTTTCTCCTGGCGGTGAGACCCGAGCGGGCTGGCAGGACATACTTCGCCAACCTGATGGGCTCCGGTGTGGGCTGCGTCGCGGCGCTGGTGCTGCTATCCATCGTCGGTGGCGAAGGTACGATACTCGTCGCCTCTCTTCTTGGTGCTGTGGCTGCTTTGGGTCCGGCCTTTCGCCGCTCTTGGGTGCCTTTCGGCCTGGCTCTCACGCTTGCTCTGTCGCTCGGAGTCTGTGTCTTCCACACTGCGCCAGTCTTCGAGATCAGAATGTCGCCGTACAAGGCCCTTAGCAGCGTGCTGCGCTTTCCGGACGCGCGGATCGCTCATCGGGACTGGAACGCGTTCTCGCGAGTCGACGTCGTGGAAAGCGACACGATCAGATCAGCCCCTGGGTTGAGCTACACACATACTGAAGCCCTGCCCTCCCAGAAGGGGATCTACACCGATGGGGAGAATGTCAGCCCCTTGACCGCAGCCTCTCCGGGCACTGACTTGAGCTTCCTCGATTTCCTTCTCGTCTCCCTTCCGTATGAACTGGTGGCAGAGCCATACGTCCTGATCCTTGAGCCGGGCGCAGGGCAGGACGTGATGGTCGCCGTGTTTCACGGCGCGTCTGAAGTCGTCGCTGTGGAGAGCAACCCGCTGGTCATCGAAGTCGCGCGAGACAGGTACGGGGACTTCGCCGGCAACCTATATTCTCTGGACAAGGTGACGGTGGTGGCCGAGGAAGGGCGCAGCTATGTGCACCGCAGTGGTGAACGATTCGACCTCATCCAGATCTCTCTTGCCGACAGCTTCAGGCCCATCGGCTCAGGGGCCTACAGTCTGTCGGAGAACTACCTCTACACTACCGAGGCATTCCTGGACTACTTGAGCCACCTCAAGCCCGGGGGGGTGCTGGTGGTGCACCGCTGGCTCCAGACCCCTCCCAGCGAGAGCGTGCGCGTGCTGACACTGGCAGTATCCGCTCTCGAGCGGATGGGTGTGGAAAACCCTGCGCGACACATTGTTGCGCTGCGGAGTCTGTACACTGCCCTCTTCCTGGTGAGGGGCGAAGAGTTCACTTCTGAGGAGATAGAGACCATCAAGGAGTTCGCCCAGGAGAGGCGGTTCGACCTCACCTACTATCCTGGCATCAATCCCGACGAGACAAACCGATACAGCATCCTGGAAGAACCGTACTACTACATGGTCTATCGCGACGCCCTTGAGAGCCAGGATAGGCGGGCTTTCTACGCGACGTATCCCTTCGACGTGACTCCACCCTCGGACGACCGCCCGTTCTTCTTCCATTTCTTCCGCTGGCAGCAGACTCCTGACATCCTCCGGGGCTTGGGCAGGACCTGGCAGCCCTTCGGCGGCAGCGGGTACTTTGTGCTGCTGGCGCTCTTTCTCTTGGCATTGTCCGCGTCGTCGATCCTGATCCTGCTACCCCTTGGCTTTCTTAGAGGCAAGGGCGAAGTCAGGGAGGGAAAGCGGCTGTTCCTCTATTTCCTGCTGCTGGGAATAGGATACCTCTTCGTAGAAATACCGTTGTTGCAGCGCTTCATCCAGTTTCTGGGGCACCCCGTCTACGCCTTTGCCACCGTCCTATTCGGGCTGCTGACGTTTTCGGGTCTTGGCAGCCTGCTCTCACCCAGGTTGCCGTTGGTCCCCGTCATGGGGGGATTGGTGGCCGCCATCGCCTGCTACCCTATCCTCCTGCCTCAGCTGTTCGGATGGTTGCTCGGTGGCGGGCTAGTGTTTCGACTCCTCGCTTCTGTCGCCATGTTGGCACCTCTGGGCTTTCTGATGGGCTTTGCTTTCCCCGAGGGCATCCGGCTGACGGGAAGGATTGCACCTGGCCTGGTGCCTTGGGCCTGGGGCGTAAACGGTTGTGCGTCGGTTCTGAGTTCCATCCTGGCGGTGATGATAGCAATATCCTACGGTTTCTCCGCAGTGCTATTCATCGGCGGGGCAGCCTATGCCCTGGCCCTTACCGCCATCCACGGCGTGACGACGAAGGCCCGCGTGACACATGCTGCTGGCGCTGCGTAGAAGCAGTAAGTTGGACCAGCGGAGATCGGGACCGCTAGCGGTCCAGAAGCGCGCGGGGTGGGGGCAAGACAGCGCTCTCCTGGTCATGCCTGTGGCTTCTACTTGAATTTAGCGATGAAATCGTCTATGGGGATGGCGGCCAGCGTTTGAAGTTTGATGCTTCCCCTGGAGGATAGCTCTGCTGAGATCCGGGCGATGGTCGGGTTGTCGGGGGCCTCAACTATGTTGACGAAGTCATACGGACCCAGGGTGGCGTACTGAGAGACCACCTTCACCCCCAAGGCCTCGATCTCTTGATTCACCTCCTTGATGCGATCTGGATTCTCCCTGATAGTCTTTGCTCCCTCGTCCGTCAAGGTGCTCAACATGATGTAAGTGGCCATTTACCTGCTCCTTTCGGTACTGCGGTGGTCAGCCCCCACCCCGCTGATCAGAGGGACTTCCCCAGCCGTCCCAGGGTGCAACGTTTATGTCGTGCCTCATGGCAACGGTAACAGACAAGCCTCGAATGGGTGACCGATATGACGATCAAGAGACCCACGTAGGTCGCCAGCGCCATCAGTCCAAGTATGCTAGAGCGTCCTGAGAGCGCGGCAAGTCCTCCTGCAAGCGGTATGAGCAGTGTGATGCCCACCAGGGTCCATGCCAGCATTTGCGACGGGGAGTTGCCAAACTCCTCTTCTTCTCGCTTGCCGAAGATGAGGGCGGCCACCCTGCCCAGGCCGGTGCCACAAAGTCGGCCGTAGTAGTGACATCTGGTGCAACCGAAGGCCAGAGACGAGGCCAAGGTGGCCAGTCCAAGAGCGCCATAGCCTCCAACCGCCCACCAGCCGAAGGGGGCGATGATCATCACACTCAGCGCCAGAGCTGCTATGATTTCCGAGATGGTCAGGGCCACCAGCCAGCCTGGATACGTGTCATAGAAAGTCGTCATTCGCATCCTTCAGTGCTTCATAGGGTGACCTGCCCATCAGTTCGGTCAGCTCCGCGGCTATCTCCTGGATCCAGTTCTCGTCCTCATAGTGGTGCGGGAAAGCGCCATATCTGCGACGGATGTCAGCGTACTTCTCCTCGACAGTCGCCAGTCTCGCGTCACTGGTCAGCGCGTCGGCTACGCAGACGATCTTCTCCTCCAGGGTGAGTCGATCCCACCGCTGGTTCCGCGTCTTCAGCTCTCGCAACTCGTGCTCCGTCAACATCCCTAGCTCGACTCCCCGCTCAAGAGTCCGCCCCTTCAGGAGGTGCACCAGGCAAATACGTCCTTCCCGCTCGTAGCCTTCTGATCGGGCCAGCAGATAGCCCTCCATGCCGTGGCGGAGGTTGTGGCCACGGGAGCGCCCCAAGTCATGCAGCAAACCCAGGACAGCGGTCTGCTCCACGTCCACCTGGTGACCCTGCTCCGAGATGAGCTCTGCCAGATTTCGGGAGGCCGCGCTGACCTCCACGCAGTGACCATACCAGGATGCGCTGCCTGAGGTATGCTTCTTCAGCACAGAGAGGACACGGTCTACGTTCACGGCGCCTCAGCAAGTGACTCTCGGCTGGCGGCCTTCTCAGAACGTCCGATCTACTCCCACATCGGCCGGGAGAGGCCTTTGTGCGGTATGGGGATTATAGCACGGAGCGGCGGTTTCCCCAAGCACTAGCCACGTCTAGCCAGGACGACGAGTACTACCAGAGCAACCATTCCCATGCCCACCAGGACCAGGAGCTTGTAGAATCCGGAGGGGAGAATGAGGGCCAAGGTGCCGAAGGCAGCGCACAGCGCGTAGAACACGAGCACCACACGCCGCTGGGAGAAACCTAAGTCGAGCAAGCGGTGGTGCAGATGACCACGGTCCCCCAAGAACGGGGAGCGGCCCAGACGCAAGCGGTTGATGATCTGCCAGGCCACGTCCAGTATGGGGATCCCCAGCACGAGTAGGGCGGTCGCCATCTTCGCCCCGCCGATGATAGCCAGGCTCCCCAGGCCGAAGCCCAAGAAGAGTGCGCCCGATGTCCCCATGAAGATCTTGGCTGGATAGAAATTGAAGGGCAGGAAGCCCAGGACACAGCCGGCCAGGGCCAGAGGTAGCAGGGCAATGCTGTATTGACCCAGGCGGTAGCTATGGGCGAAGAGCAGCACCGAAGCGATGACAGTCACGCCCCCCGCCAATCCATCCAGGCCATCCAGCCAGTTCACGGTGTTCATCATGCCCATGAGCCAGAACAGCGTGAAGGCCACGGCGATGGGCGTGGAGAGGAGGATCATGCCGTCAAAGGGGTTAGCAATCTCCGTGATAATGATGCCCGAGTAGATGGCGACTCCAGCGGCCAGGAACTGGACGACGAACTGAGGCAGCGGCCGCAGCTCCCTCTTGTCGTCATAAAGGCCCAGGCCGAAGACCAAGGCCGAGCCGAGGATCAGCCCGGCCCAACGGGCCAACTCCAGAGGGTCTTGCCGCTCTACGGGTAACAGGAGACTGAGGCCGACGGCAGCCAGGAAGGGGAAGAAGAGGGCTACACCACCGAGGCGAGGTACCGGTACCTGGTGAACATGCTTGGGCTCATGAGGCACATCTACGAATCCGAACCGGAGGGCCAGGCGGCCAACTATGGGGGTGAGAATGAGGGCGCCCAGGAAGGCCACAGCGAACGTGAGGAGGAAGGCGATCATGAGAAGCCTTGGCTCAGGACCTGGCGAGGCGGACTCGAATATGAGAGGGAAGTACGCTCCACGTTAGGAACTGGCTCTCGTGTGGCTCGCATGTTGCACTGACCTACAACGACGGGTACATTTCGGTAGTGGTTCGTCCGCATTGTAGGCCAGGCATTCATGGATGTCAACCCATGCCCAAACTCAGCCCGATCTACTACTCAGCAGGGATTTCGATCCCGCTAAGCAGGAGATGATCGCCTAGCGGCTTGTTCCCCTCGTCGAACATCTGGACGCGGACTCCTGTATTGGCGTCGTACATGCCTACTGCCGTCGTGTATAGACCGGGCGGAGCATCGTGGGTCAAAGCGATCTCGTAGGCATCTACGATGACTTCGCCCTTTACCCAACTGGTGGTGGGCAGTGTTCCCTGGCCTGGCACGCTGTCTTGCTGGACGCGGATACTCCCTTCCTCGTCTAGCAAGTGTACGAAGACTGTGTATGAGGTGCCCATCAGCCCCAGACATTGCCAGTACAAGGTCACACGGAGTTGTGCGCCCGGGCGCACCACCGTGGGCTGCAAGTCGTATCCCAGCAGCATGATGGTCTCGCCCAAACGTAACTGCAACGGTTGCTGGATCTCAGGCAC
>JABAOH010013798.1_pt2 | contig 16081 bp, 9 predicted proteins | sample 7062181 | NCBI WGS metagenome assembly JABAOH01 (sample SAMN14538630, study PRJNA623070) | marine sediment metagenome | biome: marine biome [ENVO:00000428]; feature: marine pelagic biome [ENVO:01000023]; material: deep marine sediment [ENVO:00002113]; isolation source: pool of 5 deep marine...
AGATCGACCTTGAGATGACGTACGCGAGTTACGACGAGGCTATGAAATTGGCAGAAGGCCTACTAATGGCAATTGTAAGCGATGTGGAAGAACACTGTAGCGAAGAGTTGAAAGGGTTAGGAAGAGAGCTCAAAGAAATGCATGCCCCCTTCAAAAGACTGTCCCACAAACAAGCCGTGGAATTGTTAAGATCCAACGGACACATGGTCAGTTATGTGGAAGAAATTCCCTGGAACGCCGAAGCAGCTCTATCCGCCATGCATGAGGAACCCTTCTTCATCTACGACTATCCACTGGTGTCGAGAGGCTTCTACGACAGAGAAGACCCCAACAGGCCCGGAATACTGAGGGACTTCGATATGCTCTATCCTGACGGCTTCGGCGAAGCCATATCAGGAGGAGAGCGAGAACACACCTACGAAGGAGTGTTGAAGAGAATGAAGCTGACTGGTGTGGACCCCGAAGAGTATAGTTGGTATTTACAGATGCTTAAGGAAGGTGTTCCTCATTCCGTCGGATTTGGAATTGGTGTTGAAAGACTGACAAGATGGATTTGCGGCTTGACAACAATCTGGGAAGCAGTGCCCTTCCCAAAAATCCCAGGAATTGCTTCTCCCTAAGGTCACGATGATAGGCACGCACCAGATCCTTAATTGTGTCTCCACACCGACTGTACTGTGCAATTTTGTCGCTTGTCTATGGGTCAGGTTTGGGAATGGAGTTAAGATCTTGAAACATTTTCGTCCGAGAATGCCTTGTGCGCGCGATGAACCTTTCCATGGCCCTAACGTTCCAACAAAGAGAAATCTTAGAAAATTATAAAGCCTCGAGAGCCTATTTTGAGCGTGATCGCGTTGGGTATGGGAAAAAGCTCTAAAAAGAAGCCACTGACCAAGAAGGAACGTGCTGAGAGAAAGAAACGGCGCAAGGAGAAACGCTCGAAGACCACGTAAACACGTCCGGCCTGCACAAAGCCCTTTGGCTTCGAAGACCTCTTCTAGCTGGATTCTGAACGATGCCCAGCCGTCAGCCTCTCGATCGGATTCTTGCTCAAGCAACGGATGAAGAGACGAAGTACAATTTGCCCACAGCCGAAAGGCTTCACAAGCATGCGCCACGCCGCGCACAGCAGGAGAGGTTTTCCGAAGGCGGGCAAGATTCAGGCGAGAATTGGCTATTGTCGTTACAAAACGGGCCTCTCAAGCTGAGACTCAGGAGGAGTTCGAGGGGCGCGCTATCTTGTGCTCTGAATGAATCGTTTTTCGGCTTTCTTTTCTTTTTCCCATTTTTCTCGTTCTAGGCGAAGCTTGAAAAGATCGATATCCTTGTAGATGAGGCTCTCCTCTCCTCTCGGAACCCTTCTCTCAACTCGTTCTTTTTCCGGCGTATAGATAATAGAGTCGCCGAATTCTGCGATGTTGGCGAAGAAGCAATAGGCGTAGATGGATCTTCGGGCGTCGAAGTGAACGGCTTGAAAGTCGGCGGTTACTGGCGTGAAGGCTGGATTCAGAATGATGTCCACTGGAGGCTCGGAGTTTTTCAACTTCACTCTGAGATCCATGTCAAGGAAGTCTCGGCATATCGCAATCGCGATCCTGCCGAATTCGGTGTTGCAGACGAGCGTTTTTCGGGGGAGGTCTCCCACATCTATTCCCTCCTTGAACCGTTTGCCTTCGTGGTGTATGATCGCTGGAATGTGCTTCTCCTGTTTCCAGAGAGGCCCGCTCGGGTCCCACGACAACGCTGACGTTTCGCTTCGTTTTCTTGTCGTGGTACGATCCTGGAATGATATACATCTTGTACGCTTTTGCCAGCTTGACTATATCCTCCAGCATTTGGTGGTAGTTGAGGTCGACGGCCAGTTCTGGGAACAGCAGGATGTCAACATTTTTCGTGTGCGCGAGCTCGATCATGTCTTGGACTTTCGATCGTACAGTTTCAACCTTGTCCTTTCGGAGACCAAACAGACTAGGGGCTTTCTCCTCATAAAACTCGCCGATCACGTCGCCAGATTTGGACACGCCTATCTGGGCGATGGCGCCTCGGCACTCGCTTCGTGGCATCTTTGCCCCGTCTTTGAATAAATCTCTGTACACGAGTTCGTATCTTCGCTCAGCCCTCCCCTTTGCGGGAACCCCCGAAGGCGGTTGCACCGTTACGTGCACAGCTTCCGGGCTGCATGTTCGAAACTTCCCAGACTCGTCAATGTAGATTACCTTCGGGCTTACCTTGAAGATACCAAATCTCGTCGCTCGCGTCGAGAGCTTTATCGATTCCACCTTGAGAGGCTCAAACCGCTTTCCCCCCATGTCCATTGAGCCATCCTTGACAGCGTATTCCGAAGGCGCTTCAATCACCCTAAACCCCTTGGGAAGCAGGCCGTCTATTCGAACCAACAACCCAGAGGTTTTGGCAACGTTAACCAGGTCAAGGTGAATGTCAAGATTCTCGTCCATAGCTACTTCTTCGGGAACGGCAAGATGGGCTTGAACGTTAGCGTGCTCAAACCGATCCAGGCCGACCGCAGATTCGCGAGATGATGTTGGAGTGACGAAACTCTCGGTTGACGCTGCAATAGTCGGCGCATGCAAAATCTCACTCAGTGAGGCGGCCAGTTTTCGTTCCTCTTTAACTTTGTCTAGAAGCTGATGCACCTGTTTGGCTTTCTCTGGATGCTTGGCTTTCGTGTAGAATCCCGCTGACGTCTGCAGCACCTTTTCGGCAACCGTGTAGTATCGAGTCTTCTTCTCCGGGTCTTTCTCCAAACTGGCACTGTCAATGTAGATGTACCCGTCAAGGAGGCGGCGCGTTGCCATGGCATACTCTGCGGCCGTTTGGAAGCCCGCTTTGATGTAGTTGTTTGCCGCGCTTTCTAGGTGCCGGGTTGCGACCAAGTGAAACGATCTATCTCTTGTGTCCTCAAATCTCGTCACGGCTTCCAGCGCTTTGCAGAAGCGACTGTGCCCCAAAGCCAGAATCTTCGCTCTTTCATTGAAGTTGTGCTTCTTGGCCTCTTCGAAGAGCTGAGATGCTTCTAGGTAGAGATCAGGTGAGTTTTCTGCCTCGGCTCGCGTCATCGTTTGCCAGGCTCGGCAGAGGCAGATTATGGGTCTCAGTTCTTGGCGATCCGATTCACGTTTAGAGGCGTCCGCTGCTTTCTGGAATCTCATAGCGGCAGAGCCATATCTTTCGGAGCTGGTAACATGGTCGCCTTGCCGGTCCAGGATCTTCGCTTCTTCTAAAGCGATCCTTCCATGACAGTATTCCTGTCTTGTCTCGGATCCTTCCATCAGGTCCGCTACCATTTCTCGCTCATCTTTGACTTCGCGTCTTTCCCGATGCAGGGGAGCAGCTTCAATGTCGCTCTTGGATTCTTCAAACCATCTCGCGGCTTCTCTAAACGCTTCAACTGACTCGGTGTTTCTTTCTTCCCGACTCAAACCTTCGGCATGCTCCAGAAGGGACCACGCGTGAAAGTTTGAAGCCAAATAACTCCACAGTTTCGATTCCTTTAGAAGGGTTGTGGCCGCTCCATAGTGCTGCATTGCACCGGCGTATTCTTCATGTTTATGAGCCGATTTGGCTTTCTCGATCTCACTCCACGCCTTCATGTAGATGGCGTAATCGGCGTAGAAGTCCGCGAACTGATGGATCTTTTGAGCAGCAGTCCGATAAGACGTAGATGCATTTTCAAAGCTTGCTGCTGCCTTCTGGTGCTTGCCAAGATGGTTCTTGATCCTTGCTACCTTCCAGTAAGATTCTGCGGTGCGGCTTGGCAAGTCCGTTTTCGCGTATTTGGTGGCAGCATCGTTGAAGACCTCAATCCCTCTGTTCAAGAGGGCTTTCTCGTTTGTCAATATGTAGAGTTCGTCCAGGACACCCCCCAATGTATCTTCGAATTCAGCAACGAATATTATGAGCGATGGTGTGGGGCGAGAGGCGATCCATCTTTCGCAATGGGAAATCCCCGCCTCCATATCGGATACAGCCCTCTTGAGAAGAGCTATCCTTTGGTCGCCATCTGTCTCTGATCTCGCCAAGTCCGCTTCTATGAGTGCCACATAGTATTTGCCAATGCCAAGAAGCCAATAGTTGGACGGAAAAGCCTTCTCCACAATCTGGAGGTACCCTTTTCTTCGTGTCAATGCGTCTTCGAGCAGCTCTACTCTCTGACTTTTTCGAGTTTCCAACCTAGAAGAGAAATGTAATGCTTTGCTCAATGCATGTTGCGTGGAAAACATCGAGTCTTGCGATCCTGAACGGACGGCGTGTTTCAATCCTTTTCGTCCGATCTTAACTGCTTTTTCCAGTAGAGAACGCTTCTTCTCAACATCAACTTCGACATCCCGCGCGAGAAGCGAGTAACTTTCCGCATAGTACATGTAGGTTTCAGCGATGATGAAGTCTTGAGCCACCAATTGGAGGCAGCGGATAGCCTCCGCCGCGTATTTGATGACTTCTTCACATCTTTTCCTCTTCCTATTGGCGGTCACTTCCTTCGGAACCATCCAATCTGTGACAAAGGCCAAAAGGTAAGATGCAACCCCCTTGAAGTAGTTATCATGAGCAATCGACCCTTGTTGCAACATCTCCTTGGCATATTCTAACGCTACCTCCATCTTTCCCTCGAAATATATCGTACATAACGTCGCTGCCCAGCGTGACATTGCAACGTAATAAGGGTCATCAACCACTTTGGACAGCTCGGCTGCTTTCGTTGAGTAAATTAAACTTCTATGAGCCAGCGCTTCTCGATTCTTCTCTTGCTCACTTATATTCGCTGCATACCAACTTTGAAGACTTGCTGCAGAGTAGGCAAGAAGCAGTTCACTGTTTTTGTTGAGCTTTGAAAGAACTGAAATGGCCTGTTCGCCGAGATCCATCCCTTCCTTCACGATTAGTTGCTTTTCCGCTGCATCAGACGCGGCATATAGGCGCTCATAGAGACACAACATTAGGTTGTTGCACGTTATCCCATAGCTCAGTTCATCGCCAGCTTCTTTGTGTCCTTGTAAGGCCCTCTTCGCAAAAGTGCAGCTTTCTTCGAGTGTTTTCTTTCTCTCTGAGTTGGTGGGTGCTAGCCAGGACAGTGTGTATTTGGCGATGGCGTCACATTCTGCGCTTCTCGCTCGGTTTTTCCCTCGGCTTTTCCCTTTTCCCTCCTTTTCGAAGAGTCTGGCCGCCAACTCGTAGGCTTCTGCTGCCAGATGTCTGAGTCTCCTGAAATCTTCTATATCTTCAGTCTGTCTGGACGCTAGGCTGTAGCACAAGCCTATTCTCTGCCAAATCTCTGCAAGAAAGATGACAGTCTCTGATTTGAGACGCAGAGATTCTTCATAAGACCTGGCCGCTTCAAGCCACTTGTATTCCTTCTCGTGATCCTTGGCTCTCCTGAGAATGCGGCTAACATCAGAGCTTGAAGCCATAGAGTATCAGCACGGTTTCTGCATGTCTTGTTTCGACTATACCATTTCGGAGCCCCAACATGTAATTTTTTCGGGAAGTGGGTGCCTTCTTCACCAAAAGTGTTCTACGCAAAAAACAAGAAAAAAAGGGGGGTACAACGGTTGCCGGGTCATCAAGTTCAGTACGCGCGGTGTACTCCGAAGTCCTTGTGGGCTCCAAAGTCGGAAGCGAACACTTCGATGGTGAAAGTATATACGAAGGGAACTGCGCTGAATGCTTCGACTTCAGGCAAGGTCAACGACCCAGCTATTTGATAGTCAATGTGGACTTTCACGAAGATGGCTCCAGAATCTGGCACAACTCCAAAAATTGTGACATGTTTTTCATCAGCAGCGGTTATATTGAACTGCTCGGTGATGTCAAATGTCATGGTGTTGTCGGAATAGACTTGCACATCAACGGTGGGCGTGCCGCCTACGAACGCGTGCTGCAATATGAAGTTGGGCCAATCATATGGTGCATTCGTCCCCGCAGGTGGCAGACTGATTTCTATTTGAACGGCTTTTCCAGGATCCTGATGTTCTAAGTTGACATCTAGATGGAACGAACCGGGATTCGTCGATGAGAGCTTGTAGCGATCATCGCCCTCGTTGGATGGGGTGAATACGACATCGAAAAGTTCTGTTTCAGCGCCCATCAGATTGCTAATCCCTAGTATCTGATAGTCGTAGAAATCAAACGTCTGATCAACGCTGTCAGAAATTTCAAATGCGCCATAATCGTGCCATGTTTCGCTCGACTCATCCGTCGTCCAACCCTGGCAAGATATTCTATAATCGCCTGGAATTGCGGCGATGAACTCGTAATAGCCGTAACAATCGGTCTCAGTTTCTCTAACCACCTCGCCATCCTTTTTCAATGTGATGATCCACCCAGGAAGGCCCTCGTCGTTTGCGCCAAACTTCGTGCCGTTTATCCTGAAGAGGACTTCCTTGTTGAGCAGCATCTCGCCTTCGTCAGGCACCGTGATTTGTTCAGGTCCGCGCTCTCCCGAGCTCCACAAAATATCTCCAGTCTCAGTGTCTACTGCCGAAAACTCCCAATAGATGTAAGTGCCGTCTGCAAATGTTGTTTCATATCGATAGATAGTGGGAGATTCATCAGTCTGGAATAGCTGCCCGCTTGTCCACAGGACATCGTCTTTTGTGCCGAGATCTCCATCTTCATCAATGCCGTAGTCCACGTAGAAGGCCACGTTTGGGATTTCGTTTATGCCTTCAGTCACCCAAAGCTCAAAGCGTTTCACGGCTTCATCAACCCGAACCTTGAAGTTGTCGGTCTTGGACATTGACGGCACAAAGCCAAAGCATCCTTCACCGGCACTGTAATCGTCGACCCGAGTTACCCAGACCTTATATTCGCCTCCTTGTTTCTGTATGTAGTCGAATTCCCAAAGCTGCACTATTACACCACCGCGGCTGCTGGGTTTCCAGTTGTGTCCGCCGTCAACTCCGAAGACTTCTGAGATACACCCGCCTTCAACCTTGAACATTCTGTTCTGAAGAACATCGGCGCTTAGAACTACCTCACCTGCTGGATCCGTGACTTGGAAATAATAAATGGCATCCGGTAATCCTAAAGCTCCGATTTTGAATGGGCCTCCAGTTAAGAAGACGTTTCTGGGATTCGTGAACAAGTTTCCGTTGACTCGTTGACCCTTGCTATCGGTTGTCCAAATTGCACCTGAAATCTGGTCTATCGCTAGAACGGAACTCAAAGCTGGCAAGATCGTTGCTATAGACAGAAGCGCCAATAGCATGGGGTAGAACATAGTCGAACGTCTGTTTCTCACAATCGCTCCTCCTTTCTCTCTGTTCAGTGATACCATGAGTACGAATCGTGAAGAACATAAGTATTTCGCATCATGCATCGAAAGGCGATATTCATGCGCACATTTTTTCCAAAAGGTCCAAGACCAGTCTCGCACACTCTTTCTTCGAGGAAGGCTCTGCGACTACACCGTTTTTGTCCACAATGATGCCCTGATACTCACCTTCTCGGGTCATATCTTCACCTCGGTTGGCAACAACCAGTTGATAACCTTCGCCTACTCTGCGACGAGCTATCTCCTTCAGTTCTTCTCGTGATACCTTTTCCTCATATTTGAAGGTGACCATGAATAGATCGGGGAACTTCCTTCTTACTTCCTTAATGACTTTTGGGGTTTGTTTCAGTTCAATGGATTCAAACACATCGTGCGAAGGAATCTTACCGTCAAACACTTCCTTAGGAATATGGTCGGCCACCGAGGCAGAAAAGATCGCAATCTCAATTGGATCGCGGCTGAGAACCTCCAAAACCCGGGAATGGTATTCATAAAAATCTCGTATCAATATTGTATCTATATAGGCAGGAGCATCAATATCACCGGGACCTAGAATCAATCTGACATCCGCTCCTCGCATGTAGGCTTCGTCAGCAATCTCGATTCCCAATCTACCTCTGAACCGGTTCGTGACTAATCTCACACTATCAATTTTCCCGGGTGTGGGTCCCGCCGTGACAAGAATCTGCTTGTTCTTAAGAGGACTCAAACTCAACTCTCTTATTGTCTCGACAACAATGTCATGTGAACTCGGAAGATTCGCCTTATCATACTCACGTCGAGGTTCAATGATCTTGACACCGTAGGACGCCAATTTCTTGAGATTCTGTTGGTACGCGGGGTTGGTCTCCAAGGTTCCATGCATCGCCGGTGAGACCAGAATAGAAGTGGCACCCTTGGTAAGCCTTCCCAAGGCCGAAGCAAGCGTAGAAGTCACCGCGTTACTTGCCTTTCCGTCTGCTATCTGACCTATTGTGTTTAGTGTTGCTGGAGCCACCACATAAGCATCGAATTGGTACAAGTGTTCTGCCATGGCGGAAAGTTCCGTAATAACTGGATTTGTACTCGTCCACTGCAAACTGTCTTCGGTCACGTACCTTTTTGCCTCTTCAGTAAGATATACGTGAACATCCGCCCCATACTGCCGAAAGTGTCTGACGAGCGACGGTGTCTTGTACGCGGCGATGCTGCCCGTCGCCAATAAAGCTATTCTCTTCCCATCCAGATGGGCTCCTAAGCGCACAACCTCCTGGTCTTTCGTGCTTGAGAAAGAGCACATCACTTTAAACCTCTATTATCCAGTAGCATCAAAGCAAAGATATGGTTTTGTGCCAGCGCATATAAAAAAGATGAGGTTTCTGAAAACCCGCAAGAAACTACATATCAGACCGCAAGGAGTAAGAAGAGAGACCTTCGAACACACAGTGAAAGACGCATTACACACAGTGAGACTCGTTCCAAATGGTTATTCACCGAGGCGTAATCGATGACCAAGACGTTTAAAGCATACTTGTCAGGCAGATAACACTTATGCACTAAACAATCGTTAAATATCGAAACGACTCCACCCGGCTACGGAGGTCACAGGCAATACCATTGACCTCAGTGGGGGGTCCGCTCTAAAGAGTGTAAACTTGGAGGAGTCGTGAAAGAACATAGGGGATAACCCACCTTCTGCCACGAAGCATTCATCTGGAAGGCTGTTCCTTCCCGCTCTGGCCTTCTCCTACTTCGCCACAGGGCCCTTGGGCGTCCTCACAGGATTACTGCTAATCGATATCGCATTGACCTTCGACGTTTCCGTTGGCGTCATGGGCCAGATCAACACTCCCTACTACATTGTCGCAGTCATCTTTGCCCTATTCATGGGGGTTCTGAGTGTCCGATTCAGACACAAGTCATTGCTCATGGCCGGTCTGTTGTCCGTGACAATCGCCGCATTAGGATGCTTCTTAGCTCAGAACTTCAGCTTGATGCTTATAGCATATGCTCTAAGCGGGATGGGAACCGCCATGGTCACACCAATGGCGATCACACTGATTGGAGAGCATTTACCGTTAGAAAAACGGACAAACGCAATCGGCTGGATTGTCGCCAGTGGAGCCTTATCATACGTCATTGGAGCCCCAATCATCGGTTTCATCGCAGATCTTGGAGGTTGGCGCTTCGTCCTCTTAGCATTTGTTCTGCCTATTTCACTTGCTAGCCTCTTGTTGGCTTATATCAACCTGCCATCTACATCGCATAGCCGCCAACCCGCAACGACCAAAACTGCTTATCTAGGAAATTTCAGGGAGATCTTGGCAAACAGATCGGCCACCGCCTGTTTAGCGGGCAACATACTGCGCTCGATTGCATTCATGGTAATCCTGCTCTACGGAATATCCTTCTTCAGAGAACAATTCCTAATATCAACCGGTTTCGCATCCGCGGTAATGTTGGTAGCAGCTTCATTCTACACGCTCGGCAGCTTAGTCTGCGGCCGATGTATAAGCCGGTTTGGAAGGAAACCGTCAACGGTCTCGACGGCTCTCTTAGGAGGCCTACTCGCAATCGCCTTCGCCTATCTGCCCAATCTATGGCCCTCTTTGGCACTTTTTTTCCTCAGTTCCTGGTTCTTCGGCATGGTTGCTTCAGCATCAAACAGTTTGACCCTCGAACAAACTCCAAAATTCCGTGGCACGATGATGTCCCTAACCTCAGCGGCGCAAAGTCTTGGCTCTGCGCTGGGGGCGGCACTAGGAGGATCGCTGCTTGTCTTGTACAATTACAGAATCATGGGAAGCACGCTTGGAGCCCTAGGCATCGTCGCAGCTATAGTCTTCTACTTTTTATCAAAAGACCCAACAAGAAGCTAGCTTGTCAATCTACGCCTGCAGGCTTACAAGTATTGGTTGAGCTACCTCCCATACAATACATCCCAAGTCAAGATGGTTTTGTCAAAATGCTGTATGGATTATAGTCATTAATTCAATTGGAGACGCTGATTGAGATATTCTTTTAAGATTGTAGAGTAAATTAGAAAATGTAACTGGAGACCCGTAGGAGTAGTTTTTGTGTCTTCTGATGAGCACAGAGTGGTGGTTCCAAGTCCTCGCCGTGTTGCTGTGAAGGAGATTCAGCTAATTGATAGAGTTGAAGAGATGCAAGTTCTGAGAGAGGCGGCTGACAGAGCAGCCCGCGGAGAAGGCGGAGTCGTCTTTCTACATGGCGAAGCTGGAATCGGCAAGACCAGGTTGGCCCGAGAGCTCGGCGCGTATGCTCGTTCACGAGGCATGCAGGTTCTGTCCGGCAGATGCCCCGCCTTATTCCGGATGGATGGTGTTCCGCCTTATGTCCTCTGGGAAGAGGTGATCAAAGATTATTTGCAGGTCTGTACCCCTGAACAATTGTACAGAGTAATTGGGTCCTATCCAATCGAAGTTTCGAAGCTGGTTCCTGAACTCAAGCAGAAGCTTAGAACTATTCCCCAGTCGTTTCCCCTAAGTCCCGAGCACAGTCGTGACCGATTATTTGAAGCAGTTTCACAGTTCGTCACCAACATTTCAAGAGAAGCTCCATTACTGGTCATTCTTGACGACTTGCAATGGACCGATCAGTCCTCGCTCCTGCTGCTACATTATTTGGCTCGCGGAGTCTACAAAGAATCTCTGCTTCTTTTAGGCGCCTACCGCCACACCTACGTGGACAAAAAACATCCGCTCTCTCCCGTCTTGACTGAACTCAACAGAGAACGATTGCTCCAGTCGGTTCCCTTGAAACGCCTCTCGTTCGATGATGCCTCAGAGATGATCAAACGAATTCTAGAGCAAGATGACCTTCCGAAAGCGTTTTGCGAGCTGATCTATGAGAAGACCAGAGGCAACCCCTTCTTCGTTGAAGAAGTCATAGCGTCCCTAAAAGAGGAAGAAATCATCTACCGTAAAAAGGACCGATGGACGATTAAAGAAGTTTCTAAGATAGAGTTCCCGGAAACTGTTAAAGACGTCGTAAAAGCAAGAATCAGCCGGCTAGATGATCAAAGCCAAAATACGCTGATGCTGGCGTCTTTTGTTGGAAAAGATTTCACCTTTGACGCGCTACGCGCAGTGGCTGATATCGACGAGGACAAACTGGTCGAATTAATAGAGAAAATGCTGAAAACCGGACTAATAAAGGAGCGCGTCGTCCATGGAAGAGACGTGTTCTCCTTTGCCGACATCATCGTCAGAAACGTCGTGTACGAGGAAGTCAGCCGCCTAAAGCGCAAGAGACTCCACGGCGCCGTGGCACGCGCCTTAGAGAAGATTTACGCCGAAAAGATCGATGAACATCTAGGAGAATTGGCCCTACACTTTCGTGAAGGCGGAGATAAAGAAAAAGCGTTGAACTATTTCCTAAAGGCGGGAGAAAAGGCAGCGAAGGTTTATGCCAACCGCGAAGCTGCGTCGTACTTCCAGTCTGCCCTCGCGCTTCTTGAAGAAAAGGAAGGAGCACTCCAAGAAAAGGGACGCGTTCTAGAGCGGCTTGGAGACATCAACAAACTTGTTGGAGACTATGATGCATGCACCCAATATTGGAGTGACTCACTGCTATTGTGGCGCGCGCTGTATGAGAAAGGAAAAGCTTCAAGACTGCACCGTAAGCTGGCGAACGTTCTGTGGGAAGAGATGGGCGACACGAAAACGGCCAAAGAGCACCATAGGAAGGCCTTGAAGATTCTAGAACGAGAGCCAGAAAGCGTAGAATTAGCAAACCTCTACGAAGACATGGCTCACATGTATTACCGCACTGAAGATATGGCTAAAGCCCTTTCTTGGGGCGAAAAAGCCCTGGAGCTCGCCAGAAAACTGAACGCTTACGAAGTCATCGCAAGTTCATACACCAGCATAGGAACAATCTTTAATTACACAGGAGACAGGGAGAAAGCCCTCGAATGTCTAGAGAAGGCCTTGAAAATCGCACGTGATAACGGCTACATGGAAACCGCATTGCGCGCATATAATAACCTCGCTGCGACGCTTCAAGCTGAGGAAAACGAAAGACGCATGGAATATCTGGAGAAAGGATTCGAACTAGCAAAGAAGATAGGCCATCTCGCGCTACAATCTTGGATTGGCACCAACCTAGCAGGCACTTATGCTGCCATGGGAAACATGAAGAAAGCGATTCGCATGGTGGAAGAATCACTTGCATTAGACAGGAAAGCCGGTAACCTAATGCACCTTTCTGTGTCGATGAACAGCCTTGGCCTCGCCTATCAGGTATTAGGAGAATGGGACAAGAGCGAACAACTCTATGAGGAAGCTCTGAACATAGCCCAAAGGCTAAACGACTTTCAGGCAATCACCATGAGTTACACAGTTCTCGGATGGTTCCACTTTGCGAAAGGGGAATACGTTGAGGCTCGACAACACCTTGAAAAGGCATATGAAGTCTATGAAAAAGTTGGAGACAGATATGACCAAATGGATGTCTCTCGATGGGCTATTTTGGCATGTATAGAACTTGGGGAAAACGAGAAAGCCAAGAGCCTCCTCGACAATCTGCACAAGTTTGCTCTCGAAACAAAAGATAGAGCATTAATCGCTTGGTCAGATGGACTGAGCGGAAGCCTGTTCCGTGCCCAGAAGCGATGGAAGGAATCCATCGAACAATTTGAAAAGAGCCTTCAGCAGCATGAGGCTTTAGGTGCAAGGCGATGGTACATCTACCTATTTGCCAGAATGGTCGTCTGTGAATACGCCCGAGTGTACCTAGAGAGAGATCAGGAAGGCGACAGTAAAAAGGCATACAACCTTCTCAACCAAGCGTTAGAAATGTTCCAAGGCATTGGCGCTAAGAAAGACATAGAACTAACGAGATCAAGAATGCTTCACCTAGAAACTGGACGCAAAATGACCTTAGAGCCTGAACCGGAAACAGTTGAGATCCCTCTTCCCGAACATGTCACTACGGGATATGGAGACCTTGATGACTTGCTCTTTGGTGGGATACCACGAAACTACGCAGTCATCCTAACGTCACCTTCGTGCGACGAAAGAGACCAGCTAGTTAAAAGATTCCTAGAAACTGGGGCGAGAGAAGGTGAAGCCACATTCTACGTGACCATTGATCCCGGTGAAGCCAAGACCTTGGCCGAGGAGTTTCAGTCAAACTTCTACCTCTTCATCTGCAATCCTCAGGCCGACAAGATCATCACCGACTTACCCAACGTGTCCAAATTGAAAGGCGTCGAAAACCTAACGGACATCAACATTGCGCTAACCTCAACCTTTCGCAAACTCGACCCATCACCCAAAGGACCAAGAAGGGTTTGCCTTGAAATCGTTTCAGACGTTTTGCTGCAACATCACGCCGTACAAGCCCGGAAATGGTTGAACGCCCTCATCCCAGAATTCCGATCATATGGGTTCACTACCCTAGCGGTGATAGATCCGGGAATGCATTCTCCCCAAGAGGTCCGTGCAGTTCTCGGTCTCTTTGAAGGAGAGATCAACATCTACGAGAAAGAGACTGCGAAAGGGTTGGAAAGATTCCTGAAAATCAAGAAGATGTACAGCCGAAAATACGCAAAGAGAGAATTGCCTCTGAAAGAAGAGAACCTACAGGAATCACAGCAATAGCAAAGACGCGCAGAAGCTACTGCAGAGGAAGTTCCATCGGGCGCGCGACAAATGGGGAAGAACCCGTAAAGTCGGTTGACACACAGCGCGTGTATGAATTGACAATTCATAAGGCATAATAGATTTCTTCGGAAATCATTCAACACGAGACTAAAAGGAGGGATGATACCAATATGGCAGAATATTTGCTTCTAGTGAAGATCACTCCAGAGAAAATCATCGACGTCTTGACGGCTTTGCGAAGCCTCCCTGGTACGCCTAGTGAGGGCGTCGACCTAAACTATACCATGAACATCTTCGGAACCTGGGATGTTGGTGTCTGGTTCAAAGCCAACAAAACGGAGGAAGCCACAACCTTCGTGAATAAGAAAATCAAAGACATTGCCGGCGTCACCGAAGTGCACACGGTTCCGACGTTCCCCCACGAGAAATGACGGAAAGCGTAGAGTGACAAAAACGAACTAGCCCAAAATCCCGGTCGGTATGCCTGTGGCACCCAAAATCGAGGATTTCATGGTCACGAACGTCATGACAGTAGGCCTAGCCACGACAGTTAGGAAAGCAGCTGAACTGATGAAAAGGCATGAGATAGGGTGCTTAATCATACTGAAGAAAGAAAGACCTGTCGGCATCGTCACCGAACGAGATATGTTAAACCGCGTTTTAATCGAACTCAAGGACCCCAAAAAGACCACAGTTGAAGAGATCATGTCAACACCCTTAATCGTTGTACAACCGCACACGGACATTCAAGATGCTGCAGCACTGATGCTCAAACGAAAAATCAAGAAGCTTCCCGTCGTGGATGATGGATATCTTGCTGGTCTAGTGACCTTGACGGACTTGGTGTTCTTTTACTACTACAAGAGAATCTCCCAACCAGTCAACGTTTTCGACTACGTCGAAGGCATGGTCACCGGGCACGTTTGAAGAATTCCAAATTCGCGCGCAACTGCGAGAACAGTCATACGCATGCTCAAGGAAAGGAACGATCTGAAACAGCTTTCATTCTAATATGCCTGTGCTTCTAAGTCTCCGTCTTTCTGCGGATTCTCGTCAAGTGAGGGTCGATGCCGTGCCATTCCAAATTATAGCCTAAGACATCTAGAACGTTGACGGTTCGCCTTCCACCTGCGCCTTCGACGATCCTTGACGCTTCAATGAGGGTGAGCGCCCCCTGATTGAGCCGGTCTTCAAGCTTCTTCCGGATTTCTTCGAGCTTCGTTTCCCGTATCAGCATGTCTCCCAAGCGTATGTATCCCGGAAGCTCCTTTTCCTTGAGGACTTCTTCCAACGCCTCTTCGAGGACCCCCAGCTTTTCCGCGAGCTCCCGAGCCTCCACAACAGGTTTCTGAAGAAAGAACGACTCACCACGGAGACGCCTCGCCTGGGCCTTCACTAAATGTTCCTCCCTCGCCTTAAGGTGATCCACGATGGGTCTCAGGGGAATTCTTCGCTGGTAGTAAATCACGTTCAGCCGCTCACCAATCTTGGCCAGTCTTTGGCAGGCCAAGTCTCTGTTCGCTGCCACAATCATGTCCACATCGCCCAACAGCCCAAGCTTCTTCACCTTCTCTTCGAGATATTGGGGGGTCCAGAACCCGGCCACTTCCAAATAAACCATCACGCCGCCCTTCCGGAACCCGAAGTCTGGAATCATAACCCGCCGCCCCACCGGTATGGGCTCAGGTTCTCGGATCAGCGTCCACCCTGTGTCCAGCGCCCTGAAGCGTTCCGCGAAATCCTGTTCAATTACGCTGTCGTAGACCACTGCTTCCTGAGCGGGTTCAAAAGCTTTCATGATTCCACCATGCTTCTCGTGGTCCAGCTCCAAGTTCAAGAGGTGCCTATCGCCCTTATGGCGCAGGATCTTGGCTCTGACGCGCCATTCTTGGTTTTGGACGATGCTGGGCAGAAGCTTGGCGAGGCTTGTTCCATATCTACGGTTGAGCTTGAATAGGGAGGCGGGNNTGGAAGATGCGTTGCCAGTTGCCGGTGGTAGTGAAGATGAGTTCTGTCGAGTAGAAGAGGAGGGTCTGGGTTAGGCTCAGATTGTACTGCTTCACCAAGGCTTCAACGTCGACCGGCATGAAATCTTTCAGGATGAGCTCGTCCTCGAGGTCTGCATATAGGGATTCTTCCAGTTCTTCCACGTTCATCTCCAGCTCTCTGGCTGCGCGATTGA
>JABAOH010017397.1_pt1 | contig 16077 bp, 15 predicted proteins | sample 7062181 | NCBI WGS metagenome assembly JABAOH01 (sample SAMN14538630, study PRJNA623070) | marine sediment metagenome | biome: marine biome [ENVO:00000428]; feature: marine pelagic biome [ENVO:01000023]; material: deep marine sediment [ENVO:00002113]; isolation source: pool of 5 deep marine...
CCAAGGCCAAATTGGTTGAAATGAAAAATGTCGGGCACATTCCTCACCTAGAGGTACTAGATCAATTTCATCGTGAACTGTTGCTGTTCCTGAGATGACTCGCTGAGTCAGGTTCAGGCCTGAATACGTGATAAGACCATAGATTAAATGGCTAGACAAAAAAGCCACGGAAAGTCACCAAAGATGGATGTTCCTACTAATCCGGCGCTCACTGGGGAATGTCCCACTATGTATAAGGCTGTCTTTGGTACCTTGCAAATCCTCTCGGAGTTTAAAGAGGCTAATAAGTACGTGGAAACGATGTGCGAACGCTCACCCAGGATCTTGGTGACAACTGAGATCGACTGGTCATGGACCCGAATATTGCAGCACTTTGTGGGAGTTATAACCAATAAGGGAACTCGTGTATCCCGTGCAGCAGAGGTGCTTGTGATAATGGACAAACCGGGGGTCCTGGGCACCAAGAATGCAACAGAGCTCCTCCATTCCGGGTCTGAAGCGCAAATTGTGTGCTGGGGAAATGAGGCATCTGTATATCTTGTTGATGAGAAGGTACTACTGAGAGCATCAAGTAGTTTACGATGTCGGGAAGGGGCATGAGATCTTTTCTGAAGTGACTGGTGGGAGGCCGCCGTGCTTTTCACGACTTATCAGTGGGGGAAACCGCAGCCCCCCGAGTCCTCGGGGGAATGCGGAGGAGGCAAGAGTCCCCCGGAGATAAGTCGTAGAAAAGACCAGGTCGGGAGCCTCGGAACAGAAGAAAAGATCTCATGACCATCCTAGGGCTTTCTCGATTCTGCCCGATAGAAACAATAATATGCTCTCCTTAGTAAGCTAAGGCTCGCTCCCGCGCTTCGGATGCAGAGTGACATTTTTATCTCAGCATTGTGTTGGGCAACCACAGGGAAAGCTGCGGGAAGAACATCGTCAATATCAGGGCGACAACGGTCAGCCAGAGATAAGGGAGGATAGATTTGTAGATGTCTCCCATCGTGATATCTTCGGGAACGACACCCTTCATATAGAAGCATGAGGGGCCGAATGGGGGAGACAGATAGGAAATATGCATGTTCATACAGAAAACGACGCCAAACCAGACATTGCTGAACCCCATCTCCAACACAATGGGCACAAAAAGCGGCATGGTCAAGAACAATATCCCGATCCAATCCAGAAACATACCCAGAAAGATCAGGATCAGTTGCATGAAAATGATCGTGCCCCACTTGCCAAAGGGAACTGCAGTTACAGCATTTTTCACAAATTGGTCGCCACCTGCTAGGGTATAGATGCCAATAATCGCCTGGGCGCCAAAGAGAAGCCAGGCAAACATGGAAGTAACCTTTAGGGTCTCGTATAGGGCAGCTTTTACAGTTTCCCAACGCAGCCTGCGGTTGACAGCCGCGCTTGCCAAAGCCCCTATACATCCGATCCCGGCCGCTTCAGTGGGCGTTGCTATGCCCGTATAGATAGACCCCAAAACTCCGATCGCAAGCAAACCCGGCATGATCAAGCCCTTGAGAAGTGCCAATTTCTGTCTTAACGGGGCGTTCCGCTCTTCCGGTGGTGCGGCCGGGGCAAGTTCTGCCCTGAACCATGTGATCACAACAATGTAGGCAATAAATAGGGCAGCGAGGATCAAACCGGGAATAATGCCTCCGATGAACAGCTCGCCAACAGAGGCGCCTGCCGTCATGGCATAGATGATGAAGACGACGCTGGGCGGAATCAGGGTGGCCATGCCACCGCCAGCGCAAATACTGCCAAGCGCGATGCGTTTGTCGTATCCCCTATCGAGCATTTGGGGAAGGGCGATCAGCCCGAAGGTGACGATCTCAGCTCCGATAATACCCACCATAGCGGCCATCAGCACACAGGAAATAACCGTTGCAATGGCCATTCCGCCCCTTAATCCCCCCGACCAAATGTAGACTGCCTTGAATAGCTGGTCTGCAACCCCGGAGCTCTGCAGGATGGCGGCCATGAAGATGAACAGGGGGACGGCAACGAGCGTATAATTCAGCATGAGGCTGTAGACCCTTGAGACTGCCATGAGCATGACCATCGGGTTGAATAGGATCAAGGAAAAGATGGCTGCAGTGGCCCCCATGGTCCATGCCAGCGGTAAACCCGCCAATAAAAGGAGAATAAAGGTACCGATGATGAGGAGTGTGATCAGTTCAATGCTCAAAGTTCTCTTCCTGTAAAGGAGAAGTGGATGTCGCGAATCAGCTTGGCACTGCCTTGAAGAAGGACCAAGAAGACACCCGTAACCAGTGCAGTCTTAATGGGGTATACGGGCGGATTCCAAGGGGAGCCGGAACCCTCCAGAAGCTGGATGGACTCCCTTGCAAATCGGCCCGTCGCCCAGAGCATAATCCCAATGTAGAGGACAAAGAATAAAAAGGTGATGGCATCAAGGGTTGCCCTTTGTCTGGGGTTCAACTTCTCGTAAATAAACTCGACTTTCACATGTCTATTCTCCAACAGGACCCAGGCTCCTCCGAGCACATAGATAAGGCCACAGCAGAAGCCCATGGTCTCGCTTGCCCATCGGGTAGGTGCGAGGAATACATATCTCATGACGACTTCATAGGAGACGATACCTATCACAGCAATTGTGAGCCATGAGGTCACCTTACCAGTCCAGGTGGAAATTCGGCCGATTGCAGTCAAGAACTTCTTCATCGCGCTTCCTTCCTAATAAAATTACCTGCCTACTTGAGCCTTCCGAGCTCCTTCAACCATCCTATGTGGGCGTCGATCACCCTCTTGGTCATGGGGCTCTTCTGGGACCATTCCTTCCAGACCGTGCCGCGGACAAACTCACGCAATCTGTTGACTTCCTTTTCTTCCCAGGCGATGGCCTTGGCACCAGCAGCCTCCATTTTCTGAACGGCCTCAGCGTCCGCCATGGCCACCCTCTCTACCTGATCCCAGAAAAATACCCTCCCTGCTTCTCTGAGAATCTGTTTGATGTCATCTGGAAGCTTTTCCCACTCCTTCGTGTTGACCGTGATGTCGCCGACCGCCAAGGAGCGATATTCCGGATGGACGAAATACTTGCACACCTGATGAAGACCCATCTGGTAGTTGACAGAGGGAGTTCCCCAGTCCGTACCGTCGAGGACGCCCTTATCCAGGGCTGAATAGACCTCGGGTCCCGGCAATATCACCGCGGCAGCCCCCAACTTTTGCAGCATATCAGCCGTCATCCCCTGGGGTGACCTAAACTTCTTGCCCTTATAGTCATCCATGCTCCTGATGGGATATTTGGAGGGAAAGGATTCCCTTCCCTGGCAGGTAACACCGATGGCGGTGACACCAAATGGTTTGTAAAGCTCATTGAGCAAGTCCAGGCCCCCTCGATAATGGAAGAAGGCATCCATCTCCCAGGGCTCTTGGTAGCCGTAGATAAAATCGGATAGAGGGGCAAAGGCCGGGTTTTTCCCAGCCCAATAGCCAGGCCACTGGTTCATGAGCTGGATGATGTTGTTCTTCACCGCATCTAGACATTCAAAGGTGGGGACGATCGCGGCTGCAGGATAAGGGGTTATTTCGAGCCGGCCGTTTGACATCACCTTTACTCTTTGACAAAAGGCCTCAAATGCGTTGTAGGGGACTACAGCTGGACTCCAGAGGGTTTGTGCCTTCCACCTGATGACTTTTTTGCTATAAACAGGGGAGGCGAAGACGGAAGCAATGGCCAATATTAGGAGAAGGCCAAAACATTTTCTACCCATCATCATAAAGTCTCCTTTCTATTGAAATTGACGGGATTGCCCCATTTGACACCGGAAATAGGATTGTCGTGAATCTCTAGTATACCGAACCCGCCTTGTCAATACACAACCTTACAAACCGTCAGTGCCGCACGATTTCCCCCTGCCCCTCTCATTATAGAGGAGAGGGGACCATTTGGCCGGTATCCTCGGCAGCTATTGTAAGTGAGAGTGGACGCCGTCAAATGAGCAAATTGACATAGAAATCATTGTAGTGCTAAATGTCTTTGAGGACCATCTCGCCCTGAGTGTCCGTGCCTCTTGTAGCATATCATGATTCGTGGAAAAGTCGCCAGTGTCCAGACGCAGTGAGGGAGTTTTGTTTTGACATATGAGTCCGTTAGACCAGAGCCATTAAAGAAAGGAGGTGTCTATGAGATATAGGGGATTGATAAGGGCATTCATGATCTTGGCAGTTATCATCGCCTTTAGCGCAGGTCCCGCTTTGGCCAAAACCATCAAGTGGAAGGTGCAAAGCTTGTTTGGATCCGGGGAATTAACCTATAAAACCTTTGTTGATTTCTGCAAGAACGTCGAGAAAATGACCAACGGTCGCCTGGTAATGGAACCTCTGCCGGCCGGCACCATCGTCCCCACCTTCGAAATGCTTGAGGCGGTCCAGGACAACGTACTCCAGGCGATGTATACGGGGGCGGCCTATTATTCAGGAAAAGAGCCCGCGCTGGCTATCTTCAGCGACTTGCTGTATGCATATAACGCCCCATGGGAACCCGAGGCCTGGTTCTATTATGGGGGCGGTCGCGAACTGATTAATGAGGCCTACAATAGATTTGGCGCTACCTGCATTGGGGTCGTCCAGTGGGGATTTGAATCCTTCCCATCCAAGTTCCCCATCAGGAATATGAACGACTACAAGGGCCACAAATTTCGCTCGCCTCAGGGCATGACCGCCGATGCCCTGGCCATGTTGGGCGCTGGCGTGGTTATCCTGCCCGGCGGCGAGGTCTACTCCGCTCTGGACAAGGGTGTTATTGAAGGCACGGACTGGGGAACCCCCTCGATGAACCATCGAATGGGCTTCGATCAGGTGACCGAGTACTTCATCTATCCGGAATATCGCTCTTTGCCCATAAGTGACTTTACTGTCAATACGAGGGAATGGAACAAGCTTCCCGACGACATCAAGGCCATCCTTGAGACCGCCGTCAGGGCCTGGAACCAGGAGACGATCCAACAGGTAGCCTTGGATGACAGAGAGGCAGTCAGAAAGATGGAGGCGAAAGGCGTCAAGGCTGTGTCTTGGAAAGAGGAGGATGTTCAGGCCATGCGGGACTTTGTCCAGCAGAACGTGTGGCCGGAGTGGGCCAAGAAAAGCGCGCTGTCCAAGAAGATGCATGACTCTCAGTTGAAGTGGCTCAGGAAAATCNNCAGGAAAATCGGAAACATCAAGTAGCCGTTTGAGCCAATCGGGGGCAGAGAATGTGGTTTTTCTTCGCCCCCGATTTAGTGCCTGACCCCATCTCAATACTATGGAGGTGAGAAGAATGAAGAAGCTCGTCGAGGCGATTGAAAGTATTTCCCTGTTGTCGGGTAAGGCGTCCTCATGGTTGACCCTCCCGGTCATCTTCGTGGTCGCTTACGAGATCGTCGCCAGGTATGTCTTTCACCGCCCAACCATCTGGGCCGTTGAGACTATGATTTACGGCTGCGCCATTATCTACGTTATGGCGGCTGCCTGGGCACTGCTGGACGGACGGCACGTCAAGATTGATATGGTCTACGAGAAGTTGTCCACCCGGGGTAGGGCGTTACTGGACTGTTTCACCTTCGTGTTCTTCGGCCTTTACATAGGGATGATGCTCTGGGCCACGAGCAAGTATGCCTGGAGATCCGTGGCAATACTTGAGATGTCCGACTCGCCCTGGAGGCCGCCGCTATGGCCGATGAAGGTCTTTCTGGCGCTGGGAGTCTTGTTAATCCTGCTCCAGGGCATTGCCAAATTCATCCGGGATTTACACTTGGCCGTAACGGGCAAGGAACTATGAGTATCGAGCTGATAACCCTACTCATCGTGGCCACCTTCGTCATCCTGCTAGTGGCCGGTTTGCCCCTGGCCTGGACCATGGGGGCCACCGCCGTCATCTTCACCCTGATCTTATTCGGGCCATCGGTCATGGTCATGCCCGTGTCCCGAGTATTCAGGCTGATGATGAACTATGTCCTGGTGGCGTGCCCGTTATTTATCTTCATGGCGACTATACTGCAGCAATCCGGAGTCGCGGACGACCTGTTCAAGGCCGTCCACGTTTGGTCTGGCCGGTTCCGGGGCGGCCTGGCCATCGGGACCATCATCTCCTGCACACTGATGGCGGCCATGGTGGGTATTATCGGGGCCGAGATCGTCACATTCGGCCTCATCGCGTTGCCTGGCATGCTAGAGAGGAAATACGATTACCGCATCGCCCTGGGCAGCATCTGCGCCGGCGGCGGCATGGCCACTCTCATCCCGCCGAGCGTGGTCTTCATCGTCTACGCCATGATGGCCGGGGCCTCGGTGGGCGAGTTGTTCATCGGCGGCATCTTCCCCGGTTTGGTCCTGGCAGCCCTGTTCATAGCCTACATAGTGATCGCCTGCTGGCTCAAGCCCGAGATGGCCCCAGCCGCCTCCGAGGAAGAGCGCCGCATTCCCCTGATGGAAAAGCTGGCCCTGCTAAAAGGACTAATCATGCCGGGGATCCTGGCCGTGGTCGTCCTGGGCTCGATCTATACCGGTGTAGCCACCCCGTCCGAGGCAGCCGGCATCGGCTGCGTTGGCGCCGTGTCCTCTGCTGCCTACAACCGCAAACTGAGCTGGGCCGGCGTCAAAGGCGCCGTCTACGAGACGGCCAAGGTCACGGCCATGCTGTACTGGCTCCTTTTCGGGGCCCAGTGCATCATTGGCGTCTACGCCCTGGCCGGCGGCGATCAGTTCGTCAAGAACGCGGTCATGGCCCTCCCCTTTGGTAAGTGGGGCATTATCATCGGCATGCAGTTGATCATGATCTTCCTGGGCATGTTCCTGGACTGGGTCGGCATTGTCTTTCTGACCATGCCTCTATTTGTGCCCATCATCGAGGAACTGGGTTTCAGCAAGGTCTGGTTCGGCGTGGTCTTCTGCATGAACATGCACATCTCCTATCTGTCGCCACCCTTCGGCCCGTCGATCTTCTACCTCAAGAGCGTGCTTGGAGAGGAGATCTCGGTGGTCGACATATACCGCGCTAACCTGCCCTACTTGTGGCTGACCTTTGTCGCCCTGGCCATAACCGTGGTCTTCCCCCAGTTGTCGCTCTGGCTGCCAGCGCAGATGTTGGGCCGTTAACGTGAAAAGGCCAGGGGCATTGCCCCTGGCCTTTTGATGGAGCTTTTTACCCTATGGCAGTTGGTAGCCGTTTTTCTTCATCCGGATCTTGTAGAGGCTTTTGCCCGAGGTGACGTACAGGAGATTGCTGTCCCTACCACGGCCAAAGCCCACATTCGTCGGCAATTCCTTGCCGGTTGGGATGAAAGCCAGTTCCTTACCGTCCGGAGAAAAGACCCCGATACCGGGCCTGTTTTCGGCCCGGCAAGCCACATAGAGGTTACCCTCCACATCGGCGACCAAGCCGTCCGGTCCGCTATAGGGATAGAAGTTGATCAACTCGCGTTTGTTGGTCACTGTCCCGTCGCTCTTCAAGTCAAAGGCCCATAGAACATGGGCGGCATTGTGCGTCGTCTCGCCCTTTGTCAGTCGCTGAAAGTCGAACCAGCCGTTGTCGTTGCTCACCACGTAGAGGGTCTTCTGGTCAGGTGAGACGCAGACACCGTTGGTTTTGCCGGCATCGGTGATGATGCGGTGTACGGTGCCGTCCGGATCCAGGCGATAGACCGCGTAGCCGGGCTGGAAAATCGGCTCGTGACCCAGGTAGCGAGGGTCGCTGAAATAGATGCGACCTCTTTCGTCGATGGTGATGTCGTTGAGGGCATTGTATGGCTTACCGTCATAAAGCCCTGTGAGGATGTAGCTCTTGCCGGTTTTCATGTCAGTCTTGATAAGCATCCGCCCGCCATAGTCAGCGCCGAGGGCGGCGATCATATTACCCTCAGCGTCAAACTTAATGCCGTTGGACATCCCGCTAGGGCTTCGGAAGATTGTAACGTCACCGGTTCTGGGGTTGTATTTCCAGATATTGCCGGCCTGAAGGTAAAGACCGCTTGGATCCTTGCACGCGCTTGTGAAAGTGATGTCGCTGAAGTAGATCATCCCATCGTGGCCGGCAGCGACACCTTCCGTCAGAACACACCCACCATCCCAGATCAACTCAAGTCTCGACCCTGGAGGCAGGATGCTGGGATCCCCGGTAGGAGGCGGGAACTCCTCCGCCGCCACTAACGCGCCTGTAAGCGCAAGACCAATGGCAAGGGCTAACACCACAAATGCCATACCTAGTCTTCGACTCATTTTCTACCTCCTCACTATATTGTTTGTCTTTTCTTCACACATACCAATTCCTGGAGGCTTATCTCATAATTCAACTAGAGTGCCTCAAATAATTCATCACCTCCCCCCAGGGCAAGTTTCTAGCTTTTGCCTCCAGAGCAGTACGCAATTAAAGGGTCCTGAAGGTAGATCTTAATTAGTCCATTTTTGTGGCGAAAAGTAAGATTTGTCAAGTAATTCAAACGCCCATTTTTGTTTTCTTGAGAGCCTTTAATGTTTATCCCTGGAGAGGCCTTTGAAAAACATTAAGACGTTTCTCTTGGGTGAGAGGTTGTGCATAGTGAGAGGGGACTTCTGCAGGCTTAGAGTTTGAAATTGATAATTGAGCAAGTGGATAGTAAGATTATCCCTTGTATGCAGGAACTTGAGGTAGGACCTTCAGATAGCTTCCGGGAATTCTTAATATTTTAGAGAAGGGGGGATAAAGAATGAACCGCCGGGAACGGTTTTTATTGGCCCTGAGCAGAAAACAGCCTGACAGAGTACCCATCTGCGAGCTCCATATCGATAAGCCCATTATAACAAGGCTGGCAGAATTATTGGGGGTAGGGCCACAGCCGAGCGCTGAGAGGGAAAGACGCTCTTATGTTGAACTCTACTGCGACGTAATGGAAAAATTGGATCTTGATGGGGTTTTTTACCCTCTTTCATACAGTTTTCAGAAGATATCCGAAAAAAAAGTACGGGACAAATATGGCAGGATTTATACCTTGAGCCCCCATGGCGAGCCCATGCCCGCTGAACCTCTCGTTAAGGATCTCGCTGATATGGAGAAATTCGATATGGCGTCTCAACTCGCCCCCGGGGATTTTGCCGACCTCCAACATATTGTGGACAGATTTGGAAAGGCGAGGGCTTGTTGCATGCTCATTAATGATCCCTACAAGGATAGCTGGCGGACAGCGGGAGGCATGCAGTCTCTCTTGCTATACTTTCGGACAAACCCTGAACTTGTTCATGGATTACTCCGGGCTACAACTGATTTCGTACTCAAAGCGATTGATATAGCAATAGGACTGGGAATAGATGCCTTTGTCATGGCGGGAGACTTTGCATATGAGACAGGTTTGTTGTTCTCTTTAAAAGACTATCGGGAGTACCTCAGTCCTATCCACAGGGAAATAGTTGACCATGTTCACAGTAAAGGATCGATGATTGCAAAGCATTCGGATGGAAATGTGTGGCAACTCTTGGATGAATGGATTGAGCTAGGATTCGATGGGTTCCATCCGGTTCAGCCGCAGTGCATGGACATTAAGCAAGTCAAGGGATACCTGGGTAAGAAGATGGCGTTAATTGGAAACATTGATTGTCGTACCTTGCTCGTCCTGGGAAGCACAGAGGAAGTCAAAAAGACGGTCAAAGAGACCATTAAAGTTGCAGCTCCGGGAGGAGGGTTTATAATCAGTTCCTCCAATTCTATTCATCCGAACTGTAAACCGGAGAACTACATCGCTATGGTCGAGGCGGCCCATCAATATGGCGATGTGTACTGAAGTCATATTGTGACATGGCGTGTTGATGCTGAGGTTTATGTTGACAGCAAAGACCCCATCTGGTAAGTCCAGTTTCGCGTGGCGGGCTCTCGAAGAGCGCACGTCTTAGCTGACTTCTATTTCTCAGGATTTTCTATTCTTAACTCTTACGATGCAAAAAGGTAAAGGAGTCCGTATACGTAGCCTTCCAGATGGAGAAGGCCCTTTTCTTTGGCAGAAGTGGGGAGCTGATTTGAAGGAATGGAGGAAGTCATGATGACACACAGACAGAGAATATTGATGGCGATGCGGGGCGAGATGCCCGATATATTGCCCTATGTTCCTCGTATTGACCTCTGGTACAACGCCAATTCCTTTGCTGGTACGCTACCGGAGAGACATAAGGGACGAACGCAGGATGAGATATCCCGTGCGGAGGGATGGGCTTTGCATAAGATTGTGCCGGAATACCTAAAAGTGCGTAAGCCTGAAGATACCCTCCACCGAGGCCTCGGAATTTTCTCCTTAAAGGAACATGTCTTTAGATATGAGTTCCCCTCAGATATAGAGGTCAAGGTAAAGCGCGAAGGAGGCGCTACCCACGTGGAATACCATACACCCGTTGGCACAGTTAGTACGAAAACTGTGTACACCGAGGAGATGAGAAAATCAGGGGCCTCCATCACATGGGTGGATGAACGTGTGATCAAAGGCCCCGAGGACTACCGGGTTGTCGGTTATATCTTTGAAAACCTGAAGGTGTTCCCGAATTTTGATGACTTCGTCAGCTGGAAAGATGATATCGGGGATGATGGGGTTGCTGTTACCCATGGTTGCGGGTTGGGGACGGCCTCCCCCATGCATCACATTCAAAAAGACCTTCTCGATGCCACGCAATTCTATTACCACTATCATGACTACCAAAAGGAGATGCGACAACTGGCCGAGATCATGGAGAATTATTACAATCAGGCCTTGAAGATTTGCGCTGATTCCCCTGCGGAGGCAGTTATGTGGGGCGGTAATTTTGATGACATGATTACCTATCCCGCCTACTTCGAAAAGGAGATATTGCCATGGATCAGGAGGGCCTCTGATACGGTGAGCGCGAAGGGGAAGATCCTGGTATGCCACTGCGACGGTGAAAATGCTGGGTTGATGGATTTGCTGAGGGATTCAGGTATGCATGTGGCCGAGGCCATAACGCCGTACCCCATGACTAAGGTAAAGATCGAGGAATATTACCGGCGCTGGAGTGACAAGGTGACGATATTTGGCGGCATCCCGGAGCATCTCCTGCTGGAGGAGACCACAACCAATGAGGATTTTGACGCCTACTTGGACGAGTTTTTTAAGGTTGTTGCGCCTGGCAGGCGGCTGATCGTCGGGATCGGCGACACGACGCCAGCCCACGCGGTGTTTGATCGCCTGATTAGGATCGGCGAGCGGGTCGAAAAGGAGGGTCGTCTGCCCCTTGAGGGAGGTGCATACCGTCCCATCTCCGAAGGGCAGTTCGCCGAGGCAGAAGCTCGAGTTATACCTCAGGTCGTCAAGGATGAGGTGTTCAAGGTCATCCAGGACGACGTATTCAAAGGCGACCACATAGGGATAAGGAGACATACCCAGGAAATGCTCGATAAGGGCCTGAATGCAAAGGATATCCTTCAGCGCGGTATGATCTCGGCCATGGAGGTTATTGGCGAGAGGTTTACGGCAGGTGATATATTCATCCCCGAGGTACTCCTTTCCGCCCGTGCCATGAACGAGGCCCTATCGGTCTTGGAACCGTGGCTTGCAAGCGAGGAGCGGGAGGTGAGCGGGAGAGTGTTGATGGGAACGGTGCGGGGTGATATGCATGACATCGGCAAGAACATGGTGAGTACCATGCTGCGCGGCGTGGGCTTTGAAATCCGGGATATGGGGGTCAATATCCCGACGGAGGAGATAATAGAGGAGGTGGTGGAGTACAAACCCCACATACTGGGACTGTCCGCCCTCCTGACCAGTACCATGCCTGAGATGAAAGGGGTACTCGATGCCCTGAAGGCCAGGGGGGTGAGGGACAGCATTCAGGTTATGGTCGGTGGTGCACCGGTCAACGAGAAATTCGCCCGGGATATCGGAGCGGATGGCTATGCGCGGGATGCCGGCGAGGCCGTTACCCTGGCAAAGAGGTTGATGGGGAATAAAATCTAACCACCTCGGCCGAATCCTCTGGCCTTGCGCAGGGCGCTAGATGATCGTGACCTGCCGATGATGAAACAGGCGCCTGAAAGATTAGGAAACGGTGTATCGGAAAATAGCGTCGGCATTTAATTTTGAGGCTAAGTGGATTAATTAGAGGAGGTATAGCGATGGAGATGAGTTCAAGGGAGAGGGTGATGGCTGCTTTGAATCGGGAAGAGCCGGATCGTGTCCCATTTTGCGAGTTGGCAGTGGATCGGGCCCTGGCCCAGAAGCTTATGCGTTGGGAGGAGGTGCCGGTTGAAACCTCAGCCTCCCTGGTGGGGAATCCTTACACAGTGGAGGAATCCAAGGAGATCTCATCGCTTCTTGGATTGGACAATATAAGCTATATACTGAGGGCCCCCCTATACGCCCACATGGAAGAAGGGATTGATGGGCGCACCTTCGCTGGCGAGGGTATGATTAAGACCGAAGCCGACCTCTCAAAGGTCGAGCTTCCGGATCCTTATCAAGACGAGCTTTACGCCGAAGCCGAGGAGTTTGTCAAAAACAAGGCCGAGTATGCCATTGCCTTTGTGACGCGCATTGGCATGTTTCAGGCAATATTGGGCCTTGGGATTCAGAACTTTGGTCTGGCATTATATGACAATAGGGGCTTGGTTGAGACACTGCTCGACATCTATTTTGACTGGATGGTGGTGGTGGCCGAGCGGATATGCCAAATAGGCTTTGACTTTTTTATGACAACCGACGATTTCGCTTTCAAAGGTGGGCTTTTATTCTCCCCGGATGTGTTCAGGGAGCTGATGGTCCCCCGTTATAGACGGGTGCTGGAGAAGGTGACGATACCGTGGGTGCTCCATAGCGATGGGAACATTAGAGAGGCGGTAGATATGCTTATCGATCTGGGGGTTGCCGGGATCCATCCCAACGAGAAAGGGGCCATGGACATCACTGCAATGAAGCGGGATTACGGTGATCGGCTCTGCCTGCTGGGAAACGTGGACCTGAACATTTTGGGAAGAGGGACCCCTGAAGAGGTGGACAGGGAGGTGCGCGAATTGATCCGGGACGTTGGGCCGGGTGGCGGATACATCCTGACCAGCGGTAACAGCATGGCCTCCTACCTAAAGCCCGAGTGCGTGCTGGCCATGTCCAGGGCGGTAAAGAAATATGGACGCTATCCGATTGAGTTGCCCTGATCGATCGGGATTTGACGAGCAAAGGAGGAATTGCAAGATGTCGATTTTGATGGAGGTAAAAGAGGCTACGATAGCAGGTGATCAAAACAAGGTGTCTGCGTTGACCAAGCAGGCAATCGATGAGGGGATTGAAGCCGACCGGATCATCCAAGAAGGTTTGATTCCCGCCATGGTCGTGGTAGGCAAAGAATTCGGGGAGGGCAAGATCTACATCCCCGAGATGCTCATAGCTGCCCGGGCCATGAAGACCGGTTTAGAGATCGTTAAGCCGCTCCTGGTGGGAGGGAAAATCAAGAACATGGCCAAGGTCGTCTTGGGCACGGTTCAAGGTGATCTGCACGATATCGGCAAGAACCTGGTCGGAATGATCCTGGAGGGGGTCGGCGTGGAGGTCATTGATCTGGGTGTTGATGTGTCACCGGGGAAATTTGTGGAGGCCTTGAAAACCCACCAACCGCAGTTCATTGGTATGTCTGCCTTGCTGACCACCACCATGACGTCCATGAAGGCGACCATCGAGGCCCTGAAGGAGTCCGGCCTGCGACAAAACGTCAAGGTTCTGATCGGTGGGGCTCCGGTGACCCAGGCATTTGCGGATGAGATAGGAGCTGATGGCTTCGGATCAAGCGCCAGTGAAGCGGTTGACAGAATTAAAGAGTCGCTCGGTTAGAATGGCAAAACACATTGGAATTGTAGCTTGCAGTGCGGAGGGAGCAGCTCTCTGTTACCGGACTATTTGCGCGGAGGCCCCACGTGAGATGGGTGAACACAGGCACCCCGAGATAACCATGCACACCCATCCCCTTTCGGGATACATGGTGCATATCCAGGCTGGGGACTGGGATCAGGTTGGCCAACTCATGGTCTCCTCAGCCCAGAAAGTTGCGCAGGCAGGAGCGGATTTTGCGATTTGCCCTGATAACACCATCCACCAGGCCTTTGATATCGTGCAATCCAGATCACCCATCCCGTGGCTGCATATTGCAGAGGTCGTTGGGGAAGAAGCGAGACGGAGGGGATTCACACATCTTGGAATCTTAGGAACGAAGTATCTCATGACGGGGCCGGTGTACCCGAGCGCCCTTAAGAGGAGTGGCATTACCAGTGAGATACCGGAAGAGGAAGACAGAGAGCGCATTGACGGGATAATATTCAAGGAGCTCGTCAACGGCCTGTTCCATGACAGATCCCGACTCTACTTCAACGAGGTGATACAAAGGCTCAAGCGGTCTGGGTGTGATGCAGTTGTGCTTGGATGCACGGAAATTCCCTTGATCGTGGACCCGAACGATTGTCCCCTGCCAACCCTGGACTCCACGCGATTACTCGCAAGGGCAGCTATAAGAAAGGCCCTCAGAGAAGCCTAACCAACTTCCGCATGCGGCTGACATCTGCTTCGCTTCATGCTCTTGAGTTCCAGCATGGGGCGATTTGGACCCACGCTGGATTGAGTATGGTAATGAGGGAAAAGATCCTTTTGTCGTGGAGTGGTGGAAAAGATAGCTCCCTGGCCTGCTATTATATTCAAGAAGCAGGGGTGTATAATATCGCCGCCCTGCTGACTACCATTACAGAGGGCTACAACAGGGTCATTATGCATGGTGTAAGTCGAGCAGCAGGCAGAATCTCTCGGTCTCCCCCTTCAAGAGGTCTATATCCCGAAAGACTTTACCGATGAGGAATACCAGTCAAGGATGAGAGATGCACTCCTTGGGTGTCAAAGGGACGATATCAGCTCTGCTGGCTTTGGTGATATTTTTCTGGAAGATGTAAGGAAGTACCGCGAGGATAGATTGGCGTGGATAGGAATGAAGGCGGTCTTTCCACTTTGGAAGAGGGATACTACAAAGCTGGTAAGGGATTTTATAGATCTCGGGTTTGAGGCCATTGTAACCTGCGTTGATTCGGGAGTTCTCGATTCATCCTTTGCCGGGAAATCCATCAATGATGACTTTATTTCCCGTCTTCCATCCCATGTTGATCCCAATGGAGAAAACGGAGAGTTCCATTCCTTTGTCCTTGATGGACCAATCTTTAAACGGAGAGTAGAGCTATCTATTGGCGAGATAGTCTTGAGGGATTCCTTCTATTTTTGCGACTTACTGCCGGAGTAAGGCTTTCAGCAGATCATAACGTCTAACAACTGTCCGCAGTGACAGGACCTAAAGGGAGGTACAGCATGCCTATAGTAAAATTGCCACGGATTGCCTTGGGGCATTGGCCGACCCCTCTCCATGAGTTACCACACCTCTCGGCGACCCTCGGGGGGCCGCGCATATTCATTAAGCGCGATGACCTGACAGGGCTCGCACTGGGGGGCAATAAATGCCGCAAGCTGGAGTATGTGCTCGCTGATGCCAAGCAAAGAGGGGTTGATACCCTTATAACCAGCGGAAGCTCCCAGTCTAATTTTGCCTTGCAAATGGCAGCCGCTGCACAGAAACTGGGGATGGAGCCCTATCTGGTACTGGTGAAGGGTGTTCATGTGGAGACGCAGGGCAATCTGCTCCTACACAATATCCTCAACTCAACGGTGAACATTCTCGAGGTGAGCGATCCGGGTGAGATGTTCACCACCATGCCCAAGAAGATGAACGAGCTGGCTGATGAGCTGCGCAGCAAGGGACGAAACCCTCTGGTAATCCCCGCTGGGGCCTTTCTTCCCCTGGGAACCGCCGGCTGGGTTACAGCTGCAGAGGAGATCAACCAACAATTGAGAGATCGGAAGATAGATGTCCAGTATGTGGTCTTGGCCAATGGATCGGGAGGTACCCAGGCGGGATTGGTCCTGGGGTTCAAAGAACTCGGAGTTCCCCTTCATGTCATTGGCATCACTGTCTTTAACCAGAGGGCCGAGGCCATAAACACGGTTGTTCATCAAGTTGCTGAGACCGCCAAGTTACTAGGCCTGGGTGTGGCCGTAGGCCCAGAGGAGGTAGTGGTTTACGACG